>Ga0209474_10003689_pt1 | contig 13381 bp, 10 predicted proteins | sample GraSoiAngelo_145_FD_185902 | JGI IMG/M metagenome (GOLD analysis project Ga0209474, IMG submission 185902) | Grasslands soil microbial communities from the Angelo Coastal Reserve, California, USA - 14_1009_05_20cm (SPAdes) (version 2) | ecosystem: Environmental > Terrestrial > Soil > Grasslands...
CGAGGCTCGGGTGGGAACCACACGACCCGTCCGCGTGCTCTCGCTCGCCGCCGGCCCGGCGCAGGAGCTCTACGATCTGTTCAATGAGCTGGATGCGCTACCCTGCAACCTGGAGATCGTCCTCTTCGATCAGGACAAGGGCGCGCTCTCGTATGCCTTCCGGCGCCTGAAGCCCCTCGTGGAGCTGAAGTTCCCCGGGCGGGTCCACCTCCTCTACCTGCACGAGTCGATCAAGCGGCTGCTCAAGGACGCGGACATGTTCCGGCCGTTCGGCCAGTTCGAGTTCATCTTCTCCTGCGGCCTTTTCGATTACCTGCAGTCGCCGACGTCCACCGTCCTGATCCGGAACCTCTTCCCCCGCCTCGCCGACGGCGGTGAGCTGTACGTCGGCAACATGCAGCCGGGAAACCCGAGCCGGTGGATCATGGAGCATCATCTGGACTGGCACCTGGTGTACCGCACACGGCCGGAATTGCTCGACCTGGGCGCGCGCGCAGCCGACCGCCGCCATCCGGCTGCTCGAAGAGGAAACCGGCGTCAATCCATTCATCCAGCTGACCCGGGGATGATCGCGCGCCACGACGAAATCCAGCGCCGCTGGGCAAACTGGCTGTTGGAGCGGAACAGGCGCGGTACCAGCGTGGTGCTCTGGATCGTCCTCGGCCTGTACCCGGCATTCGGCATCCTCGATTACCTGCTGGCGCCGCCGGAAGCGCTGCCGACGCTCTGGACGACGCGCATCGTCGTCACGCTGATCACCTGCGCGATGTTCGCCGTCGTGCGGACCGGCGTGTTCGAGCGCGCGTACGACGTCGTCTCGTCGAGCTATATGGCCCTGCTCGGCCTGGGCATCACGCTCATGACCGTCAACATGGGCGGCCTGGCTTCGCACTACTATGCCGGCCTGTCGCTGGTGATCGTCGGCACCGGGCTGCTGTTCGTCTGGCCCGCGCGCATCGTCCTGGCGACCCACACCACGATCATCCTGAGCTTCGTAATCGTGAACCTCTGGGGCTCACGTGAGCAGGACATCCCGGTCTCCATTTCGAATCTCGCCTTCCTCACCGCAACGGCAATCATCACCGGCACCGGCCAGATCGTCCATTATCGCCTGCAGCACAAGCAGGTCATCGACCGGATCGCGCTGGAGGAGACCAAGGCCTCGCTGGAGCGTGCGCACAACGAGCTCAAGGCGCTGGACAGCTTCAAGTCGCAGCTCTTCGCCAACATCACGCACGAGTTCAAGACGCCGCTGGCGATGGTGCTCGCTCCGCTGGAGCTGATCCTGCAGGGCGAGATGGGAGAGCTGTCCGTTGTCCACCGCTCCACCTTCGAGTCGATGTTCCGGAGTGGCCTCAAGCTCCTGAAGATGATCGGGGATCTGCTCGACCTCTCGCGGATGCAGGAGTCCAAGCTGCGCCTGAAGGTCGCGGAGCACGACCTCGGCCACTACCTGCGCGGCCTCGTCTCGCAGGTGGAGCCGCTTACCCAGCGCAAGAACATCAATCTGTCGCTCCATGTCGACGCGAAGTCGACGACCGTTTGGTGCGACCTGGAGCGGATCGAGCGCGTCTTCCTCAACCTGCTCTCCAACGCCACCAAGTTCACCCCGCCGGGTGGCCACGTGCAGGTACTGATCCGCGAGGCCGGGCCCCGCCTGGAGGTCGTGGTCCAGGACGATGGCCCGGGATTTCCCCCGGACAAGGCGGACAAGATCTTCGAGCGCTTCTACCAGGTGGACATGGGCGGGACGCGCCGGTACGGAGGCACCGGCATCGGGCTCGCGCTGGCGAAGGAGATCGTCGAGCTGCACGGGGGCCGGATCCGCGCCGAGTCGTCGGGCGGCGCGCGGTTCACCGTCGAACTGCTGCGCGACCGCGATCACTTCCCGCCCGAAGTGCTGGACCGGCGGGAAGCGGCACGCGACGTTCCGGAGGGCCATCGGGCGAACGATCGCGGGCTGATGGACTTCGCCGTGCAGATGTCTGCGCGGGACGAGTACCGGCTGCTGGACATCAACGAGATCACCGAGCGCCGCGTCTCGGTGCGCGATATCGACGAGGACCAGAAGCCGCACCTGGCGCTGGTGGTGGACGACACGCCGGACATCATCCGGCTGGTGCACAATTCGCTGCGCGCCCACTTCAAGGTGATCTCCGCGGAGGACGGCCTGAAGGGCCTGGAGATGGCCCTCCGGGAACGGCCCTCTCTGGTGATCGCGGATCTGATGATGCCGGGCATCGACGGCCTGGAGCTGACCCGCAGGCTGCGCGCCAGCGAGGAGACGCGGCACATCCCCGTCCTCATGCTCACCGCCAAGGGCGACCTCGACGACCGCGTGGCCGGGCTGGAGACCGGCGTCTCCGCCTACATCGCCAAGCCGTTTTCTCCACGCGAGCTGCTGACCACGGCGCGGGCGCTGGTGCAGGCGCAGGAGACGACTGCCGACATCGTCCTTACCCAGCGGATGGACTCGTTGGAAATCGTCGCCGGCGGCCTGGCTCACGAGATCAACAATCCGCTCAACTATCTGAAGAATGCGCTGGCGCGCGTACGCATGGACGCCGAAGCGCTGCTCGCCGGAAGGCTGGCGCCGGACGAGCTGCCGCGCACCGAGAAGCGCATGCGCGAGCTGTTCGACCTGGCGGAGAGCGGCATCCGCCGTATCGCCGGCACGGTGGAGCTGATGAGCAGCTACAGCAAGGCCGGGTACTCGCGACAGCTGCGGCCGTACGACGTCTTCGGCGCGCTCCGGGAGGTGGTCGCGATGGTCCTGCCGGCCACCGGCAGGCGCGTGCAGGTGGACCTCGATCTCGACGGAGAAGAGATCATCGAGTGCGTCCCGGAGGAGTTCAACCAGGTCGTCTCCAACCTGGTGCAGAACGCCATCGAGGCCTGTCCGGACACTGCCGGGCTGGTGCGGGTGCGCGGCAGCCGTGAAGGGGAGAACGTCGTCATCTCCGTCAAGGACAACGGCCCCGGCGTGCGGCCGGAGGATGCGCAGAGGATCTTCACGCCGTTCTTCACCACCAAGGGCCCGGGGCGCGGGATGGGCATGGGGCTGACCATCGCCTGGCGCGTCGTGCAGAGCCTCGGTGGGACGCTGGAAGTCCGTCCGGGGCCGGGCGCGGAGTTCGTGCTCCGGCTTCCGCGCAAGCAGTCGCGCCTGCGCGCGGTGTCCTAGCCGCCACCGCGGGCAGAGCGGCTACGCTCTCGCCTTGGGCGAGAGCAGCGCGATCCTGTTCTTGGCGGAGAGGATCTGCTGGCGCAGCACCTCGGCCTGCCGCGCCACATCCTCCATCTCCTTCTCTTCGGCCGTGCGCGCGATGGCCTCCGCTTCCTCGGCGATCTGCTGCATCCGCGGCTCGATGCCCTCCACCGAAGGAGTCGTTCCCTTCAACGCGTCCTGCACCTCCTTGGCCATCCGCCCGAGCCCGGCCATCCGCTGCAGGACGTCGGCGAACTCCTTCCGCCGCGCGGCGATTTGCTGTGCACGCTCCATCAAGGCCGACGCGTCGCTCTCCTGCCTCTGGCGCGTGGCCGCGACCGCCGCCACCAGATCCTGGACGTGGGCGCGGATCCGGTCCTGGCTCTCGGCCGCCCGCGTCAGCGCCTCGGTGGCGCGCTCGAGGTTCTTCTCGCTCGAGAGCTTGAGCCGGCCGGCCTGAGCCGCCAGGTCCTCGAACTTCCGCAGCTCGCGGTCGAGTGCGAGCGCGGCTTCGGCCAGCTCGCTCGGCTTGTCTTCCCGATCCACTAGCCGCCGCAGGAATGGGTGGGGGTGGAAAGGTATTGGGCAAGGCCGGGACAGTTGACGGCGTGGAAGTCGCCGCTGACCACCTCGCCGGTCTCGAATCCCACCGTGTAGGTCCCGCTGTAAGCGCCACCCGAGATCGAAGTGATCTTCACCGCGCCCGAGGTGGCGACCGCGGATTGTGTCGCAATCTGCTCGCAGGCGCCGTCGTTCACGCCGAAGCTGACGACGGCCGCGTGCTGGGGAGGGATTCCCGCTGCGTTCGGGTTGACGACGTCGAACGTCCCCGGACCCGCGGGCGCACTGGCCGTCAACGTGAGCGGGTTGAAGTCGGCGAGGAGCAGGATGAGCGCCTTCCCGTTCTTCGGCTCGCTGTTCGCCGTCACCCGGTTGCAGACGCCCGCGACGTCCGTCAGGACGACCGCGCCGACGTCGGCGGAGATGGGGCCGAGCGAGACGTGCGCGGGCGAGGAGATGGCGTCCGCGGGTTTCATCGGCTGTCCGCGGACCACGCCGTTGAAGGTCCCGCCGGCGCTCCCGCTCCCGCTCCCGCAGCCCAGCGCGCAGGCGAGACCGGCGATGGCGGCGAACCGGATCACGGCCTTCACATACCCGCCGCGGCGCGCGCGCGCAATCCGGCGCGCTCGAGCGCGAAGTCCACCACGCGCGCCTCGAGCGAGTCGCCGCTCAGAGCATCGATCTCCACCAGCCCCGTCGGGCTCGTGACGTTCACCTCCGTGAGCTTGCCGCCGATGACGTCGATGCCGGCAAACCAGAGCCCCAGATCGTTCAAGGCCGGCGCCAGCCGGCGGCAGATCTCCCGATCCCTGGGCGTGAGCGACGCCGGCGCCGCGCTCCCGCCGGAGGCGAAGTTCGCCCGCAGCTCGCCTTCGGGCGGCACCCGCAGCACTGCGCCGAGGGGCTCGCCGCCGAGGAGGATGATGCGCTTGTCGCCCTCGCGCACGGCGGGCAGATAGGCCTGCGCCATCACCGGAACGCGACCGCCTTGGGTGGCGATCTCGAGCAACGCCGAAAGGTTCGGGTCGCCGCGCCGCACGCGGAGGACGCCCTGCCCGCCGCAGCCGTCGAGCGGCTTCACCACGCCGTCGCCGCCTTGCGCGTCGATGAAGTCCCGGAGCTGCGCGATGGAGGGCGAGACGAGGCTCGGGGGCACGAGATCGGGAAAGCGGAGCGCGAACAGCTTCTCGTTCGCTGCCCGCAGCCCGCGGGGATGATTGATCGGCAACGGTCCGGGGCCGAGCTCGATGAGCTGCGTCGCGCGGACGAATTCGATGTCCACGGGCGGGTCCTTGCGCAAGAACAGGACGTCTAGCTCCGCCAGCGGCGCATCGAACTCGCCTGCGACCCGGAAGTGCGCGCCAGGCTTGCGCTGGACCTCGACGGTGCGCATGCGCGCACGCGTGCGCCCTTCCGCGAAGTACAGCCACTCCTGCCGCAGCTCGCGGATCTCGAGGCCGCGCCGCTGGCACTCGAGCATCAAGGCGAAGGTAGAGTCGTGCTCCACCCGCACCCGTTCCAGCGGGTCCATCAGAAAGCCGATGCGCATGCCGGAAGCTGTGGCTCGGCGCCTCCGGGCCGCAAGGTGACATGCACCAGCGACCGGCCGCCTGCCTGGATTCCCGCTGCGAGCGTTTGCCGCAGCCTGCGGAAAAGCGAAAGCCCGGAGCGTTTCCGCCCCGGGCCTTCGTACCTGACGATGATTCGACCGGGCTAGACGCCGGCGGGACCGAGCAGCGCCGAAGGATCGAACGTGTCCTCGGTCTTGTCGGTCCAGTCGACGTAGAGCTGGTTGTCCCTGGAGACGATGTTGCCGGCCACTGCGCCGTCGTACTCGACGTCGCCGCCCGCCGACCAGGTCGCCGAGCCGGACGTCCCGGTCGTGGTCGAGGTGACGTTCACGTTGAGGTTGAACGCCACGGAGTGGTCGGTGGTGACCCCGTCCTGCTTGAGGAGGTCCACGCCGACGCCGCCGTTCCACTGGACGACGTCGGTCTGCGTGGTCCCATTGGTGGAGTCCTGAATCGACAGGCTCCAGTGCTCGTTGGCGCGGACCAGGCCGATGTGGTCGGTGGCGGTGCCGTTGACGTTGATGGCGACGGTGGTGCTGTTCGTGCCCTGCGACACGGAGACGGTGTACGTGATGTTGAAGTCGGCATCCACGTGCACGATGCTGCCGCTGCGGGAGAACTGCATCGCGCCGCTGACCGACACCGAGGCGGTGCCAGCGCCGGTGATGCTGCCCGTGTAGTGCAGGTTGGTCCCCGTCCAGGGGCCGGCGATCACTTCGAGCTTCAGGTCGAAGCTGGTGGTGTTGTCCGACCAGGTGACCTTCACCGTGTCGCCGGTATCGTAATAAACGAGGAGATACGTGGTCACGGCGGCGTCGCATCCTTGCGACCCAGGGGTCCCCGCCGCCACGAGTGTGGGCGTCCCGCCGATGCGGCGCAGGCAGCCCGTGGGAATCGTCGCCGCGTTCGAGCTTCCGGACAGGCGCAGAGCCTGCTGGACGCCGCCCGCGCCCGGCGCCATTGCGGCGGCCGCGATCTGATCGGGATCGGGCAAGCCGGTGCTCAGGTCCACGGTCGACACGCTTCCGGAGTTGACGGCGTCGCCGACGCTGCTGCCGATGGACTGCAGGCCGATCGAAGCCTGCGTGTTGGTGGACGCCGAGCTCATGCCGAGCTGGGCTTGCGACGCGGTGGCCTTGATCTCCGGCGTCGCCATGATAGTGGGCTTGCTTCCGCACGCAGCGGCAGCGAGCGCTGCCGCAACCAGAATCCGTCGCATCTCGTTTGGCTCCCCTCGTGAGGTCTGTCTGAAAGCAAAAGCAGATTGTCAGGAGGACGCCACAAAACTGCCGCCGGTCACGTGATCAGAATCACTCGCGCCGGAAGGAAACGTGCGCGGCATCGAGCGAGGGTGTGCGCGGGTGGGAAAGTGGAGTCAGCGCAAGGCGAGCACCCACGCGACCAATGGCGCCGACGCGGACAGCGCCGCGAGCGCCAGTTGCGCAGCGCGGCTGCGCAGAGGCGGCAGCAGTGAAACGCCCGCGCCGAGGAGCACGCCGGCGACGAAACCGAAGAGATGACCGGCGAAGTCGGCGCGCTTGGAGGTGCCGAGGAACGCGAGCAGCGCGAGGCCGGCGCCCAGGGGAATCCAGGGCCGGCGCCGATGCCGCGGAAGCGCCGCGAGCGATCCCAATGCCCCGAACACCGCGGTGGAAGCACCCACGGAGACGAAATCGCGGCGCACGAGCTGCGCGGCGAGAAACGTTCCGCCGGCACCGGCAAGGAACATCGTCATCGCGGCCACCCCGGCGCCGAGGGAACGGGCGAGGAGCGCCAGCAAGAGGCCTCCCAGCACCGCGTTTCCGACGGCGTGTCCGGCATCGGCATGCAAGGTGAGCGCGGTCACCGTCCGCCAGGTCTCGCCAGCGAGGATGGCCGCCGCGTCCGCGCTTCCCCGCGAGAACCAGCGCGACTCCTCGGACTGCGGCCCGGTCCAGACGTGGAACGCAAGGACGGCGAGGAAGAAGACCACGCCGGAGGCGACGGCGGCCGTCGAGGAACGCGGCGCCTCTTCGCGCTGCGATCGGGCGAGAGGATTCTCCCGCTCGAAGGCGGCGACGGCGGCTTCCGCGCGCGCGGCATCTTCGCCGGCGATGAACAGCGCCCACCGCTCCTCCCCGGCGCTGCGCAGCTCGTGGCCGATGCCCTCCTCGTCGAGGACGAGCGAGAGATCCATCGCGCGGCGGAAATCGGCTACCAGCCGGAGCAGGACGTAGTCAGAGCTCATCTCTCAACCCATGCCGGCGGATCACCGCGCTGCCGCGGCCTTTCCCGTCGTCGGCAGCGGCTAGCCTACACGGCGCGGTCCTGTGATAGGAGAGCGCCGCCATGCCGACTCTCGACGCGCCCCGCGCGCTGCAATCCTCGCAACGGATCTGGGAGCAGGAGATCGTTCCCGCCCTCTACGAGTACATCCGGATCCCGAACAAGTCGCCCGCCTACGACGCCCGCTGGCAGCAGAACATGGATCGCGCGGTCGCGCTGGTCGAGGGCTGGTGCCGCCGGCAGCCCCTCGAAGGTCTGGCAGTCGAGGTGATCCGGCTGGAAAACCGGACTCCGGTCATCCTGATGGAGATCCCGGGACAGGGCAGCGAGACGGTGCTGCTCTACGGTCACCTCGACAAGCAGCCGGAGATGACCGGATGGCGCCAGGGGCTCTCGCCGTGGAACCCGGTGCGCGAAGGGGACAAACTGTACGGGCGTGGCGGGGCAGACGACGGATACTCGAGCTTCGCCTCGCTAACGGCGCTGCGGCTGGTGCAGGAGCAGCAATTGCCGCACGCGCGCTGCGTGGTCCTCATCGAAGCCTGCGAGGAGAGCGGCTCCACCGACCTGCCGGCGTACATCGCCCACCTCGCGCCGCGCCTCGGCAAGCCGTCGCTCGTGGTCTGCCTGGACTCCGGATGCGGCAACTACGACCAGCTCTGGATGACGACCTCCTTGCGCGGACTGGTCGGCGGAAATCTCCGGGTGGAGATCCTCGGCGAAGGCGTCCACTCCGGCGACGCGAGCGGCATCGTGCCCGAGAGCTTCCGCATCCTCCGGCAGCTGCTCAGCCGCATCGACGACGAGCAGAACGGAAAGGTGAAGCTCGACGCGCTGCTCGTGCAGGTCCCGGCGGATCGCCTCAAGCAGGCGCGCCTCACCGCCGAGGTCCTCGGCGACGAGGTGTGGAACAAGTTCCCCTTCGTGCCCGGCGCGCGGCCCGCCGTCACCGACAAGATGGAGATGATCCTCAACCGCTCGTGGCGCCCCGCCCTTTCCATCACCGGCATCGAAGGACTCCCCCCGCTGGAGAGCGCGGGCAGCGTCCTGCGGCCGTTCACCGCTTGCAAGATCTCGCTGCGCATTCCCCCGCGGGTGGACCCGATGGCCGCGACGCGCGCGGTCAAGGAAGCGCTGGAGAAGGATCCGCCCTACGGCGCGCGCGTCACGTTCGAGGGCGAGAAATCGGGAGCCGGCTGGGACTCGCCGCCGCTGGCGCAGTGGCTCTCGTCGTCGGTGGACCGGGCCTCGCGGAGCTGTTTCGGGAAGCCGCCAATGGCGTTTGGTGAGGGAGGGACCATTCCCTTCATGGGGATGCTGGGCGAGAAGTTTCCCGACGCGCAGTTCCTCATCACCGGAGTGCTCGGACCGGGATCGAACGCCCATGGCCCGAACGAGTTCCTGCACATTCCTACCGGGATTCGCCTGACGGCGTGCGTGGCGGGCGTGATCGCCGATCACTTCGCCAGATGAAGATCGTCATCGCGGTGCTGCTGCTCGCGCTCCCGCTCTGGTGCGCGTGGGCGATCTACGCCGCCGCGCGCTTGGGCAAGCTGACCTTCTCGCGCGCGCTGCTCTACGGGACCGGCTTCGTCGTCCTGCTGCTGGGAAATCCGCTGGCAAACGCGTACCTGCTGACGCCCGTCGACCACGCATTGCAGCGCGCGCTGTTCGAGAAAGCGCGCAGGGCCGCGCTGCTCGGCGCGGACGAAGCCCGGGTCCGTTCGGTGCTGGGGAATCCGTGGCAAGCGCGGCAACTCGAGCCGCCGCTCTCGGTGCTGCTCTACGCGCCCTGCAGGGTGTGCATGGCCTCGTATGGGGCGCCGTTCACCGTGTATCTACGGTCGGGAACGGTGGAGGGATTCCGCTCCGGGCCGGGCGAGATGCTACGGGTGAAGCGGTAGAGCAAAGGCTGTTTCCGCCTTCGCGGAAACCGCGTAGGCGCCAAGCCGCGTTCGGCGGCCGCGCCTAGTGACGCGCGCCGCCCTTCATCAAATGGTGGACCGCTTCGAGCAGGCCGTCCTGGGTCAGCCGGTACATGGGAAAGATCCGGCGGATCACTTCCGCCGTGCCGTACCAGGCGACGTGGGGCTCCGGGTTGAGCCATGCCGCATGCAGGAAATGCTGGGCGAGATGCGCCAGCCAGGCGACCCCGGGCGCGCCGGAGTCCTCGCTGAAGCTCCAGCGCGACCCGCTAGACTGCAGCTCCCAGGGGCTCATCAGCGCGTCGCCCACCACGATCAGGCGCCAGGAAGGATCGCAGTCCTGCAAGAGCTGCAGGACGGGGATTCCGCGGATCAAGCCGGCGCTCTCGTAGACCCGCCCGTAGACGCAGTTGTGGAAGTAGTACGTGCGCAACTCCTTGAAGTGGGTCGCGCGCTTCGCGGCGGAGAAGAGCCGCTCGCAGACGTGCGCGTGCGGATCCATCGACCCGCCGACGTCGAGGAGCAACAGCACCCGCAGATTGGACCGCCGCGGAGGCCGGAGCGCGATCTCCAGCTCGCCCGCGTTCCGCGCCGTCTTGTCGATGGTGGTCTCGACGTCCAGCTCGTCGAGGGCGCCCTCGCGGACGAACGCCCGCAGCCGGCGCAACGCCACCTCGATCTGCCGCGTATCGAGCGTGACGTCGGAACGCAGATCGCGGAAGCGCCGTTCGGCGGCGACCTCCAGCGCGCCGCGGCCGCCCGGCGCCTGTCCCACCTTGATCCCGGTGGGATGCGTTCCGCCGGTGCCATATGGCGAGGTTCCTGCCGTGCCCACCCAGCGGTTCCCGCGGTCGTGCCGACCCCTCTGCTCGGCCAGGCGCATGCGCAGGCGGTCCCGCGCCTCCGCCAGGTCGATGCGCTCGAGCAGCTCTTTCTCCAGCTCGGTGAGCTGACGCTTCGCCATCGGCTGCTCGAGCCATTGGAGCAGCTCGTCGGTCAGGGCCAGCGCTTCGTCCGGGACGCCGTGGAAGTGATGCGCAAATGCGCGGTCGAAGCCGTCCAGGTCCTGCTCCCGATGGACGCAGAGCGCGCGCGCCACTTCGTAGAAGCCGTCCAGCGTTCCCCGGTGGAGCTCGAGCGCCAGCGCCTGGGCAAGCGAAAGCGCCTCCTGGGCGCCGACGCGCACGCCCCGATCGCGCAGCTCGTAGAGGAAGGGAACGAACATCCTCAGGCCCTCGGACGCCGGCCGCGCGAGGCCGCCTCCGCGAACGCGATCAGGTCCTGCTCCCGCTTGAGCAGGGCGCCGAGGAATGGCATTCCGGCTTCCAGCTCGACGGAGGCGATTCCCGCCCGGCGCAGGACGGCAATCCAGTCGATCAACTCGCTGGTCGAGGGGCGCTTCCGCAGCCCGTCGACGTCTCGCAGCAAGTAGAACGCCCGCAAGGTCTGGTCGAGCAGCTTCTCATCGAGGTCCGGATGGTGGACGCGGACGATGCGCGCCATCAGGTCTTTTTCGGGGAACTCGATGAAGTGGAACACGCAGCGGCGGAGGAACGCGTCCGGCAGCTCCTTCTCCGCGTTGGAGGTGATCACCACCACCGGCCGCTCGCGGGCGACGACCTCGTCGCCGGTCTCGGTGACGACGAAGCGCATCCGATCCAGCTCGTGCAGCAGGTCGTTGGGGAACTCCAGGTCCGCCTTGTCGATCTCGTCGATCAACAGCACCACCCGGTCGCGCGAGGCGAATGCCTGGCCGAGGGGCCCGTGCTTGATGTAGCGGCGGATGTCCTTCACGTCGCCGTCGCCGAAGCGCGAGTCGTAGAGGCGCTGGACCGTGTCGTAGACGTAGAGGCCGTCCTGCGCGCGGGTGGTGGACCCAGGCCGGACGCGATCGCCTCCGCCAGCTGGGTCTTTCCCGTTCCCGGCTCGCCGCGCACCAGGAGCGGACGCTCCAGCGCCAGCGCGCAGTTCACCGCCGACTCCAGCGCTGACGAAGTCAGGTACTTGTCCGTGCCGCGGAACTTGCGGAATTCCATCGGGCTGACAGTAACCGTAGAGCTTCCATTCGGCCACCAGCACGCGGTAGACAATCCCGGTGCCCGCAACCTCGCCGAGGATGCCGCCGCAGATCCCGTTCATCATCGGGAACGAGGCGTGCGAGCGGTTCAGCTTCTACGGGATGAGGAACATCCTCACCATCTTCCTCATCGACTGGCTGCTCAAGAACCAGGTCCCGGCGCAGGCGGAGCGCGAGGCCGCCGCGAAGGCCGCCTTCCACCTCTTTGTCTTCGGCGTCTACTTCACGCCGCTGCTCGGGGGCTTTCTCGCCGACCGATTCCTGGGAAAGTACCGGATCATTCTCTACGTCTCGCTCCTGTACTGCGCCGGGCACGCCTGCCTGGCGATCTTCCACGACGACCGGACGGGCTTCTACGCGGGCCTGGCGCTGATCGCGTTGGGATCAGGCGGGATCAAACCGTGCGTGTCGGCGCTGGTCGGCGACCAGTTCACGGCGGAAAACAAGCAGCTCGTCAACAAGGTCTTCGCCATCTTCTACTGGAGCATCAACCTGGGGTCGTTCTTCGCCTCGATGCTGATCCCGAAGACGCTTCGGCTGTTCGGCCCCGCGGTGGCGTTCGGGATCCCCGGCATCCTGATGGGCATCGCCACGCTGGTCTTCTGGATGGGCCGCAACCTCTACGTCCGTGTGCCGCCCTCCGGCCGCGATCCGCATTCGTTCACCGCAGTCGTGGCCAGCGCCTGGCGCAACCGGCGCCAGGGCGGCCGCTTCCTCGATCGCGCGCGCGCCGAGCACCCCGAAGAGGCGATCGAGGGGGTGAAGGCCGTCTTCCGCGTGCTCTCGATCTTCGCCTTCATCCCGTTCTTCTGGATGCTCTTCGATCAGAAGGCGTCCACCTGGGTGGTCCAGGCGCGGTCGATGAACCTGCGGATCGGCTCCTTCATGTTCGAGCCGGCGCAGATGCAACTCGTGAATCCGGCGCTGGTGATGCTGCTCATCCCCTTCACCACCGGCGTCGTCTACCCGTTCTTCAAACGTCTCGGCTGGGAGCTGACTCCCCTGCGGCGGATGCCGATCGGCATTGCGCTGGGGGCAACCTCCTTCGTCATCGCCGGACTCCTCAACGTTCCCGTCGCGGCGGGAGAGAAGATCTCCGTGGTGTGGCAGGTCGTGCCCTATGTGGTGCTCACGGTGGGGGAGATCCTCGTCTCGGTCACCGGCCTGGAGTTCGCCTACACCCAGGCGCCGTTGAAGATGAAGAGCGTGATCCAGAGCTTCTGGAGCCTCACTACCGCGGCGGCGAACCTCGCGGTCGCGCTTGCTTCCGCGCTCGCGTTCTTCACCGGGACCGTTCTCTTCTTCTACTACGCCGGCTTCGCTTACCTGGCAGCAGCGGGCCTTGCTCTCGTGGCGCGCCGCTACAAGGTGGTCGAGTGGTACCAGCGCGCACCGGTGACGGCGCCCGCGCCGCGGGGCCGCACGGTCGCTGAACCGGCGTGAAAGCCTAGGGGACACGAATCGCGGCTGACGCCGCTCATCGTGTCCCCGGCGCTGTCACTCCGGCAGCGTGTAGCGCTTCTCGATCGCGTCGCGGATCCGCCGGCGGCTCTCCAGCCCGCCGTTCCGCTCGATCTGCTCGGCGTCAGCGGCGAGGCCGTCGTCCTTGATCACCGTCCGGAACCAGTTCGAATAGTCGCGCTGGCCGAGATGGTGCATCCACGTCTCGTCGTCGACCCCCTCCGCCATCTGGAGAAAGATCCCCAGGTTCTGCGCCCGCAGCTTGAGCTTGCCTGCGGGCCCGCGGAACACGAATGCCTCGTCCGCGAGGTTC
>Ga0209474_10003691_pt1 | contig 13379 bp, 14 predicted proteins | sample GraSoiAngelo_145_FD_185902 | JGI IMG/M metagenome (GOLD analysis project Ga0209474, IMG submission 185902) | Grasslands soil microbial communities from the Angelo Coastal Reserve, California, USA - 14_1009_05_20cm (SPAdes) (version 2) | ecosystem: Environmental > Terrestrial > Soil > Grasslands...
GGCACCCGCGCACGCGGTCGGGAGCCCGCGGGTCGAAGGCTTTGGGCGGCGCGCCTCGTCCCGCACGGCAACGTTGCACGCCCGCCCGCGCGCGCGGGCGCCCCCGGCGGCCGGCGCGGCGCCGCTTGTTTAGTCTAGGTGGACGCCCGGCTCGAGGCCGATCGCGCGCGCCACGTCTGCCGCGGCGGCCTTGGCGCCGCCGTCGCGGGCGCGGGCGCAGCGGACGGCGCCGTCGCGCGCGGCGACCGTCAAACCTTCCGCGCCGATCGCGAGCACGGTGCCGGGCGTCGCGCTGGCGGGCGCCGCCACGCGGCGCGGCTCGTAGAGGCGGAGGCGCGCGCCGCGCCAGGTGGTGTGGGCGCCGGGCTGGGGGTCGCAGCCGCGGATCAGGTTGTGGATCTCGGGCGCGGGGCGGCTCCAGTCGATCCGTGCGTGCTCGTCGCGGCAGAGCGGGTCGTAGCTGGCGCGCGACTCGTCCTGCGGGACCCGCGGCGCCCTGCCCTCGCGGATGAGCGCGACCGCGTCCAGCACCGCGCGCACGCCGAGCGGGAAGAGCGCCTTGTAGTAGAGGCTGCCCGCGGTGTCGTCCGGCCCCACGGGCACCGGGCGTTGGAGCACGATGGGACCGGTGTCGATGCCCGCGTCGGGCCAGAAGACGGTGACGCCCGACTCGGTCTCGCCGCGGATCAGCTGCCAGGCGATCGCGCTTCCGCCGCGGTAGCGCGGCAGCAGCGAGGGATGGAAGCAGATGCTGGTGAGCCGCGGGATGTGCAGCAGCGGCTCGGGCACGATCTGCGTCACGTAGGCGAGCACGCCCAGGTCGGCGCGCGCCTCCGCGAAGGCGTGCTGCGCCTCGGGCGCCTTGAGGGAGCGGAACTGGTGCACCGGAATGCCGCGCGCGAGGGCCGCCCCCTTCACCGGGTCGGGCTTCGGTCCCGCGTCGGGCGGGCACACGACGGCCGCGATCGTGTCGCCGGCGGCTTCGAGGCCGCGCAGCACCTCCTCGGCGAAAGCCGCTTGCCCGACGAGGAGGATGCGCATCGCGGGCTCAGGCTTTCAGATGCGTCGCGAAGAACTTCTTGAGCCGCCCCCACGCGTCCTCGGCGGCGGCCTTCTGGTACGAGGAGCGCTCGTTGCAGAAGAAGCCGTGCTCCGCGCCGGGGTAGACGACGACCTCGATCGCCTTCCTGTGACGCCTGGCCTCGGCCTGGAGCTGCTCGACGCTGTCGAGCGGGATGTACGCGTCCTTCTCGCCGAAGAAGGCGAGCACGGGGCACTTGAGCTGCGCCGTCTTCTCGGCCGGGAGGCCGCCGCCGTAGAAGGGCGCGCTCGCCTTGATCTTGTCGGGGAGCTCGCACGCCGCGAGATAGGCCACGCGCCCGCCCATACAGAAGCCCGTGATCCCGATCCGGTCGGCGCGCACGAAGGCCTGCTTCTCGAGGTACGCCACCGCGCTGCCGAGGTCGGAGACGATCTCCGGGTCCTTGAGCGACTGCATCAGCGCGATCGCCTCGGGGAGCTGGTCGTAGCGGGTCGTGCGACCCTTCCCGCCGCGCCAGTAGAGATCCGGCGCGAGCGCGACGTAGCCCTCGCGCGCGATCCGGCGCGCCACGTCCTTGATGTGGTCGTTCAGGCCGAACGCCTCCTGGATGACGAGCACGCAGGGCGCGCGGGCGCCCTCCTTCGGCCGCGCCAGGAAGGCGGGCATCGAGCCGACCGCCGCCGGCAGTTCGACCATCTGGCTCTCGACGTCCATTGGGGCAACACCTCCTGGGGGGGATTTGGGGGGGAGCCGGTCGCTGCCTCAGTTATAGGAGGGGCCCTTCACCTTGCAATGCCTTGGCGGGGGGCCGTGAGCTACCGTTGACTCGTGACGCCCAGGCGGCATAAAGTAAAACACCTTTTCGGGGCAGGACAGTGCGGCGCGAGAAGTCCAACTACATCATCCAATCGGTGTCTCACTCGCTGGATGTGCTCGAGCAGTTCGCGGGCGAGGCCGAGGAGCTCGGCGTGACCGAGCTGTCGAAGCGGCTCCGGCTCCACAAGAACAACGTCTTCCGCCTGCTCGCCACGCTCGAGTCGCGCGGCTACATCGAGCAGAACCGCGCCACCGAGAACTACCGCCTCGGCATCCGCTGCCTCCAGCTCGGGCAGAGCTACGTGCAGCACATGGGGCTCCTCCGCCAGGCGCGGCCGATCATGGCCGAGCTGGTGCGTCAGGCGCGCGAAACGACGTATCTCGCCGTGCTGCGGCGCGCGGCGGTGGTCCCTGTCGAAGTGATCGAGGCCGACCGCCCGGTGCGCATCGTCTCCCAGCTCGGCGAGGCGCTGCCGCTCCACGCGACCGCGGCCGGCAAGGTCCACCTCGCCTTCGAGCAGGAGGACGAGCTGCGCGCGCTCGTCCCCGACGGCCTCCCGCGCTTCACCGAGCGCACCATCGTCGACCGCCAGGCCCTCCTCCAGCAGCTGCGCGCCGTTACGGCCAACGGCTACGCCGTCGACCTGGGCGAGCATCTCGAGGACGTGCGGGCCGTCGCCGCGCCGGTGCGCGACTACGCGCGCGCCGTGGTCGGCGTGCTCGCGGTCGTGGCGCCCGCCTCGCGCCTGACGCCCGAGCGCATCGAGAAGGAGGTCGCGCCGCTCGTGCTCAAGGCGGGACGCGAGCTCTCCAGCCGGCTTGGCTTCGACGTCGGGCGGCGCGAGGCGCAAGGCTGAGACCGCGCACGCCCGAGGGCGGGAGCAGCGTCGACCGCGATTCGCGCTTCAGGCGGCCATGAATGGGCGGCGGGTGGCGGAGTGGACCGTGCTGCTCCTACTGGTCGTCCTGTACGGTTGGGGATCGTCATGGCTGGCGGTGATGTGGCTCTTCCGGTCGGCGCCACCCGTCGCCATGGTGCTTCCGGCCGCGCTGCTGGGGCTGCTCGGCGTGCCTGCTCTGCGCCCGAAGCGCCCAGCGGTGCGCGCGGCGGTCATCCTGTGCGCCCTCGAGCTCGTCCTGCTCGCGCTCGCAGGCCTGACCGCGATCCTCCTTCCCAGCGGCCATCCGCCGGCCGCCGTCCTCTTCCTCGGCCCGCTCATGCTGCTCAGCTCGGCTCTCGGGGCCGTCGCGCTCGTACTCGTCGCGCGGGGATGGCTCCGCGGGGAGCCGCCCGCGAGTGCGACCTTCGCCACCGTGCTCTTCCTCGGCACGAGCCTCCTCGTACCCACGTGGCCGGGCCTCCTCACGCACAATCTGCTTCGGCTCCCCGGCGTGGCGTCCCTCGCTCGCACGCTGCGCCGGCTCGATCCGCGCTGCCCCGACCTCGCCGCCGTGCGCAACGATCCGGTCCTCCTCCAGCGCTGCCCGGGGCTCACCCCGCGGCGCATCGAGCTGCTCGCGTCCCTGGCGGGAGACGAGGCACAATTCGGGCCTCTCGTCACCGAGCGGCTGCATGCCGAGTGGCAGACGATCAGCGAGCCACGCGCGGTGGGGACGGCCGTCGCCGCCCTCGAGCGCGCCCATCCCAACCTGCTTCCCGACGCTCGGCACCCCTTCGACTCCTACGCCCTCGTCTGCACGCTCGTCGGCGCCCACGACGCCTCCGTCGAGTGGGCCGTCCGCGGCGCGCTCGAGTCGAAGCTCCTCCCGGCGGCGGCCGAGGAGCGCTATGCCGGCTGCCTCGCGCAACTTCACGCTCGCATCTCGCCCTCGGAGTCCGGGCTCGGCGTATGCCAGGCGGTGCTCGCCGAGGCGAGCGACGAGGAGTCGCACGGCGTCGAGCGGGCCTCGGTCGACGCGCGCCTCGTCCCGCTGCGCCCCTTCATCGAGAAGGCTCGCGGCGACCGGACCGGGCGCGGATGCTCCTGCGAGGTCGCGCTCGTGCGGATCGAGGGCGAGGGCGCCGAGGCGCTCGCGGTCGAGCTCGCGAACCGGGTCCCGCTCGGGGATCTCGGGGTCCCTCGATGTCTCCAGGACCTCGGCCCCGCCGCCGCCGCGGCGGTGGAGCCGCTCGCCGGCCTCGCCCGCGCCGGCAGCGTCTGGCGCCGCCTGGAGGCGATCCGCGCGCTCGGCTCCATCCAAGCATCCGCACCTGAGGTGCCGCTCGTTGCGCTTCTCGCCGACCCAGACTGGCAGATTCGCGCCGGCGCGCGCGACGCGCTCGGCCGCGTCCGCAGGGTCGCCACACGCAGCACGCTGGGAGAGCATCCGCCCCGCTGACGAATCCCGCAGGACCGACCGGCAGAGCGCGGCGACACGCGGACTGGCACCCGAGCGCCTTGACTTGGCCATGCCGCGCTGTGTAATCGACCTCGTCCCCCCAAAAGGAGCCCCGCGTGAAGATCCTGGTCGCCGTGAAGTGTGTCCCCGACCCCGAGACGGTCATCAAGATCGCCCCCGACGGCAGCAACATCGTCGGCGACAACGTCAAGTGGGTGATCAACCCCTTCGACGAGATCGCGATCGAGGAAGCGCTGCGCGTGAAGGAGAAGGTGCCGGGCAGCGAGGTCGTGCTGGTCTCGATCGGCGCGAAGACGGCGCAGGAGCAGCTCCGCACGGGGCTCGCCATGGGCGCCGACCGCGCCATCCTGGTGCTCTCGGAGCAGGCGCTCGAGCCGCTCGCCGTGGCGCGCGTCATCCAGAAGCTGGCCGAGACCGAGAAGCCGGACCTTCTCCTCATGGGCAAGCAGGCGATCGACGACGACTCGAACTGCGTCGGGCAGATGGTGGCCGAGCTGCTCGAGTGGCCGCAGGCCACCTTCGCCTCCAAGCTCGAGCTGGCCGCCGACCCGAAATCGGCCAAGGTGACCCGCGAGGTCGACGGCGGCCTCGAGACGCTCGCCATCCCGCTCCCCGCGGTCGTGACCGCCGACCTCCGCCTGAACGAGCCGCGCTACGCCTCGCTGCCCGGCATCATGAAGGCGCGAAAGAAGGAGCTCAAGGAGATCCCGGTCGCCGATCTGGGCGTCGACGTCGCGCCGCGGCTTAAGATCCAGAAGCTCGAGACGCCGCCCAAACGTACGGGCGGCCGCAAAGTCAAGTCGGTCCAGGAGCTCGTCCAGGTGCTGCACAGCGAAGCGAAGGTCATCTGAGCATGGGCACCGTCCTCGTCGTCGCCGAGCACCTGCACGGCAAGTTCCCGAAGACCACGCTGGTGAGCGTCGCCGCTGGCAAGCAGGCCGCGTCGCTCGCGGGCGGCAAGTGCCTCGCGGCCGTCCTCGGCCAGGGCATCGACGCGCTGGCCAGCGAGCTGGCCGAGTACGGCGTCGACGTGGTGGCGGTCGACGGGGCACCGTTCGCGCACTACCTGGCCGACGCCTACACCGCCGCCATCGTCGAGATCGTCAAGCAGAAGGGCGTGGAGACGGTGATCGCGGCCGCGACCGCGATGGGCAAGGACCTGCTGCCGCGCATCGCGGCGCACCTCGGCGCGGGCATGGCGTCGGACGTGACCGCGATCGTCGACGCCAAGACCTTCAAGCGGCCGATGTACGCCGGCAACGCGCTCGCCACGGTCGAGATCGAGGGCACGCCGCGCGTCGTCTCGGTGCGCGTGACGGCCTTCGACGCGGCCACCAAGGACGCGCAGAAGGGCTCCGTCGAGAAGCTCGCCGTGACACCCGACGCGACACACACGCGCATGCAGTTCGTCGAGTTCGCCGAGACCAAGTCCGACCGCCCCGTGCTGACCGAGGCGCGCATCGTCTGCTCCGGCGGCCGCGGCCTCAAGAACGGCGAGAACTTCAAGATCTACCTGGAGCCCCTGTGCGACGTGCTCGGCGCCGCCATGGGCGCCAGCCGCGCCGCGGTCGACGCCGGCTTCGTACCGAACGACCTGCAGGTCGGGCAGACGGGCAAGGTGGTCGCGCCGCAGCTCTACATCGCCGTCGGCATCTCGGGCGCGATCCAGCACCTCGCCGGCATGAAGGACTCGAAGGTGATCGTCGCCATCAACAAGGACGAGGAGGCGCCGATCTTCCAGATCGCCGACTACGGGCTGGTGGCCGACCTCTTCAAGGCCGTGCCCGAGCTGACCGAGGAAGTGAAGAAGCTCAAGTCCGCGTGAGCGGGCTCCCGCGGACCTTCTACCTCCAGCCGACCCTCCGCGTCGCCCGCGCGCTGCTCGGGAAGATCCTCGTCCACCAGACCCGGGCGGGCCTGACCGCGGGCCGCATCGTCGAGGTCGAGGCCTACCGCGGCCCCGCCGACCGCGCCGCGCACAGCGCGGGCGGCCACCGCTCGGCGCGCAACGAGGTGATGTGGGGCCCGCCCGGCCACGCCTACGTCTACTTCATCTACGGCATGCACCACTGCGTGAACGTCGTGTGCCAGCCGCCCGGGGTGCCCGAGGCGGTGCTGCTGCGCGCGCTCGAGCCGCTCGAAGGCGAGGCGCTCATGCGCCGGCGCCGGCGGCTCCCCGACGCGCCCGCATGGCGCCTCTGCCGCGGCCCGGGCGCGCTCTGCCAGGCGATGGGGATCGGGCGCGCCGAGAACGGCGCCGACCTGGTTTGCGGCACGTTGCGCATCCTCGACGCGCCCGCGGTGCCGGCGCGGGAGGTGGCGCGCGGCGCGCGCGTCGGCGTCGCCTACGCCGGCGCGGACGCGGCGCGGCCGTGGCGGTTCCTGGTGCGCGGGAGCCCGGCGGTGTCGGGACGGCGGGTCCGCTGAGCCCTCGACGGCGTACCGCCTCGCGGGCGCCGTCGGACCTCAGCCCGGCGGCCCCGCGGCCGCGTCCGAGTCGGGGCGCCGCGGACCGAGCCGATCCAGCAGGAAGTCGATCACGGCCCAGCGCGCACCGCTCAGCACCGCGACGAGTACAGCGACCCCACCCAACCACCACCACGAGAGCGACATGCACGCCACGCTAGCAAGCGACCCTGTCGAGTCAACCGGGGCACGCCGCGGCATCGGCACGTTCGTGTCATCTGAAGGTCACCGGGCCGACACCTTGACGAACGGGCCTCACCGTCTCAAGACACTCCCCATGGTGGAAGAATGTCGAAGCCGGGTGCGCAACGTCGTGCTCGAGGTGAGCGCTGCCGCCGCGAGGGCTCCCGTCGTCATCGGCTACACGGTCGTTGGCGCAGGCGTCCTGGTGGGACGAGGGCTTCTCCGCCTCGTGTCGAGCCTGCTCCCCTTCGGGGGCGGGGAGGCGTCGACTCCGCGCCATGACGCGAAGCGGGTTCGAGAGCGCGCCATCGCCGCCGAACGGGCGGCGCGCGCCTCCGGGCTCCTATTCCCCCGCAATCGATAGCGCGCTTCGTGCGCGCGTCGCCGACATCGTAGCCGGGGAACCCCTGGTTCGCGCGGCGCTGCTTCCCGCACTCTGCCTGGTCACGGCGCCGGTCCAGAACGAGCCCCTGGGGCTGCACCTCACCACGTCCATTCCCTTTGGAAACTATCCGTGCCCACGGTTTCCAGACTCAATCTCTGGACTCTGTGGTGGAACAGCGAGCGCCTGCTCCATGGCTACCGCGGATACTGGCATGCGCCCATCTTTGCTGGTGGCCGCCTCCTCGTGGTGATCGTCGGCAGCCCGGCCGCGCCTACGACGCCGTCCTACCGATGGCCTTCGCGTCCGGCCTTGCAGCGTATGCCTGTGGCGTCTAATATGTATGCCGTCTACAGCGGGGGAGCTCGCATGCCGACGGCGGCAGGATTGAAGCGCAAGTCGTTCTTCGTCGACACCCGGGCGCTCCGCCGGGCGCGGAAAGCGCTCGGTGTGGCGACCGAGGCCGAAGCGGTTCGGCGCGCGATCGAGCGAGTCGCCGAGATGGAAGCGTTCTGGCGCTTCATGACCCGGACGCGAGGGCGTCTCAAGCCGGGCAGCTTCCGGAGACCCTGACGTGGCGTGGGCCGTTCTCGATACGAGCGTCTACATCGAGCACTGGGAACGGCGACGATACGAGAAGGAGCTGGGCGCGGTCCGGAACGCGTACGTGATTCGGCACTCGGCCGTGGTCCTGTCCGAGCTGCGGCGAGGGGCGCGGACCCCCGCGGCACGCCGGCTGGTAGAGGATCTGTTTCGGTTCGCCCGCTTCCGCTGGGAGCCGACCGCGGAGGACTGGTGGGAAGCCGGGCGTCTCATCCTGCGCCTCGGCGATGCCCGCTCGTGGGGTACGGCCAAGCGACGCGACTTCCAGAACGACGCCCTCATCGCGCTCACGGCTCGGCGACACGGAGCCACCGTGGTCAGCGCGAACCGGGGCGACTTCGACCTGCTGTCCCACGAGACCGGCGTCCGGGTGCTTCCGGTCTGATCCGGCGCTCAGAACCCGCCCCCACCCCCGCCACCGAAGCCGCCGCCCGAGAAGCCGCCGCCGAAGCCGCCGCCGCCCCAGCCGCCGAAGCCCGAGCCGCCCGCGCTCCGCGGCTGCGAGGCCATGACCGCCGCGGCGCTGCGCGACATCCCGCCCAGCTGATCGACGAACAGCCGCGGCCGAAAATCGGGCAATGACGAACCGTGATACCAGTCCGGAGGCTTCTGGCAGATGCCCTCGAAGGCGCGTGCCCACTTCTGCTCCACCCCGAGCGCCATCGCGAAGGGCAGGAACTTCTCGAACATCTCGGGGGTCTTCTCCACGCGGGCGATGCGGTCGCTCTCCACCCGGACGAGGAACTCCTCGAAGCCGAGCACGCCCTCGAGAGCCCGGGCGCCCGCCGCGGTGCGTGCCGGCATCACCCAGGCGAAGGCGAAGACGACTGCGGCGGAGAGCACCCCGGCAAAGAAGACGGTGACCGGCGTAGCGCCGAGGATGTCGACCCCCGCCCTGTCGGCCAGGACGCCCACCAGGAACGTCGCGACGCCGGCAATGGCAGCGAGGATCCAGTAGGTGGTGCGCACCTGGTCGGGGCGCCGCGCGTAGTAGCCATGCCCGACCAACGCCTCGAAGATCCGATCCCGGATGCCGGGCAGCTCCTGGTAGAACTCGTTCTTCAGGTCGGAGAGCTCGACTGCGTCGCCCCGCCCGACGAAGATTCCGTGCAGCACAGCCCGCTCGTGTGGCTTCAGATCGCCCGGCTGATCTTTCCGCCGGCGCAGCGTGAAGTCCTTGCTCGCCAAGAGCCCCAGGAGGCCCTCGCGATCGCGCTCCTCGATCACCAGGCAGCCACGCACGGCGAGGTCGACCAGGGTCGACGTGACGTCGCGCAGGTCGGCGCGGTTGTCGACCAGCGTCCCGGTCTCCGCCGGCGAGAGCCCGTCGGGCGGCTCGTAGCGCGGGACGATGGGGCGGAGCCGTGGGTCGCGGCCGCGCGTGTACCAGAGGCGGAGCATGAGGGCGAAGACCGCGAGCGGGACGGTGAACACCGCATTGGCGCGCAGGAAGAGCAGCGCGCGCGCGAGCGTGCCGGGCTCCTCGACCGCACCCTTGCTCCAGCCCACCACCGCGGTGAGCCCTTCGTGGAAGGCGAGCGGCCGGTGCATGTCGATGTCGACGCCGTCGCTCACCGTGCGGACGTCGGCGTCCTGCGCGCGCGAGCCGTAGCTCCCGGTGAAGGCGAGCGAGCGGACATCGGCGGCGCCGGTGGGGAGCCGGATGACGGCGCTCGCCGCCTCGATCGGCACGTCCCACTCGTCGCCGGTCACGTTCCAGTAGAGCTCGTCGTGATCGGTGAAGAAGCGGAGCGCGTTCGCCACGCGGTAGCGGAAGATGACCGTCCTGGCCGCGTCCTGCGCATCCGGGATCCAGATCTTGAACTTGCGGTAGTGCCGCTCGGAGCTGGCCTCGTAGCGCAGCGGACGCCCGGCCCCGTCGGTCACGGCGAGCGGGCGGAGGAAGAGCCGGTAGTCGAAGCCCTGGGGGGTCCGGTAGACGACCGGGACGGTGCGGTAGAGGCCGTTCCAGGCGCCCGTGAAGCGCGCGCGGATGGTCTCGGTCACGTCGATGCTCGCGTCGCGCGCGACCGCCACCTCGGCGTCGAAGCGCTCGATGGCGAGCGAGCGCGCAGCCGCCCGCCCGCCGGTGGCGGCGAGCAGGAGGAGGCCCGCCAGCGCGCTAGCGGCCCGCGGTCTCGAAGCTGACCTTGGGGGCCTGGCGCTCCGCTTCACTGCTCAGCTCGAAGAACTCGCGCGGCGCGAAGCCGAACGAGCCGGCGATCAGGTTCGAGGGAAACTGCGCGATGCGCGTGTTCAGGTCGCGCACCACCGCGTTGTAGTAGCGGCGCGCGTTCTGCACCGCGTCCTCGATCTGGCCGAGGCTCGTCTGGAGCTGGGCGAAGTTCTCCGCGGCGCGCAGCTGCGGGTAGGCCTCGGCGAGCGCGAAGACCTGCCGCAGGGCCTGCGTGAGCGCCCCCTCCGCCTCGGCCTTGGCCGCCGGTCCCTGCGCCGTCATGGCGCGGTTGCGGGCGCTGACCACCGCCTCGAGGGTGGAGCGCTCGTGGCCGGCGTATCCCTTCACCGTCTCGACCAGGTTGGGGACCAGGTCGTAGCGGCGTTTCAGCTGCACGTCGATGTCCGCCCACGCGTTGTCGGCCTGCGCGCGCAGGCGCACGAGGCCGTTGTAGACGGCGATCACGGCCACCACCACGACGGCGAGCACGATCAGGATCACCATCGGCTGCCTCCTCCGCTAGATCCCCAGTGTGGTCGAGATGGCGCTAGTAGCAGGAGCGGGCGGCGCCGGCAACTTGCGCGCCCATCCCCGCGCGGCTACGCGGTCGCCCGACGACGCCAGACGGGCGCACAGGCCGCGCCCCGTGCCCTCCGCTCGACGAGCACGGAATCGCCGAACTCGTGCGTGCGGTAGCCGCCGGCCTCCAGCTCCCGGTCGGCCCGGCGGAGCGTCGCCTCGTCCGCGAACGCGCGCAGCAATTCGTAATGGCGGCTGCCGGGCTCGTGCGTGACCGAGAGGATGGCATCGACGACGCGCAGCCGGCTGGTCGGGCCGAGGCGCTGCGTCGCCACGCCCTGCGAGACCGCGCGCGGACCGCGTTTCCGCACCCTCCGCTCGACGCGCCGAGCGCCCCCGGCGCACCGCACTCCGCCGGTCGCTCCGCCGCCGCGAGCCATGTGGCGCGCGTGGGCGCGCGATCGTCAACGCCGGGCGGGACGGGACGCTAGGTCGCCACCTTGGCGACGATCTCCATCACGTCGAGCGTCTGGACCTTGTCCTCGAGCTCCTTCGCCTTGATCCCGTCCGAGAGCATGGTCATGCAGAACGGGCAGGAGACGGCGATCACCTCGGGGTCGGTCTCGAGGGCCTGCTGGGTGCGCAGCAGGTTGACGCGCTTGTCCGGGTCCTCCTCGATCCACATGCGCCCGCCGCCCGCCCCGCAGCACATGCCGAACTGCTTGTGGCGGTGCATCTCCTGCACCCGGGCCCCGGTCTGGGCAAGCACGCTGCGTGGCTCGTCGTAGATCTCGTTGAAGCGGCCGTAGTAGCAGGAGTCGTGGTACACGGTCCTCTTCTTGAACTCGGGCGGAACCTGCAGGCGGCCCGCGGCGACCAGCTGCGCCACCAGCTCGGCGGCGTGGATCACCTCGTAGTGCCCCCCGAACTGCGGGAACTCGTTCTTGATGGTGTTGAAGCAGTGCGGGCAGTTGACGATGACCTTCTTCACGCCCGCCGCGGTGAAGCTCTCGATGCACGCCTGCGCCATGGTCTGGTAGAGGTACTCGTTGCCGAGGCGGCGGGCGGTCTCGCCGTTGCAGAGCTCCGCCTTGCCGAGGCAGGCGAAGTCCACGCCCGCCTTCTTGAGCAGCCGGGCGAAGGCCTGCGTGGTCTTCTTGTTGCGGTCGTCGAAAGCGCCGGCACAGCCGACGTAGTAGAGGTACTCGGCGTTCGGCTTGTCGGCGACGGTGGGGAGGCCGAGCCCCTGCGCCCAGTCGAAGCGCTTCTCGGCGCCGAGGCCCCACGGGTTCGACTGCGTCTCCATGCCCTTGAAGGTGCGCGTCAGCTCGCTCGGGAAGCGGGCCGCCTCCTGCACCAGGTGGCGGCGCATGTCGACGATCTTGTCGACGTACTCGATCATCACCGGGCACGCCTCCTCGCACGCCCGGCACACGTTGCACGACCACAGCACCTCGTCCGTGATGACGGGCCCGACGACGTTCTCGCCCACCTCGGGCGGCTCGGCGCCGTCGCCGTCGGCGCGACGGCGGACGCGCTTCTCGATCACCTCGTCCTGGTGCGCGTAGAGGTAGTCGCGCAGGTCGAGCAGGAGCTGGCGCGGGGCGAGCGGCTTCCCGGTGGCGGTCGCCGGGCACTGCGAGGAGCACCGGCCGCACTCGGTGCAGCTGAACATGTCGAGCACCTGCTTCCAGGTGAACTGGTCGATGTGCGAGGTGCCGAAGGTGGTGGCGTTCTCGAGGTCCTGCTTGGAGAGCGCGCCGAGCGGCTCGAGCTTGCGGAAGAAGACGTTGGGCAGCGAGGTGATGACGTGGAAGTGCTTGGCGAGCGGCAGGAAGTTGAGCATCACGAGCACGGAGAGATTGTGTGCCCACCACGCCACGCTGCCCGCCGTCGTCGCGAAGCCCGGGCCCATCGCGGCGAGCCACGGCCGCAGCAGGTGGTTGGAGAGCGGCTCCCAGGCGCCCTCGCCGGAGATCCCCGGCTCGCCCGCGTGCAGCACGAGTCGGCTCGCGTCGTAGACCGGGCCCGAGCTAACGATGATGCCGATGCAGCCGAGGATGAGATACGCCTCCCAGTGGTGGTGGCCGCGCTGGCGGTTCTCGGCCGGCGCGAAGCCCATGAGGCGCATCGGGCGCGTGATCGCCCAGCGCGCCATGAGGACGAGCACGCACACCAGCACGATTGCCTCGAAGCAGTCGCGCAGGAACATGTAGGGCCCGCCGAGCAGCGACGGGCTCATGAGCGGGACGTAGAAATGCTCGCTGTAGGCGCGTCCGAACATGGTGACGATCTGCAGACCGAGCACCGTGAAGCCCCAGAAGACGAAGAAATGGAGCCAGCCGGCGAGCGTCTCGCGCACCCACGACACCTCGGGGCGGATGAACTTCTTCTGCCCGAGCGCGATGGTGACCACCGCCCACAGCCGCGCGGGAATGCGATCGACCTTGAAGGTGCCGGTGGCCGCGCGCAGCAGGTTGAACCGGCCCCATACCTGGTAGATGAAGAGCCCCACCCCGAGCAGCAGGCACACGCTGAACAGGATCGCGGAACGCATGTCCCCCGCTTAGTCCACGACTTTCCCCTATGCAACAGCGCGTCATGCGTGCGGCGGTCGCCGCCGCGTTGGCCCTCGCCGGCTGCCGGGACCGCGGCCCGGTGGCGGTGATTCGTGGTCCCGGCGGTGTGGTCGAAGTGTCGCTCGAGGTGGCCGCCACGCCCGCGGAGCGGGAGCGCGGGCTCATGTACCGCAGATCCCTCGCTGACGGCCGCGGCATGCTCTTCGTCTTCGACGAGGACGGGGACCACGGCTTCTGGATGAAGAACACGCT
>Ga0209474_10003692_pt1 | contig 13379 bp, 14 predicted proteins | sample GraSoiAngelo_145_FD_185902 | JGI IMG/M metagenome (GOLD analysis project Ga0209474, IMG submission 185902) | Grasslands soil microbial communities from the Angelo Coastal Reserve, California, USA - 14_1009_05_20cm (SPAdes) (version 2) | ecosystem: Environmental > Terrestrial > Soil > Grasslands...
CACGAGCACCAGCAACGCAGGGACCCCGAGCAGGAAGAACGCGGCGAAGCTGACGATCATCAGGGCCAGCATCAGAGCCAGCGTGGCCACGATGCCCGCCAGCGCGGCCGCGGCGACGGTCACCCCACTTGTGGGTTGAGCGGTGGTGGAGCTCACAGGTGTGTACGAGACGACCCGCAGCGAGTTGCCCGTGCTCAGCCCGGCCGACCCCTGCACCTCGGTCCAGGAATGAAGATTGGCGTGCGAGGTCAGGACTGCAGCCGTGCCCGCCGGCACGCCCGCGATCAGAAGGCCCGCGACGATGGCGACCGCGTTGCGCCGTACGACGACGGTCGGGAACCAGACCCGGCGAGGTCGCGTCCGCCCCACGCCGGTTTCCATCAGACGCTCGCGGTCGAAGGTCGCGCCGCACAGGATGGTGAGCGCGACGCACGCGGTGATCGGCAGCAGCAGCGAGATCGGAGCGAACGGAGAACGAAACACGAAGAGCGCGAGCGGCAGGTCGGCCACCGCGGCCGAGACGGGCGACAGCAGGAACGACCAGGCGCCGCCCGACGCGCCCTCACGTGGGAACAGCATGAAGCCGAGCATCCGGCCCATCGCCGCCCAGTACGAGGTGACGATGGCGACGAACGCGAAGATGGGCAGCAGGTCCCAAGGCGCGCTCTCGCCGAAAAAGCTGAGCAGGGTCATGCCCGCCGCCATCCAGAGAGTGACCCAGACGGTGCTCACCACGGCGCCGGGCAGCACCTCGAGCCAGATCAGCGACGGGTCGTCCACCGGCGTGTAGAGCAGCACCTCGAGCGACTGCTGCGCCTTCTCCCACCAGATGCCGATGGAGCTCTTGATCGATTCCAGGAGCGCGAACGACATGAAGAAGAGGGGCAGCAGGAGTCCGGCTTGCAGCGCCTGGCCGCCGGCGAAACGCTGGGCCACCGCACCCGCCACGCCCGGGAGCTGGCCGAAGAGCGACGTGCCGCCCACGAGCAGCAGCACGAACGCGTTCAGGTACATCACCCAGCTCAGGTCGCCCCGCCGCCACCACGAGCTCACATAGAAAGGAAGAGCGTGCCTCAGCATGCGGCCCTGCTTCGGCAGCGAGGCGAACATCCTTGGCGCTGGAATGCCGGAGATCGCCGGCTGCCTGGCCGGGATGGCCGCGGCTTCGGAGACAGCCGGCTCGCTCATCGCCTCGAGGTAGACCGCCTCGAGGCTCGTCTGCTCCTCCTCGAGAGCGCGATACGGAGCGTCGTGATCGGCGAGGCGACGCTGCAGCTGGGCGGCAAAGGCGCCGAGGTCGGCGGTCGAGGTGCTCCAGCCGAGGCTGTAACCGAGCCGGTCGCCATCGATGGAATGCTCGAGCGTGTGCTCGCGAAGCCAACGTTCGAGCTCCGCCGGCAGGACCAGCGGCCGGGCGAGGGTGGCGATGAAACGGCGCCCGATGCCGGCCGACTCCCGAAGCTCGTCGAGCGTTCCCGAGGCGACGATCCGGCCGCGGCGCATGATCGCGATCCGGTCGGCCATGAGCTCGGCCTCGCTGAGGACGTGGGTGGTCACGATCAGCGCGGCGCCGCGGCTCCGCTGCTCGCCCAGGTATCGGCGCATGTCCGCGGCCGCGACCGGGTCGAGGCCCGCGGTCGGCTCGTCGCAGAAGATCCAGTCGGGCTCGTGCAGCGTCGCCCGGATCAGGGCCACCTTCTGGGCCATGCCGCGCGAGTAGGCGGCAAGCACCGTGTCGGCGCGGTCGGCGAGCTCGAAGCGCTCCAGCAGCTGCGCGATGCGCCGCTTCCGCTCAGGCTCCGGCACGCCGTACAGAAAGCCGAAGTGGTCGAGGTACTCGGGAGCGGTGTTGTGGCCATAGAGGCGCGCCTGGTCGGGCACGACGCCGAGCCGCGCGCGCACCTCGTCGAGGCGATCGGGCAGCCGCATCCCGTCCAGCTCGATGAGGCCCGCGTCGGGACGGAGGATGCCGCCCAGGCAGCGCAGCGAGGTCGACTTGCCGGCGCCGTTCTGGCCGAGCAGGACGAGAAGCTCACCGCGCTCGACCTGCAGGTCCACGCCACCAACGGCAACGACGTCACCGAAGGACTTCCGAAGGCCTTGAACCAGGATCACTGCTCGGATACTAGATAGACCCGACCTGAATTCAGATCTTTTCGAATGAATCCACCGGGACCACGAACACCGTCGCACCGCCGACCTGGACTTCGACCGGGTAGGGCATGAACAGCTCGCCCGGCTCCGGCACGGGCGGCATGGGCGTCAGGTAGCGGCTACGTTCGCGGCAGTTGTCGCGGATGACCTGGACCGCCTCCTGGACTCGCGTGTCCTCGACGCCGATGAAGAAGGTCACGTTGCCCTGCTGCAGGAAGCCGCCGCTCGACGTGATCCGCGTCGAGCCGAAGCCCGAGCCGGTCAGCGCCTCCGACGTGCGCTGCGCATCCTCGCCCTGGACCACCGCGATGACAAGCTTCATGCGGTTGCGGCTAAGACGGCCTCCACCCGCTGCATCACCTGCGAGTGGACGCGCTCCCGCGACCCCGACGCATCGATGCGCGTGAACCGCTGCGGCTCATCCGTGGCCAGGCGGTCATAGGCGGAGGCGACACGGTCGTGAAAGTCGGACGGCTCGCTCTCGACCCGGTCGGCCTTCTTGCCGGCCACCAGCTGGCGCATCCGCCCGCCCTCCACCGGCAGCTCGAGCAGGAAGGTGATGTCCGGCTTCGGGAACGCGGGAGGCCAGTACGTCGCCAGCCCGCGGCCGCCGCCCTGGTAGGCGAGTGTGGAGTCGTGATAGCGATCCGCGACTACGACCTGGCCGGCCTCGATCCCCGGCCGGATCACCTCGTGGATCAGCTGGCTGCGCGCGGCCATGAAGAGGTACATCTCGGCCTCGGCGTCGATCTCCATCCCGCCGAACAGCAGCACCTCGCGGATGCGCTCGCCCAGCTCCGTGCCGCCCGGCTCGCGGACCACGACCGCGTCACGCGCCTGAAGGGCCTGGCCCAGGAGCTCCGCCTGCGTCGTCTTGCCCGAGCCCTCGACGCCCTCGAACGTGATGAACAGCCCGCGCCGCGCGGGGCTCAAACCGGCGGTTCTTCGGGCGCCGGTGTGATCCGCAGCCGTCGCTGCGGCTCCTTGCCGGTGCTGCGGGCCGAGAGCTCGTTCTCCGCGACCAGCCGGTGCTGCAGCCGCCGGAGGTAGGCGTTCTGCGGTGCGATCTCGACCGGGCGGAGCGTGGACTTGACCGTCTTGATCGCGGCCGCGGCCTCGGCCAGCGCCCGCGTCGTGGCCTCGTCCTGCTTGTCGACGCCGTAGATCCGCGACAGCGCGTCTCGAACCTGCGTGACCGAGTTGCTCTTCAAGATGTGGATCGGCAGCCCGCGGCTCTCGGCCTGGCGAAGGCTGTCGGGCCTGCGCCGGTAGTGGTTCTTGAGGGTCAGCACCGCGCCGGCGCCGTCGAGGTTGCCGAGCACGCGGACCGGAAGCTCGAGGTCTTTGATCGACTGCTCGACGTGGTGCCGGCTCACGCCGTACGGAAAGATTCCGAGCGGCTTGGCGGGGGTTGCCGGCGCGGCCACGGGATCGGGCGTGACGACGGCGGGCGGGTCCACGTTGGAGATGACTCGACCCTCGCGCGTGCGCACGCGGATCTTCGGCATCACGATCGGTCCGCGCAGCGCGGTGTCGACCACGTCGGCCAGCGGCATGTGGATGGCGACGCGGTCGCGGTCCTGGATCTCGATCAGGACGTCGAAGGTGGGCGGCGCCTTGCGCTCGAGGACGGACTTCTGCGTACCGCGACGCCGTGCCTCCTCGTCCGAAAGGGTCACGCTCTGGATGCCCCCGAGCAGGTCGTTGAGGGTCGGGTTCACGAGCAGGTTCTCGAGCGTCTGGCCGTGGGCGGTCGCGATCAGCTGCACGCCGCGCTCGGCGATGGTGCGCGCGGCCGCCGCCTCGAGCTCCGTGCCGATCTCGTCGATGACGATGACCTCGGGCATGTGGTTCTCGACCGCCTCGATCATCACCGCGTGCTGGAGCAGCGGCGTCTTCACCTGCATGCGGCGCGCGCGCCCGATGCCGGGATGAGGGATGTCGCCATCGCCGCCGATCTCGTTCGACGTGTCCACGATGACCACGCGCTTGCGCAGCTCGTCGGCGAGCAGGCGCGCGCACTCGCGCAGCATCGTGGTCTTGCCGATGCCCGGGCGCCCGAGCAGGAGGATGCTCTGTCCGCTGACGACGATGTCGCGGATGATCTCGCCGGTCCCGGTGACCGCGCGCCCGACCCGCATCGTCAGTCCGGTGATGCGGCCCGAGCGGTTGCGAATCGCGGAGACGCGGTGCAGCGTGCGCTCGATGCCCGCGCGGTTGTCGTCGCCGAACTGCCCGACGTTGTTGGCCACGTGCTCGAGGTCGGACGCGGACACCGGCCGGTCGGCCAGCAGGACCTCGCGGCCGGGTACCCGAGCCTCAGGCTCGCGCCCGAGGTCGAGGACGATCTCCAGCAGCTCCCGCGGGTCGGTCCGCTCGTGCAGGGCGCGCGCGAGGTCGGCCGGCAGCGCGCGGGCCAGGAGCTCGATCTCCTGGTCCCAGCCTTGCGTCGGGGCGGGCCTGCGGCCCGCGCCCAAAGGCGCGTGTTCCGTGGGTTCGGGCTGCGCGGGTTCAGGCTGCGTGCTCATCCGAACGAGGGCACCAGTCCCTTCTCTGCCGCGGGGACCTGAATGGCCAGTTCCTTGACCAGGAGGAGCTGCGTCAGTAGGACGCTGAACCCACGCCCGCGGAGGGCGTCGATCATGTGCGAATCATAGTGTCGGAGGCTCGACCAGACCGGGGTCTCGGACCCCCCCAGCAGCCTCAGCGCGAGGTCGGCCAGCTCGTCCGGGAGCGGCGGCTCGGGCAGCGCGAGGAAGCTCAGCGTGTGCGGCTGCGCGCCAGTGCTTCGCTCGGCCTGCACCCAACCGGCCAGCTCGACGCGGTCGATGACGATCTCCTCTTTGTTCGACCCGCGCGCGGCGAGGCGCCCCGTCCACTCCCCGTGCAGCGCGCGCCATTCACGATAGGTCGGCGCCTCGAGCTGCGAGACGTGCTCGGGCGTGACCTTGCGATACAGCTGGTAGAGCCGGCGGCCGTCACCGCGGCGGACCTGCCGGGCGCGCTCGGGGGCGGGCGAGATGCCGGCCCTGGGCCGGTCCGCGAAGAGGATCTGCTCGGTCGCGTACTGGCGGAACCCGCGCAGCCTGAAGACGGTGATCAGCGGGTCGCGATCCGGCAGGCGCACGAACAGCCGATGCACGCCGCGCTGCAGTGCCTGGTTGCTGAGGTGGTCGACCAGCGCCGCCGCCACGTCCTCCGAGTCCGCCCCGTCGACGACCTGCAGGTTCAGGACCTGCAGCACCTTCGCGCGCGGTAGGTCAAGGCCCAGCGGCTTGCCCGACGCCTGGATGAAGCCGACCACCTTGCCCCGGTTCTCCGCGACGTAGATGAGCGTCTCCTGCGACAGCGGCAGGAGCGCGGAGAGTGTCGAGCTGAGCAGCGACCACAGGCGCGCCGCGGGCGGCGCGGCCTCGTTGGGATGATTCTCGGCGGCGCGGTGAAGCTCTTCGATCCGACCGAGGTCGAGCAGTCCTGCCGCGCGCAGCTTCATGAGTGACTCGGCCTCGGAGATCCGCCGCATATTCGCGGCATCGGCGGCCGGAGCCAAGGAAAGGGTGGCGCAGCTAGGAGCGCATCGATAGATGCGTGACGACGCAGCGCCGGGCCCCTTGACGCTGGCTTCAGCGCCCGCCCAGGGCCCCGCGGAATCGAAGATTCCGTGGGGTGGGCCGGCGCCCGGCTGCCTAGGCCGCGAAGATGCAAGGAGCTTCGGGGCCGAGTCACTCGGACGCCATGCGCACGAACTCACGGTGCAGCCGCCGGTCGCCCGACAGCTCGGGGTGGAAGCAAAGGGCGAGGATCCGGCCCTGCCTCACCGCCACTGGATGACCTTCATAGGTGGCCAACACCTCGACGTTACCGGTCGATTCGACCAGCGGCGCGCGGATGAACACACCGGGGAAGTGGCGGCCGCCCAGGCCGTCGATCTCCAACTCGGCCTCGAAGCTGTCGACCTGCCTTCCATACCCGTTGCGGCGGACGGCGACGTCGAGCAGCCCCATGCCCTGCTGGCCCGCCATCGCGTCGGAGATGTCCCGCGCGAGCACGATCATGCCCGCGCACGTGGCGAGTACCGGCAGGCCGTCTTCGACAGCGTGTCGCAGCGCTCCGAGCAGGCCGACGCGATCCATGAGCATCGTCATCGTGGTGCTCTCACCGCCGGGCAGCACGAGCCCGTCGAGGCCCTCGAGGTCGTCGGGCGTGCGCACCAGTCGCGTTCGCGCGCCACTTGCTTCGAGGGCCTTCACGTGCTCGGCGAACGCACCCTGCATCGCCAGGACCCCGATCAGAGGGCCTTTGCGAGAAGTACTACCAGCCTCGGGCAGCGAGCAGCTCTTCCTTCGGGATGGCGGGAATTTCGAGCCCGCGCATCGCCTCTCCCAGGCCGGTCGACACCTCGGCGAGCACGTCCGGCTTGTCGAAGTATGTAGTCGCGGCCACGATCGCCTTGGCGCGCTTCAGCGGGTCTTCCGACTTGAAGATGCCTGAGCCGACAAAGACCCCGTCGACACCCAGCTGCATCATCAGCGCGGCGTCGGCAGGCGTCGCGATGCCGCCGGCGGCGAAGTTCACGACCGGCAGGCGGCCCAGCTTCTGGATTTCCGCCAGGACCTCGACGGGCGCTCCGACCAGCTTGGCCTCGTGGACCAGCTCGGCGCGGTTCATGCCCTGGAGCTTGCGAATGCCGGCATTGACGGCCCGAGCGTGACGCACCGCCTCGACCACGTTTCCCGTGCCGGCCTCGCCCTTGGTGCGGATCATGGCCGCGCCTTCGGCGAGGCGGCGAGTGGCTTCACCGAGGTCGCGGCACCCGCAGACGAACGGGATCTTGAACCCGTGCTTGTCGATGTGGTTCTCCTCGTCGGCGGGGGTGAGCACCTCGGACTCGTCGACGTAGTCCACACCGAGCGCCTCGAGGATCTGAGCCTCGACGAAGTGTCCGATCCGGCATTTCGCCATGACCGGGATCGTGACGGCTTCCATGATCGAGCGGATCAGGGTCGGGTCCGACATCCGGGCGACGCCGCCGTCCCTCCGGATGTCCGCAGGCACACGCTCGAGGGCCATGACCGCGCACGCGCCCGCCTCCTGGGCGATCTTCGCCTGTTCGGCTGTGACGACGTCCATGATCACGCCGCCCTTGAGCATCTGCGCCAGCCCCGCTTTGAGCTTGAAGGAGCCCTTGACCGCGCGGTGACCATTGCGGGAACCGTTGGTTTCGGCCATCGGCCTTGAATTCTACGCGCCCTCACCCTGACCCTCTCCCGCACGCGGGACAGGGAAACCGTCCCTAGAGCCGCTCCAGGACCTGCGTTCGCTTCGAAGCGAACTCGGCGTCGGACAGCAGGCCGTCGCGGTGCAGCCGGGCCAGCATGTCCATCTCCTCCAGGACGTCCAGCAGGGGCGCCATCGTCCGGCGCGCCAGGTAGGCGTCCGAGGCCGTGCCCGCGTCCTCTCCCCGAGCGTCGAACTCGCGAATGAAGAACAGCGCTTTCACCGCCGAGAAGGGGATGCCGAGCTTGCGCACCGGGCTGTCGTCGTGCTCGGCGTGCAGGTTCAGGATGACGCCGTAGCGGTGGCGTTCGAGGGTGCCGTCGAGGTGCCCACGAAGGACCTCGCCGTCGAGGAAGCGGATGGCCACCTTGCGGGTGGGCGTCTCGGCCGCCAGGTTGGCCTCGAGGGGCATCTCGACCCACTTCACCGCGGTCATCGGGATCCAGGCCGTCTCGTTGTTCTCGAGGCCGGCGCTGTTGTCGACCTCGACCAGGAAGTCGGGCTCGTCGAAGTCGAGATCCCGGGCCTCACCGTCGAGGGTCTCGTCGTCAAAGAACCGGACGATTACATTCGCCATCTTTCTCCTTCCGTTATAACCCTCATTTGACCGCAGCCCTGCGAATCACCCGCTTTCCGATCTTGCGGGTGCAGATCGGGCACACCGCCACATGCCGCCTGACCGCCTCCGCCTGCTGCCGCCTGAGCTTGCCCGCGATGTAGGGCGCCAGCAGCGGCACGACCTCTTCGTGCTTGAGCTCCCCGGCCGCCTCCAGCGCCACGAACTCTTCCTTGAACCGCAGGCGCGCGCGGTACAGGAGCGTCTCCACGGCGCTTTCCGACATCTTCAGGATGACGGCGATCCGCCGGTAGCTCAGGCCCTGCAGCTCCCGCAGCGTCAGCACCAGCCGGTATTTCTCGGGCAGGCGCTGGGCAACCGTCCAGACCTGGCGCCGAACCTCGTTCGACTCCTGGACCAGGACGGGGTCGAAGCTCTTGGAGGTGGAAGGCAGGCCGGCCAGCAGTCCGCCCTCCTCTTCGTCGCCGTCGTCGACCCGCAGGTCGCGCTGCCTCCGGCGCAGCTCGTCGAAGCAGAGGTTGCGGGCCACCGTGTGGACCCAACCGCCGAAGTTGAACGAGTCGTCGACCCGGTCCATCATCCGCAGCGCCTTCAAGAACGTCTCCTGGGCGATGTCCTCCGCGAGCAGGGCGTCGCCGAGCTTGCGGCGGACAAGGCGGAAGATCGAGCCGACGTACCGCCGGTGCAACTCCTCGAAGGCGTGGATGTCGCCGGCCCGGTAGGCCCGCACCAGCTCGACGTCGGACGGGCCTCCCACCAACTTGGCGGTCGACTCTGCGTCGTCCACTACCACCTGCGCTCGCGGATCGCCCTGGCCGCCGCCGCGGTGAGGGCCTGGTCGGCGTTCTGCATGAGTTGGGCAAGATTCTGCCGGTCGGGACCCCTGTCTTGCGCCTTTTGGCTGTCAAGTGTGTAAACGGCGCGGATACCCAGGCCCTCGAGCTCGTTCCAGCCCTCGCCCCTGGTCCCGGCCAGGAACAGGACGGGCACGCCCGCCGCGTGGGCCCGCTTGGCGACCTCGCCAGGGGCCTTTCCGAACGCGGTCTGGCCGTCGATCCGCCCTTCGCCTGTGATCACCAGGTCCGCCCCGGCGGCCAGGGCCCTGCCAAGTCCGGCCGTTTCCACGATGAGGGGCGCGCCTGGAACAAGCTCGGCGCCCAGAAAAGCAACCAAGCCGGCCCCGGTGCCGCCAGCGGCTCCTGCGCCCGGCAGATCGCGGACGTTCTTGCCCAGGTCGCGCTCGATCACGTCTGCGAAGTGGCTGAGCGCCCTGTCCATGAGCTCAATGGCTGGCTCGTCCGCGCCTTTCTGTGGGCCGTAGATGCGGCTGGCGCCGTACGGGCCGGTCAGCGGGTTCGTCACGTCGCATGCCACGACCACGTCGACGCCAACGGGTTCATCCCAGACGATGCGGTCCAGGTCGAGCAGGGCCGCGCCGCCCCGGGGCAGTTGGTTGCCGCCGATGTCCAGCAGCCAACAGCCAAGCGCTTGGGCCATGCCGGCGCCGCCGTCGTTTGTAGCCGAGCCACCTATGCCGGCGATGATCGTTTCGGTTTCCGCGAGCTGGCTGGCGCGAAGAAGTTGCCCGAACCCATATGTCGACGCTCGCAAGGGGTCTAGCCGCAACGGGTCGATGAGCGCCAGCCCGCTCGCGGTGGCGAGCTCGACAACTGCGATCCGAGCTTCGTCGATCAGGCCGAACCGAGCCGTTACCGGCTCGCCGAGCGGGCCCTCCACGGTAACGACCCGATATTCGCCGCCACGCGCGCCCACCAGGGCCTCCACCGTGCCGTCGCCGCCGTCGGCGACCGGGATCTCGACCACGTCGGCGTCCGGGATCACCTCGCGGACGCCGCGTGCGATCGCGGTCGCCGCCTGCGTGGCCGAGAGGCTGCCCTTGAAGGAGTTCGGCGCGACCACGATTCTCACGGCCGGCCGGTTCTCTTGATGTGCAGAGCCCTATTAGTAGACGGAGATCGTCCAGTCCTTGTGCTTGGGCGACTCGCCGCGTACCGCGCCGAAGTAGATGCTCTGCAGCTCCTGGGTGAACTCGCCGACCTTGCCGTCGCCGACGTTGCGGTGGTCGACCTCGACCACCGGCGAGATCTGCGCACCGGTCCCGCACAGCAGCAGCTCGTCGCACGTGTAGAGCTCGGTGCGGTCGATGCTTCGCTCGACCACCTGCTTGCCCAGCTCGTCCTTGATCACGTTTGTGATCAGCGTGCGCGTCACGCCTTCGAGGATGTCGTCGGTGACCGGCGGCGTCACGAAGACGCCGTCCTTGTACATGAAGAGGTTTTCGGCCGAGCCCTCCGACACGTGCCCGTCCATGGTCAGCACGATGGCCTCGTCGAAGCCGTTCTCGACCGCCTCGGTCTTGGCCAGCGCGGACTGGGCGTATGAGCCCGTGATCTTGGCCCGGGGCGGCAGCGAGTCATCGGGCAGGCGGCGCCAGCTGCTCACCATGCACCGGATCCCGGACTCGATCTCCACGTAGTTCCCGAATGGGACGGCGTAGACGAAGAAGCTGTGCTTGAGGTTGTGCAGGCGCACGCCGATCTCCTCGCTCGAGGCGAAGAGCAGCGGCCGGATGTAGGTGTCAGCCTTGAAATGGTTGCGCCTGAGCACCTCGAGCGTGATCTCGACGAGCTCGTCGGTAGCGTGCGGGAGCTTCATGCGCAGCACGTTGGCCGAGCGCTTCATGCGCTCGTAGTGCGCAGGCGCCTGGAGCAGATGGAGCTGCTCCTGTTTCGGGTTCCAGTAGGCGCGGATGCCCTCAAAGCAGCCGGTGCCGTAGTGCAGGGCGTGCGTCATGAGGCCGAGCTTGATGTCGTGGTACCGGCCGAACTCGCCGTCGTAGTAAACCCACGTGTTCGGGTGCGCCTCCGGCTTCCTTGCCGTGGCCTTGGCTTTGGTCTCCACACCCATGCTCAATTAAGTGTATGCGGGGGTGGATCACCTGCACGGGGCGCCCGGCATCTGTTATGAATCGGGCGCAGTGACTCTGTACGACCTCATCGCGGACCTCCGTCGCGAGCACCCGACCCCGGCGGCCACCCAAACGCTCGACATGGTCGTAGCCGAGCTGGGCAAGTCGCGCGACAACCTCAAGTCCGCCGTGGCCGCCGTCAGCGCGAAGCCGCTCCCCGCGGGCGGCAAGCCGGTGCTGGACGAGCTCGTCGTGCGCGCGCGGGCCGCCGGCCTGGACGACCTCGACTACGGCCCGGACCCCTACGACAAGCCGCCCCTGGAAGCGCTGGACGAGGGCACTGTCGGGATCGGCGCGTTGCTGGCGATCAGCTCCGTCGCCGGCCTCGCCCTGGCCATCGCGGCTTTCGTGATCGGCCTGAACGCGATCCTGTCAGCCAGCAATGGCTGAGTCGTCGTTCGACGTCGTCTCCCAGTTCGACGCGGCCGAGCTGACCAACGCGCTGGACCAGGCGCGCCGCGAGGTCAGCACCCGGTTCGACTTCAAGGACACCCAGACGGTCTACGAGCGGCGCGACAACATCATCGTCGTCGAGTCCGCGAGCGAGGAGCGGGCGCGCGCGGCCCTACAGGTGCTGCGGGAGAAGGCGGCCAGGCGCCAGCTGTCGGCCAAGCTCTTCCAGGCGGGCGACCCCAAGACGATGGGCAAGGGCCGGGGCCAGATCGAGGTCACGCTCAACGCCGGGATCACCGACGACATCGCACGCGACCTGCGCAAGCGCATCCAGAACGTGAGCCCGAAGGTCCAGGTGCGGATCCAGGGCGACCAGCTTCGCGTCGTGGGCAAGGACAAAGACACGCTCCAGCTCGTGATCAAGGCCCTTCGAGAAGCCGAGGACATACCGGTCCCGCTTCAGTTCACGAACTATCGGTAAGCGGCCCGGCCGGGCGACCTCCGCCTCAACATAGGCACCGTGCTGGTCATCCCCGCCATCGACATCCTCGGGGGCCGGTGCGTCCGCCTATGGCAGGGCGACTTTCAGCAATCGACGACCTACTCCGACGATCCCGCCTCGCTGAGCGTCGACTTCGAGCGGGCGGGCGCCCAGCGCGTCCACGTGGTCGATCTGGACGCCGCCCGGACGACGGGCGACAACCGCACCGTCATCGAGGCCCTGATCGCCAAGAGCAGCTTGACCGTGCAGGTCGCGGGCGGTATCCGCTCCGAGGAGCAGGTGGCGGCCTGGCTGACAGCCGGTGCCACCGCGGTCGTCATGGGCACAGCCGCGGTGCGCCAGCCCGAGCTGCTGGCCGAGTGCGCGCATAAGCACGCGGGCCAGGTGATGACCGCCCTGGACATCAGGAACGGCAAGCCCGCGGTCAGTGGCTGGACCGAGATCGAGACCACCGACATCGACGACCTCGTCGCGCGCTGGAACGAGCTGCCGCTGGCGGGCGTGATCCTGACCTCGACCGAGCGTGACGGCACCATGGCCGGCCCCGACCTGGAGGTGCTGAAGCGCGTGCGCGCCATGAGCCGGCTTCCGATCCAGTACTCGGGCGGGATCTCGTCGCTGGAGGACGTCCGCCAGGTCCGGGAGGCCGACGCCGCGGCCGTGATCCTGGGAAGGTCGCTCTACGAGGGGAAGATTTCACTGGAAGAAGCTCTGGCGTTGTGACGTGGGCGGCGCCGTTCCGCACCTTTGGCACCAAACGGTCGACTCCCCGCACCACATTCCGTCCGTTTGGCGCCAAACGGGCGAAGTACATCGCTTTGATGGTTGCCGCTCTCCTTGCGCTGACAGGCTGCGGGGAGCGGGACCAGCCGGACGACCAAGCCCTCCACAACGACATCGTCAAGGGTTACAGCGGCGCCGAGGTGACCTTCGACGCCACTGTGGTGAGCGACCCGGTCGAGTCGGGCGGGCACGAGCGGTTCGAGGTCAAAGACCCGGCCGGCGACATGCTCGAGATCGACCACAACACCAGCCTCGCGCCGGCGGCACCCATCCACGCCTCGGACCAGCTCGTGATCCATGGGCAGCTGTACATCGATCCCGGGCCGCACTACGGCGTGCATTGCACGCACGCCGCCACCTCGAGCGGCTGCCCGTACCCCGGCTGGCTGGAGTTCGGCGGGAATTACTACGAGTAATAGGCGAGGATTGATGCCTTGATACCGGCGGAATACTCCAACTTCCTCGTCGCCAGCACCCAGGCGAGCGCCGCGCTCATCGGGCTGCTCTTCGTGGCGGTGTCGATTGCTCCGGAACGAGTCTTCGGGCCTGGCGGAGAAGCCGTGAAACGGGCGCTCGCGCTGAGCGCCTTCACCGCCCTCGCCAACGTGTTCTTCGCGTCCTTCGGCAGCCTGATACCCCACCTCGACTTCGGGGTCATGGTGGTCGTAGTGGGCGGCGCCGCGGGCTTGCAGACCCTCGCGCTT
>Ga0209474_10003694_pt1 | contig 13376 bp, 14 predicted proteins | sample GraSoiAngelo_145_FD_185902 | JGI IMG/M metagenome (GOLD analysis project Ga0209474, IMG submission 185902) | Grasslands soil microbial communities from the Angelo Coastal Reserve, California, USA - 14_1009_05_20cm (SPAdes) (version 2) | ecosystem: Environmental > Terrestrial > Soil > Grasslands...
TGCGGCCATTCGCGGCGGTGCTGGAAGCACAACTGAAGGCCGCCGCCTATGACGACGCGCTTGCGACAGCCGGCTTGCAGGACGCAACGAATGCGCAGATGGCGTCCGAACGCATCGTCCAAGCGGCTGCCAAAAATCACGATACCGAGGCTCTTCGTCAGATGCTCCCGCGCGTTCTCGACGCAATCGAGAATGGCGGCCAATGGGATCCCGAGACCCGCTTCATTGATATCGCCAAACAGCTGGGGCGTGCCGGCTATACTGATGAAGGCCGCGAAGTATTGGGCCGCGTCGCGCGACTGAAGAAAAACCATTGTCAGCAGGCGCCCTGCATCAACCTCGCCGAGGCGCAAGTCGCGATCGGCGATATCGATGCGGCGCAAGCGATCCTGCAAAGGATTAAAAACCCGAAAGCAGCGGACAGTGCTCGGGTCATGCTCGTTCAGGAACTCGTCGATCCGGAGAGTCCATCGCCGACGGCGCCACGTCGGCGCGACCAGCCGACCGCACCGCCTCCCCAGAACCTCTCGGCCGCCTTTCCTGTGGCTGCGGAGATGGCTTGGCAAGTCCAGGACGCGACGCGGCGCGCCAGCGCGATGCTTGTATTGCTGCGCAGCTTGCACCCATAAGTTCGATCAACGCACGCAGATGTGAGGCGCCAGTCTTCGGCCGTCGGCCCATGCTGGGGCGCGTGCCGCACGAGGAGCCTGCCGTGTTGCTACGCCGACTCGCCCATGCCGGGTCACTGTGGATTGCTCTGCTGCTGAGCGCACCGCTCGCCGAGGCGGAAACGCGCCCGACCGTCGTCGAACTGTTCACCTCGCAGGGATGCTCCTCCTGCCCGCCGGCCGATGCGCTGCTCGGCGAATTGGCGCGCCGAGGCGACGTCATCGCGCTCGGCTTCCACATCAATTACTGGGACAGCCTCGGCTGGAAGGACCCGTTCGCCACGCCGCAATCGACCGACCGCCAGCGCGCCTACGCGCGCCTGTTCGGCGGGCCGATCTACACGCCGCAGCTGGTCGTCGATGGCACCCGCGAGATGGTCGGATCACGGAGGGCGGCTGTCTTGGCTGCAATCGGCGAAGCGTCGCACGAGGCGGTCGCCCCGGTTGCTTTCGCCACTGATCGGCATTCGGTCACGATCGGCCCGGCCGCGATCGCCGGCAATACCGGCAAGGTTTGGCTCGTCCGCTTTGTGCAGAAGCGCACGACGCATGTCGGCGCCGGTGAGAATGCCAGTCGCACGCTGGAAGACACCAACGGTGTCGAAACCCTCGCGGTGCTCGGCGATTGGCAGGGCGCCGAAATCGGGTTCGCGCTCGAGCCTCCAGCTGCCGGCCAGGGAGTGGCCGTGCTCGTGCAGGCCACCGACGGCCGGATCCTCGGCGCCGCGATGCTGCTGGGCTCTTGAGTCGCTGGCTCGCTTCGTGGGACTTGGGCGTGCGCCCTACCTGACGATCGGCGCGTCGTAATGCACCGGGTGGAGCCGCCAACTGCCATCCGGGTTGCGGTCGAGCGAAGTGCGGCCGCGCCCCCACGGCTCGGCGGTGACGCCGCGCACATGCAATTCCAGATGATCGGCGGTCACCCTGACCGCGATCAGGCTGGCGGCGACGACGCCCTCCGCGTCATCATAGATCGAGCCGCGAAACCGCCTGTTCACCTCGCCGCGATCGTCGATCAGCTCGGCCAGACCGGAGATCGCGACAAAAGCCCCGCCGGAAGCGTGCTGATAGGCCAAGGTGGCGCGTCCGGCGCGGCGGATTTCGGCCGCTTTGCGTCCGTTCGGCGGGGTCAGGAACCAGCGCGTCCAGAAATCCGCGGCGTCTGAGGCCGGTTGCGCCTGGACGATGCGCGCATTGGCGCCATTTTCTGCGGCAGGTGTCACGACCCAGAGGAACGGCACTTCCTCAATTGTCCGCCTGGCAGCGGCGAGCAACCGCTCGACCTGCGGCACATCGTCCGGCATTGAATTCCGCATCAGCCGCCTCTCGTGCAAACCGCGCCCCAAAATAGCGGATATTGAATGATCGTTCTAGAATAATTATTCTAGACGGATGGCGCGCCCGAAATTCGCCGATGCAGATTTCCTCGACGCCGCCCTGGCGATCGCCGCTGAGCGCGGCCCGCTCGCGGTCACGATCGGCTCGATCACCGAGCGCCTCAAGGCGCCGGTCGGCTCGTTCTATCACCGCTTTGCGTCGCGCGATGTGCTGCTCGGCGAATTATGGCTGAGGACGGTGCTCGAGTTTCAGCAGGGGATCAGCGCCGCTCTCGATGCGGGGGACGGGCTGGGCGCGGCGTTGCACACGCCGGCCTGGGTGCGGGGACATCTCGACGAAGCGTGTCTGCTGCTGCTCTATCATCGCGATGATTTTGTGCAGGGCGGATGGCCTTCGTCGTTGCGCGACGGGGTCGCTGCGCAGACCGCACGAATGGAAGGCGGGTTCGCGCGATTCGCCCGATTGGTGTTCGGTCGCAGCGGGCGGGACGAACTGCGCCGGGCGCAATTCTTGTTGGCGGAAATGCCGGTGGGCGCCGTTCGCCAACACCTCCTGCGACGCGAACCGCCGCCGCCGATCGTCGACGAGCTGATCCGCATCACCTACCGCGCCGTCGTTGATGACTACCATGCCAGCCGGAGCCGCTGAGCGGTGGGTTGACAATTCCCGCCACGCGCCCCATTTGGTCCAAAACAAGAACATCGATAATCGGCGAGCGGACCTGAAATCGACCTGATATTTCAGGTGATGCACAATCCAGAGTTGTACCCTGATCCGGTGCCCCGGGGCATGAACCGGAGCTTCATCGTTTTCGGCGAAAATGCGCGTGGAGTAGCGGGTCGAGGCCGTTCTTGTTAAAAGGCGGCGGTGGGCGGGACCGGGTCCCGTCGGGAGACGAAGCCGTGCGGATCGCGACGGTCGAGCGCAAGACCAAGGAAACCAAGATCAAGGGCCGGGTCGCGCTCGACGGCACCGGCGCGTCCGAGATTTCGACCGGCATCGGCTTTCTCGACCACATGTTGGATCAGCTGGCCAAGCACAGCCTGATCGACATCAGCGTGCAGGCGAAGGGTGACCTGCACATCGATTTTCACCACACGACCGAGGATACCGGCTATGTGATCGGCGCCGCGGTCGCGAAAGCCTTGGGCGACCGCGCCGGCATTCAGCGCTACGGCTCGGCGATGATCCCGTTCGACGAGACGCTGACCCGGGTCAGCGTCGATGTCTCGAACCGGCCTTACCTAGTCTGGAGGGTCAATTTCTCGCGGCCGAAGCTCGGCGAGATGGATACCGAATTGTTCAAGGAGTGGTTCCAGGCCTTTGCGCAATCGGCCGGCGTCACCTTGCACGTCGAAAACCTCTACGGCGAGAACAACCACCACATCGTCGAATCCTGCTTCAAGGGGCTGGCACGCGCGTTGCGTCATGCGATCGAGATCGATCCGCGCCGCGCCGGCGCGGTTCCGTCCACCAAAGGTACCCTCAGCGTCTAATGACGATCGCGGTCATCGATTACGGCTCCGGCAATCTGCGCTCGGCGGCCAAGGCGTGCGAGCGCGCCGCCGCCGATAGCGGGCTCGGCGAGCCCGTGCTCGTGACCAGCCGGCCGGAGGAAGTCGCCGCCGCCGAGCGCATCGTGCTGCCCGGGCAAGGAGCCTTCGCCGATTGCCGCCGCGGCCTCGCCGCGGTGCCCGGTCTCGAAGAGGCGCTCGTCGAAGCCGTCATGGCGCGCGGCCGGCCGTTTCTCGGCATCTGCGTCGGCATGCAGCTGATGGCCGAGCGCGGCCGCGAGTTCGAGACCGTCGAGGGGCTCGGCTGGATCAGGGGCGAGGTCGTGCCGATCGAGCCGGCGGATGCCTCGCTCAAGATCCCGCATATGGGATGGAACGAGCTCTTGCCGCGCGGCAGCCACCCCGTCTTGGCCGGTCTGCCGGCCGGCACCCATGCCTATTTCGTGCACAGCTTCGAGTTGCGCCCCGCCGATCCCGCAAGCGTCCTCGCCGAGACCGAGTATGGCGGGCCCATTGTGGCGGCCGTCGGGCGTGACAATCTGATCGGTACGCAGTTCCACCCCGACAAGAGCCAAATGGCCGGCCTGCGGTTGATTGCGAATTTTTTGCGGTGGCGCCCATGAGCGAGACACAGGTGTTCGGCAAGGTCAAAGTCGAGCGCCTGACCCGATATTCCGGCACCGATCTCGACGATCTGTGCGAGGCGACCGAGAGCGCCATCGTCGAGGGCGGCGGTTTCGGCTGGCTCAAGCCGCCGCCGCGCCAGGTTTTAGAGAATTACTGGAAGGGCGTGCTGTTGGTGCCCGAGCGTCGCCTCGTCGTCGGCCGGCTCGACGGCGTGATCTGCGGCTCGGCACAGCTGTCGCGGGCACCGCGCAACAACGAGGCACAGGCGATGGCCGGCACAGTGACCGGCGCCTTTGTCGCGCCGTGGGCGCGCGGCCATGGCATCGGCCGCCGCATCGTCACCGAGATCGAACAATTGGCGCGCGAGCTTGGCCTGCTCGTGCTCAATCTCGACCTGCGCGACACGCAGCGCGCCGCGATTCACCTGTACGAAACATTGGGCTATCGGCGTTGGGGCAGCCACCCCCTCTACGCGCTGGTCGAAGGTGAGTTCGTCCCCGGCCATTATTACTACAAGCGCCTCGACGAGCCGGGCGCGTAACCGGAATGAGGTGGGTCTTTCATGGGACCGCCGGCCTCTGGCCGGCATGCCGGCGGGACGCCGGCGTTCCCACTTCCCGTCGATGATCCTTTATCCCGCGATCGATCTAAAAGGCGGCGCCTGCGTCCGATTGGTGCGCGGCGAGATGGCGAGCGCCACCGTCTTCAACACCGATCCGGCGGCGCAGGCCCGCCATTTCGCCGAGCTCGGGTTTTCCTGGCTGCATGTCGTCGATCTCGATGGCGCCTTTGCCGGCCATTCGGTGAATGGCGAGGCGGTGCGGGCGATCCGCCACGCCGTCGATCTTCGCATCCAGCTCGGCGGCGGCATCCGCGACCGCGCCGCGATCGACAATTGGCTGGCGCTCGGGATCGAGCGGGTCGTGCTCGGCACCGCCGCGTTGCGCGATCCGGCGCTGGTGCGCGAAGCGGCCGCCGCTTATCCCGGCCGGATTGTCGTCGGCATCGATGCACGCGACGGGCATGTCGCGGTCGAGGGTTGGGCTGAGACCAGCGATATCGGCGCGATCACCTTGGCGCGGCGGTTCGCCGACGCCGGGGTTGCGGCAATCGTCTACACCGATATCGGACGCGACGGCGCGTTGACCGGCGTTGATGCGGCGGCGATCGGCGGCTTCGCCCGCTTCGCCGGTCTGCCGGTCATCGCCTCGGGCGGCGTCGCCGGTCTCGCCGACATCGCCGCGCTGAAAACCTATGAAGCCGATGGTATCGCCGGCGTGATCTGCGGCCGCGCCTTCTATGACGGGCGACTCGATGCGAAGGAAGCGCTGCGTATCACCGCGGAGCCGGCGCGATGTTGAAGATGCGCGTCATCCCCTGTCTCGACGTCAAGGACGGGCGGGTTGTCAAAGGCGTCAACTTCGTCGATCTGACCGATGCCGGCGATCCGGTCGAGCAGGCGCGCATCTATGATAGGGAAGGCGCCGACGAGCTGTGCTTTCTCGACATCACCGCCAGCCATGAGGGGCGCGACACGCTGTACGACGTCGTGCGCCGCACCGCCGAGCAATGCTTTATGCCGTTGACCGTCGGCGGCGGGGTGCGCACGGTCGAGGACATCCGCAAATTGCTGCTGGCCGGCGCCGATAAGGTGTCGATCAACACCGCCGCTGTGACACGGCCCGAATTCGTGCGCGAGAGCGCCGAGAAATTCGGCAGCCAGTGCATCGTCGCAGCGATCGACGCGAAAACCGCCGCGCCAGGCCAATGGGAGGTTTTCACACACGGAGGCCGCCGCCCGACCGGCATAGACGCCATCGAATGGGCCTGCCGCCTGACCGATTACGGCGCCGGCGAGATCCTGCTGACCTCGATGGACCGCGACGGCACCAAATCAGGCTTCGACATCGCGCTGACCCGCGCGGTCGCCGATGCGGTGCGGGTGCCGGTGATCGCGTCCGGCGGGGTCGGCACCCTCGAGCACATGGTCGAAGGGATTCGCGACGGTCATGCCACGGCGGTCCTCGCCGCCTCGATTTTTCACTTCGGGACATTCCGCATTGGCGAGGCCAAAACCTACCTCGCCGAGCATGGCGTCCCGGTCCGACCCTAAACGCTCGAATTCGTCGTGGCCGGGCTTGGCCCGGCCATCCACACCTTTCATTTACAACAGTTTTTAACCGTGAATGCCCGGCTCAATGCCGAGCATGACGGATGAGAACTCGGTGATGTTCCGCGTCGACCCCGAGGACGCGGTAATTAAGGAGGATTAAAAATCGTTTCCCAATGGAGCTGTCGAATTTGACAGGCAATCCCAAAATCTCTCACACTGAATTCCGCTCAGATCATGTCGAGTCGATGAACACGATGGCATCTGATCATCGAATTACTGAGTCGGATCGCCGGCTCGTCACGAAAGCCTCGCTCGGCGATAGCCTCGAGCGGCTGTGGCAGGTCATCGACTCGCGCCGCGGCGCCGATCCGGCGACCTCTTATACCGCGAAGCTGCTGGGCCGCGGGCGTGCCAAGGCGGCGCAGAAATTCGGCGAGGAAGCCGTCGAGGCCGTTATAGAGGCGGTGCGGCACGACAACCCCGCGCTGGTCGGCGAAAGCGCCGACCTGCTCTATCATTTGTTCGTGTTGTGGGCCGCCTGCGGCATCGAACCCTCCGAGGTCGCCGCCGAACTGGCGCACCGCGAAGGCACCTCCGGCATCGACGAAAAGCGCAACCGGAAGAAATAAGCCGGAGATCTGTAGGGCGGAAAAGCGAAGCGCATTCCGCCAACATAACAGACCGATAATGGCGGAATACGCTGCGCTCTTCCGCCCTACGGCTCTGCACCAGCCGATAACGCATAGTTCACGAGCTTCTTGGTCAGGGTTGGGAATGCATAATCCTTGAATGCCGCGGGCCTGGCCCAGATGCCTTCCGGGGGCGCCGCGGTACGGCCCGCCATCAATGCCAATTCCAGGCGGAAATGCGTGAAACCGTGCTGCACGGTTCCGGGCAGCGCCGTCCAAGTGATTGCTGCCGGCGCGCTCTCGACCGCCTCCGATTCGTCCCACGGCGCCTCGCGCCACGGCGTCGAGGGCAATTCGATCATGCCGCCGAGCAGCCCCTTCTCCGGTCGCCGGCGTAGCATCACGGCGCCGTCATCGCGCATCAGCCAGAAGGCGACGCCATAGCGCACCGGCCGCTCCGGCTTCTCGGCACGCGCCGGCAAGGTCTCCGCGATGCCGGCCGCCGCCGCGGAACATGCGGAACGCCACGGGCACAAGACACAACGCGGCCGGCGCGGGGTGCACAACACGGCGCCCAGATCCATCAGCGCCTGGGCAAAATCGCCGGCCCGCCGTTCCGGTACCAGCGCGGTGGCGAGCGCGCGCAATTTCGGCTTCGCCTGCGGCAACGGCTCCTCGATTGCGTACAGCCGCGCCACGACGCGCTCGACATTGCCGTCGACCGCGGCGCTCTGATGATCGAAGGCGATCGCCGCGATCGCCGCCGCGGTATAGTCGCCGATCCCGGGCAGCGTTCGCAGTGCCGCCGGATCGGCGGGGAAACGGCCGTCATGGCGTTCGACCACGGCACGGGCGCAGGCATGCAGGTTGCGGGCTCGCGCGTAATAACCGAGCCCCTGCCATTCGTGCAGCACCTCGTCGAGCGAGGCCGCGGCCAGCGCGCGAATGTCGGGCCAGCGCGCCACGAATCGGACAAAATAGGGAGCGACGGTCACGACCGTGGTCTGTTGCAGCATGATCTCGCTAAGCCAGACGCGGTAGGGATCGGCGGTTTTGCCCGGCAGCGCTCGCCACGGCAGATCGCGGCGGTGGCGGTCGTACCAGGCGAGCAGTTCGGCCGCATCGGGGCGCGAGGCGAATCGCTCGTGCGGCAAAGGCGAAACGACCGGGGCGTTGGTTCGGATCGGCGACATGAATCGAGAACAGAGTGAGCCTGCTGACGGCATAGTACCCGGCGCCAATCGCGAAGACGAGCGCCGGCCCGGGCTTCGCACGATCGGCCTCGCGACGTCGCGGCTCGCCGGTGCTATTGCAGCGCGCCACGGCGGCGGCGTCCTCGGCCGCTTGAAGGCGGATTGGCCGGCTGTCGTCGGGGCCGAACTGGCTGGCGCGACCTGGCCTCAGGCAATGAGCCGCGACGGCGTCCTAAAGCTGCGCGTCGCCGCCGCAATAGCGCTCGACTTGCAGCATCGCTCCGCATTGCTGATCGAGCGAATCAACCTCTATCTCGGCCGGGCGGCGATCTCCCGGCTCGTTCTGATCCAGGGACCGCTGCCGATGCCGGTCGCGCCAGCGCGGGCGGCATCGCCGCCGCTCCCCGCCGATGAGGCCCATAAAATCGAAAACCAGCTTGCCGCGATTCCCGATCCGGAGCTGCGCGCCGCGCTCATTCGCCTGGGCAAAAGTGTGGCGTCGGGATCGTCTCGCCGCCGTTAGCGGGGCAAACAGCGCCGGCGTTGCATCGGCGGTGCGAAGCGATTAGCATCAACATCTGGTAGTAGGAACGGTATTCATGCGGGAGATATGGTTTTTCCTCGTGATCGTCCTGACGCTCGGCGGAGCCCTGCCGGCGGCCGCGCAAGGCGCGCCGGGAGCGGACGCCGCCAAGCAGCTTGCGGTGCAACCGGGGGATCGTGTTCTGGGCAAAACTGACGCACCGATCACGATTATCGAATACGCTTCGCTGACCTGTCCGCATTGCGCGCACTTCTCGGTCGATGTCCTGCCGAAGATCAAGGAAAAGTGGATCGATACCGGCAAGGCCAAACTGGTCCTGCGCGATTTCCCGCTCGACGAGCCGGCGATGCGCGCCGCAATGGTGGCGCGCTGCGCCCCGCCCGATCGCTTCTACCCGTTGGCAGACACGTTCTTTGCCCAACAGGAACAATGGGCAACGACACGCGATTACCGCGCCGCGCTCGAGAAGCTGGCGAAGCTGGGCGGGGTCAGCAACAAGGAATTTGCCGCCTGCATTAGCGACAAGAAGCTGGAAGACCAGGTCGCACAAAGCCGGCTGACCGCAGCACAGCAGCTCGGCGTCGATGCGACCCCGACCTTCTTTATCAACGGCAAGAAATTCGACGGCGCCCCGACCGTCGAAGCATTCGACAAAGCACTCTCCGGAGCAGCCGTAAAATCATGATGTCGGGTCGATGCAGGTAGAGCGCCTTCGCCTCACCGGCTTTAAGTCGTTCGTCGAGCCCACCGAGCTGGCGATCGAGCCAGGGCTGACCGGCATCGTCGGCCCGAATGGCTGCGGCAAATCCAATCTCGTCGAGGCGCTGCGCTGGGTCATGGGCGAGGGCTCCGCCAAGCGGTTGCGCGGCGACGAGATGGACGACGTGATCTTTGCCGGGTCGAGCGGCCGTCCGGCGCGCAACCTTGCCGAAGTGGTCCTGACGCTCGACAACAGCGCCCGCGACGCCCCGTTTGCTCATAACGAGAGCGCCGTCATCGAAGTCGCGCGCCGCATTACCCGCGGCGAGGGCTCTGCCTACCGCATCAACGGCCGCGACGTCCGTGCGCGCGACGTCCAGCTATTGTTTGCGGATGCCGCGACGGGCCCACACTCGGCCGCACTGGTCAGCCAAGGCCGGGTCGCCGCGCTGATCGCCGCAAAACCGGCCGAACGCCGCCTGCTGCTCGATGAGGCGGCCGGCACCACCGGGCTGCATGCCCGGCGTCATGAGGCCGAGCTGAGATTGAAAGCAGCCGAAGCCAATCTGACCAGGGTCGATGATGTAATCGCGACGCTCGGCGTCCAGGTCGAAGCGCTGCGAAAGCAGGCGCGGCAGGCCCAGCGTTATCGCCGGCTCGGCGAACAGATTCGGCAAACCGAGGCATTACTGTTCGCCGCGCGGTGGCATTTCGCCACGGCCGAAGGCGAACGCATCGCCGCCGAGTTGCGTGAGGCCGAGCGCGCGGTCGCCGACGCGACCGAAACGGCACTCGCGCAGGAACGCCTGCGCGCCGAAGCCGAAGCCGCGATGCCGAACCTGCGAATGGCGCAAGCCGAAGCGGCGGCCGCCGTGCAGCGCCTCAGTCATGCGCGCGAGGCGCTCGAACAAGAGCTCGCGCGCATCGTTGCGGCTCGGGCCGATGCCGAACGCCGGATCGAGCAGGTCGAGGCCGATCTGGGGCGCGAGAGCGAGCATCTCGCCGATTCGGAAGCTGCGCTCGCTCGGCTCGCCAACGAGCGGCGGGGCTTGGAAATCCGTATTGCCGCCGCCGAAGGCGCGCGCGCCGAAGCCGCGGCGCAGCTCGATGCCGCGACGACAGCGCTCGCCACCGCCGAAACCGGCCTGCAGCAAACGACCGAGGCCTGCGCCACCGGCGAGGCGCGCCGGGCCGCGCTGGAGCGCCAGCGCCGCGATCTTGCCGAACGGTACAGCCGGCTGCAGGCCCGCCTTGCCGACAGCGAGCGCGAACGCGGGCCGTTGGTTGCGGCAATGGTTACGCCCGCTGCGTTGGCAGAAGCCGCCGCGGCGGTCTCGGATGCCGCGGTACGAGTCGAAGCCGACCGCACCAGTGTCGCGGCCGCCGCAGAAACGTCGTTCGCGGCTCAGGAGCAAGAGGCAGCGGCGATCGATCGGGCGCACGTGGCCGAAGGGATTCTGGCCCGTCTGAAAGCCGAAGCCGAAGCACTTGCCCGAATGTCGGCCGGGCCTGCAACAGAAAGCGCCAATGGTTCGCCGGTACTGGCATTGCTGCGGGTCCCGGAAGGCTTCGAGGCGGCGACCGCCGCATTGTTCGACGGCGAACTCGCCGCCCCGCTTCTTCCTGCGGATCGGGAAACTCCTACCGGCGGCAGCGGCTGGGTCGAATTGGGTCCGCTTGCCGCGCCCGCCGCGCTGCCCGAGGGCGTCCATGCATTCGCCCCAGCGATCGGCGCGCCGCAGGCGCTGGCACGGCGCCTCGAGCAAACGGGGCTGGTGGACAACGAAGCAGCGGGTTGGGAGCTGCAGCCCCGCCTCTTGCCCGGTCAGAGATTGGTCGACCGAGAGGGGCGGATGTGGCGCTGGGACGGCTTTGCCCGGCTCAGCCCCGCATCGCCGGCGACCGCCGAACAACTGCGTCAGCGCAACCGCCTGACAGCCCTCACCGGTGAAATCGAGCAGGCATCCTCGATCGCATGCCAAATGGCAGAATCGGCCGCTGATGCCCGGACGGCGCGCGAGGCGGCAGCGGCAGCCGAGCGTAGCGCCATCGCAACGCTGCGCGCGTCTGAAGAACGTCTCGCTCAGGCGCGTGCCGCGGAAGCGGAGCTGGCGAATCGCAAGCTGGCAGCCGAGACCCGCCTCGCGGCGCTCGACGACGCGGCTGGCAAGCTAAACGACGAAGTTCGTGATATTGCCGAACAGACCACCGAAACCGAGCGGGCGCTGAAACTGTTGCCGGCTCCGGAATTGGCTCGAACAGCGTTGGAATCGGCGCGGGCCGAGGCGGCGGGCGCGCGACGGCGCGAGGCCGAGGCCCGCGCCGTCCTCGACCGGCTGGCGCACGAGAACGAGGCGCGGCAACAGCGCCTCGCCGCGATTGCTGCGGAGAGCGAATCGTGGCGCAAGCGGCGCGATGGCGCTGCCGCGCAGCGCGCCATTCTCGAAGACCGCAAGAATGCGCTCAGCACCGAGATGGCCGAGTTGGCGGCGAGGCCTGCGGCAATCGCCGCGGAAACCGATGCGCTTGCCGGCACCGCGGCCAAGGCGATGGAACGGCTGCGCAATACCGGCGATGCGCTGGCCATCGGCGAGACGCGGCTGCGCGAAGCAGCGGATGGTTTGCGTGCCGCCGAGCAGCAATCCGGCGACGCGCGCGAGGGCCGCGCCCGGCTGGAGGCGCAGCGCGACGCGGCCGAGGAGAGCTTAGCGCGCTTGCGTCAGGAAATCGGCGAGCGACTCGAGCGGCGCCCGGAAGATCTCGATGGCGTTGTCGCCGATGGCGGCGCTGTTGCAACGGCCGATAGCATGGCGCTGGCGGCAAGGCTCGAACGCATGCTGCGCGACCGGGAAGCGATCGGGCCGGTCAATCTGATCGCCGAGCAGGAGATGACCGAAGTCGAGACCCGCCTCGAAGGGCTGCAGCGCGAGCGGGAAGACCTGACAGCCGCGATTGCACGGCTGCGCCAGGGCATCGGCGCGCTTGACCAGGAAGGGCGCCGCCGGCTTGTCGCGGCCTTCGAACAGCTCAACGAGCATTTTGCCGAGTTGTTTGTCCGGCTGTTCGGCGGCGGCAAGGCGGAACTCGCCTGGGTCGGTGACGGCGATCCGCTCGACAGCGGGCTCGACATTATGGCGAGCCCGCCGGGCAAGCGCCTGCAGCATTTGTCGCTGTTGTCCGGCGGCGAGCAGGCGCTGACCGCGATCGCGCTGATCTTTGCCGTGTTCCTGACCAACCCAGCGCCGATCTGCGTACTCGACGAGGTCGATGCGCCGCTCGATGATGCCAATGTCGACCGGTTCTGCCGGCTGGTCGCAGAGACGGCGGATATGACGGGCACCCGTTTCCTGTTGGTCACCCATCACCGCATCACGATGGCGCGCATGGACCGCCTGTACGGGGTGACGATGGCCGAACGCGGCATCTCGCAACTCGTGTCGGTCGATCTCGCTCGTGCAGCCGAGTTGCGGCAAACCGCATAAGCTTCCGTTATGGATCTTATCTGGTTGAAAACGCGACAAAACATCGCTTCAGCAGAGTCATGACCGCCGGTTGACACCCCCGGGGTGCCTCACTATGGTGCGCGCCGTTCCGGCCATGGCGGCCGGAATGAGCGGGTATTGCGCTTCCCAAAATGAGCGAAAGCGGGCCGCCGGACCCTTTGGCACGGCTTGGCGAGCGGCTCGACAAGGCGCGGGCGAGGCGCGGCGGTGATCCGTCGGTATCGGGCCCTGACAACGCTGATCTCCAGCAAGGCGTCGGGCTTGGTTTCCGCATCGGTATCGAGTTCGTGGTGGCGGTCATCGTCGGGACCGGCTTGGGTTGGGCGATCGATCGCTGGCTGGGGACGCGCCCCTGGGGGACGATCGTGCTGTTCTTCCTCGGGGTCGGCGCCGGCATGCTGAGCGTTTATCGCGCGGTCGCCGGCATTCGGATGCCGGTCGGCTCTCGACCGCTCGATAAAATCGGCACTGGTAATCGCCGGCCGAAGGACAAATGGGACGACGACGAGGAATGACGTGGCGATAGAGCTTCAACCCCTCGAGCAATT
>Ga0209474_10003695_pt1 | contig 13376 bp, 9 predicted proteins | sample GraSoiAngelo_145_FD_185902 | JGI IMG/M metagenome (GOLD analysis project Ga0209474, IMG submission 185902) | Grasslands soil microbial communities from the Angelo Coastal Reserve, California, USA - 14_1009_05_20cm (SPAdes) (version 2) | ecosystem: Environmental > Terrestrial > Soil > Grasslands ...
TGGTACATTGTCCCCGTCACGATCTGGAGAGGCCCTTTGAAGGCATATCTGATAGATTCCCCAGCAGGACTGTTTCTAGTCGACAAGACTGGCAAGCTTACAGAGAAATCACTCTTTCCACGCAACCCAAGCGATGCAGCCATTCAACTGAAACAGGTCCAAGACGGCAAGCTGCCTGAGTCGTCATCTGCATTTGGTCGCAGACTCTCGGAACTAGAGCTCGAAACTGTAACGGTGGATACAGAGCCTCTCGCGACACTTGCAAGGTCATTTGTCAGAGGAGAAATTGTGCAGAGCGAGAACGACCCCACAATTTCCAAGCTTCGAAACAGGCTACCATCGATTCTTGTACGTCTTAGGATAATAGAATCCAAAGATGAGTACGAGCAATTCGTAAGAGATGTCTCACTCGAACTCGCCAAGACTGCCATCGCGGAAGTGGCCACAAAGCGTGATCTCTACGCCATCCAGACCGTCCGTGCCATAGAAGATCTGGACAAAATCTTGAACCTACTCGCGGGTAGGGTGAGAGAATGGTACGGGCTTCACTTTCCCGAACTGGATCGCCTCGTAGAGAAGCACGACACCTACATTCGCCTAGTCGAGAGCCTCGGTTCACGGGAATCGTTCACCCAAGATTCCCTCACCAAACTGGGAATACCCCAAGAAAGAGCCACCGAAATATCCGAGTCTGCAAAGAAATCCTCAGGAGCCCAGATCTCATCCCCAGATTTGGAATGGCTGCAAGAGGTCTGCAGAACTGTCTCGGAACTCTACGGAACACGAGAAGCTGCTGAAAAGTACACGGACAAAATCATGGAAGAAGTTGCGCCGAACATGACGACAGTGCTGGGCGCAGTCCTATCGGCCAAACTCATCTCTATGGCTGGAGGTCTAGAAAATATTGCGAAGATGCCTGCTAGCACCCTCCAAGTGCTAGGCGCAGAAAAGGCCCTCTTCAGGACGATCAAAACTGGCGCGCGACCCCCGAAGCATGGAATAATCTTTCAGTATGGACCAATCCATCAATCCCCGAAATGGCTTAGGGGAAAAATCGCCAGGGCCGTCGCCGGGAAGCTCGCCATAGCTGCGCGGATGGACGCCTTTGGAGGAGAGAACAGAGGAGAGCGTCTAAAGGCATCGCTCGAAAAGAAGATCGTAGACTTGAAGGGACGTTATCAAGGACCACCCCGCCATAGGGAGCATGGAAAACCGTGGAGTCAACCCTCACAAGAAGTTCAAAGGGATATACACGGTGGCCAGAGAGGGAAAGGAACGACTGGCTACGCGCAGCCTGACTCCCGGGACTACCGTCTACGGCGAGGACATCGTAAGGATAGGCGATGAGGAGTTTCGGGTCTGGGACCCTTTTCGAAGCAAGCTAGCCGCCGCGATTCTTAAAGGACTATCAAAAGTTCCAATTGCTCCAGGTAAGAAGGTTCTGTACCTCGGAGCTGCGAGTGGCACCACAGCCAGTCATGTAAGCGATATCGTAGGAGAAAGAGGGAGAGTGTATTGCGTAGAATTCGCGCAGAGATCATTTCGAGACCTCATTAACAACACATCGAAAAATCGGCGCAACATGACCCCGATATTTGGAGATGCCAGATTTCCTGGACGATATCGGAGCGTTGTCCAGGCCGTTGATACCATCTACTCCGATGTTGCCCAGCCCGATCAGGCAAGAATCCTTTCAGAAAACATCAACATGTATCTCGTAGACAAAGGAGAATTTTTGATGGCCGTAAAGGCTCGGAGCGTCGACGTTTCGAAAGACCCCGCAACGATCTTTCGCCTGGAGAAGCAAGTTCTCGAAACGAAGGGCCACACCATAACAGAGATGGTTAGACTCGACCCATTCGAACATGACCACTGTATGATCCTCGGAGCCATATAGGGGGCGTTGGTTGCTGGAACGAGACAGATTCACTGACGTGGTGCTTCGAGACGAGCTGAGACGGCTAAACTCTCACCTCCCAAAGATCAGAAGAACCCTGCAAGAGCTTCTAGCTGATAATTCCCCGAGTGTTTCCTCGGTCTCTGGCCACACGATAAGAATGAAACCCGAGGAGCTGAAGGAATTGGCCGCCTCTCTCCCCGACACCGCGCCTAACAGGGTTACGCTCCCCTTAGTGCTCCTCAGAAGGAGGGACCTGGGATCAGGCGCCTTCACTGTCTTCGGAGACCCCTACGAAGAGTACGTATTAGTCCTACTTGCCGGGTCTTTCGATGGGACCTTTGAGGAGTTCAAGGAGCAGACACACCGCACTGCAACGATATACAAACCTCAGATCAGCCGCCTTCTCAGAAGATTCCATTCATTGATAGTGATAGGATTCGGAGGAGCGGGTCTGAATGAGTCATCACCCCATTATCCGGGAGAAACTTAAGCTATAGACCCGGACGGGGTCCGGACTAGGATCTCTTGGGAAAGCTTGCAATCCTACACGAGGCAATAATTCGTACTACGAATCGAGTGTAGAAGTCCACTTTCCGGCTGGCAGCCGCGGAACAGCTCTCAGTGGCTTGACTGAGGCCTTGATCTTCTTGCGCTTTACCGTCTTGTTCATACGGATATCCATATTGAACTGTGACGGATATGAAATATAACAGTTTCTGATCCCCGCTACCGGCCAAAAACAGTTGGTACCCATCGCAGAAAGGCGAGAGAAAGAGATCGGCCTAAGAATGAGAACCTCACCGCACATCGTCATATATTTCCAAGGCCGACAACTGGTTCTTGAGAACTACATAACAAGACAGAGTTTCCAAGGGGGGCCTGACACAGTTCTCCTGCTAGGCTACTTCAGCAGATGGAGGAAAGTCGCTCAAGCGTCGAGGGATCTCACCGGATACACCGAAGAGTCAATAATCGATTCCATTCGCAACCTTCGCGATCATGGCCTTCTGATCGCTGAGGGTTCAGAGCAAGACAAACTAGAAAATAGATTTGCCAAGAAGTGGTTGTGGCCCAATGCGTCGCGCTACTATCATTTTGCGACAAAGCTTGATGAGCCATATTCTTCACCCGAAGAGATTAGGAACTACTACGAGAAGTATCTGAAGGGCACGAAACAGCCTGCTATCTACAAGACGTACCCTGAGCGTCCGAAGATCAGACTTCTTCCAGACTCCGGGGCCGAAGCACCGCTCTTCCAGACCCTCCGCCTTCGACACACGACAAGAGACTTTTCGGGAGGATCGATAAGCCTGAAACAGTTGTCTAGAATCATATACTACACCTGGGGAAAACTGTCGACGTACAAGACCCAAGAATTCGGCCACCTCCTCCACAAGGCCAGCCCATCAGCAGGAGCCCGCCACCCAATAGAATCCTACGCGGTAGTCAATAATGTTGAAGGCGTTCGCCGAGGGATCTACCATTATTCCGTGAAAGACCACTCCCTTGAACTTGTCAAGGCCGGCGACTTCAGAGAAAGATGCGTAACCTTCTCTGCAGGGCAGACATGGACAAGAAACGCCAGCGTCTTATTCTTAATGACCGCTGTTGTAGAGAGAACAGCCTGGAAGTATAGAATCCCGAGAGTCTATCGAGCCTTCCTACTTGACGCTGGACATATCTCCCAATCCTTTCTCTTAGTCTCGACAGCACTCGGGCTTGGTGCATTCTGCATTGGAGTAATTTCCGACCTCTCGATTGAGAGAGAGCTGGGAATCGACGGTGTTAATGAAACAGCGATCTTCGCTGTTGGAGTCGGGTGTTCATCTAAGGAAAAAGGTGATTTCGAGAAGGGAGCCGAAGTACACTAGCCCACGTCTGTTTCATCCGGCCCTCTTAAACTGACCATTTTGGGCTCACTGAGGGAACTCAGGGTCCTGACGCCTTTTTCTACACCATTCCTCCGAGAATAACTCGATGACTACCCACAGAAAGATGAGACAATATCTCTAGGCAACTACCTTTTCTCGTGTCGAGAGTCCATTCGACACCTTCAACGCTTATCTACGCGATGAAACTCATTTACGACTGGTCTCTGCTTGCCGGATGATTCCATAGCCAGGCGAATAGTTCAGACCTCTCTGCGAATCCACGAAGATGATATGGTCCTAATCGAGACATGGCAACACACGATAGACCTAGCAAGCGACATTGCCCTCGAATGTCTCAGGACTGGAGCAAAGCCGTTAGTCACCTTGATGACGGATCGTCTCTGGTGGAAGGCCTTGGAAGAGATACCGGAGCAGTACATGCGCAAGACCCCTCGACACATGCTGAACGCGATCGAGAGTACAACTGTCTGGATCGGTCTCGGAGGACCGGAAGACCCTACGAGGTTCAGAGAAGTGCCTTCATCCCGCCTAGAGCCTTTATACGAGGGCGACAAGCCCGTGTTCGATAAGACCGTCGAGAGGAAAATCAGATCATTACAGGTTCTACTCGGTGATGTCACCCCACAGCGAGCCAGAGCCTACGGCTTCGACTACGGCCGATGGCTCAAGAGCACAGAGGAAGCAATACGAGTCGATTACCCGAAGATTACCGAGCTGGGAAAGAGGATCGCGAGTCGCCTCGAGCGTGGCTCAAGAGTTCATGTCACATCTAAGCTTGGCACAGATATCAGGTTCGACGTTAGCAAGAGACCGGTGCATGTTCAGGACGGGATCGTTGACGAGGAAGATATGGCTCGAGGGCTTGTCTCAACCCAGCTCCCGTCAGGAAAGGTCGAAGTCGCTCCGATTGAGACCTCTGGTCGGGGAACCGTCATGTTCGACACGCCTAGAGCATTGAAGGGACGTCTGATAGCCGACTTGCAGCTCATCTTCGAAAAGGGACGTGTCAGAGAATTTCACGCCAAGAAATACGAAGACGTCTTCCGAGAAGTGTTCGAGGCTACTCAAGGAGACAAGGACTCGATCGGCCACTTTGCAATAGGACTGAACCCCAAAATCGAACTCATCGGGTACCCAAGTGACGAGCTGGCACTCGGAACCGCCACCATCGGAATCGGCGCCAACAAGGGCAACGGCGGTCTAAACGACAGCAGTTTTGAATTCTCGGGGACACTTACCAAGCCGACCATCGACATCGATGGCACGGCTCTCATGGTAGACGGGAGACTGGTCCTCTAAGTCCTAAGACCCGTCCCAGACCCAATGCCAACACCTGTAGAGGGAAGCAGCGGACGAAACGACGAATAGACCTCCTCATACTCAACTCGAAAGAAACGATAACGGTCAATGGATCAGAACAGAACGATCTAGGAATAATTGACGAAGGCGGAGTAGCAATCGATAATGGAAGGATCATCGAGGCAGCTTCGTCCCAACTACTAGAACGCAAATATTCAGCGCCACGGCAACTAGACGCCGCCGGGGAGATCGTTCTTCCCGGCTTTGTAGATCCCCACACACATCTCGTGTTTCATGGCTCGCGAGAAGAAGAATTCCAGCTGCGACAGGAAGGAGCTTCATACCTTGACATTCTAAAGAAAGGCGGTGGAATCATGGAAACAGTCAACAGAACACGCGAAAGTAGTCAAGCGGAACTGTTTTCGATAGCCCAGCACCGGCTCAACATTGTTATGGAATCTGGCACAACAACCCTAGAAATCAAGAGCGGATACGGGCTACGGCTCTACGACGAACTGAAGATTTTGAGGACCATACGACAACTGCAAAGAAAGAACCCTTGCAGGATTGCCGCGACATTCCTGGGAGCTCATGCAATACCCCCGTACATGAATCAAGAAGAATATGCGGGGATAGTTATTGACGAGATGCTCCCAACGGTTCGTCGAGGGAACCTTGCCGACTTTTGCGATGTCTTCTGCGAGAGTGGAGTCTTCGATCAAGAAGCATCGACCAAGATACTGAAGGCTGCTGGTCGAATGAATCTCCCCCCAAAGATACACGCTGACCAGTTTACTAACAACGGGGGAGCGAAGGTAGCAAACGATGTTGGAGCAGTCTCAGCAGACCACTTAATTCATTCAAGTATCTCTGAAATGGAGAAAATGAATAAGACAGGTGTCACTCCGGTTGTCCTGCCGGTCTCGTCGCAGAGCCTCCTTAAACATCAGTATGCCCCTGCAAGGGAACTGCTATCCATGGGTCTGCCGGTTGCTCTGGGATCCGACTTCAGCCCCTCCAACTGGGCTATTGGACTGCTAACTGTTGCCGCTATTGCCGCCAGAGAACTTAGAATGAAGGCAGAGGAGATTATCCGCGGAATCACGATCAATGCCGCAAGAGCAATCGGCATGGATCACCGAATAGGCAGTCTCAGCCCAGGCAAGTCCGCGGACATCGTTGTGCTTCGGGCTCCCAGCCACAAGTGGATCGGATATACGTACGGGGAAGGCATGGTGGACAAGGTCCTTATCGCAGGAAAGGAAACGGTGAGAGAGGGCAAACTAGTGAATTGACTGAGCGCCGGCGACGTGAGCCCGTTACTGCTTTGAAGTACAAGAGGAGCCCATCAGTCATTACTGGTACCACTCTTCATTGCAAGAACTGGCAGATCGAGGGAGCGTTGAGGATGCTCCACAACGTGCTGGACCCGGAGGTGGCCAAGGATCCTCAGAACCTGATAGTTTACGGAGGAACCGGGAAGGCCGCACGCTCGTGGGACGCACTCGAGGCGATCGAGGATTCTCTCAAGAAGCTGGGAGAAGAAGACACGCTTCTGGTACAGAGCGGGAAACCGGTCGCAATTTTCAAGACGCATCGAATGGCGCCGAGGGTTCTGATCGTCAACAGTATGCTGGTGCCCAAGTGGGCGACATGGGATTATTTCTACGAACTGGAGCAGAAGGGACTGATAATGTTCGGTCAGATGACAGCTGGCTCCTGGGCCTTCATAGGAACACAGGGAATCCTCCAAGGAACCTACGAGACTCTTGCAGCCGCCGCTAGGGAGCATTTTGGCGGGAGTCTCAAAGGAAGAATCGTCCTCACGGCCGGTCTGGGAGAGATGGGCGGAGCCCAGCCTCTGGCTGTAACTATGAACGACGGCATTACCCTCGCTGTCGAGATCGACAAACGTGCAATAGAGCGAAGACTCAAGCACGGATTCGTCGAAAAGTGGACGGACAATCTCGACGAAGCAATCGACATCGTGAATCAGGCCAAACGAGAACATACTCCCATGAGTATTGCGCTACTCGGGAACGCTGCAGAGGTCCATCCGGAGCTTGTTAGAAGATCGATGATCCCCGATATAGTCACCGACCAAACCTCAGCCCACGATCCTCTACACGGATACTATCCCGCCGGATTATCAAAAGAGGAAGCTGACCAGCTTAGAAAGTCCAACCCGAAACAGTATCTTGAAAGAGCCACGAAGAGCATTTCGACCCACGTCAAGGCAATGATCGACATGGGCAGGAGAGGATCGGTCGTTTTCGAGTACGGCAACAATATCCGCCAGCAAGCCTTCGACGCTGGGCTGAAGGAAGCCTTTGAGTTTCCCGGATTTGTCCAGAAGTACATCAGACCGATGTTCTGCGAGGGAAGAGGCCCGTTCCGGTGGACATCTCTCGTAGGAGATCCTGAAGATATCAGGAAGATAGACGAGCTGATCCTAGACACCTTTCCGCACAATAGTGACCTGGGTCGATGGATAGAGAAGGCGCGAGAACATGTCAAGTTCCAAGGGCTCCCTGCGCGAGTCTGCTGGCTCGGCTATGGAGAGAGAGCCCAGTTCGGAGGACTCATCAATACAATGGTCAGAAATGGAAAGCTCTCCGGCCCGATTTGGATTGGACGCGATCACCTAGACTGTGGAAGCGTAGCGTCACCTCGGAGAGAGACCGAGGGAATGCTAGACGGCAGTGATGCGATAGCTGACTGGCCTATCCTGAACGCGCTTCTCAACACGGCGGCCGGGGCAACATGGGTCAGCGTGCATCAAGGAGGAGGAGTCGGTATGGGCTACAGCATCCATGCAGGAATGTGCCTCGTAGCCGACGGAACGCCCGAATCGTCGGAACGACTAGAACGTGTTCTGACAGTCGACCCTGGCATAGGAATAGTCCGTCACGCCGATGCTGGATACAGCACGGCAAAAAGGATAGTTAGGCAGCGGGGATTACGCATGCCAATGCTCAGCTGAGCTACCAATACTTATCTGCCCCAGACCGTTCTCCCGCGAGCAACCGTGAAACATTGGCCCAGATCACCATAGATGGATCTCATCTAAACCTCGACCAGCTCTTACAAGTAGCTAGAAACGGCGCGCAGACCGTTATCTCCAAGGAAGCACTTTCGCGTACACTGAATGGACGCAGGGCCCTTGAACGGTTGATTCAGAGAGAGGGGACGATATACGGAGTCAATACCGGATTCGGAGCTCTCGCCAATTTTCGAATACCTCCTGAGGAAATCAAACACCTCCAGACCAATCTTGTCCGAAGCCACGCCGCCAGCGTGGGAAGACCCCTCACTTCAGATGTTGTGAGGGCGATGATGCTCCTACGCGCGAACACGCTTCTCAAAGGCAATTCGGGTATCCGTCCTGAAGTAGTGACCACTATTGTTCGTCTTCTCAACAAGAGAATACATCCGTATGTTCCCGAGAAGGGCTCTGTTGGTGCCAGCGGCGACCTCTCACCATTATCTCACATAGCCCTCGTGCTCATCGGAGAAGGCCAAGCAGAGTCACGCGGACGATGGATTTCCGGCAGAAATGCTCTACGAGTGTCTGGCAGTGTTCCGCTAGAACTGGAGGCAAAGGAAGGGCTCGCGCTGAACAATGGGACCCAACAAATGGTCGCGATCGGCGGCTTGTGCCTCCATGATGGTTACAAACTCTTGGCGAGCGAGGAAGCGGCTCTCGCATTATCTCTCGAAGCATTGGGCGGCTGGATAGACGCATTCGACGAGAGAATTCACAGGCTTAGGCCTCACCCCGGCCAGCGAGCGGTAGCCCAGCATGTGAGGCTCCTCCTGAAGGGGAGCAGAATGATTCGCACGGTGACCAGCAGAGACCCGTCAGATGGGCTTCCTCAAGATCCGTATTCATTCCGATGTGCCCCTCAGGTGATGGGTGCTGCGAGGGACGCGATGGATTTTGGCAAAAGTGTCCTAGAGGTGGAGATGAACTCCGCGACTGACAATCCGCTTGTTTTTCCGCGAGATGGTCTTTGTATTTCCGGCGGTAACTTTCATGGCCAACCTGTAGCAATGGCTCTTGACTTCATGTCACTAGCGCTATCCAACTTGGCTAACATCTCCGAGCGAAGAACCTCAGCTCTCCTTGACCCGTCGCTCAACAACGGTCTTCCACCCTTCCTCGTCGGACGAGGATCGAAGCCCGGATTGGCCAGCGGCATGATGGCTGTCCAATACACAGCAACCTCGCTCGTCGCCGAGTGCAAAGTACTTACACATCCCGCCAGCAGTGACTCGATTCCGACATCCAGCAACTTCGAAGACTTCGTCAGTATGGGCCCAGGTGCCGCTTACAAGGCGGGGACCATTCTCGAGAATGCCCAGTATGTGATAGCCATCGAACTTCTAGTAGCGGCTCAAGGACTCCATCTGAGAGGCACGAAGAATATGGGAACGGGAACAAAGAAACTGTACCAGGCGATCAGACGGAAAGTTCCAGCGCTAGAGGAGGACCGCTCCTCGCACCAAGACATAGAACTCCTGTGCAAGATGGTCCGCTCTGGAGAGATCGCAGGGATTCTTGAGGAGATCGGGATAATGGAGCGAAAGTGATAGTCTATCCTCTAGAATCAACCCTCGTCAAACCAGGAGATTCGATTCTCCGAGTGTTTTCCAAGACTCTGGCCAGAAACCGTGTCCGACTTAGGTCCAAGGATATTGTAGCTGTCTCCAGCAAAATTGTAGGAATATCCGAGAAGAGGATCAGAGACATTCACCGGATAAAACCGACTCGAGAAGCAATAGGACTGGCCAGAAGATTCTCTCTAACATCGCCGTTTGCGCAAGCAGTCCTAGACGAGTCTGACATGGTGATTGGAGGAGTCAGAGGAGCGCTCCTCACAATCAAGGACGGCTACGCTGTTGCAAACGCAGGGATTGACAGAAAGAACGCTCCTCTAAACTCGTTGGTTCTCTGGCCTCACGACCCCGATCTTTCTGCTAGAACGCTACGTGATCAGATCAGAAGAGAGTTTGGAAAGCATGTTGGCGTCGTCATTGTTGACAGTCGAGTAACACCTCTAAGGCTAGGGACCACGGGTCTCGCCATCGGCGCAGCTGGCTTCAGGGCAGTCGAAGACATCAGAGGTAATGTGGACCTGCATGGCAGAGAGGTGAGAATCACATTCCGGGCAATCGCGGACGCATTGGCGGCGACCGCTCAGCTCGTCATGGGCGAATCTTCAGAGCGCAAGCCATTTGTGATAATTCGTGAAGCCCCTGTCAAAATGGAGAGCGATAGTGGTGTTCGTGAAGCCAAGCTCGCGTGGAACAGATGTCTCTACATGAGCCAGATAATGCCGCCCGGTCACGATCAAAGCCAACACAATTGAATTGATGATAGGCCGCACATTGAAATCTTGCTTCCATTCAGGATAAGAAGAGACGACTAGGTCAGATCGGCTTCTGGCACGTGTCGCAGTACCAGCGCATCTGTACTGGATCCCACCTCAACGGTTGTTGGCACGTGGGGCATCGGTTATGCTGGACTCCCACATGATTCCGCCTCCGGAAGATCAGGTACCCCAACAAAATGCCGATACCAACACCAATTGCGACGCCGATGATTCCGAAAACCAAGCTAGGGGAGATTACGCTTCCAGCAGGTTGTTGCGCCGAATATGCAGCTTCGGCAGCGGCGAACGAGTAGGGGACTGCTCCGCTATAGTTCATGGCCTGGTACATCTTATCCGCTTGGGCGATGTTCTGTTCTGCTCGTAATATTTCTCCGGAGTTGAATACTGTATTCTGGACTGTTGACAATGTCTGTTGTGCAAAGGAGAGTAGCTCGTCGTTGACGCCTCGTAGAAAAGTGTCCCTATCGAACTGGCTATAGTTGAGACTGTAGGCGTAGTAGCCCATTACGGTATCCGTGAAGTCTTCTGTCAGATCGTAGATGAAGGGATGGTTCAAGCCCACCATGTGTCCCATCTCATGAATGGTAGCATGGGTGAATCCATCTCCCTTGCTGGGCTGTCTGGGAGTCGTGCTGTTGCCGAGCATGAAGTCTGATTGAGATAATCCGATGAGGACCATATCGCCCAGTGCTTCTCCTGCGAAGCTACGCCCCGGATCGGCTGACGCAATATCTTCTTTCACAGGCACTCCGAACGTGTAGTTTCCTTTGAAAGCGAAAAGAAATCCTGGGACGTCTATTTCTGATGTTGTTCGAGTAACATTGATGAAGCTCGTAACGTGACCCAGACCATTTGTAGTCAACCAGCGGTAGACCAGATTCCCGTCCACTATCGGCCTCTGGATCGACGGATCTATGAGTTTTGTAGTTGCGTTCGCTACGATCCCGGCTAGCCCAGGATAATCTGTTATGTCTGCAGGGTTAACTTTGACTGTCACCCTTGCGAAAGGTACGAGGCTGGCCAGAGTCTCCTGAATCCGAGTCTGATTGATTGTTCTGCTCAATGGAAGGGCAAACTTTTCGGTCAGGGTTCGGTTGTCGAAGACGAACAGTTGGATATTGTAGCTCTGTGAATAGTTCACCGGATAAAGCTGATCGGCTGCGAACAGGTTGTAGACCGCTCCAAAGACGTAAGATCTTGCCGTAATAGCTACCCGTGTCGACTCCTCGAAGCTGAGATGCGACTTGGACGGGAAGCTCGTTCGTCCAATAGCTGGGTCCAGCTGAGAGGTCCATGTAGTAGAATCGGCCGCTTCCTCCCCAGCCAGTCATGTAGTGACGCGTGTTTACCAGGCCCAAGTCTGGGTCTGTGCTGGTTCTATTGTAATAGTGAGGAGTGACGATGGCCGATGGTGGTGGGCAGAGCCTGCAACGTAGATTGTAGGCTTGATACTGAGAGTATGTGAACGATGGAATCGTGAAGTTGTGTAGGTCGGCTATGAAAAGGGTGTATCCTGGAACAGGATTGCCACCGAAGAGTGTCATGTTAGACGCTAGCCATGATTCGACCTTGTCCGCGTCGTAGAAGACGTTCCGAGCTTGTAACAGAGTGGTGGAATTTGTAAAGTACGGATTGATGAACGCCGATGTCCCTGTGGTCGTCTCATTCTTCTGTATTGAGCGCAAGTACTGTGCGAAACTGGTCACCGTCGAATTGTCCGCGTAAACCAGCTGATAACGGAAGTTGTAGACGACGCCTGTGTTCAATGGCCCCGCGAGAATGGTTTGGTACTTCAGGGTAGGAAGGGTGACGTTGCTCATCAGGTAGGTCGAGTTCAAATCGTTCTCAGTTATGCCCAGAAACACTATCTTGATAGTGAGAGGTGATGACCGGTTCAACCCGAAGCCTTGTTCGGTGATGATTATGGGAGCCTGGGAATGACCAGCAGGGATTGACGAGAGTGAGAGCGCGATGATCAGGATGGTAGGGAGCATTCGTCTCGGTCGCATGACGATCCACGATCAACTCAAGGACAGTTTGGTATTAAGCGTGGCTCAAGACTCCATTGTCGGAACTGTGAAGTCTCCTTTCGGAACTATGAGTATCTTTGACTCCTTGCCCTCCACACGTACGGCCTTCTGTACAGCCTCGGAGGCGGTTTGAGACGGTTTCAGATTGAAAGTGTCTCGGACAAATAGTTCGGGAAGTACCGATACTAGTTGTATTCTGCATTTCTCCAATGCGTACTGAAGGAAGAGATTGACGTGGCCACCGAGCTTGAACCTGTGTCCCAATTCTGTCGAAAGCTCCTTGGGCTCTCGAAATCTTCGAGCGTAATCCAGGAAAACAGAATCGCCGACACCTTGAGAACATTCCGCTACTAGGATTATGGTTCCTTCCCTTTTGACTGCCCCTATTGCGTTAGAAACGACTCGTATCGCGTGGTACAGGTCGGTTCCCATCAGAGAGCCCGCAGACACAACGACAATGTCGAGCTTTCGCTCTATTCGCGGACTATGCAATTGAGCGTATTGTGATAAGGTCTCTCTGAAAACAGACTCGAGTTCTCCAGCGAACGCTGCGGCGACACCCCCATAACCGTCGGGCAGAAAACAGAGGCTGTAGACTGGTCCCGTCAGTTTGCAAGCTTCGAGCGAATCGGAGAGAATCGGATTGTCAGTGTGGTTGAGTGGATCTGGAAAGCCTTTGGTGAGGATTGATCGATTCTTTGTTATCGAGCGTGTGGAAGAGCTCGAGGGGATAACTATCTCGGGTCCTCCGCTGAAGCCGCTCGCGAAGTGTGGCATGGCTAGTCCTATGCTGACTTTGACTTCGCAAGGTATCAGCTCGGGATCAAGATCTACGATTGTGCCCATCGAGGTCTTACCG
>Ga0209474_10003696_pt1 | contig 13374 bp, 10 predicted proteins | sample GraSoiAngelo_145_FD_185902 | JGI IMG/M metagenome (GOLD analysis project Ga0209474, IMG submission 185902) | Grasslands soil microbial communities from the Angelo Coastal Reserve, California, USA - 14_1009_05_20cm (SPAdes) (version 2) | ecosystem: Environmental > Terrestrial > Soil > Grasslands...
CTCCCAGAATCACCGCTACGACCGGATTCACATAGGCGTAAGTGGCAACTTTCGCTGGCTCACAGTGGCGCAAAAGCCAGAAATAAGCCGTATAGCCAACCAGGGCTCCCACCAAAACCAGGTAGATAAACGCCCCGATCGATATTGGACTCAGCTTTTGCAGATTGAATTGGTGCTCTTCGCCTAGCACGGCTCCGAGGAGTAAAAGCAAAGCGCCGCCGCAAATCATTTGCTGGCCAGCGGCGAGAAAGAGCGAAGGCGAACTCTTCGCTTTCAATGAATAAAGCGATCCGGCCGACCAAATGAGCGAGCCAATCAGTAGGATCGACATCCCAAGCGCAAGATGCGACGTAGCCGAAAGCGCGGTCAGCGCCGGCCCCAGCAAAAGTCCAACCCCAACAAATCCGCCGATCAGCCCGAGCCACACTAGTGGCGTCGGCCGCCGTGCCAGGCCGGTGATCCATCCGAGCAAAGCCATATCGATCGGGACGGTAGCAACGAGCACGGAGGCGAGCCCGGTTGGCACCCACTTTTCGGAGATCGTCACGCCTCCATTGCCGCAGAGCAGAAGGCAGCCGCCGATGATGAAAGCACTACGCCAAGTCATGCTTGTCGGGGGAGGCGCGCCACTTATGCGTGCGCTGACGTACATGATTATACCCGCAGAAAGAAAACGCGCGCCTGCCATGAAAAACGGCGGGATCGATTGGATGGCGAAGAAAATCCCTAGATAAGTCGAACCCCAGATTAGATAAACCGCGGCGAAGCCGGCGATGAGAGCGAGGCGCGATGGTTCCCGCATTGTTTACCAGCGCATCGCGCGAGAAATCACGCAACCGATTTCAGTTTCCGGTCGTTTATCTGGCCTGAGAAACAGTTCGGCGGTCACAGACCACCGCTAAAGGACCAAATCAAGGCGTTCGACGACCTCGAATCAGCCTATAAATAAGCAAAAGCAACATCGCGCCAATTACCGATGCAATAAAACCGGCTGGTTGACCTGGCTCGTACCATCCGATTACTCGCCCCAGAAATCCGGCCACAAACGCGCCGGCAATACCGAGCAGAATGGTAATGAAACAACCACCAGGATCCGGGCCTGGCATAAGAAACTTTGCAATCGCGCCGACAACCAACCCGATAACCAGTGTGCCAAGAATCGCTGTCAACATAATTGCGTGTTCTATCGATTCATTTGCGTGCTGGCAAGCGCCCGTTGCGCTTGTCTACGGCAATTCAATCAGCTGTGCGGAGCGGATATCGTCGCTCTCCCGAATCTTGTTCAGCAATTTTTCCTCGGGCGCGCTATCGAGGTTTAGCACGGTAAGCGCCATTCCGCCCGCTTGATTCCGGCTGAGAGACATGGTGGCGATGTTGACGCCGTGTGCCCCGAGCAGAGTGCCAATGCGACCGACCATACCGGGGCGATCGGTATTTTCGAGCACCAGAATCACCCCGTGTGGCCGCGCTTCCACCGGGCGGGCGTTGATGCTAACGATTCGTGGAGTAATTCCAAAAAATGCGCCACCGACTGATATGTTTTTTCCTTCCGCACTGGCCGAAAGTTCCAGCATGTCGGAATAATCGCCGGGCGCGCTCAACCGCGTCTCGGTGATCTTCAGTCCCAGACTTTCTGCGAATGCGGGTGCGTTTACTTCATTCACTTCGCTCCCACCGGCGCTTTGCAAAAAGCCTTTGAGCACGGTGCGCGTGATGGCGGTGGTATCGACTTCATTAACTTTTCCGCTGTAGTTGATGTTGAGCGAATCGACCCGTCGGGGCGCGAGCTGAGAGAGAAAGCGGCCGAGTTTTTCGCCGAAACGCAAATGTGGCCCAATCAGAGCCAGTGTTTTCGCGTCGAGCGTCGGCATGTTTACGGCATTGCGAATCGTTCCCTCGAGCAAGGCGGCGCGAATGGACTGCGCGATTTCGATACCCACGCTCTCCTGCGCCTCGGCGGTTGAGGCACCGAGATGCGGTGTCAGAACAAGTTTCGGGATTTTTCGCAGCGGCGAATCGACGGGCAACGGTTCGGTTTCGAAAACGTCAAGCGCGGCACCGGCGACGTGACCGTTCGATATAGCATTGACTAACGCCTCCTCGTCGATCAGTCCGCCGCGTGCGCAATTGATGATGCGCACGCCGCGTTTTGTTTTCGCGATACGTTCCGCATTCAAAAGATGGCGCGTTTCCGCGGTAAGCGGCGTGTGCAGCGAAATAAAGTCCGCGGCGGCGAGCAATTCATCGAGCTCTTCCACCAACTCGACTTGCAAACTGCGCGCGCGCGAGACGGAAAGGTATGGATCGAACGCAAGCACGCGCATTCCAAAGGCAATGGCGCGTCGGCTGAGCTCACTCCCGATCCGGCCCATGCCAATAATGCCGAGGGTCTTGTTGTAGAGCTCGACGCCCTCCAGATTTTTCCGGTCCCAGGTGCCGCCCTTCAACGTCGCGTCGGCCCGCGCGATGTTCCGGGCAAGACTGAGCAGCAGTGAAAAAGTGTGCTCAGCCGTCGAGATGGTGTTCGCGCCCGGAGCGTTCAGCACCACCACGCCCCGGCGCGTCGCGATTTCGACATCGACATTGTCCACGCCGACACCGGCCCGCCCGACCACGCGCAGTTTTTTCGCTGCGTTCAAGATTTTCGCGGTCACTTTTGTCTGGCTGCGAATGATGAGCGCGGCGAAATCTGCAATGGCTTCGGCTAATTGCGTTTCGCTCAATCCGGTTTGCACTTTGGCTTCGAGGGCCCCGTCGCGCGTCAGCTCATCGATCCCGCGCTGGGAAATGGAATCGGCGATGAAGACTTTTGGTGAACTCACGAGGTAGCTTTAAGATTTAACTGTTAAGTTTTAAGTAAAACGAGAAGAACAATAGCTGACAACTTCCCTGCACCTAAGTCTTAAAACTGAAAACTTCGGGATCATCCGTAAATGATCAGGCGAATCGTATCGGGTAATTGCGCCGCGATGTTGGTAACAACATTTCCGCGCAAAAGATTGGTCAGAGTAAGACGATGGGAAGTTCCGAGCATGAGATAGTCGACGCCCATGGTCGCGGAGAGATCGAGAATGGTTGTAGCGGCGTCTTCGCTCACCGCGTAAACAGGCTGCACACAAACGCCGCGTTCGGAACCGAGTTTGAGCATGAACGACATAATGGCGTTGGCTTCGGGATCGTCCTGCCAGCGCGCGCGACCGAGGGTAGTTGGGCCACCGGCATAGTAAACGGCGATCTCTTTGACAAAGAGAACGCAGAGCGTTGCCTGTCGCAATTGTGCCTCATCAAGGGCAAAGCTGAGGACCGGAGTAATGCCGCGGGCGGCAACCATGATTTTTTGTCCTTCATCCAAACGCGATTGCATGATGGTCGCAAGATCCGGCGTAACCATTTGCGCGACTTGCTGAGGAACCATCACCGTGGTTAGCCCGCGCCGCTTCAGAGTCCAGGCACGCACGGCGAGTCCGACACCGAGGACACACAGCACGAAAAAGAGCGCATCTGGTTTTGTGTGTGCGAGTGTGATTTCAACAAGAAAAAGAACTGTGAAAGTGATGCCGAAAAGAATGCGATGGTACATCTTGATCGGCAGAACGCGATTGAAGCAGCACGAGCCTAAATTCACCGTAATCGCGCCGACAACTCCGATCGCGTATAAACCGGCAAGCGCGGTAAAGTTCCTCGTCGTGATGATGACGATGACCGGCAACCCGACGGCGATGAGGAGGGGGATCTGGGGCACACCATGCCGGTTAAGTGCCATAAATTGCGGCGGCATTTCTTGATCGCGTGTCATCATGTAAAGCAGACCGATCATCGCGACGATGGCGGTGTTGGCTGCGCTTAAGAGAAGAAGGAAAAAGACAATGCCAACAATCCAACCAAACATTTCTCCGAAAGCCGGGCCGAAGCTGGCGCTTCCAAAATATTCGCCGATAAAGCGCAACATATCTTCACTGCGGAAATGCAGAGCTTCGCGAATTGAATAATCGCTGCCCCACAAATGCACGCTGCTATTCGGGTTCATCGAAAGCATTGCCCAACCAAGCAATGCGGTTGCAATAACTACCTCAATTGCGACGGGCCAAATTGCCTTTGCTGCTTCGGTCCCCACGCGTGGTTCAGCGACGGTTGCGTGTTTATCCAATTTCATCACCCCGGTGAGATTGGCGATCGCTTCCACCCCGCTGAGGGCGAGAATCACGCTGCAAAATTGCACCCAAACCTGAGAATAACTTTCGTGCAGCGGCTCGAGATAGTGCGTGGTCAGGTGCGGCGCGCTTATAATTATGAGCCCAAGGACGGCGAATACGGTCGGCACCGCGAGGATGACAGCGAGGCTGCCACTGTGCTTTGGTCCGTAAAAATTGATCAGGCCCATGACCAGCAAGGTGGTCACGGTTGAGAGGACGATGTGTTCTTTGAGAATTGGAATGTTGAAGTAGCTCAGTGCCGACCAACCGCTCAGCGCAGCTGTTACCGTCAGGTCCGCAACGAGCAGAAGTGCGCCCACGACGGCGAGGAGCCGTCCTTGCGAGCGCGCCGCTGAATAAACGCCGCCACCATCGGGAAAATATCTGCAGATGATGGCGTAGTTGATTCCTACCAGGCCGGTGAGTGCACAAACCGCGAGAATGATCGGTAAAGACGAAAAACCTGCGGCGAGAAAAGCCAGACCAAGGACGTAGGCCTTACTTGTTCCCCAGTCGCCGTAAAGCAATGCCGCCGCGCGTTTCCAATCGACATTGCGCGGGCGGTGAACGGCGCCTGGCGGATTGAGAGTCAATGTGGCCATGCCCGTGAACGATTACACTTGCAAACGCAACATCAGCTAATCCTTCGCGCGATAAAAACAGGATTCGTAATCAGCCGAAGATGACCAAACGAATCGAATCTGGCAAATTCTCCGCGATGTGATTTGCCGCGTTGCCGCGAAGCAAATTCGTCAGGGCACCTCGTTGGGTAGTTCCGATAACCAAACAATCGACGCCCATAGTCGCGGAAAGATCGACAATCGTAGCGGCAGCATCCTCGCTCACGGCATATACCGGCAGCACGCAGACACCGCGCTGCTGTCCCTCTTTTAGCATCAACGACATAATGGCGTTGGCCTCGGGATCTTCCTGCCATCTCGGCCGGCCAGCAACAGCGGGTGCTGCGGAAAAATAAACGACAACTTCCTTCACGTACACGACACAGAGAACCGCTTTGCGTAGCTGCGCTTCTTCGAGTGCAAAATTGAGCACGGGATTGATTCCGCGGGCGGCGACCATGATCTTTTGCCCCTCTTCGAGGCGCGGCTGCATCGTGATGGGCAAATTCGGGACGACCATGTCGGCGATCTTGCGCGTTACCGTGAGGGTCGTTAGGCCAGAGAGTTTGTGGGAATAAAAACGCAGCGTGAGCCCGATTCCCAAAACGCTACAGGCAAAAAACAACGCGTCTGGTTTCGTTTTTGCAATCGTTACTTCCACCGCGAAAAGGACGAGGAAGGTCGAGACCATGATGAAGCGTTGCAACCATCCCAGAGCAAGCTCGCGATTGAAACTGCACGACCCGAGATTAACTGCGATGGCGCCCACGACACCGACCGCGTACAAACCGGCAAGCGCATTGAAATCACTCGTCAACGCGAGAACGAGAATCGGAAGCGCTATGGCGGCGAGCAAGGGGAGTTGCGGAACGCCGTGGCGATTCAGACTGGCCAATTGTCGCGGCATCTCGCCGTCCTGGGCCATCATGAAGACCACACCGATCAGCGCTACTACCGCGGTGTTCACTGCACTGAAAAGCAAAAGACCGAAGACAACACCGACTGCGATTCCGAACGCGGTTCCAAACCAGGGTGCTATCGCGACCGCGCCGTAGTGTTCCGCGAGGAAGCGTAACATGTCCTCTTTGTGATCGGCCAACTGCGGTCCAAAAAATTTTGGTAGCGAAAGCATCGCCCAGCCAAGAAGAGCGGTTCCAAATACGACCTCGATCGCGACCGGCACAATCGCCTTTGTCGCTGTGTGAGTGACTTTGGGTCGCTCCGGTGAAGAATCGGGATCGAGCTTCATCACGCCAGTGAGATTCGCGACCGCTTCCACGCCACTGAGCGCGAGAATGACACCAACGAATTGGATCCAAGTGACTGCGAAAGTCGAATGCGCCGGTTCCAATTCGGCGACTTTCAGGTGCGGTCCGCTAAATGCGACGATCAAGATGACGACAAGCACAGCCGGCACCGCGAGCCAGATCGAAACGCTACCGCTGTGTCGCGGTCCGAAATAATTAATGATCCCAACAACAAGGATCAAACCCGCGGTGGCGAGCCGCGCATTTTCGCTTGAGACGCCAAGGTAACTTACCGCAGCCCATCCGCTGAGCGCTGCGGTGACAATAAAATTTGCCACCAGTAACAAAGCGCCGGCAGAAGCGAGAAATCGGCTTTGCTTGCGCGCTGCCGAATAAACACCACCGCCATCCGGAAAGTGACTGCAAACAATGATGTAATTGTACCCGACGACCGCAGTGAGAGCGCAAACGGCGAGAATGATTGGAAAAGAAGCAAAACCCGCGGCAACGAATGCCAAGCCAATGACGTAGGCTTTGCTCGTGCCCCAGTCGCCATAAAGCAACGCCGCCGCGCGTTTCCAATCCACATTGCGCGGCCGATGTACGCCAGCCGCCGGCCCGAAAACGGGTTCAGCCATTTTGTTGCCGGGACTTTCGACTGCTTCGCGCGCCCGGCGCAAGTGCAATTCTATGGTTTACCTATGAAAGGTGTTCACTCGCCGTCGCGTACCTTTCTCATTATTAGATGCGCAACACATTCAATTTCTGCAGTCTGGGGAAACATGTCCAAAGGGGTAATTGAATCGACGCGGAACGATGTCTTTAGCGTAGCGAGGTCGCGGGCGAGCGTGCCTGGATTGCAAGAAACGTAAATCAGTTGGGCTGGTTGATGTTTGGTTAACGATTCGACGATTGTTTTGCTTAGGCCGGTCGCCGGCGGGTCGACAATCACCGCACGCTTTTCTTCAGGTGAACTACGGGCGATTGAGCTCAATTGGACGCCGAGCTCCGCCTCAATATCCGCCGCGATGTACTGTTCATTCCCATTTGCGTCCTTCCGTGCCACCGCGATGGCGTGCGGATCCCAATCAATCCCAATCACTTTTCCAAAGCGCCCGCGCAATCGTTTCGAAAAAAGTCCCGCGCCGCAATAGGCATCAATCAGCGTGCCGGTTGCGGAACTGAGTAAGCGATCGACCAGATCGAGCAGCGCTGCCGACACGCCATCGTTTGCTTGGGTAAACACGCGCGGACCCCCGCTGGCGCGTAAGGTATAATGGCCATCGTGAGGGCGGCTTGCGCGTAATTCGGCCAGTTGCCTGTTCACTTCATTCAGCGCGATCGGACAACGCTCGATGTCGAGTAGTTTGTTCGATTCACGCCAGAAAAATCCGATTACGCCGTCGCGAACGTGCACGGTGATCCGATTGCGGTACTCGTATTCAACCGGCGACGGAATGAATGGGCGCATCGGTAGCTCTTTCAAGCCGCCAATCCGGCGAAGTGTTTCTTTTACCTGCCGCCATTTCAAGGCCAGTTGATGTTCGTAATCGATGTGTTGGTAAACGCACCCGCCGCAACGTCCGAAATACGGACAGCGCGGCTCGACCCGATGAGGCGAAGCGGTAACAATGCTTTCTAGTTCCGCTTCGAGAAATTTTTGGCGTTCGCGCGTGACGCCTGCCGAAACGGTTTCTCCATCGATGACGTAAGGCACAAATACGGCCTTGCCGTTCGCGCGCGCGACTCCTTTCCCGCCGAAGGCAACATCGGTGATTTGAAGCTCCACTCTACCTCTACCTCTTCCTCTACCTCTACCTCTTCCTCTTCCTCTTCAATCTACAAACAAGATCGAAGAGATAAGAGGAAGACGAGTAATCGCGCATCTAGAGGCGCACACCAAAAACTGTCATCCCGAGCGAAGTCGAGGGATCCCATAATGTTACCGTTAAGCTTCCGCAACGGGATCCTTCGACTTCACTGCGTTCCGCTCAGGATGACGAGCTGTCGGACGATCGCTCAGTAATCGCGGACGTAAGGATATTTCGTCTCGTTGCCGAGCTCAGGAGGGAACTCCGCGTAGCCGGCGTGGATCCACGGAATATCGCTTGGCAGCAATGGATAATAGCTTTGCCGATACGCGGGCACTGGCCAGAGCAGAATTTCGAGCAAGCCCGCGACGTGTCGCGCCGCCGACCGTCCAACGCCACGCACGACGCCGTAGCCGGCTGCAGCAGAATTGCCTTCGTTGGTGTTCACTGTCGCAATCGTCACCGGGATTTCCGCCGGAGCAAGAAAGAAATTAGAGAAGCCGCGACCGAGTTTGCGCGTCGGTCCATAATCGTTTGAAGGCGGATCGTGAATATCTGCCAGTGCGGAACTGGCAAGCGCGAGACCGGCGAGGAAGGCGAGGATTTTCATACGCAACTCTGAATTGGAGCAAAAAGGAAACGACTTCACAATCCTATTTTCGTGGGTCGCTGGATGATTGGTTCCGTGTCATGAAAATGGACGCGCCAATCGTGACGGTCAGCACCGCGACAATGACCACAAGCGAGATGTAATTCGGGATCGGAAAGACCTTGGACAGGGTCATTTTAATTCCAACAAAAACGAGAATGATGGAGAGACCGACCCGGAGATAAACAAAACGGTCCATCAAATTGGCCAGCAAGAAATAGAGGGAACGCAGGCCAAGAATCGCGCAAATGTTCGAGGTATAAACGATGAAGGTATCCTGAGTGATGGCGAAGACGGCCGGAATGGAATCGACCGCGAAGACAAGGTCCATCACATCGATCACGAGCAAAACCAAAGCAAGCGGGGTGAGCATGAGCCGCCCATCAATTCGCGCCGTGAAGTGGGAGCCACGAAAGTCGCGCGTCACCGGCATAGATTTGCGGCACATCCGCAGGAACCAGCTGTCGCCAAAATCAGTTTGCTGTTTACTGAAGGCCATACGGATCCCGGTAATGATCAGAAAAACGCCGAACACGTAGAGGACGAAGTGGAACCTGGAGACGAGGGAAACCCCCAGCCAGATCATGATTCCGCGCATGACCAGCGCGCCCACAATGCCCCATACTAAAACACGATGTTGTGAAATCGGCGGTACTTTGAAATAGGCGAAGATGAGAACGAAAACAAAAATGTTATCAACACTGAGCGAATACTCGATGAGATAGCCGGTGAGGAAATCCAAAGCACGGTCCGGACCTTGCGTTTGGGCGACAACCAGACTGAAGGCAAGCGAGAGCACCACCCAAAGCAGACTGCGTAATGTCGCCGCCCGCATCGACAGCGCACGATGGCGCCGCTTGAAGCTTGCCAGGTCAACCGCGAGGGCAATGAAAACGCCGATATGAAATGTGATCCAAAACCAAATGCTCGTCGGCACGGCGGCAACCGTTTCACGTTGCGTGAAGGGCCGCAATCTGAAACACCAGGCGCACCCCCAATTTTCTCTCGCGCGCCGGAACCTTTTTCGTAGGGTGAACGACCCCGAATGGATGCTGAGTTGGAAAAGCTGGTCGAATCAGGAAAGCTGACGACAAAAGCGGCCGAGAAATTGGAACAATTACGTCCCGGCTCCTTTTGTCTGCATAAGAGCTGGGGATTCGGGCAGGTGGCGGAGTGGAATCTGTTGCTCAATCAGATCGTGATCGATTTCAAGACCAAAGCCAAGCATCCGATGCAGCTCGCCTACGCCGCGGAAAATCTGACACCGATCCCGGCTGGCCATTTTCTCGCGCGCAAAGCAAAGGAGCCGGATGCGATCAAAGCGCTCTTAAAATCGGATCCGGCGGCAGTCGTTCGCAACATCCTGGAAGGGTTCGACGGCAAAGCCACCCTCGCTCAGATCAGCGAGGTGCTGGTGGGCGATTTGTTTACCGAGGCAGAATGGAAGCGGTGGTGGACGAACGCGAAGAAGGCGATGAAGAGCAGTGGTTACTTTTCAGTCCCGGCAAAGAAATCGGAGCTGATCGCATTGCGGGCCGAGCCGGTCGCGCGCGCGGACGAGCTCCTGACATTTTTTAATCAGACTCGCCAGTCTAAAGAGCAGGCCGCGGCACTCGATCAGATCATCAAGTTCCACCACGAATTTCGTGATTCGAAAACCCAATTGCAGCCGATCGTGGAAAGAATCGAGAATACCGCTGCGCAAAATCAAAAATTGCATTCCCCGCTCACCTTCGAGCTTATCCTGGCACGAGACGAATTACTCCAGCGCGTTCCGGAACTGAGGATCACCCGGCCCGACCTCACTCTCGAGCGTTTAATCTCCGAAGAGGAATCGCGTCTGACTGAGATTCTTCCAAAGCTTCCCTCAGCCAAAGAGCGCCGCGTTTTGCAAGCGCTGCCACGGGCGCTCGGCGAGGCCTGGACAAGGCGCGCTTGGCAAATGATGGCGTCGAACAATCCCCGTCTTGTTGCACAAATTCCAAAGGTTTTCGCCGAGAACGGAAAGAATGGCGAGCTGCGGACGTTGTTGGAACGGGCCGTGCACGAACATTCCGCCAGCAGCGAAATGATGGTCTGGCTCTGCCGCGAACGCGCCGCTTGGCCGGAGCTGATTACGCCGGAAATTCTGCCAGCAATCTTATCCGCGATCGAACGCGATCAGCATAACGAAGCCTCACGCTCGTCCCGTTTGCGCGATGTGTTGCTCGATGATCGCGAGCTCATTGGCGATATTTTCAGGAACTCCGAGGTCGGCGCCGCACGCGACGTGATGCGCCGCTTATTGCTTACTCCAGTGTTCGACAACTTGACCAAACGCTCGCTCATGGCGCGCGTGATCAAGTTATATCCGGAGCTGGAAAGCATGGCAACCGGAGCGCAGCCGGAAGAAAAGACGGAAACGCTCATTGTTTCCTGGAGCAGCCTGCACAAAAAGCAGGAGGAATACGAAGAGATCGTGAACAAGAAAATTCCCGAGAATTCGAAGGAGATTGGGGTGGCGCGTTCCTACGGCGACCTGCGCGAAAATTTCGAATTCAAAGCGGCTAAGCAGATGCAAGCCGTTCTAATGCGGCGCAAGTCCGAGCTCGAACAAATGCTGCACCGCGCTCGCGGCACCGATTTTTCCAATGCCGATACTTCCCAAGTTTCCATTGGCACAATCGCCGTATTGCGCGATGTGGAGTCGGCGCGGGAAGAACCTTATACCATTCTTGGCGCCTGGGACGGCGACCCCGATCGTCACATCATTTCCTATCAGACTGCAATCGGGCAGGCCTTGCTCGGCAAGAAACGCGGCGACCGCGTGACCGTCAACACCGATCACGGCAGTGCCACATACGAGGTGGTCGCGATTGAGCCCGCGCCCGTCGATGTGGCGCCCGCCCCGGTCGAAGATCAGGGGGTAGCGCTGGGGGCGGGATAATCCGGCGGCGTTCTTGGTTCCGCTTCTTTGCGATTCAAGGCCGAGAGCAGCAGCCAGATCAAACCAAAAGTTACCATGCTGACATTAACACCTCGTTTCAGCGAGCTGCATTGACTACTCTTGTACGACAACCGCTTTAGCGGTTGTCTTGTTCACCGACAAAAAACCGCTGAAGCGGTTGGGAGCTTCCTCAGGCGTCGTTAACACCCAGCTTAAGCAGGGTGTTAATGAGAGGGTCATTCGACGCTAAACGCGTACAGGGCAAAGCCCTATGTTCCCCCCTTACGCAATTAACGCCAAGCAGATCTATGCCTGTTTCCCATCCGCAATCAGAAGATCGCCGGATGGATTAACAACATCCGGCGATCTAACTAACGATACTTGGATTCCTATCTCGCAGTTACGACTTGGGCGAAGCAGCTGGACTCGCTTTTTCCTTCTTCGTTCCCTTCTCGGCCTTGGCTGCCTTCACTTCCACGTCCTTGGCCGTCATGGTGTAGTTTATGGTGACCTTGTCGCCGACTTTCACGTCGCCGTTGACCTTGGTGTTGGAATCGCGATCCAATTCCCAACGGTCCTTGCCCTTTTGCACCGTGATCATCGAATCGTTTACTTCAAGCACTGGCCCGGTGACTTGGTAAGTCTTGGCACCGGCGAATGCCACGCCGCTTAGCGCCAAACTCGCCGCTGCGATCAAACTAAATGTTTTTATTCTCATAGGTTGATCGATTAGACGGCTCGGGCGGAATCTATTCAAGGGTTTTTACGACATAACTCCTTTTGTGCCAGCAGGGCTAAACGCCTCGAAAAATTATGGTTATTATGAACAAGCGAATGCTCGGCTCGGCCCCCCCTACTACTTTGGACACGATAGTATCCCTCCACCTCTTCGGTTATAAATCAGGGCGAAGACATCGGACTCGGCGAACTTGGTTCCGCCGCCGTAGAGCTCGCCTCCACTTTCGTCGCGCTCATTACGTAAGTAACAGTGACTTTCGCGCCAACTTTGAGATCGGCCGAACCTTTTGTCGTAGCCGGATCGATATCAATTTCGAATTTCTCCCCGCCCTTTTGCAACGTTACCATGCTGCCCGTGGCGGCTACCACTGTCCCAGTGACCTGATAAGTCTTCGCCCCGGCGGCGAATGTTATCCCGCTGAGGATCAAATTCGCTACCGCAACCAAGCTAAGTGCCATTTTCATTTTCATGTCGTCAATTACGAGCCGCCCAAAGCACGACGCAAGACCTTAGAAGATGTCGATCTTCGTGCCGCACACGCGCGGCGCGTCTTTCCGATTTAACGATGTTAACGATTCAACGTAACGTCAGTCATTCCTTCGGCGGTTCCGGCATTGTTCGTATACCGACGCGAGCCAAATACTCACCGGCCCCTTGTCATGTCGAGTGAAGTCGAGACATCTCTCGATGTTTTCGGTGGATTCCTACTCCTTCGGCGGTTCCGGCATCGTCCTAATCCCAACCCGAGCCAGATATTCATCCGCTTGCAGCAAGTCCGTCCCAGCACGTTCGATGATCTTGAGCAAATTATCCATCGACGAAACTTCTTCGAGCTGTTCGGTCAGAAACCATTGCAGGAAATTACTGGTGATGTAGTCGTTTTGCTTTCGCGCCAATTCCACCAGGCCGTTGATTTGCTGGGTCACGTGAATTTCCTGGTCGAGCGACAACTTCACCGCGTCCCGTGCCGTCTTGAATTTCGATTTCGGAGCGTCGATCGCCGGGATTACCACTCGCCCGCCGGCATCGACCACGTACTTAATGAAACGCAGCGCGTGACCCTTCTCTTCCTCCGCCTGCTGGAAAAAATGCTGCGACAATTGGGGCAAAGCCTCCGCCGCGAAATGCGCTGCAATCGCGTAATACTGCAATTCGGCGCTAAATTCGTAGCCGATTTGCTCGTTGATTG
>Ga0209474_10003697_pt1 | contig 13373 bp, 13 predicted proteins | sample GraSoiAngelo_145_FD_185902 | JGI IMG/M metagenome (GOLD analysis project Ga0209474, IMG submission 185902) | Grasslands soil microbial communities from the Angelo Coastal Reserve, California, USA - 14_1009_05_20cm (SPAdes) (version 2) | ecosystem: Environmental > Terrestrial > Soil > Grasslands...
CCCGCGCCCGGCTGCCAGCGCTCACGCGTCGGATGCTCCGCGATCCCCTTGACGGTCTCGAACGTCGCGCCGCCATCGCGCGAGCGAAGCAGCGCGCCCGGATCCGCGCCGAGCCAGAGAGTCCCCGACTCTGCGCCCGGCTCGACGTGCCAGGTGGCGTTGAGCCCGTCGAGCCCCTCGGCCCGCCGCCATTCGCCGCCGAGGTCCGACGAGCTGTGGAGCGTCGCGCCGTAGACCCAGTTGTTGGCGCAGACGTGAAGCGTCCCGTCGCGTCCGTCGATGATCGCGTGGTAGACGCCCCAGCCCGGCAGCAACGGCTCGGAGAGGCGCCATTCGGGCTCCGCCTCGTGGAGCACGAAGAGCCCCTTCCGCGTCCCGACGAGTAATGCCCGGCTCACGAGGGGAAGAGGCTACCGCGAGAGCGACGTTCAAGTCGAGTGAGCAGCAAACCACGGAGGGGACGATGCCGAGCGTGATCGAGAAGCAGTTGACGGAGGCCCAGCGAGCGTTCCTCGAGAACCCGTTCGTCGCGACGGTGACGACGCTGAGGGAGGACGGCTCGCCGCACTCGACGATCGTCTGGGTGGACGTCGACGACGACGGCCCGTCCTTCAACACCGCGGAGGGCCGCGCGAAGGTGCGCCACCTGCGCGAGGACCCGAGGCTCGCCCTGCTGGTCGTCGACCCCGAGGACAGCTATCGCTGGCTCGCCTTCCACGGCCGCGCCGAGCTGACGACAGAAGGCGCCGACACCCAGATCGACAAGCTCGCGAAGAAGTACCTCGGCGAGGACGAGTACCCGTGGCGGAGTCCGGACGAGATACGCGTGACGGTCCGGATCCACCCGGTGCGCGTGCACACGTACGGCCTCGACTGAGCGCGGCGTCCGCTCCCGCGGGTTATAACCAGGAGCGTGCGTGCCCCGGACCTCGCTGCACGTGCCGCGGTCGCGGTCGACGGCGCGTCCTCGGTTCCGGCCGCCCTCGCGGCGACCTGCCGTGCGCTGGTCGAGATCCTCGACGCGCAGGCGTGTGCGATCTCGCGGCTCGTCGGCGAGCTGCTCGTCCAGATCGAGGAGGTCGTGCAGCCCGGCCGCTCGCTCATCATCGGCCAGGGCTACGTCATCTCCGACTATCCGCTCACGCGGGAGGTGCTCGAGAACCGCGAGCCGACGCCGGTGTCGGTCTTCGACCCGGACTCGGACCCCGCCGAGGCGGAGCTCCTCCGCGAGCTCGGCTACGAGGCCCTGCTCATGGCGCCGCTCGTCGTCGGCGAGGAGACGTGGGGGCTCGTCGAGGTCTACGACGCGGGTGAGCGCAGGTTCTCGCCCGACGACCTCGAGCTCGCGACGCGCGTGCTCGACCACGCCGGCGCGCGGCTGGCCGAGCTGGGCGCCTAGGGACCCGCGTCGCTACTTCAGGTCGCCGAGGATCTCGCTCGCCGCGCGCTCGCCTGTCTCGACGCCGCCGTTCAGATAGCCCTGGAAGTCCTGCGAGGTGTGCTCGCCCGCGAAGTGGCAATTGCCCTGCCGCACCTTCTCCATCCCCGAGAACTTCGTGTACTGGCCCACCTTCCAGTAGGAGTACGAGCCCTTCGTCCACTGGTAGCCCGTCCAGTAGTCGATCGTGGCCACGCCGTTCCAGTGCGGCGTGATCCCCGGCAGGACCGGCTCGATCTGGGCGAGGAACTGCTGCGCCCGGGACGTGGGAGTCCCCGAGCCGAAGCTCGCGCCGATCGTCCCGCCCGTGTAGTCGACGAGGATGCCCTTCGCGGCCGGCTGCGCGCGCGTGACCTCCCACGTGTTCTGGTAGCCCGTCTCCGCGTACGTGTTGCCGTTGTTCCCGAGCGAGTACCAGTACCGGTCCCCGAACTGCAGGTGGAGCTTCGAGTTCGTCCCCATCCCGAGCTCCTCGATCGCCGTCGTCTTGAGCGGCTCGAAGCCCGCCTTGGAGTAGTTCACCGAGCGCAGGATCGAGAACGGGATCGCGAGCACGACCTGGTCGGCCGTGACCGTCACCGTGCCCATGTCCTTCTTGAACGTGAGCGTGAACGAGCCGCCGGGGTTCTGCTTGATCGCGGTCAGCTCCATGCCCATCGAGATCTGGCCGGCGAGGCGGTTCGCGAGCTCCAACGGCACCTGGTCGTTCCCGCCGTGGACGTGGTACTTCTCGTTCGAGGGGCCGAAGGTATGGAACTGGCCCTGGCCGGAGTAGCCCAGCAGGTAGAGCAGGTTCAGCGAGCTCTGGATGCTCGACTCGGCGCCGTACTCGATGTTGTAGGCGATGTCGAGGACCCGCCCCAGGTTCGACTTCGAGCCGCCGTTCGGGCACGTCTCGTCGAGCCACTGAATGATCGACATGTGGTCGAGCTCGAAGCCGCGCTGGGTGTAGCTGTTCCACAGCGTCGGGTAGCTCGCCGCGGAGACGTCCTTGTGCATCTTCTGGTAGATGCCGTTCAGGTCGACGACGAGCTGCGAGTAGAGGTACGGCCCGCCGTTCACGTAGTAGAAGTCGTCCGTGCCGCTCGGCTCCCCCTGGAGGAGGTTGTCGAGCGTGAAGCCGAGCTCGTTCGCGAGGTGCCGCATCTCCGTGTGGCCCTGGTCGATCAGCTCGCCGCCGTGCTCGGCGACCTGCCCGTCCGCGAACGGGTAGGGCGAGCGCAGCGGGCTGTAGCTCCAGCAGCGGCCGCCTACACGCGTCGGGTGCGCCTCGTAGACCTGCGCGACGTAGCCGGCCTGCGCGAGCCGATATGCGCACGTGAGGCCGGCGAGCCCAGCGCCGACGACGGCGATCCGCGGCGAGGTGGCCTTCGTCGCAGCGCGTGCCGCCCTCGCCGCGGTGCTCGCGCCTGCGGCGGCGACGCCGACTGCGCCCGCCCGCTTCAAGAGCTCGCGCCGGGTCGTCCGTTCCTCCAGCACCTGCTCGACCGGCACCTTCCGCTCCGCCGCCTCGGCGACGGCGGAGACCGCGTCCTGCACCTTGCTCGCGAGCGGCGTCCGCGCCATCTTCTTCCCCTCCCGTTCTCCCCCCAGCCCCGTTGTATGCAGAGCATTCACCATCCACGGCAGCCGTACAAGGGCGTAGGATCGCCCGCATGACCATCCCGACCGCCGGCCTCTCGGCCGAAGAGCTGCAGCAAGCTGCGAAGGACCACCTCTGGCTCCACTTCACCCGCATGGCCGGCTACCGCGAGGCGGACGTGCCGATCATCGTGCGCGGCGACGGCTGCTACCTCGAGGACTCGAACGGCAAGCGGTACCTCGACGCGCTCGCGGGGCTGTTCGCGGTGCAGATCGGATACTCCTACGGCGACGAGGTGGGGGAGGCGGCCGCAGCGCAGCTGCGCGAGCTGCCCTTCTACACGAACTGGTCGTACGCTCACCCGCGCGCGATCGAGCTCGCCGCGGAGGTCGCGTCCCTTGCACCGGGAGATCTCTCGCGCGTCTTCTTCACGTCCGGCGGGTCCGAGGCGGTCGAGTCGGCGTGGAAGCTCGCGCGCCAGTACTACTCGGCGCGCGGCGAGGCGCGACGCGGTGTCGCGCGCGCGCCCACGGGCGGCGAGGTCCCGACCCGGGTCGACGAGGCGCAGGCGGTTCGGAGCGAGCGCCGGTGGAAGGCGATCTCGCGCCACATCGCCTACCACGGGACGACGATGGGAGCGCTGTCGATCAACGGGATCCCCGCGCTCCGCGATCCGTTCGAGCCGCTCGTGCCGGAGGTGCACCACGTCCGGAACACGAACCGGTACCACCGGCCGGCGGAGGAGACGGAGGAGGAGTTCACCCGCTTCCTGCTCGACGAGCTCGAGCACGCGATCGAGGCGGCGGGGCCCGAGACGGTCTGCATGGTCATCTTCGAGCCGGTTCAGAACGCGGGCGGCGCGTTCACGCCGCCGGCAGGCTACTTCGCCGGCGTCCGCGAGCTGTGCGATCGCTACGACATCCTCCTCTGCGCCGACGAGGTGATCACCGGCTTCGGCCGCACGGGTGCGTGGTTCGGCTCCGAGAAGTACGAGATCCGGCCGGACCTGATCACGATCGCGAAGGGCCTTTCCTCGGCCTACGCGTCCATCGGCGGCGTCGTCGCGACGAACAAGGTGATGGAGCCGTTCCTCGAGTCGTCGAGCATGTACACGCACGGGATCACGTTCGGCGGCCACCCGGTGCAGGCCGCGATCGCGCTCAAGAACCTCGAGATCATGAAGCGCGAGCGCATCGTCGAGCACGTCGCCGACGAGCAGGATCGCTTCCGCGACACGCTCGCGCAGCTGCTCGAGCTGCCGATCGTCGGCGACCTCCGCGGCACGGGGTTCTTCTACGCGCTCGAGCTCGTGAAGGACAAGGAGACGCGCGCGACGTTCGACGACGAGGAGTGCGAGACGCTTCTCCGGGGCTTCCTGTCGCCGCGCCTCTTTGAGGCCGGCCTCATCTGCCGCGCCGACGACCGCGGCGACCCGGTGGTGCAGATCTCGCCGCCGCTCGTCGCCGGCCAGCAGGAGTTCGACGAGATGGTGGGGATCCTGGGCGACGTCCTCGCAGAGGCCTGGGGGCGCATCACGTGACTGCTGCCGAGTCGAGCGTCGCCGTCACGCGCCAGCCCGCCGAGGCGCCGACCCGCCCCGTCGACATCACGCTCGAGCGCGTCACGAAACGCTTCGACGACGTCGTCGCGGTCGTCGAGCTCTCGCTCGAGATCGAGCAGGGCAGCTTCTTCGCGCTGCTCGGCCCGTCGGGCTGCGGGAAGACGACGACGCTGCGGATGATCGGCGGGTTCGAGGAGCCGAACGAGGGGACGATCCTGCTCGGCGACCGCGACGTGACGGGCCTGCCGCCGTACCGGCGCGACGTCAACACCGTCTTCCAGAGCTACGCGCTCTTCCCGCACCTCTCGATCTTCGAGAACGTCGCGTTCGGGCTCCGCCGCCAGCGCGTGAAGGGCGGCACGGTGCGTGGCCGCGTGCTGGAGATGCTGCGCCTCGTCGAGCTCGAAGGGCTCGAGAATCGCAAGCCGAGGCAGCTCTCGGGCGGGCAGCAGCAGCGGGTCGCGCTCGCGCGGGCCCTCGTCTGCAACCCGCGCGTGCTCCTCCTCGACGAGCCGCTCGGCGCCCTCGACCTGAAGCTCCGGAAGCAGATGCAGCTCTTCCTGAAGCGAATCCAGCACGACGTCGGGATCACCTTCGTGCACGTGACCCACGACCAGGAAGAGGCGATGACGATGGCCGACCGGATCGCCGTGATGAACCGCGGCCGGATCGAGCAGCTCGGCACGCCGAGCGACCTCTACGAGCATCCGCGCACGCCGTTCGTCGCCGGCTTCCTCGGGGTCTCGAACCTGCTCCGCGGGGTGGTCGACGACGCCGAGACGGTCCGGCTCGACGGCGGCGTCGCGATCCGGCTCCCGGCCGGCCGGCTGCCCGCACGCGGCCACCGGGTCGCCGTCGGCGTGCGGCCGGAGAAGATCGCGCTCGACGGCTCGGAGGCGAACGTCCTCCGCGGCACAGTCCTCGATCGCGCCTACGTCGGGGTCGCCACTCAGTACGTCGTCGAGACGCCTGCGGGATCCGTGACCGTCTACGTGCAGAACGCGCTCGCCGCCGCCTCGGCACACGAGCCGGGGACGTCCGTCGCGCTCTCCTTCAACCCCGAAGCTACGTTCGTCGTCGACGCCAGCGAGGAGGGAACCGAATGACCGATCACCTGACCCGCCGAGCGCTCATCGAGCGCGCGGGTCTCGGCGCAGCCGCCCTGACCGTCCCCGCCTGGCTCGCCGCCTGCGGCGGGTCGAGCTCGAAGAAGGCGTCGAGCACCGGCACCGCGGCATCGAAGACGCTCGCGAAGACGCTCGTCTTCTCGAACTGGCCGCTCTACATCGACGTGAACGAGAAGACGAAGAAGCACCCGTCGCTCGACCAGTTCACGGCACAGACGGGTGTCAAGGTCAAGTACATCGAGGACATCAACGACAACGACCAGTTCTTCGGCAAGATCGAGGGTCCGCTGTCGCAGGGGCAGGGGATCGGGCGCGACATCATCGTCCTCACCGACGGGTCGGGCCTGCCCTCGCGGATGATCCAGCTCGGCTGGGTCGAGAAGCTGGACAAGTCGGCGATCCCGAATATGAAGAACCTGCTGCCCGTGCAGCAGCACCCGAACTGGGACCCGAACCGCGACTACTCGCTGCCGTGGCAGTCGGGGATGACCGGCATCGGCTACGACCCGAAGAAAACGGGCGGCCCGGTGACCTCGGTGGAGCAGCTCCTGACCGACCCGAAGCTCAAGGGCAAGGTCACGCTCCTGACCGAGTTCGGCGACTCGATCGGCCTCGTCCTGCTCGCGAACGGCGACGATCCGTCGAACGTCACGAAGGCCAGCTTCGACAAGGCCGTGAAGACGATCAAGAAGGCCGTCGACTCGGGCCAGATCCGGCAGTTCACGGGCAACGACTACGCACCGCTCCTCGCCAAGGGCGACGTATGGGCGTGCTTCGCGTGGTCGGGCGACATGGTGCAGCTCCAGGCCGACCACCCGGGCCTCAAGTGGAACCTCCCCGACTCGGGCGGGATGATCTGGACCGACAACATGCTCATCCCGAAGGGCGGGAACGTCTTCACCGCCTCGACCTACATGAACTACTACTACACGCCCAAGGTCGCGGCCGAGGTCGAGGACTACGTCAACTACATCTGCCCCGTCTCGGGCGCGGACACGGTGTTGAAGAAGTCCGACCCGAAGGTCGCCTCGAACCCGCTCATCTTCCCGACGAAGAAGATGCTCGACTCGGTGCACATCATCGACGCGAAGGCCGTGAACAACCAGGACTACAAGAAGGCCTTCCAGGCGCTTCTCCAGGCGTAGCCGCCCCGGCGTGGCGTTCCTCCACCGGCACCGCTGGCTCACGCCGTACCTGCTGCTCGCGCCGGGCCTCGCCTGGCTGGCCGTCTTCTTCCTGCTCCCGATGGGCTACCTCGGGAAGACCTCGCTCGAGCAGGGGCTCTTCCCGATCTTCACCTTCCACTGGGTGTGGTCGAACTTCCACGACGCGATCTCGCTCTACCACGTCCAGTTCGTGCGCTCGGCGGAGTACGCGGGGGCGGCGACCGTCATCGCGCTTGCGATCTCGTACCCGCTCGCATACTGGATCGCCTTCCGCGGCGGGCGCTGGAAGAACCTCTTCCTCCTGCTCGTGATCGCGCCCTTCTTCGTCACCTACCTGATCCGGACGCTCGCCTGGGAGACGATCCTCTCGGACGACGGCGTCGTCACCGGGACGCTGCGGCACCTCGGGATCCTCGGTTCCGACGGCCGCCTGCTCGCGACGTCGGTGGCCGTGATCGCGGGGATCACCTACAACTTTCTGCCCTTCATGGTGCTGCCGCTCTACGTCAGCCTCGAGCAGATCGACGCGAGGCTGATCGAGGCGGCGCAGGACCTCTACGCGAGCAAGGTGCGGGCCTTTCTGCGCGTGACGCTGCCGCTCTCGCTCCCGGGCGTCTTCGCCGGGACGCTCCTGACGTTCATCCCCGCTGCGGGCGACTTCATCAACGCCCAGCTCCTCGGCACGCCGAAGCAGTACATGATCGGCAACGTCATCCAGTCGCAGTTCCTGGCCGTGCGCGATTACCCGTCGGCGGCCGCGCTCTCGTTCGTGCTGATGGCGGCGATCCTGGTCGCGGTGCTCGTGTACGCACGCGCGCTCGGGACCGAGCGCATGACCGGGATGGCTGCGGGACGGTGACCGCCGTTTCGGCAGCCGCGATGCGACCCCGCGCGCGAGGCGCGTCTCGGGCGCTTCTCGTCGTCCGCCGCAACCTCCTGAACGTCTACGCGCTGCTCGCCCTCGGCTACCTCTTCCTGCCGATCGCGGTCGTGATCGCGTTCTCGTTCAACAACCCGGCCGGCCGTTTCAACTTCACGTGGCAGGGCTTCACGCTCCGCAACTGGACGAACCCATTCGGGTATCCGGGGCTGAGGGACTCGGTCGTCCTCAGCATCCAGATCGCGCTCCTCTCGAGTTTCGTCGCGACCGTGCTCGGGACGATGATTGCGCTCGCGCTCGTTCGCTACGGGTTCCGCGGCCGCGGGCTGGTTAACCTGCTCATCTTCGTCCCCATGGCCACGCCCGAGATCGTCATGGGCGCCTCGCTGCTCGCGCTCTTCGTCAGCTGGCGCTACGCCCAGGGCTTCATGACGATCCTGATCGCGCACATCATGTTCAACATCAGCTACGTCGTCGTGACGGTGAAGGCGCGCCTCGTCGGCTTCGACCGTCACCTCGAGGAGGCCGCGATGGACCTCGGGGCGAACGAGTGGACGACCTTCCGGAAGGTGACCCTTCCGCTGATCATGCCGGGGATCCTCGCCGGCGGACTGCTCGCGTTCGCGCTCTCGGTCGACGACTTCGTGATCACGTACTTCAACGCCGGCCCGAAGACGACGTTCCCGCTCTTCGTCTGGGGCGCTGCGCGGGTCGCCGTGCCGCCGCAGATCAACGTGATCGGCACGCTCATCTTCGTCGTCGCGGTCGGAGGGATGCTCCTCAACATCGTGCTCCAGAACCGGAGGGCCAGGGCGGCGGCGTAGGCGGGTCGTCGCCCGAAGGCCTTGTCGCCGCGTGACGCGTCCGGGTGACAGTCACCGAGCCATGGCCGCACCGGCGGGGTCCGGGTGACAGTCACCGGGACACGGCCACCGCGGACACGTCGTGGTGACTGTCACTCGGCCGTGGCCCCGGCGGACAGGTAGATGCCACGGACGTCTCGCTCCTCGCTGGTAGAGCCGCGGCTGCCGTCGTGGTGGCTCGAGGAGGCGCTCGCCGCCGAGGGAAAACCAGAGCCGGCGCCGGTGCTCGACGGCGACGCCGAGGCCGACGTCGCGATTGTCGGCGGCGGCTACACGGGACTCTGGACGGCCCTGGCGCTGCGGGAGCGCCTGCCGGACGCGCGGGTCGTCGTGCTCGAGGCGGAGATCTGCGGCGCCGGCCCGAGCGGGCGGAACGGCGGCTTTCTGAACGGCTGGTGGCCGGTGCTCGGCGATCTCCGCCGGCTCGTCGGCGACGACGGCACACTGGAGATCGCGCGCGCCGGGGCGCGGATCGTCCCGGCCGTGCGTGAGTTCTGCGAGCGGCGTGGGGAGGACGTCTGGCTGCGCGCCAGCGGGGAGCTGAAGGTGTCGGCGGCGCCGGCCCAGGACGCGGTCGTGGAGGCGGCGGTTGCTGCCGCGCGGGAGCTCGGCGTCGAGGAGGAGGCCGTGCCGCTCTCGCGCGAGGAGGTCGCCGAGCGTTGCCGCTCGCCGGTCCTCCGCGGGGGAGTCTTCTTCCGCGACGGCGCGAACGTCCAGCCGGCGCTGCTCGTGCGTGCGCTGCGGCGGGCTGTGCTCGCCGAGGGGATCCGGCTGCACGAAGGCTCGCCGGTCGTCGCGGTGGAGGACGGTGCGGTGCGCACCCCGCGCGGACGGCTGCGCGCGCCGGAGATCGTCCTCGCGACGAACGCGGCGCTCACGGGCTGGGGGCCGGTCTCGCGCCGGCTCACCAACTTCGGCTCGTACGTCGTCCTGACGGAGCCGGTCCCGGAGCTCGTCGAGCAGATCGGCTGGACCGGGGGCGAGTCGATCGTCGACGGGCGCATGTTCGTCCACTACTTCCGCACGACGCGCGACGGGCGGGTCCTGATGGGGAGCGGCTCGGGCCCGATCGGCTTCGGCGGCCGGATCGACGACCGTTTCAGCCGCGACGGGCCGACTGCGCGCCGCGCCGAGGCGGGCCTGCGGAGGCTGCTGCCCGACCTCGCCGAGGCTCGGGTCGAGCGCTCCTGGGGGGGCCCGATCGACGTCTCCGCCGACCACCTGCCCTTCTTCGGCACCGTCCCCGGCAAGCGTTTCCACTACGGCGCTGGCTACTCCGGCAACGGCGTCGGGCCGAGCTGGGTCGGAGGCCAGATCCTCGCGTCGCTCGTCGCGGGGCTCGACGACGAGTGGACACGGCTCCCGCTTGCGACGCGGCGCGTCAAGCCGCTCCCGCCCGAGCCGCTGAAGCGCCTGGGCGGCGGGCTCGTCCGCGCGGCGATCATGGCCTGCGAGGCCGCGGAGGAGCAGGGGCGGCGCGGGCCGCTCCCCGCCCGCGCCGCCGCTGCGCTGCCCCGCTTGCTCGGCATGCAGATCGGGACCCGCTAGCATCGGGAGCGTGACCGCGTTCACCATCGGCGGAGCACTCATCCCGCTGATCGCGGCTGCCCCCTGGGTCGTCGGGATCGCGTGGGTCGTCCACCGGAACGGGCTGGGCCTCCTGCTCCCGAAGGATCAGGTTCCGCCGTCGTTCGGCGACGTCATGCGCCGCCGCTCGGCGGTTCGCTGACTCAGGAGCCGCCCCAGGGCGGCAGCTCCAGCGCCCGCTCGTAGGCGGTGCGATCGTGCACCGGCTCGCCGTGCGACACGATCACGTGCTCGAACGGCAGCTCGAGCAGCGCCCGCAGCGCTGGAAGCGCGCGCTCCTCGTGCCAGGGCGTCGCCCAGACGCGTAGGTCGCCTCCCGGAGCGGTGAGTGCGTCGGCGAAGACGAGGGCGCGCTGCTCCGGCAGCCAGAGCGGCGTCTCGTTGCGGCCCCGGCCGTCGTAGAGCGCGGTGAGGCCGCCGGGAAGCTCGCTCCCGGGGTCGATCGGCTCGAGGTCAGTCTCCGGGACGTCGTCGCGCCAGAACAGGCTCGGGCCGAACGCGCGGGCGCCGTAGCGGCGCGCAAAGAGGTCGACGTCCCGCACGTGATCGGGCTTGAGCACGACGAGGAGGGTGGGCGGATGGGCGTCGAGCCGGTCCCACACGTCGTCCGCCTCGTCGGGCGGCGCGAGCGGGTCGAGCAGCGCGACCTCCCCGCGCGACGCGACGCAGGTGGATGCGACGAGCGGCTCCCACTCGAGCCCGGGCTTCCAGTCGGGATGCGCGACCCGCCACAGCCACAGGCCGGGAGCGACGTCTCGGAGCTCGACCGCCACGCGGGCATTCTCGCCGACGTTACGCTGGCTTCATGGTCACGATCTGCGACGTGGGGCCGCGGGACGGGCTCCAGAACGAGCCGGAGGTGCTGGAGCCCGCGACGCGCGCCGAGCTTGTCAACCGGCTCGCCGCGACGGGGCTGCCCCGGGTCGAGGCGGCCAGCTTCGTTCGCGACGACCTCGTGCCGCAGATGGCGGGGGCCGAGGAGGTGGCGGCGGCGATCGAGCCCCGCGAGGGCGTCGAGTACGCCGGGCTGGTGCTCAACGAGCGCGGCTACGAGCGGCTCCTCGCGACGCGGCTCGACCGCGTGAGCTGCACGTTCGCCGCGACCGAGACCTTCAACCGCCGCAACGGGAACGCGGGGCTGGACGAGGCGGTCGAGCGGGTCCAGGCGATCGTCGCGCGGTCGGAGCGGCCGTCGACGGTGACGATCAGCTGTGCCTGGGGATGCCCGTTCGAGGGGGCGGTCGACCCGGCAATCGTCGCGGATCTGGCGAGCCGGCTCGACGGCGCGGACGAGGTCGTCCTCGCGGACACGATCGGCGTCGCCACCCCGCGGCGCGTCCGTGAGCTCGTCGAGCGCGTCCGGCCGGCGGGCGTCCACCTGCACAACACGCGCAATACCGGCTTCGCCAACGCATACGTGGCCCTGGAGGCGGGCGTGACGCTCCTCGACGCGTCCGTCGGCGGCATCGGCGGCTGCCCGTTCGCGCCGCGCGCGACCGGAAACGTCGCGACCGAGGATCTCGTCTACATGCTCGAAGGCGACGGCGTCGAGACCGGCGTCGACCTCGACGCGCTCGTCCGAGTCGCCGAGTGGCTCGAGGAGCGGCTCGGCCGCGTCCTCCCGGGACAGGTCTACCGCGCGGGCGCCTCGACGGCGGCGTAGGCGTTCTCGAACGCGGCGAGCGCCCGCGCGACGTCGTCGTCAGACGTCTGCCAGTTCGAGACCGAGATGCGGATTGCCTTGCGCCCGTCCCAGACGGTGCCGCTCATCCAGGCCTCGCCGCTCGCCTGGACGCGCCTCAGCACGTCGTCGGTCCGCTCGTCGCTCTCGTAGCGAAAGAGCAGCTGGTTGAGCACGACCTCGTTCAAGACCTCGACGCCCGGTAGCGTCGCGAGCTCCTCGGCGAACCTGCGCGCGTGGGCGCAGCAGCGCTCGACCAGCTCTCGGACGCCTGTCCGGCCGAGCGAGCGGAGTGCCGCGTAGACCGCGAAGCCGCGTGCGCGGCGCGAGAACTCGGGATTCCAGTCCATCTGGTCTCGCTCCGCGCCCGGTCCCGCGTGCACGAGGTAGTCGGCGTGCGCGGCCATGGCCGCCCGGTGTGCGTCGGGGTGTGCGCAGAACGCGATGCCGCTGTCGTAGGGGACGTTCAGCCACTTGTGGGCGTCGGTCGCCCACGAGTCGTAGAGCTCGGCGCCGACCGTGAGATGCCGGAGCGGCGGCGAGGCCGCGGCCCAGAGCCCGAACGCGCCGTCGAGGTGGAGCCACGCGCCGGCCTCGCGCCCGAGCTCCGCGATCTCGGTCAGCGGATCGAACGCCCCGGTGTTCACCTCGCCCGCCTGCGCGCAGACGATCGTCGGCCCGCGGTCCTCGCGCAGGGCGTCCCGAAGCGCGTCGACGCGCATCCGGCCCTGGTCGTCGGCCGCGACCGGCACGAGCGACGAATCGCCGATCCCGAGCAGCCGGAGGGCGCGCGGGACGGTCGCGTGCACCTTCTCCCCGCACACGACGCGAATCGGAGGCGCGCCCGCGAGCCCCTCGCGGTTCACGTCCCAGCCGACGCGGTCGAGGACGTGGAAGCGCGCGGCGGCGAGCGCCGTGACGTGGGCCATCTGGCAGCCGGTGACGAAGCCGAACGACACGTCCGCCGGGAGCCCGAGGAGCTCGGCGAGCCAACCGCCGGCCACCTCCTCGACGACGGAGGCGGCCGGGCCGCCCACGTACAGGCCCGCGTTCTGGTCCCACGCCGACGTGAGCCAGTCGGCGGCGAGCGCCGCGGGAACGGCTCCGCCGATCACGAAGCCGAAGTAGCGGCCGCCCGGGATCGCCACGAGCCCGGGGTCCGCCGCCTCCGCGAGCTCCCGCACGACCTGGGCGGGATCGATCGGTCCTTCCGGCAGCGCGCCTCCGAGCGCGGCGCGAAGCTCGTCCACCGACGCATCCGGAAAGACCGGACGGCTGTCGAGCGAGCCGAGGAAGTCGCCCGCGATCGAGGCGGTCAGGCCGAGGAGGTCGCGCGAGCCGTCCGTGCCGTCCACTCTAGTTACGGAGACCGGGTCTACCGAACGACGCCTCGGCGCGCGAGCTCCGCGATCTCGTCCTCCCTGTAGCCAACCTCCGCCAGGATTTCGGCCGTATGTTCGCCCAGAGCGGGCGCGGGCGAGCGGTGCA
>Ga0209474_10003698_pt1 | contig 13372 bp, 8 predicted proteins | sample GraSoiAngelo_145_FD_185902 | JGI IMG/M metagenome (GOLD analysis project Ga0209474, IMG submission 185902) | Grasslands soil microbial communities from the Angelo Coastal Reserve, California, USA - 14_1009_05_20cm (SPAdes) (version 2) | ecosystem: Environmental > Terrestrial > Soil > Grasslands ...
GACCATCCACGAAATCCTTACGTGCAGCAATACACGGTTTCCGTTCAGCGCGAAATAGCCCACAACACCACAGTGGAAGTTAACTATGTAGGAAATCGTGGTCTTCATTTGCTGGATCGTATTTACCTCAACCGTCCGAATTCAATTCCGGCGGCCACGCTTCCCACTTGCCAAGCGGCATTCTTGGCCAGCGACGTTACGACTGAAACTAACAACAACTGCTTTTATTACCAACGTTTCCCACTTCCAAACTTTTCGTTTCCTGGTCCACTCAACAGCTCATGGACTGGCTATTCCAACTACAATGCCGGTAACGTGAAATTGGAGCATCGCGCCTCTGATCTCGCGCTGTTAGCCGTGTATACCTGGGCGAAGAGCCTCGACGACAAGTCTGCGCCCGCAGGCATTGGGTCCGCGGGCGCTGGATTTGCCGGTCACATGGATGATCGCACCCCGCGCCTTGACTACGGCCCATCGGATTTCAGCGTGAAACATCGCTTCGTGACTAGCATGGTCTACAGTCTCCCGATTGGACGTGGCAAACATTTCCTCGGGAATGCCAACAGATTGGAAGATGCAGCGATTGGCGGCTGGCAGTTGAGTACGATTACAACTTTTCAAACCGGCTTTCCATTTTCGATTACAGCTCCTGACCCTGGTTTCGCGCAGGCCAGCTTCGGCCAGCGGGCCAATCTGGCAGGCAGCCCGAATGTAAGCAACCAGAGCATCAATCAATGGTTCAACACGTCGGCCTTCGCCGGGCCCGCTTTTGGCACGTATGGGAATTCCGCACGCAACTTCCTGACCCAGCCTGGCATAAACAACTGGGATATCGGACTGGCGAAGATGTTTAAGTTTACAGAGAGGGTCGGTTTCCAATTCCGTGTAGAGACCTTCAACACGTTCAACCACACTCAATATGGGATCGATCCAATAGCACAGGCATCCGGCGGACCCGGACAGAGTGCGGTCGATGGTAGCCTCGCCGATTTCGGACCAAACACAAACAACAACTTTGGGAAAGTCACGAGTGCGCGACCAGGACGTATTGTCCAATTCGGAGGCAAGATTACGTTCTGAACTTTGCCAAGCACTAGAACGACCCGCCAGTCCAACCCGGCTGGCGGGATTTTTTTTGAGGTACACTCGCACCGTGGAACGCCATTTCCAATTGATCTCAACCGCAGTGATTGCATTGGCCTTCGTGGCATCTCCCGCCCTGGCGCAGGACAACAGTTCCGTCGAACGCTACGCCCAAGAAGGACAAGCTGCGCTCGCGGCCGGGCGTTACCAAGACGCCGAAACTGCCTTCGAAAAGCTGCGGCAGCTCGAACCCGGGATTGCCGAAGTACGTGCCAATCTTGGACTGATCTACTTTGAAGAAAGAAAATTCGACCAGGCTGTCCCCGAACTTCGTCAGGCCCTGAGGCTCAAACCGAGCCTAATCAAGACCGACAATCTTCTCGCCATGTCCTTGTCTGAATTGGGGCGTTACTCCGAAGCGCTGCCCGGTCTGGAGAAATGCTTTCATCGCTCTTCCGACGCGGAAATCAAGCGCATGTGTGGTTTGCAATTGCAGCGCGCTTACACCGGACTTAAGCAGGATAGGAACGCCGTAGCGATAGCAATGGAGCTGAACCGGCTCTATCCCGACGACCCGGAGATTTTGTATCAGACAGGAAAGGTTTATGGAAATTTCGCGTTCCTGACAATGCAGAAGCTGGCGCAGGTAGCTCCATCATCAGTATGGAGGCATCAAGCCGCAGCCGAAGCTTACGAGAGTCAGGGAGCCTACACCCTTGCCGTTACCGAGTATCGTCAGGTTCTTGCTCTTGAGCCGGACCGTCCCGGCATTCACTATCGGTTAGGCCGGACTCTGTTGTCGCGTTCTTATCAAGTCTCCTCAGCTCAAGACGCGACTGACGCTGCGAAGGAGTTCGAACTGGAACTGCAGCACGATCCAGCGAACGCTAATGCGGCTTATGAGCTTGGGGATATCAAGCGAAAGGGCGGCCAATTTGAAGAAGCGCAGAAGCTCTTTGAAAGCGCTCTAACCAATCACCAGAATTTTGAACAGGCTCACCTAGGGCTGGCAAGCGTATTCCTCTCTTTGCACAAGCCCGATCTTGCTGTGCCCCATCTGATGAAAGCGATTGAACAGAATCCTCAAGACGAAGTGGCCTGGTATCGCCTAGCGCAAGCGGAGAAGGCGCTCGGCAATATCGCTGAGCAGCAGAAATCATTAGCCGAATACCAGCGCCTGCATGATAAGGCGAACCAGCAGAATGGCCTTGAGCCTGTCTTCTCGCCCCGCGACGAAGTGACAAAACAGCAAGTCCTTCCCGACGTCGCACACTGATCTTCTGTGATCTTATGGAAGCGTCACGACGGCTACCGAATACCCTCTCAACTTGAAACTATCGCTGCTTAGTTTCGCCGAAGCAGGCGGTTGGAACCCTGTCATTTGATCAACGTAATTTTCCTGCCCACCATTCGCGCCGGTGACCGTGACGTCAAACGTACGGTTCCGCTTATTCACCAGCAACACCCGGTGCTTCCCATCGCGCGTAACGAAAGCGACCGAGTAAACGTAGGGATTGTTGGGTGTCGACGCGCTTGGTGATTCAATCTCGACGAGTTTGTCACCCGGGCCGAAGTTGTCATGAAGAAGCTTGAGCACCCAAAAGCGGGAGTTCGGCTTCCCGTTGTTCCAGTCCACCATAGAAACACTGGGAAACTGCGTGGGAAATCCCACAAGCTGCGACTCGCCTGCCACATCGATGCCAATCTTCGTCATCTCCCCGAAGAGATAGGCATACATAGCTCCGGCGAGATTCCAGTAAGAATTTTCAATCGGCTTCGCCACGTGCCCGGGCTCACCCTGGGCGAGATCGTCGGCCGAGATTACGCCAAGCTCGTCAATCGTCGTCTTCGTCTCGGGCGAAAGCCGCTTACGAATAGCCTCAATATAGCGAACAGTTTTTAGAAATCCTTCCGCCTGGTCAAAGTAGGTGAATTGCTCCACTTCCGGAGTTTCATCGGCCCCGGGAACCGCATAAAAGTGATAGGAAATGAAATCCAGTGGCACTCCGGGCTTGTGGTTTTTGTGATCGAGGAAATATTCGAAGTAGTGTGGATTAGTCTCCATGGCCAACGCCAGCCCCACAAACTTCGTGTCCGGTTGCGCCTTTCTCATGGCGGTGACAACCTCGTCGTAAAGGCGGGTGTAGGTTTCAGCGTCGATGTGGTGCTCGAAATCGACCTCGTTGAGTACCTCCCAATACGGAATGGAGTAGTGGTATCCCGACTCGTGCCGTTTCCCGAACTCATCAGTAAAGCCACCCTGCGTATACCAGGAGATCAGCCGCGCATAATAATCCGCCACTTCCTTCATGCTCGAATCGCGCAGTTCAGTTCCCTGCTCATAATCCCAGGTGACCTTATTCGGGTCGGCCGGATAAGGCACCGGTTTGTCGGTCTTGTACATCCACTGAGGAATGGTGCTGAAGTTGAGAATGACAGAGTGCCCCTTCGTCGCTTCCAGAAAGTCGATCGTCATCGGGTCGATTGCAGAGAAATCCCATGAGGTTTTTCCATCTTTCGGCGGGTCGAGTTCTGCCACTCCGAGCTTCGGATATGGCAACCAGGGCACATAGCGCACATAGTCCGCCCCCAAATCGCGGAGAGAAGCGAAAGCATTGTCATGCACCGGTGTGCCGCGCTGCAGCGGAGGGTTTACTACAACCTGCAACGTAGGTGTGGTCTGGGAAGTAAATATGATCTTGTCCCAATTAGCATTCACCTTCGCAGGCACATCTTGAGCTGCGCAAATCAAACAACTCATCGCTATAACTGCCAGAAAAACTGCAATTGTTCCACGCGCCTTGAAGTTCATGAGGCTCCTCGGAAATCTAAACTCGATAAGTTGTGGCGCACCAGCAGACGCGCCTCGACGGAATCGAAATACTCGCACTGACATAATGAGCCGTCAATTCCCTGTTACTGGGATCAGCAGATTTCGCTCTGAGAAACCGGCGAGGACGGAAGCCGTACGCCCGAATGCTGAATTCCCAAACGCAATCAACAATTGATCATCATGCGTCGTCCGAACGATTGGAAGCTGCACAACGACATCGCCGTTTCGCATCGCAGAACGAATGTAGCTATTTTGCCGAGACTTGTGGGCCGTGGTTCGCAAAGATTATCCTTACCCACAATTTCTGCTGCTGAAAGTGCACGACGATTGCTTACATGAAAGCCTCTGACAATCAACTAACGATCGGCCTTTTCGGCATCGGCCTCGACACTTACTGGCCACAGTTCCCAGGGCTCTGCGAAAAGTTAATCGGCTTCACCTCGCAAGTCGGGCGCCGACTTGAGAGTTCCAATGTGAGAGTAGTCAATTTGGGGCTGATCGATACTCCAGAAAAATCCTTTTCAGCCGGTCACGAGTTCCGGAAAGCAGACGTCGACCTGATCTTCCTTTATGTCACGACCTATGCTCTTTCCTCGACGGTTTTGCCCGCCGTGCGTCGGGCTAAGGTTCCGGTAATCATTCTCAATCTGTCGCCGGCGCCGGCGATCGACTATGCCGAGTTCAATCGTCTTCGCGACCGCACCAAAATGACCGGAGAGTGGCTTGCCTATTGTCAAGCCTGCCCGGTTCCGGAAATCGCAAATGTGTTCAATCGCTGCCGGATTCCATTTTTCCAGGTGAGCGGCATGCTGGAAAATGATCCAGTGGCCTGGAATGAAATCGGAGAGTGGGTCGACGCCGCTCGGGTTGCTCACACCATGGAACACAATCGCCTGGGCGTAATGGGCAATTACTACGGTGGAATGCTGGACATCTATTCCGATCTCACACAGCAGTGCGCATACTTCGGCGGACACATCGAGATCTTAGAAGTGGAAGAACTGGCGGCGTTGCGGCGAGACGTGTGCCACACAGATCTCGACCGGAGGGTGCAAGAGTTCCAATCCACTTTCGATGTACAGTCCGATTGTTCTTCGGAGGAACTTCAGCGCGCCGCTCGCACCTCAGTCGCCCTCGATCGCCTGGTCGAAATCCATCAGCTCGGATCACTAGCCTACTACCACAAGGGCGTGGGAAGTCCCGAGAATGAGGACGCGATCAGTTCCATTGTCCTGGGTACAAGTCTGTTAACAGCGCGAGGTATTCCGGTCGCTGGGGAATACGAAATCAAGAACATGGATTCCTTGGGCGCGGGAGGCTCCTTCACCGAATATTACGCAGTCGACTACAACGACGACGTAGTGCTGATGGGACACGATGGCCCTGGCCATATCGCCATCGCAGAGGGCAAGACAAAAGTTCGTCCGCTTGAGGTTTACCACGGCAAGGTAGGGCGCGGCCTATCAGTGGAAATGTCGGTCAAGCATGGACCGGTCACTTTGCTGTCGGTCATGCAGACGGGAGACGGCAAACTCAATCTGCTGGTCGCTGAGGGAGAGTCAGTGCCCGGGCCGATTCTCGAAATTGGCAACACCAATAGCCGTTACCGCTTTTCGATCGGCGCAAGGAATTTCCTTAACAACTGGAGCGTGCATGGCCCGGCGCACCACTGTGCCGTGGGAGTTGGCCACATTTCGAGCAAGCTGAAAAAACTAGCGGCACTGCTCGGGATGGAGTTCGTTCGGGTGTGTTGACCGCTTTTTCATCGTTCCGCAGTGCGAAACAGGGTCGGCCTTAGCCGAATCGTGATAACCGCTCCCACTTCTCCCCTCGGAGCATCCACTGGTGCGCTGAACCGTAAATTGTGGGTTCTGTGCTAGCTGCGCTCGCCGCTCGGTCTTCTTTCACATAGCGAAACGTGCAATTGTCACCTCTCGGCAGTTGACACCAGGATTGCTCAAGTGACACCATGCCCGCCGTCTCCTATTAAGTCATGAGCATGAACCGTAGAGAGTTAATGCAAAGGAGCGCGCAACTTGCGCTCGGCGTTGCCATGGGCAACAGTTTGCTGGGGACCGGATACGCCGAAATCATCGCTGTATCGACGATGGAATCGACGTTCGTGGTTACATACATTGGTCGCTGCTCGACAATTTTGAGTGAATCTTCGGTTATGTTCCGAAGTTCGGGTTAGTCGCGGTCGATCGCGAAATTCAAAAACGCACCATCAAGCCCAGCGCCACCATGCTGGGAAAGATCGCTAAAAGCAATTCGTTGTCATAGAAATCGAATCAACGCTCTACGAAACGAGGAAACCGTGGATCAACGTAGCGCTTCAATCATTCGGAAGCTTGCCGTTTTCGCGTTTGGTGTATGCATGGCAGCTTCGACGCTTGCCCAGACTTCGCCACAGAAGTCGACCCCTTCACTGGAGAACGGTTTCAAGACGCCTCCAAACTCCGCAAAGCCGCGGGTATGGTGGCACTGGATGAACGGCAACATCACCAAAGAAGGCATCAAGCTCGATTTGGAATGGATGAACCGGGTTGGGCTCGGCGGCTTCCAGAACTTCGATGCCGCGCTGAACACACCCAAGTTCGTCGATCAGCGGCTGGTCTACATGACACCCGAATGGAAGGACGCATTCAAGTATGCGACAACCCTTGCCGACCAGCTCGGCCTTGAGGAAGCAATCGCAGGCTCGCCAGGATGGAGCGAGTCCGGCGGGCCGTGGGTAAAACCCAACCAGGGAATGAAGAAATTAGTTTGGAGCGAAACCAGAGTCGAGGGCGGAAAGCCTTTCACTGGCGTTCTGCCACATCCTCCGACTACAACCGGTCCTTTCCAGAATCTTCCGGTGTTCGACTTTCTCGCGGCGATGACGGGTCAGCCGCAACCACAATCGCCGACCTTCTACGCTGATACAGCCGTGATCGCGTATCGTGCGCCCGCGAGCGACGTACCCGTTTCATCGCTCAACCCGAAGATCACCCCCAGCAGCGGAAACATCGACGCCAATCTACTTACTGATGGTGACCTGGTAAAACCTACCGAGCTGCCGAAGGGTGCGGTCGGTCAGCAGGCCTGGATTCAATACGAATTTGCTTCCCCACAAACCATGCGCGCTGTAACTCTGGTGCTCAACGATCCCGTGTCGGCGGCCGCCAATATGTTCGGAGCAGCCGAGTCCGTTGCGGACGTTGAAGCCGGCGATGACGCCCAGACCTTCCACAAAGTGGCAGACATTCCGAACGATGGAGGAGTGGAGCACACGATTGCTTTTCCAGCAACGACAGCTCGGTTCTTCCGTGTTGCATTCACCAATGCGCCGCCTGCGGGTTTCGGCGACATGACCTTTGACGTTGACAATCCTTTCGGCGATTTCAGCGGGATGAAGCCCAACCCAAACTTCGAAATATCAGAACTCGTCCTGCATCCTGGCGCCCGCGTCAGCCGCTTCGAAGAAAAAGCCGCATTTGCCAATTTGCCCAGCTTTGATCCATATCCCACTCCTGCAGTCGGCCCGAACGACGTGATTCAAAAAAATGACGTTGTTGATCTCACTTCAAAAATGAAATCTGATGGCACGCTCGACTGGACCCCACCAGCAGGCAACTGGGTAGTGATGCGCTTCGGTTTTTCGCTGCTGGGAATTACCAATCACCCCGCATCTCCCGAAGGCACGGGCCTCGAAGTTGACAAGCTCAATCCTGACGACGTGACGCAGTATTTCAATACTTATCTCGATAACTACAAGAGCGCCGTCGGCGACAATTTAATGGGCAAACGCGGCCTTCAGTACGTGATCAGCGACAGCTGGGAAGCCGGCGCGCAAAACTGGACCGACAACCTCGTTGCGGAGTTCACCAAACGGCGAGGATACGATCCGCGTCCCTGGATGCCAGTTCTCTCCGGACGGGTGATTGAGAGTGCGCCCGCCAGCGAGGGATTCCTCTGGGACTTCCGCGAAACTCTTGGAGATTTGCTGGCCGACTATCACTACGATCTGCTCACTAAGATGTTGCACGACCGCGGCATGGGGCACTATGGCGAGTCGCATGAAGAAGGCCGGGCCTTCATTGGTGATGGCATGCAGGTCAAACGCAGCAATGACGTGCCCATGTCCGCCATGTGGACGCAAAAACCCGGCGTGAACAAGGACCTACCCGGTTACAACGCCGATATTCGTGAGTCCGCTTCGGTGGCACATATTTATGGACAAAATCTCGTCGCAGCAGAATCGATGACCGCATCTTCGGGCGCGTGGGCATGGTCTCCGGCAACGCTCAAACCGACCGCTGATAAAGAAATGTCTATGGGGTTGAACCGATTCGTGATTCACACCTCAGTGCATCAACCGCTAATTGATAAAAAGCCAGGATTCGCTTTAGGCCCGTTCGGACAATGGTTCAACCGCAACGAGACTTGGGCCGAACAGGCTACACCGTGGGTTCGATACCTTGCCCGCAGTTGTTACCTGTTACAGCAGGGCCATTTTGCGGCGGACATCGCTTACTTCTATGGCGAGGATACGAACCTGACCGCCCTGTTTGGAAAGAAAGGTCCAGACATTCCAGACGGATATAACTTCGACTACTTCAACTCAGATGCATTGATTCATAAATTGTCAGTAATTGACGGCAAGCTGGGGACAGAGAGTGGCATGCGCTACATGGTGCTCGCGTTAGATCCCCACAGTCAGCACATGTCTTTGCCGGTCTTGCGCAAAATTCGCGACTTGGTGCAGTCAGGCGCCATCGTTGCCGGTCCCAAGCCCACGGATACTCCAAGTCTGAGCGACGATCAAAAGGAATTTCAAAGCATCGTAGCCGATGTGTGGGGCTCGGAAATCGGGGAACACACCTATGGAAAAGGCAAAGTATATGGAGGTCCACTTTCAGCGGAAGTGATGCGAGCAATTCAGCCGCTTCCGGATTTTGAATACTCAAAACCGCAAAGCGACACTCAGGTTCTCTTCGTCCATCGCAGAACTGGCGACGCAGATCTCTATTATGTGGACAATCGCCAGGACCAGAACGAAGACCTGGATGTAACTTTCCGCGTCACCGGCAAGGAAGCGGAACTCTGGCATGCCGACACCGGCACGGTGGAGCCCGCATCATTCCGCATTGCCGATGGCCGGACAACAGTGCCGCTGCATCTTGAGCCGTGGGGAACGGTCTTCGTGGTCTTCCGCAAGGCCACAACCAGCTCATCGCGAACTCTGCCAAAGTTTACTGATGCCACGGTTGCGACGGTGGATGGTCCCTGGGAGCTGAGTTTCCAGCCTGATCGTGGCGCCCCTGCCAAAATCACTGTGGACAAGCTGGGTTCCTGGAGCGATAGCACAGACGAAGGAGTCAAATACTTTTCTGGCGCCGGCACTTACACCAAGACCATTCAAGCTCCGCAGGATTGGTTCAAACGCGGAGCTCACTTGTTGCTTGATTTGGGAGAGGTCAAGAACCTCGCGGAAGTTTCGGTCAATGGCAAACCTCTCGGTATTTATTGGAAGCCGCCCTATCGTGTAGATGTCACGAAGGTGCTGAAGCCGGGCTCAAATTCTGTCGAAATCAAAGTGACGGATCCCTGGGTGAACCGGATCATCGGCGACCGCCAACCGAACGTCACGAAGACGTACACCTTCACCTCGCCGAAATTTTACAAGGCTGATTCGAAGCTGGTGCCGTCCGGTTTGTTGGGGCCAGTGCAGATTGTGCAATCGACAGTCGAGTCCCCAGCCCAGGCCTCGGCCAAGTGATGACTTAGCAGAAAGAAACGCTCGCAAGTTAGAAAAGGGACAACTGCCGGATCTCACGCCGATTGTTATTGCGTGCCGAGCGGCCCTACGGTCATTCCGCCAAGCGACTCCGAAATAGCTCGCTCGCGGACAACGGTGTTTTCAAAATCGGCGCGCGGAGATTTGGTTTCTTCTACGGCCCGAACGAATCGGTCCAATCTTCGCAATCCATCCACTTTCGCCGTTTCGCCTATCTTGGCGCCTTCGAGCGAGCTTCGCAGAAACTGAATGGTTTCGTCATAAATCTTGAGCGGAACAGGAAAGGGATGGCCATCTTTGCCGCCATGTGCGAACGAAAAACGCGCAGGATCGGAAAACCGTGTCGGCGTTCCGTGGATCACTTCCGCAACCAGTGCCAATGATTGCAGCGTTCGGGGGCCGAGCTTTTCTAGGAGCAGTAAAGACGTGAAATCATGGAACTCGCGCTCATGAGCAACGGCCAAAACCGCACCAAGCCGATTGAGGTCCACATCTGCTGCTCTGACGTCGTGATGCGACGGCATCATCAGCTTACGGACCTCGTTTAATGCTGCGTCAGGTCCGTTCCGCGCCACTTCCAGAATTGCCCGTTGCGCCGGCGCGGCCGGAGCTGCTACAAGGTTCATTATCTGTCCTTGATTTTCTCCGACTACGCCAGTGTGCGGCTCGATAGTGAAGCTTTTTACTGTTGCGGAGTGCCAATGATATCGGCGAGCAAAACCGGTGGCGTCATTCAATCCCTGCTGAACGATCGCCCATTCACCGGTCGCGGTTAAGACGAAACCGTGAAGATAGATATGGAATCCATCTTGTATCGCGTTGTTGTCAACTCGTGCGGCTAGACGGCTGGCGCGAACCAGCGATTCTCCATCCAGTCCGGTGCGATCCGCATAGCCGCGTAGCTCATCCGGGGTACGCCTCGAGTGACGCCCGCGTCCTCCACAGACATAAATACCTAATTCATGACTTCGTGGATTTAGCCCTCTCTTCAACGCGCCCAAAACGGACGTCGTGATACCCGACGAATGCCAGTCCATTCCCATCACCGAGCCGAGGGCTTGAAACCAAAATGGATCGGCGAGGCGAGAGAGCAGTCCCGAAGTACCGTACTGACGAACGACACTCTCGGAAATTGCTGTCCCAAGCAATGTCATCCGATCCGCCAACCATTTCGGCACAGTACCACCATGCAGCGGCAGATCGGCAGTTCCAGAGTGTTGCATCCTTCAATTTTAACCCGCTACCTGGAAGCAATATCTCGCAAGGGTCTTGTTTATGCGGGTTCGTGATGTAAGTTAGGCCTTTAGAGGCCACGTAATCTGGCCACCACGCTTGTTCGCTAAATTAGCGATGTGACCAGCGCGGGCGGCCGCAACCCCGGTCTCGATCGGAGCGTTTGGTTCTTTGCGACTTTTGACACAGTCGAAGAAATTTTCCATGTGATCGATAGTCCCATCACGATAGCTGCGCTCACTGAGAATCGGATTCTGGTCCTTGGGCACTTCTTCCCGGTAGAGATTGAATCCGGCGCGGTTGATCTTCAGCGTCGCGTCAGTGCCGCGGAATTCCAGGCCTCCATCATCGACCGAGGAGCTCATCATCCCCTCGTACACGACGTCGAAGCCGGGATAGCGAAACGCAGCTTGAATCGTGTCAGGACAATCCCACTGATCAAACACATATTTGTCTGCCAGCATTTGCGCTTGACGCGGCTGATCAGTCTTCATCGCCCAGTGCACTACATCAATCCAATGAGTGAATAGGTCGGTCATCGCGCCACCGCCAAAATTCCAGAACCAACGCCAATGGAATAATTTTTCCTCGCTGTATGGCTGATCTGGCGCGGACCCGAGCCACAGCTTCCAATCGAGCGCCTGCGGATCGATCGGCTTCTTCGGCCAGTCCCGTTGATAGTTTTGCCACCAGTAAGTTCGCACCTGCACCACGCGGCCCAGACTCCCTCCCTGGATCAGATCAACCGCGTCGCGAAAGTGTGTCCAACTCCGCTGCTGCATACCGCACTGCAAAATCTGCTTGCTCGAACGGACCGCACGAGTCAGCACGGCGCCTTCCTCCAAAGTGTGGGTGACCGGCTTCTCGAGATATACGTCCTTGCCAGCTTTCAGAGCGTCAACTGCCATGGCGACGTGCCAGTGGTCCGGCGACGCAATCATCACGGCATCGATTTTCTTGTCCAGTACCTCACGGTAATCCAGGTGAGTTGTTGCCAGCCCGTTGGAACGCTCCTTGATTGCGTCGCGATGCGGACCATAGACATCGCTCACCGCCACAATCTCGTAAGCACCGGCGTTGTCCGCGGAATTCAGAAGGCCTTTCATGCGCTCTCCAGCGCCGATCACCCCAACGCACAATCTATCGTTCGCGCCGAAGACTCGGGTTGAAGCAAGCGCGGTAAGCCCACTGGCTATCAAAAAACTGCGGCGAGTAGTCGTCATTGTTAACAAAGCCTCCACTCAGGATTTGGCATAGATGCTACCAAGTTTCTTTTTTTCTGCAATCCTTCAATTTGCCTGAAGCCTTTTTTTGGTTTCTACGTTTCGACATCACGGATCGAGCATGTTTTGATTTATTCTCTTGAGCACCATGCGAATCCAGATTGCAACTTTTTTTCTATTGATCCTCTCTCTGACCGCCGTCAACGTGTTCGCGCAATCACCGACGACCACAGCACCGCAGCCTAAACCTGAAGAGACGGAATTGTGGAAGCCGGTGCCGCCCGTGGTTTCACCGGGAGCCGATTGCAATGCGCCTCCCTCGGACGCGATCATTCTGTTCAACGGTAAGAATCTCGATGAGTGGGTCTCGGTGAAAGACAAGTCGCCCGCCAAATGGATCGTTAGCAATGGCCTTATCACCGTGAATAAGGCTGCAGGTAACATCGAAACCAAACGAAGTTTTCGCGACTACCAGCTTCACATCGAATGGAAAGTTCCCGAGAATATTACCGGCAGCAGTCAGGCCCGCGGCAACAGTGGGGTCTTTCTCGCGGCGACTGGCTCTGAGGATGGCGGATACGAGTTGCAGGTCCTCGATTCCTACAAAAATCAAACCTATGTGAACGGCATGGCGGGCAGCATATACAAGCAAGCCATTCCGCTGGCGAATCCGACCCGCAGGCCCGGCGAGTGGCAAATCTACGACGTCGCGTGGACAGCGCCCACATTCAACTCCGATGGATCGCTGAAAACTCCCGCCTATGTAACCGTGTTCTTCAATGGTGTCCTGGTTCAGAACCATTTCCAATTGAAAGGCGAGACGCGCTATATCGGCCAGCCATTCTACAAAGCTCACGGCCCTGCGCCGATTATGTTGCAGGCGCACGGCGATCCCAGTCAGCCAATCAGTTTCCGGAACATCTGGGTTAGAGAAATACAGTAGCAACGCGGAACCCGCGTCCAACAATGAGAAGCTTTAGGTCTTAATCCAGCGCAGCACTGACTGTCTTTGATTTCGCAAAATGAGCTGCCGTGGATTCTCTTATGACAAGCTCGGGTTGAAGAACAGTTTCTTGCGGCACATCTTCGCCATGAATTCGTCGGAGTAATGTCGATGCGGCTATTGCGCCCATTTCCTTCAGCGGCTGGCGTATGGTGGTTAAGCGGGGCGAGATGAATTCTGCAAGCTGAATATCATCTACTCCCATCACTGAAATATCC
>Ga0209474_10003699_pt1 | contig 13370 bp, 11 predicted proteins | sample GraSoiAngelo_145_FD_185902 | JGI IMG/M metagenome (GOLD analysis project Ga0209474, IMG submission 185902) | Grasslands soil microbial communities from the Angelo Coastal Reserve, California, USA - 14_1009_05_20cm (SPAdes) (version 2) | ecosystem: Environmental > Terrestrial > Soil > Grasslands...
GAATACGCCTACCGATGAGCCCGCCTCCACGGAGGGCACCTCCAACTGTGAGCTATTTTCACATTTTTGTCACTCCTTGGCGGCTCTCACCTTTTCGGGAAGTGCATAGGGGCATTTGCGCCGGCCAAAGCTGTGCTATCCTGCCTGAAAACCAACTCGAGCTATCACGGGGGAAGTGATCTGGCACAGAGCCGGTTTTTAACCCACACGCTTGTTCTGTTAGCGGCGGCGCTGATCCCGGTACTGACAGCATTCGACCGACTTCACACCGACACCGCATACGGCGCAAATGCCACCCCTGCTGTCGCTCTGCGGACGACGCACGTCGATGACGTGGTCCTGAGCCAGGGCGGCTTCATCATGAAGATGAGCACCTCGAGCGTCGATACGCCGGTGCGCCGCGATGTGGGCTATTACACGATGAAGCCCGGCGATACGCTGCAGGATGTTGCGGGCCGCTATGGCCTGACGCTCGATACCCTGCGGTGGGCCAACAACGTCACCGACCTGACCACGGTGACCCAGGGCATGCGAATCGTCGTTCCACCGGTCAACGGGATCCTGGTCAAGGTCCAGCCCAATATCAATTTGAATGCGCTCGCCATTCAGTACCACGTCAATTTGCAGGACATCATCGACTTCAACCTGATCCGCGATCCGAACCGGCTGGGGGTCGGCAGCTTCCTCATGCTGCCCGACGGCGTCGGCCCGGCCCTCGACACCGGCGTCGGCAAGAAGACGGTGAAGTCGGTGACGTGGAACCGCTTTGGGCGCCAGGTGACGAATTACACGATTACCTACAGCACGGCACCGGTCGCCGGTTCCGGCGGGAAGTTCCCCTACGGCTATTGCACCTGGTGGGTCGCCCACAAGCGGTACGTGCCATGGTCGGGTGACGCCTGGCAGTGGTGGTTCAACGCGCGACAGTTCGGCTTTGCCGAAGGATCCTTGCCGATGGTCGGCGCGATCATGGTGCAGGGCATCAGCTGGTCATCGCCGGTCGGTCACGTCGCCTATGTCGAGTCGGTCAACGCGGACGGATCGTTCACCGTCTCCGAGATGAATTACTCCGGGTGGGGCCGCGTGGATTACCGAACGATCAAGTCCACCGCCGGCCTCGACCTGCTCGGCTTCATCTACTAACTCTCCCTTCCCGCTCGCGTTCGCGGAGTGCAGGGCCGTGGGACGAAAATAGGGAGACCCATGGCAACACCTGCGGAACTCCTCGAGGACACGCGCGAACAGGGCCTGAAGGAACTGGACGACTTCCTTCGCATTCCCAGCATTTCCAGCCAGCCGGACCACGCGGAAGACGTGCGTCGGGCCGCGGCTCACCTTGCCGAACGGTATGAGCGCGTCGGGCTTGAGAATGCCGAGGTCATCGAAACCGGTGGCCATCCGGCCGTGTACGCCGACTGGCTGAAAGCGCCGGGCAAGCCGACGGTCCTGGTCTACGGGCACTACGACGTCCAGCCGGTCGATCCCCTCGAGCTCTGGAAGAGCCCGCCGTTCGAGCCGATCCAGCATGACGGTCAGCTGCTGGCGCGCGGCTCCTCCGACGACAAGGGGCAGATCGCGATCCACTGGCAGGCGATCGATGCCTGGCTCAAGGCGACTGGCGAACTCCCGCTCAACCTGAAGGTGATCGCCGAGGGCGAAGAGGAGATCTCGAGCGTCCACTTCGACGAGTTCGTCAAGGCCAACACCGAGCGCTTGCGGACCGACTACTGCGTCATCAGCGACACGTCGATGGTCGCCAAGGGTTTTCCCGCCATCACCTACGGCTTGCGTGGCTTGATCTACTTCGAAGTTCGGGTGGAGGCCTCGCGGGTCGATATGCACTCCGGCTTGATGGGCGGGGTCGCCCCGAATCCGGCGCAGGCGCTGGCCGAAATTCTGATGCGCCTCAAGGATCCGGCTGGCCATGTCCTGGTTCCCGGTTTTTATGACGCCGTCCGTCCGCTGGGCGAGGAGGAGCGTCGACAGTACGCGCGCGTGCCCTTCGACGAAGCTGCAATCAAGGCGACCTACGGGCTGAGTGCGCTCCACGGCGAACCCGGCTTCTCGCCGACGGAGCGGGAATGGGCTCGGCCCACGCTCGACGTCAACGGGATCTGGGGTGGATACCAGGGACCGGGATCGAAGACCATCATTCCGGCATGGGCCGCCGCGAAGATCAGCTGCCGGCTGGTTCCCGACCAGGAGCCGGACGAGATGATGGACGCCGTCAAGGATTACATCGAGACGGTTGCGCCGAAGACGGTCCGAGTCAGCGTCACCGAGCTCAGCCAGGGCGAGCCGTGGATCACGCCGATGGACCATCCTCTGATCAGGGCCGCCCACCGATCGTTGACGCGGACCTACGGTAAGGAGCCCGCATTGATCCGATCGGGCGGCTCGATCCCCGCGGTCGAGGTGATGGGGCGACGGCTGAACGCGCCCTGCCTGTTGGTCGGCTTCGTGCTGCCGGATAGCTTTGCCCACGCGCCCAACGAGCGGTTAGACCTGGACAGCTTCTATGCCGGTCGCCGCGCGGCCGCGGACCTATGGGAAGAGATCGCCGCCCTCCAAGCGTGACCTCTCCCCTCCCAGGTGGGATCGTCCAACGCGAATTGCAGATACGGCTCGTCGTCGAGCGAAACGGTAAGCTGCTCGGCTTCGACTAGTTGCGTCGGACAGGAGCCGGCTGGAAGTGCTCCAGAAGCTTTCCGGCGTAAAACCGTTCCCAGGGCTGATCTGGCTTGATGTCGTTGTAATCGCGGTCGAGCCGAACGAGCATATAGATGAGCTCGCTTCGAACCGGCGTCGTGTTCAGGATCGCAGGCAGCTCGGACAGCCGGATCAGCCAGTCCGCGTACCACGAAGCCCAGTCCGGATCCTGCCCCTCGACGATGCGATAGACCTGGTGATGCGTTTCGCCAGCCTCTTTGAGCAGCGCAGCGACCCGATCGGCGTCTGTTGCCATTCCGCACCTCCAGCCTGTGGTACCGCTAACGTTAGCGCCGCGGCAGACGACGCGGCGACGAGGCCCTACCCGCTCTAAAGGCTGGTGGCATGGAAGGTGTCGCACGCTCCAGGCGCGCCTTGCTGGTAGCCGGCCGTAAACCACTTGACTCGCTGAGCAGCCGAGCCATGCGTCCATGTCTCGGGATTCACCTGGCCTTCGGTTTTCTGCTGAATGCGGTCGTCGCCCACCGCCGCAGCCGCGTCCAGCGCCTGAGCAATCTGATCGCTGGTCAACGGCTCGAGAAAGCCCGTCGACGCCGCATGGTTGGCCCACAAGCCCGCGTAGCAGTCCGCCTGCAGCTCGGTCCGGACCGACGTTCCAGACGGGCCCTGCTGGCTGGACGCCGTTGACAACTGGCCGCTGAGATCCTGGATATGGTGGCCGTACTCGTGCGCCACCACGTAGCCTTCGGCGAACGAACCGCCCCTGGCGCCGAATTTTGTCTGGAGATCCTGAAAGAACCCGAGATCGAGGTAGACCTGCTGGTCCACAGGACAATAGAAAGGCCCAACTGCCGCGGATGCCTGCCCGCAGCCCGTCGAGGTCTGGCCGCTGTACAGAACTGTCTTCGCGGGCTGATACTCCTTGGCCGATTGCGCAAACTCGTCGCTCCAGAACTTTTGAATGCTGTCGACGTAGCCAACAATTCGGCAGTCTTCATACTGATTCGCGTCGGCCCCGGTGTTGCAGTGTTGCAGTGAGCCCTGCTGCTGCGACGCGATGTTCGGGTCCTGAAATCCCGTGATGTTGGATTGGCCCCCACTCATCAGCAGGTAGAGCACAAGCAGAATGACGCTGCCAATTCCGCCGCCCCCGATCAGCGCCCCACGACCGCCAAGTCCACCAAAGCCGCCAGAGCCACCGAAACCGGTACCGCGAACGTCCTGGACCTCACTGCGATCGAGCGGCGCATTGGGGTTGAACATAGATCGAGCCTAGCACAGACATGATAGGAGGATCTACACGAAAAGCTATGCCGACGCTGTCAGGTTAGGCCCGGGCGGGTCCGGCGATTATTCCGCGACGAAGCGGTAGCCGATGCCCGGGACGGAGTGAATATAGTGCGGTTTTTCCGAGTCGCGCTCGATCTTCTTGCGCAGCCGGTAGACGTGAGCGTCCACGGTGCGAGTTTCGATCTCGACCTCGTAGCCCCAGACCTTACGCAACAGCTCGCCGCGGCTGACGACCTGGCCCGCCTGCGACGCGAGCAGCGACAGGAGGTTGAATTCGGTCAGGGTGAGCGCGACCTCTTTGCCGTCGCGCCAGACCTGGCGGCTGTTCATGTCGATGATGAGGCCGGGGAACTCGAAGCGCGTCTTGGGCTGTTGCTGCGCGACCGCCTGCTCGCTCCGGCGCAGATGGGCACCAACCCGGGCTAGGAGTTCCCGTACCTCAAACGGCTTCGTGAGATAGTCGTCGGCCCCCACCTCGAGCCCGACGACGACGTCGATCGTGTCATTTTTCGCGGTCAGCATGATGACCGGGACCTGGGTGCCGTCGGCGCGCAGCTGCCGGCAGACGTCCATCCCGGAGACGCCCGGAAGGTTGAGGTCGAGGATGACGAGGTCGGGCTCGGACTTCTCGATCATCTCCATGCCCTTCTCGCCGGTATCCGCCTCGATCAGGTTGAGGTTTTGACCCACGCATGCCATCCGGACGACTTCTCGGGTCGGCGCGTCGTCCTCGATCATCAGAATCGTCTTCGGGAACGGCATTTGGTCGGGTCCTACTCCTTCTCCAGAAAGTTCGTGACTTGCAACATGAATTTCTTCAGTTCGATCGGCTTCGCGATATACCCCGAGCATCCTGCGGCGATCGCCTCCTCCTCGCTCCCTTTCAGCGCGTTGGCTGTCAGGGCGACCACCTTGATATCCGCGGTGGCCGGGTCAGCTTTCAGCTGGCGAGTTACCGCTAATCCATCAACGCCGGGAAGCTGCATATCCATCAGAATTAGGTCGGGCCGGAGGTGGCGGGCCTTCTCCAGACCCTCAAGGCCGGTGGCTGCCGTGTCGACGGTCAGGCCGTTGCCCTCGAGCACCATCCGGGCCAGGTCCAGGTTGGAGGGATTGTCCTCGACGACCAGCACCCGGTTGTGCTTGCTGGGCCCCGGCCGCAGAGGCAGGCGGACGGTGAAGGTGGTGCCCTCCCCCTGGACGCTGTCGAAGTCGATGGTCCCGCCGTGGAGCTCGACCAGTTTCTTGGTGAGGGCCAGGCCGAGGCCGGTGCCGGGGTACTCGCGGTTGCTGGCGCTCTGGACCTGGTAGAAGGCGCCGAAGATCTTGTGCTGAAGCTCCTTGGGAATACCGATGCCACTGTCCTTGATCGCCAGCGTCAGGACCTTGTCGGGCACGGTCGCCTCCAAGACGACTTTGCCCGTCGGCGGCGTGAACTTGATGGCGTTGGAGAGGAGGTTGTAAAGGATCTGCTTGAACTTGTTCTTGTCGGCGATGAGAAGGACGTCCGACGGCTCCACGCTCGAGGAAATCTCGATGTCCTTCTTGACGGCCAGCGACCGCACAACGTTGAGGACTTCGCGGACGCCGGAATCGACCCCGAATTCCTCATAGACGAGGTCCATCCGACCGGCCTCGATCTTGGTCAGGTCGAGGACGTCGTTGATCAGGGACAGCAGGTGCCGCCCGCTGTTGTGGATGTTGGCCAGGCTGTCCTGGCGTTGTTTTTCGGTGAACTTGCCGGCGATGTCGTCGCGCAGGAGCTCGGAAAAGCCCAGGATCGCATTCAGCGGCGTACGCAGCTCGTGCGACATGTTCGCGAGGAATTCGGATTTGAGGCGGCTGACTTCCGCGATCTGGGCGTTCGCGGTTTCCAGCTCGCTCAGGTGGGCCTGCAGCTGCTCGTAGAGGCGCCCGTTGTCGATCGCGATCGCCGCCTGGTTGGTAATGACCTTGAGGATGGCGACGTCGAGCTCGGTGAAGGGGTCGACTCGCTGGCGCGAGATGGTCATGGCGCCGACGACCCGCTGAGGGGTCGCGAGCGGCTGCACCATCAGCGAGCGGGGGGAGCGGCTCTGGTCGAGGATCTTGAATCGAGGATCGAGGGTGGCGTCGGCGATGTTGAGGGTCTCGAGCTGCTCGACCGCGTAGCCGAGGATGCCGTCGCCCAGCACGAAGTGGGCGATGTGCGGCACCTCGTCTTTGTGCGGATAGGTGGCGCAGGCGGTCAACTCACGGCTGCCCTCATTGAGGAGAAAGACGGTGGCGGCGTCGAACTGCACCATCTGTGAGGTTGCGCTCAGCATCGCCTCGATGTTTTCGCTGAGCGACAGCGACGCGGTGAAAAGACCGCCGAGCCGGTTCAACAATTGAATCTCGGGGTCGGCAGTCACGTGCGCGACATTATAAATCAACTTTTTTGACATCACCGCACTCGGCGTTGGTGGATTTCGATACTGCAACGTCACTCTGTGTCACGTTCTTGCAAGCTTGTCGGCGGCGATTTTGACTGGTCAGGCGGCGAACCACCCGGAGGCTTGAGTAGCATGACGCGACGATGAAGGCGGTCCGTTTTCACCAGTTCGGCGGACCAGACAGCCTGCGCTACGAGGACGTCCCTGCACCCACGCCCGCGCCCGGCGAAGTGCTGGTAGGCCTGCGGGCAGCTGCGCTGAACCACCTGGACCTTTTCGTCCGGCGTGGAGGGGTTCCCAAGACGCCGCTCCCACACGTCGGCGGCGCGGATGGCGCCGGGGTGGTACTCGAGAGTGGGCCCGGCGCCGGCGCGTTCACCCCTGGCACGCGGGTCTTTTTCGACCCCGGGTTGAGCGATGGAACCTGCGACTACTGCGCTCGCGGGGAGCACAGCCTCTGCGACCGCTGGGAAATTCTGGGTGAGCATCGAGACGGCACCTTTGCCCAGGCGGTGGTGATCCCGGAAGTCAACCTCCGTCCGATCCCTGACCGACTGAGTTTCGAAGAGGCGGCGGCCTTTCCGCTGGTCTTCCTGACCGCCTGGAGAATGGTGATTACCAAGGCGCGCGTCCGGCCCGGAGAAAGCGTGCTAATCCTTGGCATCGGCGGAGGCGTGGCGATCGCGGCGCTGCAGATCGCCAAGGACGCCGGCGCGCAGGTCTTTGTCACCTCAAGAAGCGACGAGAAGCTGGAGCGCGCCCGGCAGCTGGGCGCCGACGTGCTCATCAACCAGGCGACGACTGATTTCTCGAAGGAGGTCTGGGGGCTGACGCAGAAGCGTGGGGTCGATGTCGTGATCGACGACGTCGGCGCCGCGACCTGGGCTGGCAGCGTTCGGGCGCTGGCCCGTGGGGGACGGCTCGTCACCTGCGGCGCGACTAGCGGGCCGAAGCCGGATGAGGACATCCGGCGGATCTTCCAGAAGCAGATCACGATTTACGGCTCGACGATGGGGAGCCGTCATGATTGGGAGCAGCTGACGAGGCTGCTAGCCGGAGGCAGGCTGAAGCCCGTAATCGACCGCACGTTCCCGCTGGAGCAGGCAGCCGTCGCCCAGGAGCGCATGGAGCGAGCTGAGCAGTTCGGCAAGCTCGTGCTGACGATCCCTCCGCTTTGATCCGGCGCACGCTTGCCGCAGCCTTGACGGGTTTGGCGGTGGTTGGTTGCGGCCATCCGACCGCCCAGCTGACACCGAGCCTATCGCCGAGGCATACGGCCACCGCCTCGCCGAGTCCCTCTCCGACCCCCGTGCCAACCCCGACCCCCCTACCACCGCCGCCCAACCTGCCGGGTGCATCCGGCATCAGCGTTCCGGCCGGATTCTCGGCCTATATCTATGCCCGCGGACTTGGGGCAGCGACCGCGATGGCGTTCGGGCCCGACGGGCGCCTGTATGTGACGACTGCCGGCGGGTCGCTCGAGATGGTCGCCTCGCCCGGCGCTGGGCCGCGGGTCCTGGTGTCGGGTCTGCCGACCGCCCTGGGCCTCGCCTGGCGAGCGAACGATCTGTTCGTGTCGGTCCGAGGCAGCATCCGCGCCTACCATCTGAGCAACGGCGCATTGACCGGTGGCGGAAGCGTGGTGAGGGGACTGCCGGTCAATCGCCATCAGAATGACTGGATTCTGCCGATGCCGGACGGCAGCTTTCTGGTGGGTCTCGGATCGACGTGCGACGTTTGTGTTGAGAGTGATCCGCGAAGTGCCGCGGTGTTGCGCTTTCGAAGCGATTGGAGTTACGCCGGCGTCGTCGTCCGCGGTAGCCGAAATCCGTACGGCCTCGCGCTCAGGCCGTCGACCGGTGAGGCCTATGTGACGATCAACGGTCAGGACAACCTCGGCAGCCAGCCGGCTGATCAATTGCTGCGTGTTGTTGATGGCGAAGATGCGGGCTGGCCGCGCTGCTGGCCCGCGTATTCCGATGGAAGTCTGCATGGAAACTGCGGCGGGGTTGCCCCTCCGGTGGCGGTGTTTATCCCCCACTCGTCGGCCGACGGCATCGCGTTCAACGATGGAACAGAGTTCGGCGACGCCTACGCAGACAACGCCTTCGTCACAGAGTGGGGAACCAACCTTGGCGGGCCGGTCGGGCGGAGGGTGGAGCGGGTTGTGCTGAGCGGCTTGCCCGGTGCGGAGCACGGCGCCGTCACCGATTTCGCCACCGGTTTCTCGCATCCGCTGGCGATCATCGAAGCCCCCGACGGCGGCTTGCTGGTCGGCGACTATGGCACCGGCCAGGTCATCGAGATTTTCCGGACCAGCTAAGGGGCGACCGCCGGCGCTCGAGCGTCAGAGCACGCACGGCAGGCGGCATCGATGAGCGATGGGGTGGCTTGGACGAGCCGCTGCGGGCACTGGGGCGCCAGGGCGCGTCATTGAACCAGCAGAATGGATTCGCCGATCAGTATGAGTCAACCGGGTCGACGGTCTCTCCGAATTGCGAGACACTCGGTCCACGTTGACATCACGAGCATTTGTCCGTTCTGCAATCGCGATCCCGGCTAGCGCAACCGTCGGCTGGCGGCCAATCCCGATCGACCAGATTTGGGGACCATTTGCCGCCCAAAAACGGAAAACCGACCATCGCTCAGTGGTCGGTTTTCCTGCCCCCTAGAGGGCCATGCTCGCCGGCAGGCGAGCCACCCTATTGTCGCACTCCCAGGGGCTTCGTGCCGTCCACCTTTGCGAAAGCGATTGCTTCTTATGCCTGAAATTGACAGTGCCGGTATCACCTTTATAGAGTGGTTGACCGTAGCACCCCTACTGCCGGTGTTCCGGGTCGTTTCTCTCCGGCAGCAGGGGTTTTGCTCTTACAGGGCGCCCGATTCACGCAGACTGCGGAAGCGCTCTTCGCAGATCACCAAGTGATCAAGAACTTCCACACCCAGTAGCCGGCCGGCCTCCTGGAGGTGCCGAGTAACTGCCAGGTCCTCGGGGCTGGGCGTTGGGTCACCAGACGGATGATTATGCGCAAGTATTACCGCGGCGGCACCAAGGGTCAGGGCCGGACCGAAAACCTCACGGGGTTGAAGCGAGGCGACATTCAAACCGCCGACCGCCACCCGCTCGCAGCCGACCGGTTGGTTTCGTGTATTGAGGTAAAGGACGGCAAAGCACTCCCGCATGCTGGACCGGAGATCCTGAAACTGAAGAAGCGCCTCGCGCGGCGAGCTGACGACCGGAGCCGCGCTATCCGGCGGGACATGCCAGCGCCGGGCCAGCTCCCGGACCGCAAGCAGGCGTCGAACCTGGCCCGGACGAAAGCCATGGCGCCGAGCCGATAGGCGGAGGTCGCCGGTCGGCCGCTCGACGATGGCGCCTTCGGCTAGCAGAGCCCTGATCCCAGATAGGTCTCCTCGCCGGCCGAGCAGCGCAGCCAGCAGGCCCGGCTCGTCGACTTCCGGCATCTTCGCCAGCATACCACAGATTTGTATGTCTGTCATTACAATAGCGAGCCGCCGCCGAGCGCTCATTTTTGGCGGACAACAGCCCCGCGTATGCCGAGCCCAATGTCAAAAAACGGAGGCTTGTCCCAACCGTCCTGTCTACTCACTGAGCCGCTCTCGAGCCGATGATCGCGCGGCAGGCGCTGCCTGACAGCCGCCTGCCCTCTTGTCTAATGCCGATCGCGGAGGACATCCTTGAGCCTTTGTTCGTCCGCCGCCTGCAGGATTACGGTGAGGTTGCCGAGCGGCATCACCTGCTGGCCATCTCGGTTGACGTTGCCTGGACCGGGGCGAGGGATTGGGCCTCCATGGCGGCCGAGTGCGCTACCGTGCGGTGCAGCGGCCAAGAGCAGGGAACGGCCCGTGGGCTGAACTCTTTCTATCGGCTCTAGCCGTCTCGACCTAAGCCGGCCGAAGGATTGGCTCCGGAGCCCGGATTCGAACCGGGAACCGTCGCGTTAACAGCGCGCTGCTCTACCGTTGAGCTACTCCGGAACGGCCGGTCCAGTATATCCGCCTAGTACCGCTCAGCTTGCGATTCGGTGCGGCACCGACCGCCCGCTCTCACGGCCTATGCCGAGCCGGCCAGGTGCCTCCCCGGCGCGCTCCTCTTCCTGATACTCGGCATCGCTGTTGATCAGCCATGGGTCGTACCGCGACCCGGTCGCGATGTTCCTGGCAACCAGAATGCCCGTCATCATCGAGTGGTCCTGATTGTTGTACTGATGCACCCCATTGCGTCCCAGTAACCAGAGGTTCGGTAGCGCGCGCGCCAGCCACTCGCGAATCAGCGCCAGATGGTCGAGGTAGTTGGCATCGTAGACGGGATAGGCGTTCGGCTGCCGATGGACGGTCCCGGCCTTCACCTCGTCCGGCCGGCAGATGCCGAGCGCGACCAACTCACGGCGCGCGAGGTCGAGCAGCTCGGCGTCCGACATATGCCAGAGGCCATCGGTTTCAAAGCAGAAATACTCCATGCCAAGGCCGCTGAGCCCGCTATCTGACACCATGTCCCGGCTCAAATTCTTGAAGTTTGAAATTCGTGCAACCTTGACGCCCGGGTCGTGCACATAGATCCATTGATCCGGAAACACCCTGGCTCGGTCGACGACCACATTCACGGTGATGACATCTCGGTATCCCAGCGCCTCCGCGGCCGAGCGGATCATCGACGGCACCGCTGGGTGCAGTTTGGCGATCAGCTCGCGGACTGGCATCGTGTTGATGAATTCCGATCCAAGAACATCCAGCGTTCCACCGCGCCGGTCGCGCACGACCACCGACAGGACTCGCCCGCCGGCATGCCGCAAGGCGACAACCTCCTCGCCCAACCGCACGGAGTGCCCGGCCGCCGTAAGCCGGCTCGCCATCGCTTCCCACATCTGTCCGGCGCCGCGTCGCGGATAGTGGAACGACCCGGCAAGAGTCTTCGCGATTGTTCGCTCGCCACGACCGCGCAGCCCCGACGGCAGCACGGCATTGCCAATCACCTCCACCAGGTTCAGTCCACGGATTCGCTGGCCTGCCCAGTCGGCGGACAGCTCGCCTGTCGAGATACCCCAGACCTTTTCGGTGTACGTCTTGAAGAACATCTCGAAAAGCCGGTGCCCGAACTGATTCGAGGCCCAGTTCTCAAACGAGGTCGGACTCTCCACCGGCCTCAGCCGCGCCCGCGCGTAGCTTGCTAAGCAGCGCGCCGTCTCAACCGGACCAAGGGTCAGAAAGGCGTTCGACGTCCGGATCGGGTAATCGAAGAATTTGCCCCGATAGAGGATCCGGGTGAGTCGTGACACCGGCCGGATCTCGTGCCCCAGAATCTCGGTCCAGAGCGCCTCGATTTCCGGGCTCTCGGAGAAGAACCGGTGGGGGCCGACATCGAACCGGCAACCCATGAATTCCAGCGTGCGCGCGATCCCGCCGACCTGGCCTTCCTGCTCCATCACCGTCACCAGGGTCCGGTGCCGGCTCAATTCGTGGGCCGCCGAGAGGCCTGCCGGTCCGGCGCCAATCACAACCACATGCTGGCTCGACCCGGCCGAGTTCGGATCTGTCATAGCGCACAAGAACAATCTCCGGCCGGCGAGCCAACTTGCACCGGAGTTGGCCTACTACCTTACTATTGCGCCTCATGGCCGAATTCAGCGACGACCACAAGGCTCGGAGCAACCCGTTCCTCCAACGGCTACGGCGTGGAGCGCTCCTTGGCGACGGCGCTATGGGAACCCAGCTCCATGCCCGGGGGGTCGGCTTCGAGCGCTCCTTTGACGAGCTCAATCTCACGCAGCCCCAATTAATCGAAGAAATCCACCGGGCGTACATCTCGGCTGGCGCCGAACTGATCGAAACCAACACTTTCGGCGCCAACCGCATCAAGCTCGCCCGCCACGGCCTTGAAGCCCAGGTGCGAGACATCAATTTCAAGGCGGTCAAACTGGCGCGGGAGGCCCGCGAGATTTCCGGCGAGCCGATATTCGTCGCCGGGGCAGTCGGACCCATCGGCCAGCAGCTCGAGCCAATCGGCCGGATCACGATCGCCAAGGCGACCGCCGCCTTCGAGGAGCAGATCGCGGCGCTGCTCGAAGGCGGTGCCGACCTCCTCGTGCTGGAAACCTTCACCAATCTTCCAGAGCTGCTCGCCGCCGTCTTGGCGGCCCGACGCACGTCCGACCTACCGATCGTTGCCCAGATGACCTTCGCGGAGGACGGCCTGACCCTGAGCGCCGAGGAACCGACCCAGGTGGTCCAGGCCCTCGAGCAGGCTGGGGTCGACGTCATCGGTGTCAACTGCGGTGTCGGCCCGCAAGTCGCGCTCCAGGTGCTGGAGTCGATGCGCCCGCACACCGCCCTTCCCCTGTCCGGCCAGCCGAATGCCGGATTGCCGGCGCGGGTCGAAGGCCGTTTCTTCTACTTCGCGACTCCCGAGTATTTCGCGAACTTCGCGCGCCAGGCAGCCGAGCTGGGCGTCGCTTATACCGGTGGTTGCTGCGGCACCACGCCGGCGCACATCGCGGCGATGCGCGCCGCCCTCCGGCCCGACACCGCGGCCCCACAGACCCGGCAGCCGCCGAGCCACACTGCCGTCCCGATCGACCTGAATCCGTCAGAGCCGCTGCCACGAACACCATTTGCCCAGCGGCTGGCCGACCGCAGCTTCGTGGTCAGCGTCGAGATCGATCCACCACGCGGCCTCAACCCTGCCAAGTGCATCGCGGGCGCCCAACTGGTCAAAGCCGCCGGCGCCGACGCCGTCAACATCGGCGACAGCCCGATGGCCCGCGTCCGGATGAGCGCGCTGTCGCTGGCGGTCATGATCCACCGTGACGTCGGCATCGATACCCTGATCCACTTCACCTCACGCGACAAGAACCTGATGGCGCTTCAGGCGGAGCTGATCGGCGCTCACGCGCTCGGCATCCGAAACGTGATCGCGCTGACCGGTGACCCGCCACGCATCGGCGACTATCCGTCCGCGACCGGCGTCTGGGACGTCGA
>Ga0209474_10003700_pt1 | contig 13362 bp, 12 predicted proteins | sample GraSoiAngelo_145_FD_185902 | JGI IMG/M metagenome (GOLD analysis project Ga0209474, IMG submission 185902) | Grasslands soil microbial communities from the Angelo Coastal Reserve, California, USA - 14_1009_05_20cm (SPAdes) (version 2) | ecosystem: Environmental > Terrestrial > Soil > Grasslands...
GGGCCGCGCGACGGAGTCGGGCCGCGGCCGCGCCTCGCGAACGAAGCAGATGCGCCGGTCGCGCTGCTCGGCTCAGCCCACGCTCGGCTTGCGGGGTCCGAGCGGCGAGAAGGGTGCAGATGCGAGGCGACGAGGGAAGTGGTGCCCGAGGCGGATGCCGCATACGCCGCAGGGCCGCGCGACCGAGTCGGGCCGCGGCCGCGCCTCGCGAACGAAACAGATGCGCCGGTCGCGCTGCTCGGCTCAGCCCACGCTCGGCTTGCGGGGTCCGAGCGGCGAGAAGGGTGCAGATGCGAGGCGACGAGGGAAGTGATGCCCGAGGCGTATGCCGCATACGCCGCAGGGCAGCGCGACCGAGTCAACGAAGCAGATGCGCCCTTATCGCCGCTCGGACGCCTGTGGGTTTGCGTTCGCCCACACAATAATCACGAGCACACCCTCCGCGTAGCGCGGGCCGCCGATGACGGCCGGGCTACCGCGGGCCGCCTGGATGTTCGTCGTGACCTCGTTCACGGCACCCCGCTGCAGGCGCACCCGCATGTAGACCGTGTCGCCGCTGACACGGTCGGGCAGGACCTCCAGCACGCGGTCGCCGGGCACCGGCCACTGCTGCATGGAACCGATCGGCACCTCGGCCCGATATCGCTCCAGCGATGTGTACTCCTGGTAGCCCGTGAGCTGGCGCAGCCGCGGCAAGAACGCCTGCAGCCGCTCGTCCGGCGCGGGCGGCGCGATGCGCAGGGTCGACGCCGGCGGCTTGTCGGTGGCCAGCAGCACGCGGGCGCCGAAGCGGACGACCTGCTGCGCGTCGACGGCGGGCGCCGCCAACAGGGCGACCAGCGCCAGGAGCAGGACGAGCAGCGGTCCCAGGGCCGCCTTCAGGCGCTTGCGCGCGTTGTGCAGTCGCGACATCACGGTTCCCATGGGAATCTCCAGCACGTCGGCAATCTCTTTGTACGACAGCCCCTCGATGTCACTCAGGACCACGATACGCCGATGGTCGTCCGACAGGGTGGCCAGCGCCCGCTCGATCCGCGCACGCTTCTCCGCGCCCGCGGCCGCCGCGTCGGGGGTCGCCTCGGCGGGCTGATCTACCAGCACGCGATCCCAGTCCTCTTCCGGCACGCGCTCGGTGCCGAAGGCGCGCCCGCGCGCGGCGCGGGAGCGCGCGCGATCGGCGGCCACGTTCATCACGATGCGAAACAGCCACGTGTAGAACGCCGACTGGCCGCGGAAGGACGGCAGCGCCTGCCAGGCTCGCACGAACGCCTCCTGTGCCACGTCCCACGCTTCCTCCCGATCGCGCAGCACGTTGTAGGCGAGACGCCACACGCGCTGGCGGTACTTCTCGACCAGCGGCTCGAAGGCCGCGATGTCGCCGGCGCGGCATCGCTCGATGAGGGCGGCGTCGTCGCTTTTCACGCGTTGTGGGTGGCGCCACGCCCCGTCCAGCCGTTAGACGCTCGGGTCGCCGTGTTTATTGTAGCGACGGCGGGTAGAGACGTGGGTGGCCTGGCCTAGGAGGTCAGCGGCGCCGTCTCCCGCGACCATGGTTCGAGCGCAGCGTGAGGAGAGCGTCCAACCCCAGCAGGTAGCTCTGCGGCCCGAAGCCGGAGATCTGCCCGCGGGCCGCGGCCGCGATCACCGACTGGCGGCGGAACTCCTCGCGGGCATGGACGTTGGAGAGGTGCACCTCCACCACCGGCACCTCGATCGCCGACACCGCGTCGCGCAGCGCGATCGAGTAGTGCGTGAACGCGCCCGGGTTGAACACCACGCCCATGAAGCCCTCGCGCCGCGCACCCTGGAGCCAGTTCACCAGCTCCCCCTCGATGTTCGACTGGCGGCACTCGACGCGCAGGCCCCGCTTTCGCCCGTGCTCCTTGATCAACCGATCGACGGCGGCGAGCGTGGTGCGGCCGTACACGGCCGGCTCGCGCGTGCCGAGGAGGTTCAGGTTGACTCCGTGAAGGACGAGCGCGGCCCCGGCCATGGCTAGTGCCCCAGGATCTCAGAAAACGCCCAGTCAACGAGGACGAAGAAGAGCAGACCGCCGAACACGGTGTACGCCAGCCCCGGCGCGTTGTCTTCGCGGTTGACCTCCGGGATGAGGTCGGAGGCGGCGACGTAGATCGTCACGCCGGCGGAGAGGGCCAGCGCGTAGGCGATGTGCTGCTGCGCGATGAAGCTCGTGCCGACGGCGCCCGCCAGCGTCAGGACACCGAGGCCGATCCCCGCCGCCAGCGCCGCGCCCCGCGAGTGGCCGCCCGCCAGCATGATCGAGGCGATCGTGAAGCCCTCGGGCAGCTTGTGCAGCATCACGGCGATGAACAGGATGGCGCCGAGCGCGGAGCTCACCATGAAGCCGGCGGCGATGGCCACGCCGTCGAAGACCGTGTGCACGCCGAGGCCGAGAACGGCCAGCCAGCCGGCCGACGGACGGATCAGCGCCTCCCGGTGGACCTCTTCGCCGAAGTGGAAGTGGGGGGCGACCGTGTGCTCGAACAGGTGGACGCCGAAGTAGCCGAGCAGCACGAACAGGAAGGCGTGGGGCACGTGGGTGCTCTCCGGCAGCATCCGCACGAAGGCGGCCGCCAGCATGAAGCCCGCGCCGCCGGCGACGAAGTAGCGCAGGCGGGCGGGGCCGTGCTTGTGGGCGGTGGTGACGATGGCGGCGCCGGCGACATCCGCGGCGGCCGCGACGGCCGCAAACGCCAAGTATGTTAACATCGGCGGGAGCATAGCATGGCCATCGGAGCTCCCCCCCGTCTGCTCGGCGAGATCCTCGTTGCCGAGGGATTGACCACCGCCGACGCCGTCGACCGCGCCCTGGCCCGCCAGCGGACCACCGGCGAGTTGCTCGGCGAAGCCCTGGTCGCCCTCGGTGCCGTCAACGAGGACGATGTCGCGCGCGCACTCGCCGTGCAGCAGGACTTGCCCTACGTCTGGCGCGAGGAGCTGCCGTCCACCGTGCCGGTGCTCAAGAACGTGTCGGCCAAGTACCTGCGCCAGTATCGGATCTGCCCGCTCACGATCGAGGGCGGCGTGCTCACCGTCGCCTCCGCCGATCCCCTCAACCCGGTCGTGGGCGACGACCTGCGCCAGGCCACCGGGCTGTCCGTCAAGTTCGTGGTCAGCTCGGCCACGGGGATCCTCGAGACCATCGACCGCAACTACGACGGCGCCAACGCCACGGCCCTGCAGCGCATCGTCGAGGGCATGGACGAGGAGCGCAGCGGGGACGGCGACGAAGACGTCAACCACCTGCGCGACATGGCCTTCGAGGCGCCGGTGGTGCGGCTGGTGAACCTGCTCGTCGAGAACGCGATCACCGCCGAGGCCTCCGACATCCACATCGAGCCGTTCGAGGACACGCTGCGCATCCGCTACCGCATCGACGGCATCCTGTACGATCAGGAGGCGCCGCCGCGGCGGCTGCAGGCGGCCGTCACCTCGCGCATCAAGATCATGGCCGAGATGAACATCGCCGAGCGGCGGCTGCCGCAGGACGGGCGCATCCGCGTCAACCTGCACGGCGCGCGCGTGGACATCCGCGTGTCCACCATCCCGACCGTGCACGGCGAGTCCATCGTCATGCGGCTGCTGCAGCGCTCGAGCGTGTTCCTGCCCCTCGAAAAGCTGGGCTTCCCGGCCGACACGCTCAAGCGGTTCGAGTCGCTCATCAAGCGCCCGCACGGCATCGTCCTGGTCACGGGGCCGACGGGCTCCGGCAAGACGACCACGCTCTACGGCGCGCTCGACAAGATCAACTCGCCCGACCGCAAGATCATCACGGTCGAGGACCCGGTCGAGTACCAGCTCAAGGGCGTCAACCAGATCGCCGTGAAGCCGAAGATCGGCCTGTCCTTCGCGACGGGCCTTCGGCACATCGTGCGGCAGGACCCCGACGTGATCCTCGTCGGCGAGATCCGGGATCTCGAGACGGCGGAGATCGCCATCCAGGCCTCGCTCACGGGCCACCTGGTGTTCTCGACGCTGCACACGAACGACGCCCCGGCGGCCATCACGCGCTTGCAAGACATGGGCGTGGAGCCGTACCTCGTGGCCTCGGTCCTCGAGGCCGTGCTCGCCCAGCGGCTCGTGCGCCGCATCTGCGGCGCTTGCCGCGTGCCCGACACCGTGAGCGCAGCCGACCTCGATGCCCTCGGCGTCGTCGCACCGGACCACACCGAGCTCCTCCGCGGCAAGGGCTGCGAAGAGTGCCGCGGCACCGGCTACCGCGGTCGCATGGGTATCTACGAGCTGTTCCCCATCACGGAGGACGCGCGCAGCCTGATGCTGCGTCGATCGTCGTCACGTGACATCCGGCAGCACGCCGTCGCGGCCGGGATGATCACGCTGCGAATGGACGGGTGGCGCCGCGCGTGCGAGGGCTTGACGACCGTCGACGAGATCCTGCGCGTCACCCAGGAAGACGCCTGAGGCGATGCCCGTCTTCGTGTACAAGGCCGCCGACCGTCGCGGCCAGACCATCGACGGTGTCATGGACGCGCCCGACGCGCGCGCCGTCGTCGAGCGCCTGCAGAAGGACGCCTACTACCCGATCAAGGTCACGCCGCACGGCGAGCGCGCGCCGCTCTTCTCGCTGGGCGGCTCGCGCGTTCGCCAGCGCGACCTGCTCTCGCTGACCCAGCAGCTCGCCACGCTGTTCGAGGCCGGCCTGCCCCTCGATCGGGCCCTGACGATTCTCGAGGAGCTGGCGCCCCACCCGCGCGTGCGGGCCATCGTGAGCGACCTGCTGCGCAGCGTGCGCGGCGGCGCGTCGTTCAGCGAGGCGCTCGCCAAGCATCACCCGCGGCCGTTCTCGCGCCTGTACATCAACATGGTCCGCGCGGGAGAGAAGGGCGGCGTGCTCGAAGTCGCCTTGCGCCGACTGGCGGAGTTCCTCGAGGCCCGCGCCGCCTTCAACGAGGCGGTGATCTCCGCCCTCATCTACCCGCTCGTCATCACCCTCGTCGGCGCCGGCGCCGTCGTCTTCCTGATGACCTTCGTCATCCCGCGCTTCGCGACGATCTTCAAGGACCTCAACCAGGCCATCCCGCTGCCCACGCAGATCCTCCTCGCCATCAGCGGGACCCTGCAGCAGTACTGGTGGGTTGGCATGATCCTCATCCTCGGCGGCGTCCTCGCCTGGCGGGTGTGGACGGCCACACCCGAGGGCCGGCTGTCGTGGGACCGCGCCATCTTGAAGGCGCCGATCTTCGGCGGCATCGCGCTGCACGTGGAGACGGCGCGCTTCGCGCGGACGCTGGGCACCATGCTGCGCTCCGGGGTGCCGGTGCTCGGCGCGCTCGCCGTGGTCGGCGACATGATGTCCAACACGGCGGTCGGCGCCGCGGTGTCGCGCCTGTCGGACGGCGTCAAGCGCGGCGGCACGATCGCGGCCGGCATGCAGGAGCAGACGTTGTTCCCCTCGCTCGCCATCCACATGGTGCGCGTCGGTGAAGAGACGGGACGGATGGAGGAGATGCTGCTCAAGGTCGCCGACACGTTTGAAACGGACGTGCGGATCGAGATGAAGCGAACGCTCGGCCTGCTCGAACCGACAATCATTTTGCTGATGGGGGTACTCGTGGCGTTCATCGTCGTCGCCATGCTGATGGCCATTTTCTCGATCAACGAGGTGGCGCTGTGAGGCGCCCCCGGTTCGTCAAGGGACTCCGCAACGAGCGCGGCTTCACGCTGGTGGAGCTGCTCGTCGTCATCATCGTCCTCGGCCTGCTCGTCGGTCTCGTCGGCCCGCGGCTCTTCGGCCACGTCGGGCAGTCCAAGCAGGCGGCCGCGAAGGCCCAGATCGAGCTGTTCGGGACGGCCCTCGACGCGTACCGGCTGGATGTCGGCTCGTACCCGACCTCCGCGCAGGGGCTGCAGGCGCTCGTGACGAATCCCAACGCCCCGAACTGGAACGGCCCGTATCTGAAGAAGAAGGAGGTCCCGACCGACCCGTGGGACGCGCCGTACAAATATTCGTGCTGCCCGGGCCAGCACGACGACTACGACCTGTGGTCGGAAGGTGCCGACAAGGCGCCCGGCGGGGAAGGCGAGAACGCCGACGTGACCTCGTGGCAGGCGTTGAAGTCGCGAAAGGCGCAGCCGTAGGCACTCGGCGGCGTGCCGCGCGATCAGCGCGGGGCTTCACGCTCCTCGAGCTGATCGTGACGCTGATGATCCTCATGCTGCTCGCCGCCCTCTCGGTGCCCGTCGTCGGCCGGAGCAGCGACGCGATCCGCAGTCGCGCCGAGGTCGCCGGCTTCTCGGCCGTCCTGCGGCGCGCGCGCGAGCGTGCGATCACGAGCCGGCAGTCGCACACCGTGGTGATCGATCCGCCGAACCACAAGGTGACGGTGCTGGCCGGCCCCGACGGCGAGGTGCGGGAGACGCGCCCACTGCCCGAGCGCCTCACCGTGGAGGCGACGCCGCCGCCCGCGCTCAGCGTGCGCTTCGAGCCGGAGGGAACCTCCAGCGGCGCCGACTACAAGGTCAGGGCAGGCGACGTCGTCTATCGAGTGACCGTCGACCCGATCACCGGCCGCGTGAAAAACACCAAGCTATGAGCATGCAGCAAAAGCGCGAAGCCGGATTGGTCACGGACAGCGCCGGCCAGTCGGGGTTCACGCTGCTCGAGGTGCTGATCGCGCTGGCCATTCTGAGTATGGCGATCGTCGTGTCGATCCAGGGCTTCGCGTCGGGGCTGCGGCTGCTCAAGCTCTCCGGCGAGCACCAGGAGGCGATGCTGATCGCCGATCTCAAGGCGCGCGAGATCACGTCGCCGACACAGGCGGGACGCGACAGCGGCACCGAGGGCGCGTTCACGTGGGAGCGGGAGGTCAAGCAGGTCGTCACGCCCGATCTCGACGTGGACGGCCGCCCCCTGAGATGGCGCCAGTGGGAAGTCGACGTGCGCGTGAGCTGGGGCGATCATCGCCAGGTCATGGTGGCCACGCTCCGCACGGTCGCCGGCGACGGTGACAACAAGGCGACGAACCCGAGGCCATGAGACGCGCACGCGGCTTCACCCTGGTCGAGGTGCTGATCGCGCTGGCCATCGTTGGCCTGCTGCTGACCATCGCCTTCAGCGGCCTGCGCGTGGCCATGGCCGCCTGGACCCGCGGCGAGGATCGCGCCGAGGCGCACCAGCACGTCCGCGCGATCGCCTTCACGATGGCGCGCGCGCTGGGGGCCGCCTACCCCTATCGCGGCGCGAAGGGCGAGGCGCCCGAGCTCGTGATGCTCTTCAACGGCGCCGAGCAGAAGCTCGAGTTCGTCACGCAGGCGCCGCCGCTGCCCCTGCAGGCGCCGATCGCGTTTACGGCGGTGGTCATCTCGCTCGAGTCGGGCGAGGAGACGGGCCTGATCGTGCGCGAGCGCGCGCTGCCCAACCGCGATCCATTCACGAAGGCCGAGATCGTCATGCGCGATCCCGGCATCACCTCGCTCGCCTTCAAGTTCCAGAACGAGGACGGCGACTGGGTGGACACCTGGGACGGCCAGGACCTCAAGGCGATCCCGCGCGGGATCCAGCTGCGGCTGGGCAGCACCGTCAACGGCCGCGCACAGACGCTGCCGCCCATCACGGTCACGCTGCGGACGACGGGAGCGACGCGGTGAGCCGGCAGCGCGGCTTTGCCCTCATCGCCGTGCTCCTCGTGCTGGCCATGGTCGGCGTGCTCGGCGCGGAGTTCGCTTACTCGATGCGGCTCGAGGCGACGTCGGTGCGCGCCTACAAGGACACGCTGACCGCCGCGCACCTCGCCGAGGCGGCCATCGAGCAGGGCATCCGTGAGATCGCCGGCGACGTCACGTACGCGGTCGTGACCGAGGACGACAGCCTGACCTTCTACAACCGCGACCGGCTGCCGCTGAAGCGGCTGCCGCGGACCAAGGTGCCGCTGGGCGCCGGACAGTTCTCCTACCGGATCACGGACGAGGAGGCGCGGCTCAACCTCAACGCCTCGCCGCCCGACCGCGTGGATCGGCTGCTGACGGCCATGGGCCTCGACAAGTCCGAGCGCGACACGATCAACGACAGCATCCAAGACTGGCGCGACGCGAACGACGAGCACCGGGTCAACGGCGCGGAGAGCGAGGATTATTACCTCAAGCTGCCGCTTCCGTATCGTGCCAAGAACGGCAACCTGGACTCGATCACAGAGCTGCTCCAGATCAAGGGCGTGACGCCGGCGATCTACAACGGCGTCGGCGGCAAGCCGGGGCTCGCGGCCTACGTCACCGTGAAGTCGCCGGGCCAGGTGAACCTCAACACCGCCTCGTGCGTCGTGCTGCACGCGCTCGGCGGCGCCGGCGACGCGGAGTGCTCGGCCATCGAGCAGGCCCGGCGCGAGGGCCCCTACGCGAGCGTGCCGGGGCAGTTCGGCGGGAGGGGCCTCTCGCTGACGACGCGTACCTTCCGCATCGAGGCCGACGGTCTCATCGACGGTCAGGTGCGGGCGCGGGTGACGGCCATCGTCCAGCGCAACCCGCAGAGCGGCGGCGACACCGTGACCGTCCTCGAGTGGTCGGGGGTCCGGTAACCCGGAAAAGTTTTGCAGATCGCGGGTTTGTCCCTTAGGCTAATTGAATGAACTTCAAGCCGCTCCGGCTCTCTGTCGTCCTGCTCGGTGACCGCCTCGCGATCGCCGCCCTGCGCGGCGCGCGCGTCGAGACGTTCATCGTCGAGGCCGAGAACCCGGCCGACGCCCTGCGCGCCGAGCTGGAAGCGCGCGGGCTGCCGGCGCGCAACGCCTTCTTCGCGCTGTCCCGCAGCGTGGTGACGGTCAAGCCGATCGACCTGCCGCCGGTGGCCGGCGACGTGCGCCAGATGGTCGGCTTCGAGCTGGAGCGCCACCTGGCGTTCTCCCCCGAGAACGCCTCCTACGACTTCGTCCCGCTCCCGCCCGATCCCTCGGCCGAGCGCGCCGCCACCGCTGAGCAGCGCGTGCTCATCACCGCCGCGGACCAGCGTGTGGTCGAGTCGGCCGTGCGGCTGGCCACCGACGCGCACCTGCGGGCGGTGTCGCTGACGGTCGCTGCCCACAACCTGCCGACGCTGGCGCGGCTGCCGCGCGGCACGCACGTGGCGTGGGTGCATCGCGCGGGCGGCGCGACCGACCTTCTGTTCCTGGTCGGCGACACGCTCGTGCTGAGCCGCAGCCTGCCGGGCACCGACGAGGCGCTCGTGGCCGACGAGCTGCGACGCTCGCTGGTGGTGCTCCGCTGGCGCGGGTGCGACGTGGTGTGGGTCTCGGGCGACGCCGACGCGCCGAACGCGCCGACCGAGAGCCCGCTCGCGACGCTCGGGGCGCCGGTGACCGAGCCCGAGTGGACGTCGCGCGGCGCCCGCCAGATCGAGGGCCTCGCCGCCGAGCAGCGCGGTGCGCTGCAGCTCGCGGTCGCCGTCGCGGCCGGACGCGGGGTGCGGCCCCTCGAGCTCCTCCCGGCGGCCGTCCGGCCGCGCCGGCTCACGCGCGCGCAGAGCATCACCGTTGGCATGGCGGCGGCCACCGTGCTGCTCGGCATCATCGCGCTCCTCGCCCCGGGCTGGCGTGAGCAGCGCCACCTGAACCGCATCAACGCCGAGATCAACCGGCTCGACCCGGAGGTGAAATCGGTCGATCGCGTGCTGCGCGAGCTCGAGCGCAAGCGCAAGCTGCTCGCGACGGTCAACGGCGTCGAGGCGGCGGGGGTGCGGCCGCTGCCCGTCCTGCGCGAGCTCACCGAGCTCCTGCCCGGCGACGCGTGGCTCACGACCGTCTCGCTCGACGCCAAGGGCGTGGAGCTGACGGGCGCGGCCTCGGCCGCGAGCGCGCTCATTCCGCTGCTCGAGAACTCGCCGCGCCTGGAGCGGGTGGAGTTCTCCTCGCCGGTCACGCGCGGTCGCGACAACAAGGAGCAGTTCCGCATCCGCGCGGCATGGGAAGCCGCCGGCGCCGTCGCGACGACGCCGGCGCCCGGAGGCGTGGCGCCCGCGCCCGGCGCCGCCCCGCCGTCCGGCGCCGTCCCGCCGCCCGGGGCCGTCGCGCCCGCCCCCGGCGCCGCCCCGACCGTGCCCGGCGCGCCCGTGCCGGGTCAGCCGCGGCGGCCCGCGCCGACGACGCCGCAGGGAGGCCCCCGCCAGTGATGCGATGGCTCGGTCGGCTCTCGCCGCGGGAGCGCGCCATCGTGCTCGGGGGCGCGGCGGTGGCGGTGCTCGTCTTCGGCTGGCTCTTCGTCCTCAACCCCCTGCTCAGCAGCAACACCGCGACCGCCGACCTCGTGCCCGAGCGCGAGCGGCTGCTCGTGCGCCGGATGGATCTGCTCGCGCGGCGCGGCCAGATCGCCGCCGAGCTCGAAGCCGCCAACGCGGGGATCGACAAGCTCAACGCGCGTCTGCTCACGGCGGCGGCGCCGGCGGTGGCCGCCTCCGAGCTGCAAAAGCTCGTCAAGGACATGGCGGCCGAGGCCAGGACCGAAATCCGCAGCGAGCGCATCCTGCCGCCCGAGGAGCGGGGCGAGCTGCTGGAGATTCCGGTGGAGATCGCGGTGTCCGCCGAGATTCGCCAGCTCGTCGACCTGCTGGCGCGGGTCGAGGGAGCGCAAAAATTATTAACCGTTAAAGACCTGCGCGTGAGAGTAGTAAACGTCAGCCAGCCGAAAGAGCTATTGGCGACGCTGACGGTGTCGGGCTTCATTCTGCCGCCCGGCAAGGCGAAGGCGTAATGCCGAGGAGATTCGTGGCCCTGAATTTGGCGCTCGCCGCCGTGGCGACGCTGCTGATCGTGTACATCGTCCGCCAGTTCGTCGCGCCGATGCCCCTGCCCGTCGGCGGCCGTCGGGCCGCCGGGCCGGTCATGTCGACGGTGACCGACACGGCGAAGACGCCGGCCAGCGCCTACAACGTGGTCGCCGCGCGCAACCTGTTCAGCCCCACGCGCACCGAGGCGCCCAGCAGCACGTCGGTGACGGGGCTGCCGGTCGCGAGGCCGAACCTGTTCGGCGTCGTCGTGCGCAGCATCGGGGCCTCGGTCGCGTATCTCGAAGATCCCACGACCAAGCGAGTGGCGGGCTATCGCGTCGGCGACAAGATCCAGGGCGCGACCGTTCAGGCGATCAAGGCCGACGGCGTGACCATCGACGGGCCCGGCGGCCCGATGGACGTGCGCCTGCACGAGCCCAACAAGCCCCGCGCGATGCCGGCCGCGGCAACCGCGACGCCGCCGAGCGTGGCGCCCGCGCTGCCGGGCGTGATCCCGCCGGCCGCCACCGCGCCCGCGCCGTCGCAGGCGGCCCAACCCCCGCCGCAGCCCGCTCAGCAGGGGATGGTGCCGCCCGCCGGGCAGCCGCCCGGCGTGGGTGTGCCCGTCCAGCCAGGCGTTACCCCACCGGTCATTCCAGGCCGGCGGCCGCTCCCACCGAATCTGCTGCGCCGTCTGCCACCCGGCATGGGCGATGCGCCGCAACAGTAATGTAACCGGCTTCGTCGCGAGCGCCGTTGTCCTCTCATTCGTCGCCGGGTGCGCGACGCGGACCGCGGCGCCGAAGATCTCCACGCCGCCCATCGGCCCCGTGCCGTCGCCGACCGTCACCGTCCAGGTCGAGCCGACGACACCGCTGCCACCGGTCTCCGTCGGACCGCGCCAGCCCGGACGTCCCGAGGCGGCCCCGGTGACGCCACCGCCGACCACGGCGCCGCCGCCCGTGCCCGCGGCGCCCGTGACGCCGCCGAGCGGACGCTTCATCGTGCTGAACTTCGACAGCGCCGACATCGAGACGGTGATCCACGCCGCGAGCGAGATCGTCGGCTTCAACTACGTGCTCTCGCCCGACGTGCGCGGCAAGGTGACGGTACAGACCTCCGGACGGATCCCTCAGGAGGACGTCTTCGGCGTGCTCCTCGGCATTCTCGAGGTGCACGGCTTCACGGCGGTGAAGTCCGGCAACCTCTACAAGATCGTGCGGGTCGAGGGCGCCCGTGAGCGCGCGGTACCCACGATCGTCGGTGACGTACCGCTGGAGGGCCGCGCGGGGGATGAGATCATCACGCAGATCGTGCCGGTGCGATACGCCTCGGTGAACGACCTCGGGGTGTTGCTGCGTCCGTTCGTGTCCTCGCGCGGCACGCTGGTGGCCAACCGCGAGACCAACGTCCTCATCATCACCGACGCGGCCTCGAACGTCCGCCGCGTGCTCGACATCATCAGGCTGGTCGACGTGCAGATCTCGCTGGACGAGTTACAGATCATCCCGGTGACCTTCGCCGACGCGACCGAGGTGGCCGCCATCCTGAACCAGCTCTTCGCGGGCGGCCGCCTGCGCGCGGGAGCCGCGCCCGGCGCCCCGACGCCGACGCCGGCGCCCGGGACGGTCGCGCCCGGCCCCGCGGGCGGCGCCGTGACGGATCGGCCGCCGCTCGTCATCGCCGAGAAGCGCTCGAACTCGATCGTGGTGAACGGGCGCAAGAACGAGATCGAGATGATCCGCCGCATCCTCACGCAGCTCGACATCAACGTCACGGGCGGCCGGCGCGTGTTCATCTACTTCGCGGAGAACGCCAAGGCCAAGGACCTCGCGGCCACGCTGAACGCGATCTACGGCGCCAAGGAGACGGTGCCGACGGCGCAGCCCACGCCGCCCCTGACCGGCCGTGCGGCGGGGCAGCCGCTGCCGCCGCCGCCGCCCGCGCCGACGGCGGCGCCCGGCGCGACCCTCGGCGTCACGGACGTCGGGCTGGCCGAGGGCCAGTTCCGCTTCATCGCCGACGAGACGACGAACTCCGTGATCGTCACGACCACGCCGCGCCAGTGGGCCGACATCGAGCCGACGGTGCGCTCGCTCGACAAGATGCCGCGCCAGGTGCTGATCGAGGTCCTGGTGGCGGAGATCACGCTGAACGAGGACATGCAGCTCGGCATCGACTGGGCACTGCGGGCGGGCAAGTTCAGCGTGGCCCAGCAGTCCATCACCACGTCGACGAACACCAGTCCGACGATCACGACCCCGTCCGGATTCGATACGATCGGCGCCCTCACCACCATCGCCGGCCTGCCCGCCGGCGGGCTCACCGGGTTCACCTTCGCGACCGACAAGTTCTTCGCGATGCTCAACGCCTTCGCCTCGGACAATCGCGTCAACGTCATCAGCAACCCGCACGTGATGACGTCGGAGAACAAGAAGGCCATCATCAATGTCTCGCAGTCGGTTCCGATCATCACGGGCCAGCAGACGAGCACGGTGAGCACGCCCGGCACCACGGGCGGCACCACGAGCACGAGCATCACCACGGGCGGCGTCAACCAGACCGTCGAGTATCGCGACGCCGGCGTGATCCTCACCGTCACGCCGCGCATCGGCGAGCGCGGCACGGTG
>Ga0209474_10003701_pt1 | contig 13359 bp, 11 predicted proteins | sample GraSoiAngelo_145_FD_185902 | JGI IMG/M metagenome (GOLD analysis project Ga0209474, IMG submission 185902) | Grasslands soil microbial communities from the Angelo Coastal Reserve, California, USA - 14_1009_05_20cm (SPAdes) (version 2) | ecosystem: Environmental > Terrestrial > Soil > Grasslands...
TGCGGCAAAGCTATAGGCGGGCCGGAAGGAATATTGCGCCGCCATTGCGAAGGAAGAACACGCTCGCCGTCATCGCCCGGCTCAACCGGGCGATCCAATATTCCAGGGTGCCGAGCGAGAAAACTGGAAAGAGGCGGCGTGACGATGAGCGCTAGTGCGCTCACGCGGGGATACCGCTTTCGCGGGTATGACGACCCTGGCTACTTTCCGGCCGTATTGAAGCGGGAGAGGTCGCAGTCGGGCTCGGCATACTTCGTCCGGCGAAGTCCGTCGCGGTCCTCGATAACGGTCGGACGGCAACGCGCTTGCCAGGCCTCGCGGCCATCGGCTTCGGCCTTCTGCTGCTCCGGAGTAAGCGGCGAAGCGGCACGCAGCACGTTATCGCCGTTCACGGTAAAATTGGTCGATTGGCTCGGGCTAAGCGGAAGTCCGGCGGCTATGGCCGCTTCCTTGGCTCTCGCGGCAGCAGCCGCCGACTTCGCCGCTGCCGCGGCGTCGGCTGCGTGTCCGTGGTCCATCGACCACGAACCTTGCTGCTGAGCCGACGCAGTCGCGATACCAGTCGTAACGAAGAGCAACACAGCTGCAATCGTGCGCATTTTTACTGACCTGCAAGAGAGAGTCTGATTGCTTCTTGTAGTCCGCAGGTCTTGAGGCCGCGTAAAACAGCCTGGTTAGCGCAGGCGCAACGGGATGCGTCGAATTGTAATGACAGTGTTTCCACCTCCGGTTCCGGTCGGGAGGGGGCGTTTGGCTCGGCGGCTCACGCCTTGTCCGGTCCGACCCTCACCAGTTGCTTACCGAAATTGGCGCCCTTGAGAAGCCCGATGAACGCGGCCGGCGCGCTGTCGAGACCCTCGGTGACGAATTCGCGATGTTTGACCTTGCCCTCGCGCACCCATTGCGACATGTCGCGCAAAAAATCAGCATGACGCGAGGCGAAATCGCTGACGATAAAGCCGCGGATAGTCAGGCGCTTGGTGAGCACGTTGCGCATCAGCGATGACGCCCATTTCGGCACCGAAGCTTCGGTCTCGTTATATTGCGCGATCAGGCCGCAAACAGGTATGCGCGCGAATGTGTTGAGCAGAGGATACACCGCCTCGAACACGGCGCCGCCGACGTTCTCGAAATAGACATCGATGCCTTTCGGACAGGCTTCCTTCAGTCGCGATGCCAAATTGGGATCACGATGATCGACGCACTCATCGAACCCGAGTTCACGTTTGACATAGTCGCATTTGTCCTTGCCGCCCGCTATCCCGACCGCGCGTGCTCCCTTGATTTGAGCGATCTGCCCGACCGCCGAGCCGACCGCGCCGGATGCCGCCGCAACCACGACGGTTTCACCGGGCTGCGGCTTGCCGATATCCAAAAGGCCCGTGTAGGCCGTCATGCCGGGCATGCCGAGCACGCCGACCGCGGTCGAAACCGGACCGAGTTTCGGGTCGATCTTGGTCAGTCCCTTGCCGTCGGAAACCGCGTGCGTCTGCCAGCCTGCTCGTGCGAGTACGATGTCACCCTTGGCGAAGCCGGGATTTTTCGAATCCATGACCTCGCACACCGTACCGCCTTCCATCACCCCGCCGATCGGCACCGGCGCCGCATAGGATGGGCCCTCGCTCATGCGGCCGCGCATATAGGGATCAAGCGACAGCCAGATGGTACGCAGGAGAACCTCACCCTGGCCCGGAGTAGGTACCGTGGCATCCTCGATGCGAAAATCCGACGGTTTAGGTTCACCGACCGGACGAGAGACCAGCACGACGCGTTTTGCTGATTGAGACATTGGATTTCCTCCGATTGCTATTCGCGTCTTTGCGAGGAGCGGAGCGAGATGACGAGGTTGGTCCGCGCTAGGCCGTGATTTTCGCCAGCGCCTGGTCAAACGCCGCAGCCGCGCTCGGCAGATCCTTGAAGGCCCGTATCTGACGGGTCTCCTGCAAGTCCTTTTCAGAAACCCCAGAGCGCACTTCAGAGAAAGCCTTGCCGCCTTCAATCATGCCGGCCGGGGCGCTGACATGAAACTCATGGTCCTCGAGCGGCGCATCCTTTAGCAGCCAGACCCCAAGCGTCACGATATCGTTGCCACGCCGGTACGAGATATAGCGATCGACCGCGACGGTGCCATCTCGCTGATGTCCGCCGAGCTTTGCAAAGCCCTTGGCATCCAGAAGCTTGTGGGATCGAAATCCCTTCACGCCCGCCGACTTTGCTTTGGCGGTCTCTTCCGAAAGGTCGTATTTCTCCGCCATCTCTTTACCGACCGCGGCAAGCTGACCGGACATGTCGTGCTCGAATTCCTTCAGCTCGGTCCGCGGTTTCGCCGGCTTGCGCGGCTTTGCGGCATCGCGCTTTTCCATCTCGGCCTTGCATTGCGCAATGACCGCAGCCACGGATTTTCGCTCCGCGTTGACGAGCAAATTCTTCAGATCCTGATCTGAGAGCGCGGCAATCCTGTCGTCCGACCAATCGACCATAGTAACCAACTTCTATTTTGAACCGTTGTTGAATAATTCCAAAAGACTTCGGGCGCGTGTTTGGGCGTCGCGCGACGATCTGCGCAATAATACCGCGTTTAGGTGTGGGCGGCAATTTGGCCCGGAGTTACACCCCGCCGGGGTAATTCGGGCTTTCTCTGGTAATGGTCACGTCGTGGACGTGGCTCTCGCGCAGGCCAGCGCCAGTGATGCGGACGAATTGCGCCTTCTGCTGGAATTCGGCAAGATTACTTGCGCCGACATAGCCCATTGCCGCGCGCAGCCCGCCCGCAAGCTGATGCATGACGTTCCCGACCGGACCCTTGTAGGGCACCTGCCCCTCGATTCCCTGTGGCACCAGCTTGAGCGTGTCTTTAATATCGTCCTGAAAATAGCGGTCGGCGGAGCCGCGCGCCATCGCGCCTACCGATCCCATTCCGCGATAGGCCTTGTAGGAGCGGCCCTGCCAGAGAAACACTTCGCCCGGGGTCTCGTCGGTGCCGGCGAGCAGCGAGCCGACCATCGCGATGTCGGCGCCGGCGGCAAGCGCCTTGGCCAGATCGCCGGAATATTTAATCCCGCCATCGGCGATTATCGGCACGTTGACCTTCTTTGCCGCTTCGACCGCATCCATGATCGCGGTCAGTTGCGGTACGCCCACGCCAGCGACAATGCGGGTAGTGCAGATCGAACCCGGACCGATGCCGACCTTGATCGCGTCAGCCCCGGCATCGATCAGCGCCTGCGTCCCCTCCTTGGTCGCGACGTTGCCTGCAATCACCTGCACGGCGTTCGAAAGCCGCTTGATGCGATCGACCGCTTTCAGCACATGCGAGGAATGGCCGTGCGCGGTGTCCACAACGACCAGGTCGACGCCCGCCTCGATCAGCCGCTCGGTGCGTTCGAACCCATTCTCACCTACAGTCGTTGCGGCGGCGACACGCAGCCTGCCTTGCGCATCCTTGCAGGCCAGGGGATGCGCAACCGCCTTTTCCATGTCCTTGACCGTGATCAATCCGACGCAGCGGTACTGATCATCGACCACCAGCAATTTCTCGATGCGATGCTTGTGCAGCATTCGTTTCGCTTCGTCCTGGCTGACTCCTTGGCGCACCGTCACCAGATTTTCGTGCGTCATCAGCTCGGAGATTTTCTGCCGCGGGTCGGTGGCGAAGCGCACGTCACGGTTGGTAAGGATGCCGACCAGTTTTCCCGGCACGCCCTTGGCCGCGCCGGTGACGACGGGGATGCCGGAGAAGCCATGATCGTTCATCAACGCAAGCGCGTCCGACAGCATCGCATCGGGCCCGATGGTCAGGGGATTGACGACCATCCCGGATTCGAACTTCTTGACCTGACGCACCTGCGCGGCCTGGCCATCCACGTCAAAGTTGCGATGGATGACGCCGATGCCGCCCGCCTGCGCCATCGCTATCGCCATGCGTGCTTCGGTGACGGTGTCCATCGCCGAGGCGATAATCGGAATGTTGAGCGGGATCGAGCGGGTGAGCTGGGAGCGGATATCGGCCTCGGAGGGCAAGATGTCCGAAAGCCCGGGCTTCAGAAGCACATCGTCGAACGTATAGGCTTCGCGAATCGCCTGAAGTCCCTGCACCACCGCCATCGCCAACTCCGTTCAGCGGCACCACCGCCGCGCTAGACTACAGGATGAAAAGATGCGTCGGCGACGCTATTAGCGCCGCCGTCGAATCGCCCATCAGTAGGGTTGGCGGTGGTCGATAGCATGGCCCCATGACGATTCAAAGGGCCTGAGGCCTCAAATTCAGCATCAGCGCGGGTGTCCGGGCGGTGGGCCATGCCGGCGGATCGCGTCAACCACCTCTCGATGCATCCGCTGTTCCCGTTTCATATGAATTGCGATCACCGCATGCGCCGACGGCACCAGCAGCAGCGGGTGGAAAACCAGCCCGAAGATCAAGCAAATGACGATCAGGACCAGATTGAAAATCGCGGAGAATGGTTGCCCATTCAGGAGCAGCCCAAGCGGAGGTACTAGCGCAGCAAGGACGTAGATCATCAGGGATCTCCAATCGGGATCAGCAGTGATGTCGCCAATCGGATTTAGGTGCTTCGGAGGGTTCCGCAATAGCCTGCACGGCCAAGGGATGATACAGCCCGTGCTCCGGCCGCAAGCCATCTCGCCCCCGAATCTCCATGAAAAAAGAACGTCTGATCCCGCTGATCGTGGCCACTGCCCTGTTCATGGAAAACATGGATTCGACGGTGATTGCGACATCGCTTCCCGCGATCGCCGCCGATATCGGCACCAGCCCCCTGACGCTCAAGCTCGCCATTACCTCCTACTTGTTGTCCCTCGCGGTGTTCATACCAGCGAGCGGATGGACCGCCGATCGCTTCGGCGCGCGGATGGTATTCAGTCTCGCGGTTGCCGTTTTCATGGTCGGCTCGATTGGCTGTGCGCTGTCCTCCTCGGTCACCCAATTTGTCATTGCGCGTATCGTGCAAGGCGCCGGCGGCGCAATGATGACCCCGGTCGGACGTTTGGTGCTGCTGCGCTCCATCGACAAGAGCGCGCTCGTCAACGCCATGGCCTGGGTCACTGTGCCCGCGCTGGTCGGACCCGTCATCGGTCCGCCGCTCGGCGGTTTCATCACCACCTATTTCTCCTGGCATTGGATCTTCCTGATCAATATTCCGATCGGGCTGCTCGGTATCTTCATGGCAATGCGCTACATCGACCCGATCCGCAGCGAGGACCCCGAGCGCTTCGATCTCTATGGGCTGGTGCTGGCCGGCATCGGACTTGGCGGGATCGCGTTCGGCCTTTCCGTCGCCGGCCTCAACTTGTTGCCCTGGACCATCGTCGCCGCGCTGGTGGCGATCGGATCGATCTCGATGACGCTCTATGTCATTCACGGCAGGCGCACTGCCTCGCCGGTGCTGGATTTCACGCTGATGCGGCTGCCGACTTTCCGCGCCAGTATCATCGGCGGATTTCTGTTCCGCCTCGGCATCGGCGCGCTGCCGTTTCTCCTGCCACTGTTGATGCAGGTCGGATTCGGCCTGTCGCCTTTCCGTTCCGGGCTTGTGACATTTGCATCCGCGGTCGGCGCCATGGGCATGAAAACGCTGGCCGCGCGCCTCATCAAGACGTTCGGTTTTCGCAACATCATGATGATCAATGCGGTGGTGAGTTCGGTTTTCCTGGCCGCCTGCGCACTGTTTACGGTCACGACGCCACTGCTGCTGATCATGATCATTCTCGTGGTCGGCGGCTTCTTCCGCTCGCTGCAGTTCACGGCCATCAATACCGTCGCCTATGCCGAGGTCGAACCGGTGCAGATGAGCCGCGCCACCACGCTGGTCAGCGTCAACCAGCAGTTGGCGATTTCAGCAGGAGTGGCCGTCGGCGCGTTCTCCGTGGAATCGACCATGCTGGTGCGCCATGTGCAGGAACTGAGCGCGGCAGATTTCGCGCCGGCCTTCATGGTGGTCGCGGTCATCTCGGCGGTTTCGGCGTACTTCTTCTATCTGATGCCAGTCGATGCCGGTCATCAGATATCGGGACGACGAACTCTCGTGATCTCCGAGCCGACCCGCGAGCCCGAGGCGGAGGAGGAAGCAGCCAGCGAAACCGTGACCGCTCGCGATCAGCGGCTGGGGTAGCCTTGCGTTTTTGCGGGCAACGATCGGAGATCCGCCATCCCGAGACTCAGTAGGGCGGATTAGCGCAGCGTAATCCGCCGTCGAAACAAAGATGGCGGATTACGCCGCGCTAATCCGCCCTGCCGACTCTCACGCCTTCCCCTTCGACTGACCGCGAAATCCCATCGCCAGTACGTAGCGCTCCGAAGAATCCTGTCGGCTTGAGGCCGGCTTGACGTGCTTGACGCTCGCGAAATCGCGCTTGAGTTCCGCCATCAACGCCGCATCAGCCCCGCTCTGAAACACCTTGGCGAGAAACGTGCCCCCGGGATTAAGCACTTCCGCGGCAAAAGCTGTGGCGCCTTCCACCAGGCCCAGAATCCGCAACTGATCCGTTTTGCGATGGCCTGTGGTGTTGGCCGCCATGTCCGACAGCACAACATCGGCGCGGCCGCCGATCATCGCAAGCAATTTGGCCGGCGCATCGTGCCTCTGAAAATCAAGCTGCGCGAAGCTGACGCCCGGTATCTCCGGCATCTCCAGAAGATCGATGGCGATCACCCTGCCCTTGCGGTTGGCCGCGCCCACCCGTTTGGCCGCGATCTGGCTCCAGCCGCCAGGAGCGGCGCCGAGATCGACCACGGTGGTGCCGGGTTTGAGAAAATGGTACTTGTCGTCGATCTCGATCAGCTTGAACGCCGCGCGCGAGCGCAATCCCTCGCGCTTGGCTTGCGCCACATAGGGATCGTTGAGCTGGCGCTCCAGCCAGAGCTTCGAGGACAGCTTGCGCTTGCCTCCCGTTTTGACGGTGACGTGCAGCCGCCCGGTGGTATCTTTGGCCATAATGCGCCTATCGGCTGATCACGCCGTCCTCGCGCATCATTTCCACCAGCATTCCCTCGCGCAGCCCGCGATCGGCGACACGCAATCGAGGCAGCGGAAACGCGTTGCGTATAGCGTCAAGTATCGCGCAGCCTGCCAGCACCAGATCGGCGCGCTCCACGCTGATGCAATTGTTGTTGGCTCGCTGTTGATAGCTCATGCCGAGCAGGCGCGCGATGGTCGACGTGATGTCTGCATTGTTCAACCATATCCCATCGATCCGTCTGCGATCGTATCGCGCCAAATTGAGATGAACACCGGCGAGCGTCGTCACCGTGCCCGAAGTGCCGAGCAGGTGCATATCCCTGAGTTCTGTGCCGTGCTCGGCCGCGAACGGCATCAAGTGTTGAGCGACCTCATCGACCATGCTTGCGTAGGTGTGCGGAGTGACGTCCTTGCCGCCAAAATGTTCGGCCAGCTTGACCACGCCGAGCGGAATCGACATCCAAGCCTTGATCCGCGGCGCGGCGTCTTGCTCGTTCGGATCGCGCTCGATCCGGACCAATTCGGTCGATCCGCCGCCGATGTCGAACAGAATGGCGCCCCGCCCTCTTTTATCGAGTAGCGGCGAGCAGCCGATCACGGCGAGCGCCGCCTCGGTCTCGCGGTCGATCACCTCCAGCCGGATTCCGGTCTCGACTTCAACCCGGTCCCGAAATCGCTCGGCATTGGAGGCGGCGCGGCAAGCTTCAGTCGCGATCAGCCGAAGGCGCTTTGCTTTCCTGAAATCGATCTTGTTCCGGCAGATGCTGAGTGCGGCGACCGCCCGTTCGATCGCGGCGTCGCTGATACGACCGGTCGTGGAAATTCCCTCTCCCAAACGGATAATCCGCGAGAACGAATCGACCACGCGAAACCCATCGCCGGTTGGCGATGCGATCAGCAGGCGGCAATTATTGGTACCTAGGTCAAGCGCCGCGTAAACGGCGGCTGCCGCGGCTACAGGCACCGCGCCACCGCGCGAGATTTGTCCCTCGTCGCAAGGGGCCGGCACGTTCGCGTTTCGGCCGTAAGTCGACGGACCTTGGCCGACGTCTCCGCGCGGCGAAAGGCCGGCGCGAAGCCGCATGTCATCGTTCATCCAGAATGTCTTTCCGCGGCCCTCTCGGGCCGACGAGGAATTTCCGTTCACGGAAACTTTAGCAGCGCCAACCCGTGGCGCAACAGCCGTTCACATACGACCATGCCTAATCAGGCGTTGTCGTCGGCACATCGGTACGTTATCTGGGGGGAAGCCGCGAAACCGTGCAAAACCGAGCAATTCAGGGACATTTCAATGCAAGATCAGACATCTTCGTCCTCTCGGGAGAACGCTATTGCACTGCAGAAATATGGAGTCGGGCAGCCGGTCCGCCGCAAGGAAGACGATACATTGGTGCGCGGCAAGGGAAAGTACACCGACGACTTCAACCTGCCGGGCCAAGCCTATGCGTGGATCGTGCGGTCCAGCCATGCCCATGGGATCATACGCCGCATCGACACGTCAGCAGCCAAGGCGATGCCCGGTGTGCTCGGCGTCTGGTCGGGAGCCGATCTCGCCAGCGCCAATTACGGCCCGTTCACCTGCGGGCTGCCACTCAAGAGCCGCGACGGCACGCCCCTCCTTCAGACTAACCGCGCCGCGCTTGTGACCGACAAGGTGCGCTACGTCGGCGATCCCGTTGCGTTCGTCGTCGCCGAAACGCTTGCGCAGGCCCGCGATGCCGGCGAAGCGATCATGATCGATATCGACCCGCTGCCGGCCGTCACTGATCCCGAGGAAGCGGCAAAGCCCGGCGCGCCGCAGCTTTACGATCACATCCCCAACAATGTGGCGCTGGATTATCATTACGGCGACGCCGCCAAGGTCGAAGCAGTCTTTGCCAGCGCGGCGCATGTGGCAAAGCTCGACATCGTCAACACGCGAGTTGCCGTGGTGGCGATGGAGCCGCGCGCGGGGCTCGCCTCCTATGACAAGTCAAGCGATCGCTACACTATCCACGTTCCGACCCAGGGCGTAGCCGGCAACCGCACCAACCTCGCCAAGAACATCCTTAAAGTTCCAGATGAAAAAGTTCATCTGCTGACGCCCAATGTCGGTGGCTCTTTCGGCATGAAGAACATCAACTATCCCGAATACGTCTGCATCCTGCACGCGGCGAAAGCGCTGGGCCGTCCAGTGAAATGGACCGACGAGCGCTCCACCAGCTTCCTGGCCGACAGCCATGGGCGCGCGCAAAACATTCATTGCGAGCTGGCGCTAGACAGTGAAGGCAAGTTCCTCGCCCTCAAGATTTCCGGTTACGGCAATCTCGGGGCCTACATCACCGGAGTGGCGCCGATCCCGCTCTCGCTCAACGTCGGCAAGAACATTGCCAGCGTTTATCGCACGCCGCTGATGAGCGTAGACATCAAGACCGTGCTGACCAACACCACCTTGATGGGCGCCTACCGCGGCGCCGGACGCCCGGAGGCCAATTACTTCATGGAGCGCCTGATCGATCGCGCCGCCGAGGAGATGGGCATCAACCGGCTGACGCTGCGCAAGCGCAATTTCATCAAGCCTGCGCAGATGCCTTTCGCCGCATCCTCCGGGGTAACCTACGACAGCGGCGATTTCCAGGGCGTGTTCAACAAGGCGCTCGAGATCTCGGATCATGCCAATTTCGCCAAGCGCAAGAAAGAAAGCCGCAAACTCGGCAAGCTGCGGGGCATCGCGGTCGGCTCCTACCTCGAAGTCACGGCGCCTCCGGGCGTCGAACTCGGCAAGATCGTGTTTGAAAATGACGGCTCGGTACGACTGATCACCGGAACGCTCGACTACGGTCAGGGGCACGCCAGCCCGTTTGCCCAGGTGCTCTCGGCGCAACTCGGCGTCCCCTTCGAAAGCATCAAGCTTGAGCAGGGCGACAGCGATGTCGTGCATACCGGCAACGGCACCGGTGGCTCGCGCTCGATCACGGCCAGCGGAATGGCGATTGTCGAAGCCTCAAATCGGGTGATCGAGAAAGGCAAGCGCGCCGCCGCGCATCTGATGGAGGCCGCGGAAGCCGACATTGAATTTTCACAGGGTCGCTTCACCATTGCGGGCACCGACCGCAGCATTGATATCGTCGAGCTGGCTCAGCGGCTACGCCAGAGCAAGATGCCGGACGGCGTGCCGTCCTCGCTCGATGTCGACCACACTACCGAGGCGGTCCCGTCCACCTTCCCCAACGGCTGCCACGTCGCCGAAGTCGAGATAGATCCCGATACTGGAATCGTGCAGATCGTTCGTTACACCGGCGTCAATGACTTCGGCACTATCGTCAATCCCTTGCTAGTGGCCGGCCAGATGCACGGCGGCGTAGCCCAAGGCATCGGGCAAGCGTTGATGGAATGCGTCAGCTACGATGCAAGCGGACAGCCGATCACCGGTTCGTTCATGGACTACGCGATGCCGCGCGCGGAAGACATCCCCATGATGGCGGTCGGCGATCACCCGGTACCCGCGAAATCCAACCCCTTGGGCACCAAGGGCTGCGGCGAAGCCGGCTGCGCCGGCAGCCTCTCCGTGATCGTCAACGCCGTGGTCGATGCACTCTCCGAATATGGCATCACCCACATCGATATGCCGCTGACGCCTGAGCGGGTCTGGCGCGCTATTGAAGATGCGAAGAAGAAGGCGGCGTAGAGAGAACTGTCGTCGGCCGCCGTCGCACACACATATATAGAACTGTCATCGCCCGAGTTAAACAGCCTCCCCTTCACGTCATGGCCGGGCGAGGCGACGAAGCTTTGCTTCGGCCGATGTCCCGGCCATCCACGTCGCTTCTACAGAGAACAGGGCGTCATGCCCGGCACAAAGGCCGGGCATGACGGTATTCGAAATGTTCCCGCCCAACAGCCCTCCAGCTACGCGGCCGCCTGTTCGCGCGGCTGATAGATCGCAATATGCTGGCAATGCGCCAGGGGTGTGCGGCCATTGGCGACAACAAGCGCGTCGAGTTCGACGAAGCGGTGGCCCTTCTTTTCGTAGTTGCCGGTGACCTTGGCGCGCGCGGTCAATTCATCGCCGCTGCGAGCGGCGCTAAGCAGCTGCATGCGGCTGCCGACATGAATCCACGGCCCGAGAATGGCGTTGTCGACCAGCACCCTGTTCATAACGCGTTGTATCAGGCCGGGATGGCCGAGACCTTCAGCCAAATAGATCGGATCGCGCTCGCGCACATCGGTCAAATATTGCTGTGCGGCTTCGCCGGCCCAGGCGCGCGGCACCGTGCCTAACCACTTGCCAAGCTGATAGGAGGAGTGGTCCACCGGCTTTCGCTCGGCGACCGCGGCGGTTTCGCGAAAATCCGCGATTGAGACGGCGGGCGCGTTCGGAGGTAGTGACGCAGTTCCCGTGGCGCAGAGCTGGCCACGGCTTTCGACCTCAATCGAAAGCCCGCCATCGCTCTCATTGCCCCTGACCTCGGCACTCTCGCCGTCATAGACCGGTTTGACGAAGCGTGCCTCGATCAAGCCGCGTTCGAGAAACGCGCGCCCCCATTTCGCAACCGGCAGGTGCATCATATATGCCATCACGTCGACGCCGGGGACCAGACCGCCGCTAAATCCGAACCGCTTTGCAACAGTGTCATCGTGCATCTTGTTTTCAGAAAGTTTTGCGGTGTTGTAAGCCTGGACGCGGTAGGTTTCGGGCCGGGTAGTCATGCGGTGTTTCCTCTGACGTTTTTTGTTATGTTTTGCTTCGATAATGGTACGTGAAGAATATGCCGTGGCAAGCATGTTCCGCTCGGTGTTTTCCTCGCAATTTCATCTTCGATGCGCTACCACCCGGCTTCGAACGCAGCGCTTGCGTTCACCCACAATCCCAACCAGTGACGCCAACCTTGAACGCCACCCGTATCTATGTCGACGCCGACGCCTGCCCGGTTAAAGACGAGATCTATCGCGTCGCGGCGCGCCATGGCCTGCCCGTCAGCGTGGTCGCCGGCAGTTTCATGCGGGTGCCGCAGGATCCGTCGATCGAGCGCGTTGCGGCCGGTCCCGGAATGGACGCGGCCGACGACTGGATCGCGGAACGCGCGGGGAAAGGCGACATCGTCATTACATCGGATATTCCGCTGGCGAGCCGCTGCGTCAAGGCCGGCGCCGAGGTGATCGCGCCGAACGGGAAACTGTTCACCGAGCAATCGATCGGGATGACCCTTGCGGTTCGCAACCTGATGACCGATCTACGTTCATCGGGCGAGGTGACCGGCGGCCCCAAATCGTTCGCGCCGCGCGACCGCTCGGCGTTTCTCTCCTCGCTCGATCAGACCATCCGCCGCATCCAGCGCCAACGCGACCAATCCGCGCCAAACCAGAATTGAACTGAACAGGCATTCGACAAAGCATGGCGCCTCCGCTTATCCAGTTGAAAGACATCAAGCTGAGCTTCGGCGGTACGCCGCTGTTGTCGGGCGTTGAACTGTCGGTGTCATCAGGCGAGCGCGTATGCCTGATCGGGCGCAACGGCTCGGGGAAATCGACGCTGCTGAAGATCGCCGCCGGGACAGTCGAACCGGACAGCGGCAGCCGTTTCGTGCAGCCCGGGGCCACCATTCGCTACCTGCCGCAGGAGCCGGACTTTGCGGGCTTCGCCACCACGCTGGCCTATGTCGAAGCGGGGCTCGGTCCTGGTGACGATCGCTATCAGGCCCGGTATGTTCTGGAGCAGCTCGGGCTGCATGGCGATGATGACCCCGCCCAATTGTCCGGAGGCGAGGGCCGCCGCGCGGCGCTGGCGCGGGTCATGGCGCCCTCGCCGGATATCCTGCTGCTGGATGAGCCGACCAATCATCTCGATCTCACCACGATCGAATGGCTGGAGAGCGATCTTGATAGCCGCCGCAGCGCGCTCGTCATCATCAGCCATGATCGTCGCTTCCTCTCGAACCTGTCGCGCAGCACCGCGTGGCTCGATCGCGGCCAGATCAGGCAGATCGATCGCGGGTTCAGCGCTTTCGAATCCTGGCGCGACGAAGTCTTGGCGGAGGAAGAGCGCGACCAACACAAGCTCGATCGCAAGATCGTCAATGAGGAGCACTGGCTGCGCTACGGCGTCTCCGGACGGCGCAAGCGCAACGTCAAGCGGCTCGGCAATCTCCATGCGCTGCGCCAGCAGCGGCGCGATTACCGCAGCTCGGCGGGGAGTGCCAATCTCGCCGCCGCAGAGGCCGAGAAATCCGGCAAGCTGGTGATCGAAGCCAAGAACATCGGCAAAAGCTATGGCGAGCGCAAGATAGTCGAGGGTTTCTCGATCCGCGTGCAGCGGGGCGACCGCATCGGCATCGTCGGGCCGAACGGCGCTGGCAAAACCACGCTGATCGACATGCTGACTGGCGGCAAGCCGCCCGATAGCGGG
>Ga0209474_10003702_pt1 | contig 13358 bp, 14 predicted proteins | sample GraSoiAngelo_145_FD_185902 | JGI IMG/M metagenome (GOLD analysis project Ga0209474, IMG submission 185902) | Grasslands soil microbial communities from the Angelo Coastal Reserve, California, USA - 14_1009_05_20cm (SPAdes) (version 2) | ecosystem: Environmental > Terrestrial > Soil > Grasslands...
TGCACGCCGCAAACGCCCGGTCACAACCTCGGCGTAAACCGAAAGGTCGGGGGCGGGTTCGGCGCGCTCCTGCAGTCGCGACATTCCGCGGCCGAATGGGTCACGGGGCACCGGGTAACCGCCCCCAAGGTTGAGTTCGGCGGGCGTCCAGCCATCCCATGCCTCGCGCAACGTGGCGAGCAGGGTCACGTAGGCGTCGATGATCGGCGGCCACTGCGCCGTGCCGTTCGTGTGGCGGCCGATGTGAGCATGGATGCCCGTGAGGTCGATCTCCGGCATGGCTTTTGCCCGGAGGCCCAAATCGAGCGCATCGTCCGTCGGGATGCCAGCCTTGTAAAGGCGCGCCGCCTCCGCGATGGAGGTCTCCTCCTCGTACCAGTCTGTTGGCTGCGTCAGTGCAGAGAAGTCCGGCCGGATACGCACGCGGACGGTCGCACGCCGCCCTGACGCGGCAGCCGCGGCGCGTACGAGGTCGAGCTCGGCGGCGCTGTCGAGAGTGATGCGCGCGCCGGACCTCACCGCGGTCGCGATCAGGGCAGCGTCCTTGATCGATCCATTGACGGAGATGCGCTCCGGGGGCACGCCGCCTTCCAGGGCGGCGTGGAGCTCTCCCGGGCCGAAGCAATCGCATCCCAGGCCTTCCTGGCTCAGGATCCACCTGGTCGCGAGCGCGAAGTTCGCTTTGATCGAGGCGAGCACGAGGACGGTTCCGTCCGTCCAACGTTGCTCGAACTCGCTCCGGTAGCGCCGCGCGTTGCGCCGGAGCTGGTCCTCGGATATGACATGGATGGGCGTGCCGAAGCGACGCGCGAGCTCATTCGCGTCGCAATCCTCGACGAACAATCGGCCCTCGCGGATCGATAGGCATTCGTCGAGGCGCGTCTGCACCGCCATCGGCCACCTCCTGAGAATTGAGTCGATGCCCACGCCGGACGTCCGGTGTGGGCAAATGCTATCCGGTCAGTAGCTCAGGTAATCGTCGACCTCCATCGGGTCGGGTCGGAATCCCCGATCCGGCGCCAGGTAGCCGAGCTCTTCGGTGGTCTCGTCGTAGTAGGTCGGGTCGTCCGGATCATAGGGATGCGGTTCGGGAATCGTCATGTTGTGTTCTCCTCAGGCGGTGACCGGCTCCGCCGCCGGCTGACCGTTTTCGACGGGACTCTCGGGCTTCGGACTCAGCATCTTCATCTGGTCCATCACCACCTCGGTCGTGTAGCGGCGCAGTCCGTCCTTGCCGTCCCACTCGTGGCTGCGCAACCGGCCCTCGGCATAGATCAACTTGCCGCGGGTCAAGAACTCCTGGCAGATCGACGCCAGCCGGTCGAAGGCGACCAGCGAGTGATACTGGACGTCCTCCTGCCGGTTTCCGTCATCGTCCTTCGAGTAGCTGTTGGTGGCCAGTCGAAGCTTCGCGATCGTCAGTCCCTTCGGACTGACAACGATCTCCGGGTCGCGAGTCAAGCGCCCGACGAGGATGACGCGGTTGACCATGTGCTTCTCCCTTCCGAATCTGATGCCCCCCACCCTGCCCTCCCCCGCGAGCGGGGGAGGGATATCTGTCTTGCGCTAGCCACCACCTCCCTTGACGTTCTTGAGCAGCGGGAGCGGATCGACCGGCACGCCTGCGATGCGCACCTCGAAATGGAGGTGCGGTCCGGTGCTGTTGCCGGTCGATCCCATGAGGGCGATCGGTTGTCCCGCGGCAACGGCGTCGCCCGGTTGCACGAGCGGCCAGTCGAGGTGGCCGTAGAGCGTGCTCAGCTGAGGATCTCGCGTAATCAGGATGTAGAGGCCGTAACCACCGCGCTCACGTCGGATCGTCACGGTGCCGGCAGTAGCGGCGGCGACGGGCGTGCCGAGCGGTCCGGCCAGGTCGATCCCGCTGTGGAAGTGATGGCCGGCGCATTGCGCCGACCATGGCTCGATCTCGAGCGTGGTGCAGCCGAAGCGCTGCGTGATCGTGGCGTGCGCGACCGGCGGCAGGAGAACGGCGGCGGGTCCCTGTCCGGCCTGAACGACCACTCCTGCAATCACCAACGGGACCATCAGGCATGCGGCGACGGCGGTAAGCAGTGGCCGGCGCCAGGACCAGGCGAAGCCGGCGAGGCGCGCCGAGGCCAGCAAGGTCATGCGCTCGAGGTCCGTGCCGTGGGCATCGCCATGCCGGCTTTGATCGCTCGCTTGGCCAGCCCCTCCGCGACGTGCTCCGCCTTCGACTCGAAATGCGAGGCCGCGTTCATCAGCCCCGGCACCTTGATCAGCAGGTAGAGCACGGCAACCCCGTAGAGCGCCTCAAGCGGCCGTGCACCGATCTGGTCGGCGAAGACGCTGGCGAAGCGCAACACCAGCACCTGACCAAACTGCATGAAGACGGTGAGCAGAAATAGGCGGAGCCAGGACTGCGCGTATCGCTTGGTTTCTGGAAGGATCATGCAGATCGCGGCCAGTGGTGCGGAGGCGAGGAGCACCACCAGCAAGGCGAAGCGCACCACGTAGGTAAAGGCGACGATCACCAGCATGACGGCGATCGCCAGCCGTACGACGATCTCGAAGAGAGGCTGGCCGAAGCCATTCGTCATCGCAAAAGCCCAGGGCATCCGTGGGGACCCTCCGGGGAAGGGCTGCGTCCAGATCGCGTGGACCAGGGCATTGTTCAAGTCGATGGCCATCTGGCCGAAGAGCAGCGCGAAGTGAGCCATGACGATCGCGGCCATCGCCCGCGGTAGCGTGACCTTCAATGTGTAGTGGGCGCGAAAGCTGTGTTCCCACTGGCTGCGAAGGAACGCCCAGATAAAGACCAGCACCAGCAGTACGTCGGCGATGGCCAGCGTCAGGTGAAACATCGCTTGCAGCGCCGGCTCCTCGGTCAGCGGACGCGGCGTCAGCGTCGAGAGGTCGTGAGTGCTGAGCAGGTAGGTCTCCACATTCCCGGCAATGGAGTCGCGGACGTCGTTGATCAGGTTGTTGAAGAATCCCGTGATGAGGGCGGAGAAAATCTCTAGCAGGTTTCAACCCGGCTAGTGATTGACCGAATCAACGAGCACGCGGACCAGCAGGCCGGCCATCTCGACTCCGATGGTGCCGAACACGATGCGGCCGATCCATCGTTTGGCCTCCATCACACTCCGAGGCTCGATCGCGATCATCTTCCAGATGAAGGCGCACACGAATGCCAGGGCGCCAATGCTGCCAGTCAATCCCTGGGCGTAGCTGGTCCAGACCTCGATCAGGTGTTTGAGCTGATCCATCAGCGATGGTTTGGAACGCGCGCGCTGACCTGGGTTTGCACATAACGCTCGATCGCGGTCATCAGGCGCCGCAGGACGTCCCACTGCTCGATGACCAGGTCATGGTCCTGCCGGCCAAATTTGCGAAACAGTTCCGGCCCGAGCCCGGGCGCACTGGTGGCCGGCGGTGAGGGCCGCCGGGAAGGGACCACGGGCGTGCCAACGCTGGGAACCATGCCCGGCTGAGTCGTCGGTAGCACAAGCGGCGGTGGGCGAAAGGCGATGCGGTGTGGCTGCATCGCCAGGTGAATCCCGATTCCGGTGAAGGCGGCGAGCACGGTGACCTCGCCACCAATCAAGGCGAGCTTCCACGATGGGCGCATGGGCGACTCCTCGATCGGATTGGCAGCCGGCAACGCTGCCATCCTTACACAGATCTGTGTATTTGTCAAGACGAGTGGACTATCGCCCCGCCAGCAGTGCCCTCCACCCGCCGGAGAGTTGCGCGGCATCGACGACGAAGGCCAAGAACGCCGGCCACCAGACAAGGTCGTTGGCCACGATGATCACGCCGAAGCTGATGGGCAACAGATGAGTTGCGACAGCCCAGAGGAATCCCAGCGGCCCGAGGAGCTTGCCGAGGAGAGCGACGAGGGCGAGGTGCCGGTGGCGCACCGGGTCGCGGGCGAGCCACCAATACGCGGGCGCATACACGAACACCATCATTCCGAGGGCTTGCCAGATGGCGAGCGCATCGGGCGGTGGCATGCGGAGGAGTCGGAAGAACAGGCTCGGCCACAGGATCGCGGTCGCGCCCCAGGCCAGGTTGTAGCCGGCGGCCGCATAGAACCACGGGCGATACCGGTCAAGAGAGATCGCTCCAGGGTTTTCGGGTCGCGTGATCTCGAACGCTTCGCGGCGGACCGTAAACGTCCCGGAGTATCCGAAAATCCGACCAAGCCGAGGGTGCGTAACCACGAGGTCGAGGTCCATTCGGCCATGCGCTCGCGCGCGCTGAGTCGCGCCTACCGTGAAGCGCAGCCAGCGCGGAAAGCGTAGGCGCAGCCCGCCCATACGCAGGCGGGTTTCGCCCGTCGTGATCTGGATGGCGTCAACCGAGGTGACTCGAAGATGCCATGGCACCTCGAGCATTCCGCGCGGTCCCAGGCGCTCGATCACGGTCGATCCCTGGTAGGCCATCGTCGCATTGAAACGCCGCTCGCGCGTAAAGGCGAAGGTGCGCCGCCAGACGTCGTCACCGCGGCCATCGGGCTCGATCGTCAGCGAGACGGGCACATCCCAACCGGTCTCGGGGAACAAGATGTCAGCCCAGGCCAGCAGAGTGAACACTGGCCGGAGCCAGCCGTGCCGACGCCAGATCTGGTGCATCGTTCCGTCAAGGCGCACCCGATGACGAGCGTCGGCGCCAAGGAATTGATCAGCGAGCGGTCTGGCGAGGCGGTGGCGATAGCTGCCCAGAACGGGAGCAAACGGGCCGGCTCGAGTGTCGGCCTGGTCGTCGTCAGCGGCGCGGGAGCGCTTCCTCGAGGGCCTCATGGAGCCCACCCAATCGAAACCGGTACCCATAGGCCAGGGCCCTCGCCGGCTGAGCGTGACGGCCATGCAACAGGAGCTGCGCCTCTTGGCCGAGCACGAGCCTGAGGCCAAACGCGGGCGCTGGAAACACTGCCGGACGGTGGAGCACGCGACCGATTTCCGTGGCGACATCCCGCTCCCGCCGGATATCGGGCGCCACCGCGTTGAGTGGCCCGCTCACGCGCGTATCCTCGAGCGCCAGCCGGTAGAGCCCGACGATGTCGTCGATGTGAATCCAAGTAAACCACTGGCGGCCGTTGCCCAACGGACCGCCGAGAAAGAATCGAAATGGCAGGGTCAGCAGTCGAAAGGCGAGCGCCTCGCGGCCGAAGACCATCGCGGTGCGGATCCGGGCGACGCGGACGCCAAGCGGTTCGGCCTTCTGTGCCTCGGCCTCCCACTGCTGGCTGAGCCGGGCGAGGAACGAATCGCCGGGGTCGCTGCCTTCCGTGATGACCTCATCGCCTCGGTCCCCGTAGTAATCGATGCCCGAGGCACTGACGAACACCGGTGGCCGATGATCGGCGGGCGTCCGCCCGATGGCCTGCACCAGGGCAGCCGTCGCGGACAACCGGCTCGAGAGGAGCTCCGCCATGCGCTGCCGCGTCCATGGCCAGCTGCCGATGCTGGCGCCGGCCAGGTTCACAACGCCCTGCGCTCCCGCGACTTCCCTCACCCAGTCGCCGTCGGGGCTGCGCGCGTCCCAGGTGACGAAGCGAACGCCCTTCGGTGGGTCCTTCGTTCCCAATCGCCGGCTTAGAACGACCGCCTCGTGCCCGTCCTTAGTCAGGCTCTTCACCAGGTGGCCGCCGATAAAGCCCGATCCACCGCTGATCAGGACTTTCATCCTCCTACTATGCTCGCTGCGGCGAGCGGCGACCGCGATCGGGCGGCGGCCTGATTGCGAGGACACCCCCACCCTGTCCTCCCCCGCCGGGGGGAGGAAATTATGGGTTGAAGCTACGCGTCCGGCGTTCGGTGCGAGCCTGCTGCAGGCCTTCCTCGGCCAGGGCGAGCAGCGAAACGCGATCGAGCTGGCCGCGCTCGCTGGCGGCCACGCCGGCATCGACCGCGAGGCGGACGATGTCACCGTTCGGACTGGCCGCATAGGGATGCTCCTCGAGAATCGACCGTAGCCGGTCCGCTTGCCGGATCGCGATCGCCCGATCGGCTTCCGGGATGACGAGGCAGAACTGGCCGTCCTTGATGCGGGCCAGCGTGTTGACGCGGCGCGTCTTCGAGCGGATGACGGCAACGAATTCCCGGAGCATCCGGCTGAGCCCGCTTTCGCCGTACTTGCCGCGCAGAACTTCGAAGGCCTCGATTTCGAACAGCACTACGGCGAGGTCGTGGTTGTGACGCGAGGCGCGGCTGATCTCTTTTTCCACGAGTTCCTCCAGGAACGCCTGGCTGTGGGCTCCCGACTGGCCGTCAAGCAGCGCGAGCTTCTCCGCCTGGATCAGCTTGCGACCCATCATCAAGGCATACAGACCCTCGCCGACAAAGCTCTCCAGCGCGGCCAATGGCTCCTCGAGATCTTCTCGCGGGCGGTCGAAGCCAACTACGATGGCGCCGAAGGTCCCCTTTCCCTTTTGCTCGGTGATGGGGACGCCGACAATGCTCCCCTCCTTGACGACGTCGTCAGTCAGGTAGCGTGACCAGGCACTCTTGGAAATGTCGGGGACGCTGACGCTTCGGTCAGCGTGCCGCACCCATTCGGCGATGCCCTCTAGCAAGCGGCGCTTCGCCTCGACGAGGCGATCCGGGGCGGGCTGGTCGTATCCCGAGGCCAGGTCCGCCCCGTTGTCATCGAGCATCAGCACCAGGGCGTAGTCGGCCCGCGTTAGATAGAGGATGGCATCGACGACGTGTTGCGACAGCATCTGGGAATTCGACTCGGCGATCTGCGCTTGCAGACGGCGCAGCGTGTGCCCGACCCGCTCGGCGGCCTGCATCTCCGCCAGGAGATTGAGCCCCACCGAGACGAGTTCCCCCGCCCCGAGCAGCTTCTCGGCATCCCGTTCCTGGACGGCATCCGCGGCCTGGATCAGATCATCGGGAAAAACCCGTAGCTGGAACGCCAGCTCAGCGAGCTCTTCAACCGAGTTGGGGGCAAATTTGACAGCCGGCCCCAGGACGGCGCCGATCTGCACCTCTTTCTCGCTACGAACTGGTGCGACGAAATGCCCGACGCCCGCTTTGCAGACACCCATCGTCTCCTCGTTGCGCTTGAGGAACTGCGGATCGTTGTACAGGGGACAGACTTTCCGCTCCTGCAGCAGCCGGCAATATCGGGGGTAGTCTTCGACCGGCGTCAGGGGATGCGCGTCTAGGTCGAAAACCTGGAGCTTCAGGCCGGTGGAGGCCTGGAACCGGTCCACCATCCGGGCGAACTCCGGGCTGCTGACAAGGACGCCGAGCTCGCCCTCCTGCGGTTCTGCCTGCATCTTGCTGACCGGCCTTTTCGGTATGGGTCAAAGCAACAACGCTGTAACGGCGCAAAACCTGTTGCGCAGGGGCTTCCACCGGCCCAATTCGGGCTGAATTCGCCGGAAGCCGCCCTTACGCGGCTATTTTAGGCGGGTTTTTCACGCTCCCCCGCTAGACTTGGGCACGGTGCTTTCCACCCGGCTCCTCACCAAGCGCTACGGCAGTCTGACCGCCGTGGAGGACCTGGACCTGGAGGTGGGAGCTGGGGAGTTGTTCGGCTTCCTGGGGCCCAACGGCGCCGGCAAGACGACCACGATCAAGATGCTGGTGGGCCTGCTTCGCCCAACCAGCGGCACCGCCCGGGTGGCCGGCGTCGACATCCTGGCCGAGCCCGAGCAGGCAAAGGCGCGAATCGGCTACGTACCGGACGCGGCGACGCTCTACGAAAAGCTCAGCGCCCGAGAGTTCCTGGAGTTTTCCGGAGACCTCTATCACGTCGAGCAACGCCTCCGCGATCGCCGGATCGAGGCATTGTTGAAACTCTTCGATCTCCACGACCGTGGTAACGACTTTCTTTCCGGCTATTCCCGCGGGATGCGGCAGAAGGTGTCACTGGCTGCCGCCCTGCTTCATGACCCGCAGGTCCTCTTCCTCGACGAGCCCACCGTCGGCCTCGATCCACAGAGTGCGCGCCAGATGAAGGACATCCTCCAGGACTTCTGCAAGGAGGGCAAGACGGTCTTCTTCTCAACCCATATCCTCGAAATCGCGGAGCGGATGTGCACGCGGCTCGCCATTATCAACCGCGGCCGCCTGGTCGCCATGGGCAGCCTGCAGGAGTTGCGCCACATGGTCGGACAGGACGGACAATCGCTGGAGCAGATCTTCCTCGAGCTCACCGGGAGCCGCGAGGAGGACGTCAGCGCCGTCTTGCGTGGCCTCGAGGAATAGTCCCATCGACCGCGTCGTCGCGGGGCTCCAGGTCGGGCTGCTGCTCTGGCGAGCCCAGCTGCAGATGTTCCTCAACCAGACCCTGCGCAGCCATAAGCCCGGGCGGATTGCCGGCACCATCGTCAGTGCGGCCATCATCGTCATCGCCTGGTCGTGGGAGGCGATCATCACCTGGGTCGGCGTTCAAGCCTCCCAGCGGGCACCGATCCAGATGGACACTGTTCACCTGCTGAGCCTCGCGTTTCTCGGCTATACCGGCGTCCTGGTGTTCAGCAGCCTGGTCTTCAGCCTCAACGCCTTGCTGCTCAATCCCGACCTGGACCTGCTCCTCGCTGCGCCGCTACCGGTCGAGAGTGTGCTGGCCGGTCGAATGGTGGTCCAGGTCCTGCGACTCTTGCTACTCAGCCTTGTGTTCACCCTGCCGGCTCTTCTCGTCCTCGCATTCGCCAATCACAACCTCTTGATCCCGCTGTTGTTCGCGATGCTCTACCTGCTCTATCCCGTTTCCGTTGTCGTCATCATCTCGCTGCTGAGTTTGCTCCTGGTCCGCTTCATTCCCGTCGGACGAGGCCGCGAGGTCGTGACCCTGTTCGGTGTCATCCTCGCGCTCGGCATCAACCTGCTCAACTTCCTGTTCAACCCGGCATTGCGGGATTCCGGCTTCCCGCGCCGGCCGGGAGGTCCCGCGTCGTTGCCCGATGTGCCGTTCGCCAGCGCGACGTGGCTGCCCTCGGGATGGGCCGGCCGCAGCGCGGCGGCGATCCTGCGCGGTGACATTGCCGTAGCGATCGAGTGGGCGCTCCTGTTGCTCGCCGCCTCGGCAGCGATCTTCGCCGCAGGGACGATCCTTAGCGGCCGGCTCTATCTTGCCGGATGGATCCAGGCGGTCCCACCACGCCGCCGCCGGCTGCCCGGATTGCGGGCCCCCCGGTTGACCGGCGCCCTCCCGCTGCTGAGCCCGGTGCTGGCGTCGATCGTGATCAAGGACTGGCGCATGCGAACCCGGGACCTCGCGCAGCTCATCCGTTTTGTGATGCCGGTGGTCTTCATCTTCATCATCTTTGGGTTGCGTTTTGCCGGTTTGCGCAGCGCCGTGCAGAGCCTCGGTGAGGGACCAGCTCCGGCAATGGTTGGACTCATCCCGGCCTGGATCTTGCTCTTCTCCTTGAGCATCTCCCTAGGGCTGACCGCGGTCAGTTTGGAAGGGAAGAGCATCTGGGTCTATGCCGTATCGCCAAACACGACCCTGCGCTTCTTGCAGGGCAAGTGCTGGTCGGCCGCCCTGCCGACCGCCCTCCTGGTTGGGCTCGTGGCGATTGCCGCCGAGATCCTCATCCGGCCGGGTTGGCTTTGGGCGGCAACCGCGATCCTGCTCGCGGTCGCCCAGGCGGTGGCGGTGACCACCCTCATGGTCGGTATCGGCGCCGTCTTCGCCCGCTTTGATTGGACCGACGCCCGGCGAATGTTAAACCCCCTCGGGGCCTTCATCGGCATGGGGTTGTTTGCCGTGATCACCGGTGGTAGCGCGCTCCTGCTGGCAATTTCACTGGCGCTGGCCAGCGCAACTCGCTTCCCGATCTTGAGCACCTGGCTCGCGGCGATGACGGTCTCTATCGGTGGCGCCGTCGCGGTGGCGGTCCTCGGGCTGCTGATCGGCAACGAGCGGTTGCGCGGCCTAGAGCTCGGCTGACTCCTCGACGATGGACACCGGTTCGGGCCGGGCATGGACACCGATCCGGTGATGATGGCGGCAGCGTGCTTCATAGGTTGCCGCGCCTCCAATCACGACGAGGGGCGAATCCGCCGGCGCCGGCTCGCCATCGATCAGCCGTTGCGTGCGGCTGGCCTGCCGCGAGCCGCAACCCGGGTACTGGCAGGATGCCTGTAGCTTGGTGAGCCGGTCCGCGTAGGCGGCCAGCAGCGGCATCGGTCCGAAGGGTCGGGCGAGGAAGTCAAGGTCGAGACCCGCGACGATCACGTGTCGGCCACGATCGGCCAGCTCCGCGACGAGGCTCACGATGTCCGGCCCGAAGAATTGCGCCTCGTCGATGCCGACCACCCGGGTGTCCTCCCCCAGCTGGTCGTGGAGTGCCCCAACCTCCGGTACCGCGATCGCCGGAAAACGGACCTCGCGGTGCGAGGCAACCGCCTCGAGGGCGTAGCGGTCGTCGAGGGCGGGCTTGAACGCCTGGATAGTCGAACCGGCATAGCGTGCCTGATCGAGCCGGCGGATCAATTCCTGCGTCTTGCCGCTGAACATGCAACCGCTGATGAGGTCGAGGCTCCCGGACGGTTCGTCGAACCAGACCTCCTGGAAGCTGACCGCGCGGGCTTCGGGCGTGTGATGACGCCGGCAGACTGGCAGAAAGCGCTCCGGCGTGCCATTGGCCGCGCGGAACCGTTGCGTGCGGCTGGCCAGGTTTCGGCAACCGGGTTGCGCGCAGACGCCGTCATCGAGCTTGAGGGCAAAGTCGGCCGAGCACATCAGCTCCGGCAGCGGGCCGGCGGGCTGGCCGGTGTAGTCCAGCTCCCAACCCGCGACCACGACGTCGACCCGATGAATCGTCGCCAGGTCGTTGAGCACCTCCACCAGCCGGTCGTCGTACCGCTGCGCGTCGTCGATGGTGACGAGCTCCGTGGCGGGATCGAGCTGGTCCAACAGCTGGTTGGCATCGGTCGGACCGGATAGCCGCTGACTCCGGCGGCCCTGGCGCTTGGCCCGCTCGGCCTCGGCCTCGAGCTTCTTGGTCTTGCCGGAATGGGTGGGCCCGGAGAATGCGGAGAGACTGCCGAGGCGTCGGCGCTCGCGGTCCTCGCGGTAGCGCTCGTTGATCATGGGCTTAGTTTCGCCGAAGCCGGCTCAGGTCCGGCGGAACTCCACCTTCGCCTGCTCGACCAGGCTCGGATTGGCGAGCATATCCGCCCCGGTCATTGCCAGCGCCTTGGCGGCGTCGATCATGGCCTGGTAGCCGCGGAGTGAGCCAGAGGCTTCCAGAAAGGCCTGCGAGTGACCCGCCACCTCGGGCGATGCGATCGCGACCGTCGGGTGGAGGGCTGGCACCACGTGACTGACATTGCCCATGTCGGTCGAGCCCGCGTTTTCCCAGGGCACGCCCTCAACCGGATCGAGCCCGACCCGGCGGAGGTTCTCCTCGAACAGGCGAGCCAGGACGCCGTTGTTACGAAGGTCGGAGTACGGCTCTTCATTGAAGGTCAGGTTCAGGCTGCAGCCCGTGGCGAGGGCCGCGGCCTGAAAGATGTTCTTCACTTTCTGCACCAGCTCTTCCATATAAGCTTGCTCGCGCGCCCGCACCAAGAACTCGCCGCTCGTTCGCTCCGGAATGATGTTGGGGGCCGTACCGCCCTCCTTGAGGAAGCCGTGTAGCCGGGCGCCCTCCTTTACCTGCTGGCGCAGCAAGCTGATTCCGTTGTAGGCGAGGACGAAGCCGTCGAGCGCGTTGATGCCCTTTTCGGGGTCCCCCGACGCGTGCGCCGCCCGCCCGATGAACTCGAAACGCATGTGGGTGACCGCCAGCGCCCAATGCAGCACCTGGGTCCTGGTGTCGGGATGGAACATCATCGCCGCATCGACTTCCTGGAAGATACCCGCGTTGATCAACCGGATCTTTCCACCGCCACCCTCCTCGGCCGGCGTGCCGATGACGAGTACCCGACCGCTCAAGCGGTCGAGCGAGTCGGCGAGCGCGATCCCCGCCCCCGCAGAGGCCGTGGCAATCAAGTTGTGGCCGCAACCGTGGCCAAGGCCGCGAAGCGCGTCGTATTCCGAGAGGAAGGCGATGGTCGGCCCGGTCCCGTTCCGGCGCGTCGCGACGAAGGCGGTCGGAGTGTCGGCGACCCCGACCTCGACGCTGAAACCGTGTTTCTTGAGGAGCTCGGTCAGCCAGCCAACGGCCTGCCGCTCTTCGTAGCCGACCTCGGGATTGGCGTGAATGTCCCGGCCAATCCGTTCGAGCTCCGGCCGCAGGGCGTCGATCCGGGTGCCGAGGGCATCCTTGAGCTGGTCGGTCGACGCTTGAGCCACGGACACGCTGGCCAATAATTGTATGTCGATGGCAGAGCAGGTGAACCTGGATCAAGCGTCCGACGAGGACCTGGCCCGCCGGATCCGAGAGATCATGGCGGAGATGGCCCCCCTGGAGGAGGCGCTGGGACGCCTGCGTGTCCAGATTCAGCAGGTGGCGAGCGAGCAGAAGAAACGGGAGCGTTCCCAACACCTCAAGGCGCGCATGCAGGTCCGCACCACGGTCGCCCAGGGCCAGATGCCCACTCTGCAACAGGTGGCGGAGAGTTCCAACGACCTGGTCCCACCGGGAACGGCACTCACGGGTCTGCGGTTCTTCCGGGATAGCGGGACCGAAATTGGATTGGGCTACGCGACTGGACGCGAGCCGACCGTCTGGATGACGAACGGGTCGAATACCTCCGCTGTCAAGACGATCGCCGAGATCCGCTCGCGCTACCTGGAGGGCTGGGATTTCGGGACCGCGCAACATCCCGGTGTACGTATCCACATCCCCAACAGCCGAACGGAAAAGATCCTCCAGGCCTCCGAAGTGTTCGTGCTTGAACCAGGGTCCGCCGCATGACCTGAGATTTGCGGACGATATACCCGTATGGTGCGAACGGCTCGCGTCACTGGGGCCTTAGCTGCCGTCATCTGGCTGGTCGGGACACCTTTGGTGGCCATCGCGTCGGTGCCATTTCCCTCAGACGCCGAATACCTAATCATGGGCCTACTTGCAACACTCCTCGGACTCACCCTGACACCGGTGGTACTGGCCATCGGAGAGCCGATGCCATCACGCAAGAGAACCGCCGTCCGACTCAGTGGGCTGTTGGTATGCATCGCGCTGATCCTTTCAGGCGCGGTCTTGTTCGCCGCCCTGCAAGGTTGGCTTGGCGAAGCCGTCGCCCATCAATCGCCAAGCGTGGCGGTCATGGCCTTCATAGCGCTTTTTGTTTGGATTGGCTTGGCGTCGCATGCCTTACGAGGACCGACGCCGATCGAGCGATGGACGTTCCGGCTTGGGCTAATTAGCGGCGCATCATGTGTCGTGCCAGTCCTGATCGGGATCGTGATGTTCTACTTCGCGAAGGACTTTGTTTTTACCAACGCCACTGTCCTCCCCACCT
>Ga0209474_10003703_pt1 | contig 13358 bp, 15 predicted proteins | sample GraSoiAngelo_145_FD_185902 | JGI IMG/M metagenome (GOLD analysis project Ga0209474, IMG submission 185902) | Grasslands soil microbial communities from the Angelo Coastal Reserve, California, USA - 14_1009_05_20cm (SPAdes) (version 2) | ecosystem: Environmental > Terrestrial > Soil > Grasslands...
GAGGTCCGCCAGCGGGCGATCTTCCCCTTGTATCTCGAGAACCGCGACCGCGTGATCCGGCTCTCCGAGGATCCCGCGCAGATGATGATCGACTTCGCCGAGAACGACCGGCTCAAGATCGACGAGATGGCGCCGGGCTCGGCCCGCCGCGTCCCGAGCGAGACGCGGAAGAAGACGGACACCGTCTCGGTCTTCCTGGATCGCTCGGAGGGGCTGACGCCGCAGACGCTCGCCGTGCAGTTCGGGTATTTCTCCGGGCTGCAGTCCTGGGCGCCGGTGCTGATTCCGCTCGCCATCTTCGCGGCGGGCAACGTCGGCGGCGTGCTGCTGCGCACGCTCGCCGAGCGGCTCAGCAAGCGCTGGGCGGGGCGCGTCGGCTTCTGGCGGCGGCGCGAGGAGGAGGTCACGCGCGAGACGGGCGTGGTGCTCGATCGTGAGACGCTCGCGCGGATCATCCCGGGAACGACGACCTACCAGCAGGTGCTCGACCTCTGCGGCCGAACCGTCGAGGAGCGCCAGACGCTCAACGAGCCCGAGCGCCGCACGCTGATCTATCGCGGCAAGCGCATCGTGCCGGGGCGGCGGCGCGTGGCCGGCCTGCTGGCGACGGTCACGCACTGGGACGTCGAGGACCACGAGACCGAGATCATCGTGGAGCGCGACATCGTGCGTGACGTCCAGGCTCACGTGCGGCGGGCGCGGCTGCTGGAGCCGGCCGCGGCCGTGTCATGAGATGGGGGGCCCCGAAATGGCCCCCCATACCCCCCCGCGTTCGTCGCGCCCCGAGTGAATCGGGGCGCTCCTCTATTTCGCAGTCGTAGTTAGACGGTCGCCGGCTCGCCGACTGGCACGCGGGAGAGCGAGTATTCGGGCATCGTGACGTGCTCGTGGCAAACGCGGCAGTGGAAGTCGAGCTCCAGACCCTGCCGTTTCCTCAGGAAGGCCATCGGCTGACCGCATCGCGCATGGTGCAGCCCGTCCTCGCCGAGGAACACCGTCGTGATGGTCGGCATTTCGTTGGCTGCGGGTCTGGCGGTCGCGACTGGCATGGATGGTTGCCTCCTGCCCTTTGATCCGGCGAGGTGCCGGCCAACGGCTGGTTTCTAAGGCAAGGCCTATTCCATGGCTGACCCGGGCTCAACTGCTCGTTTTCCCTAGCCTCGTGCGGCAGCCGTTGCGTCAAACGGACAAGAACCACCCAGGGCCTCCGTGGAGTATTTGGCCGACGACTGACGAAATGCGGCACGCGTCAGACCGTGTACCGCTTGAGCGCCGCCTGGGACAGCTCCACGCCGAGTCCCGGCTTCTCGCTCAGAACGACGCAGCCGGCCTCGATCGTGGGCGGCTCGATGAAGAGCGGCTCCCACCACCCCATGTGCTCGAGGATCAGCGCGTTCGGGGTCGCGGCCAGCAGATGCGCGGACGTCTCGGTGAACAGGTGTGACGAGACCGGTTGCTGCCAGGCATTGCAGAGCGCGGCCGCGCGCAGGAACTCCGTCGGACCGCCCATGCGCTGCAGATCGGGCATGAGCACGTCGGCCGCGCGCGCCTCGAGATGGCGCTTCATGCCCGCGCTCCCGTAATCCGTCTCGCCGGTGGCGATCCGCATGTCGAGGGCCGCCGCGACGCGGGCGCAGCCCGCGAGATCGTCGTACGGCAGCGGCTCCTCCAGCCAGTAGAGATCGTGCGGCTCGAGTCGCCGGCCGATCCGGATGGCGGTCGGCTCGTCCCAGCCCTGGTTCGCATCCGCCAGCAGCGCGGCGTCGCCACCGAGCGCGTCGCGCAGGATGCGCACACGCTCGACGTCTTCCTCGGGATCGGCGCGACCCACGCGGATCTTCATCGCGCGATGGCCCGCGGCGCGGAACGCCTCGGCCTCCTGCAGCAACTCGTCCACGCTCTGGTCGATCCACAACCCGCTCGAGGCGTACGTCGGCACGCGCGTACGATCGCCGCCGAGGAAGCGGAACAGCGGCAGGTTCGCGGCGCGCGCCGCGAGATCCCAGCACGCCGTATCGAGCGGCGTCAGCGCCATGAGCGAGAGCCCGGCGTGGCCGATGAAGTTGAGCGCGCGCCAGGCCTCGGCGTGCCGGGCCTGGGGCGCGGGCGGGCGGCCGACATAAATCTCGGCCAGATCCTCCACGAGCGCGGCGAGCGCACGGGCGCGCCGAGCCCCGAACGCGAAGCAGTACCCGATGCCGACGGGGCCGGCATCGGTGCGCATCTCGACGGCCACGGTATCGACGTGGCTGTGGTCGTGACGCGCCGTCCGCACGGGACGCGGAAGCGGGATCGAAAGCCGGTGGACCCGAACGTCGGTGATCTCGAGCTTCATCGCAGATCTCCTCGCCATTGCGAGAGGCGATCGTTCAATGCGTCGAGCGATAGCACGATGACGATGGACGCCGCCGACACCAGCGCGGTGGCGGCAAACAGCTCGGGGGCCTGGAAGCCGTTGGCGAGCGAGGACAGCACGTACCCCATGCCGCGAAGGCCGGCGAACATCTCCACCACGAGCACCCCGAGCAGGCAGAACACGACCCCCAGCCGCATGCCGGCGAGCACGGTCGGCACGATGGCGGGCAGCACGACCTTCCAGTAGAGCTGCCAGCGGCGCGCGCCGAACGCCCGCGCGACGGTGACGAGCGTGGCATCGACGTCGCGCACCGCACCCGTGACCAGCACGAGAATCGGGAACACGCCATGGATGGTCGCGTAGACCACCGCCGGCGTGGCGCCGAATCCCAGGAACAACATGATCCACGGCAGCACCAGGATCTTCGGCATCCCGTAGAGCGCGATCACGAACGGATTGACGGCCTGGCGCAGGGGCCGGACGGAGCCGAGCAGGATGCCGCCGCCCACACCGATCACCACCGCCAGCACGTACGCGATGGCCGCCTTGAGCAGCGTCTCGCCGAGACCCGCGAGCGCGGCGGCGCCGATGCGCCCCAAGGCGCGTGCGACGGCGCTGGGGGCCGGCACGAACAGCGGATCGACCCAGCCCGCGCGTGCGACCGCCTCCCAGGCGATGAGCAGCGCGGCCACGCTGAGGAGTTGCACCACCCGCACGCGGACGGTCTCGTTCACTGTAGCGGGGTCCGCGAGCCCGCCGCATCCCGTGGGTGGCCTGCTGCAGGCGCGAGTGGCTGCGTCACTCGGTCCATCGCTGCGCGCGCCGCTCGAGCAGAGCGGCGACGGCGTCGGAGCCGACGATCAGCACGAGGGTCACGACGACGAGCGCGATGTAATCGGGTGTCCGAAACAGTCCGTAGGCGTGATTGATCAGCGAGCCCATGCCCGATTTGCTGCCGAGCACCTCGCCGACGATCACGCCGATGACCGCCAGCGCCAGTCCCGTGCGCAGCCCACCCACGAGCGTGAACAGCATGGCGGGCAGCGTCACCTTGCGGAAGGCGGTCACGCCGTCCGCGCCGAAGGCGCGCGCGACGACGAGCAGCTGAGGATTCACCTGGCGGATGCCGGCCAGCACGGCGAGCGTGATCGGAAAGAATCCGAGCAGGAAGCCGAACGCGATCTTCGAGGCCGCGTCGAGGCCGAAGAACAGCATCAACGACGGATACCAGACGACCGCGGGCACGGCGTAGAGCGCCGCCAGGATCGGCCCATACGCGCGTCCCACCAGCCGATTGACGCCGAGCGCGAAGCCGGCACCGAGACCGGCCGCGATCGCCATCGCGTAGGCGATGAGGATCTCGCGCAGGGTGAGCAGCAGATGCTCGAGCAGATCCGGGTACGAGTGCAGCGTGAGCAGGCGGCCGAGCGCGGGAATGGCCGCCGACGGCGGCACGTACAGCGCCGGATTGGCCGTTCGTCCGACGATCTCCCAGGCCCCGAGCATCACGATCAGGATCACTGCCCGGATCAGCACGATCTGTTTGTTCATACGCTCGCCTCGGACGGCGGCCCCGGCTACTGCATCGCCCGGAGCGATTCGTCGCGGATGTCGCTCCAGAGCTTGGCGCGCAGGCCGACGAGCTCCGGCGATTCCATCGCGCGAGGATACGGCATCGGCAGCTCCAGCACGCTTTTGATCCGTCCCGGCCGCGCGGTCATGATCACCACGCGCGTGGAGAGCGCGAGTGCCTCGTGCAGGCTGTGCGTCACGAACACGATGGTCTTGCGCGTGCGCCGCCAGATCTCGAGCAGCCACTCGCCCATCAGCACGCGCGTCTGCTCGTCCAGCGCACCGAACGGCTCGTCCATCAGGACGATCGGCGTGTCGATGGCGAGGGCGCGGCCGATGGCCACACGCTGGCGCATGCCGCCCGACAGCTCGCGCGGGTACTTGGCGGCGAAGTCGCGCAGGCCGAGCGGGCCGAGCAGATCCGTCGCCACGCGGCGCCGGCGCGCCGCCGGCATGCCCTGCAGCTCGAGACCGAACTCGACGTTCTCGAGCGTGGTGCGCCAGGGAAAGAGCCCGGGGTCCTGGAACACCGTGGCCACGCGCCGCGGATCGGGACCGTCGACCGGCCGGCCGTCGATCGCGACGCGCCCGTCGTCGGCGCCGACGAGCCCGCCGAGGATGCCGAGCAGCGTGGACTTGCCGCATCCCGACGGGCCGATCAGCGTGCAGAACTCGCCGGTACCGACCGACAGCGAGACGTCCCGCAGCGCATCCACCGGTCCCGATGAGGTCACATAGCGCTTGGAGACCCCCTCGACGACGATCAGATCGTGCACGCCGTGCCGGGCTAGGAGGCCTTCAGGATCTCGCGCGCGATCACCAGCCGCTGGACCTCGGAGGTGCCCTCACCGATCTCCGTGAGCTTGGCGTCGCGGAAGATCCGCTCGACGGGGAATTCGGTGATGTAGCCGGCGCCGCCGTGGATCTGCACGGCCTTCGTCGCCGCCTTCATGGCGGCCTCGGAGGCGAACACCTTCGCCATGGCCGCGGCGTGCATCGCCGGCCGGCCCGAATCTTTAAGGTACGCCGCCCGCAGCAGGAGCAGGCGCGCGACCTCGACCTCGGTGGCGAGCTCGGCGATCATGCCTTGCAGGCCGTTGAACTCGGCGAGCGTCTTGCCGAACGCCGTGCGCTGCTTCATGTACTTCACGGCCGCGTCCACCGCCGCCTGCGCGATGCCGACGGCCATGGCGGCCATCGCGATGCGCCCGCCCTCGAGCACCTGCATCGCCTGCACGAAGCCCTGCCCCTCCGTGCCGAGCACCTGATCGGCCGGCACGCGTGCGTCCTCGAAGATCAGCTCGGCGGTGTCGGAGGCGTGCAGGCCGAGCTTGCGGTACGGCGTGCCGGCGCTGAAGCCGGGCGTGCCCTTCTCGACGATGAACGCGGAGATGCCCTTGGCGCCCTTGGTCGGGTCGGTGCGCGCCATGACGACCGCGAGCGCGCCGACCGAGGCGTTGGTGATGAACGCCTTGCTGCCGTTCAGCACGTAGCCGCCGTCGCACCGCTCCGCGCGCGTGCGCAGCGCGGCCGCATCGGAGCCCGAGCCCGGCTCCGTGAGTCCCCACGCGCCGAGAATTTCACCCTGCGCCAGGCGCGGCAGCCACTTCGCCTTCTGTGCGGGTGACGCGAAGAGGGTGACGTGGTTGGTGCAGAGCGAGTTGTGGGCCCACATGGTGATGCCGACGGAGGCGTCGCCGCGGTTCAGCTCCTCGACGATGAGGGCGTAGGAGACGTAGTCGAGCCCGGCGCCGCCGTATTCCTCGGGTACGAGCACGCCGAGGAATCCGAGGGGTCCCAGCTTGGCGACGATCGCGTGGGGAAACTCGTGACGCTCGTCGAAGGGCGCGATCTTATCGCCCAGCTCCGCCTGTGCGAAGTCGCGCGCGACGTCGCGGACCTGCTTCTGCTCGGGCGTCAGGTCGAAGTTCACCGATCAGGCGGCCTTGCCGCGGCGGCGGCGCGCCTTGCCTCCGTGTTTGAAGAACTCCACCTGGCGCAGCCGCTTCTCGGCCTCGGCCTTGGTGTCGTACGTGCCGAACTTGCGCCCGGTCTTCTCGGACAGCACCACGTACTTGCCGCCTCGCTTCTTGATCATCGCGTCACCTCACTGCGACTTGCTCTTGAGCTCGCCCTCGTGCGCCTTGATGAACGCGCGGAGGTCGTCGGCGAGATCGAGCAGCTTCGCCCACTGCTCCTTGTAGAGCGTCACCGGGAAACGACCGAGGCCGTACACCGACACGCCGCCCTTCTCGCTCACCTTGAACGACACACCGCCGCGGCGGGCGCTCGACGCCTTGAGCGCGGCGTTCTCCGCGCGCAGTCGCTCCAGCTCGGATTCCACATCGTCGTCGGCCACGGATGTACTCCTCGCTCCGGCCGCTCAGACGGCGGCGCGGACGTGCTCGCGAACGAAGCGGACGATGTCCTGTGTCGAGGTGCCGGGCGTGAACAGCTCCTTCACGCCGATGGCCTTGAGCGCGGCGATGTCCTCGGGCGGGATGATGCCTCCGCCGAAGATCACGACGTCCTCCGCACCCTTTTCCCTCAAGAGCTCCAGCACGCGCTTGAACAGGTAGTTGTGGGCGCCGGACAGCACGCTCAGCCCGATGGCGTCGGCGTCCTCCTGAATGGCGGTGGCCACGATCTGCTCGGGCGTCTGATGCAGCCCGGTGTAAATCACCTCGAAGCCGGCGTCGCGCAGCGCGCGGGCGACGATCTTCGCGCCACGGTCGTGACCGTCGAGGCCAGGCTTGGCGACCACCACGCGCACGGTGCGCTCCGGGCTCATGACGCCGCGGCCAGCGCTTCACGCACGCGCTCACCGATCTGGACGATCTGCGCGCGGTCGCCGGGGACGAGGGTCCAATCGAACCCCTTGCCGTCGTTGTTCCAGCGCGGAATCAGATGCAGATGGAAGTGCGGGACCGACTGGAAGGCGGCGGCGCCGTTGGCCTGCAACAGGTTCAAGCCGTCGGGCTTCACGGCCTCGCGCAGAGCCAGCGCGATCTTCTTCGCGACCGTGATGGCCGCCTGCAGATCGGCCTCGCTGGCTTCCCAGATGGTCGCCGCGTGTGTCTTGGTGACGACCAGACAGTGCCCCGCGTTGAGCGGGTTGATGTCCATGAAGACCAGCGTGCGCTCGTCCTCGTACACCTTCATCGCGGGCAGCTTGCCGTCGCGGATCTTGCAAAAGACGCAGTCGGCGCTCATACCGTCAGCGTCCACCCGTGCGTGTCCGGCAGCGTGCCGTACTGGATGCCCACGATCGTGTCGTAGAGCTTCTGTGACAGTGCGCCGATTCGGCCGCCGTTCACGACGAGGCGCTCACCTTTGTACGCCAGCTCGCCGACGGGCGAGATGACGGCGGCCGTGCCCGTCGCCCACACTTCCTTCAGTGTGCCCTTGTGCGCGGCCGCGATGACCTCGTCGATGGTGATCGCGCGCTCCGACACGCGCAGACCCCATTCGCGCATGAGCGTCAGCGCGGTGTCGCGCGTGACGCCGGCCAGGATGGTGCCGGCCAGCGGCGGCGTGATCACCTCGTCGCCGATCTGCAGCATGATGTTCGAGGTGCCGACCTCTTCCACGTATTTGTGGTGCACACCGTCGAGCCACAGCACCTGCGTGAAGCCCTCGTGCTTCGCCTCCTCCGCCGCGTAAAGACTGGCCGCGTAATTCGCCGAGGTCTTGGCCTCGCCGAGGCCGCCCGCCACCGCGCGGACGTAGTTGTCGATGACTTTGATCTTCGTCGGGGCGAGGCCCTCGGGATAGTAGGGTCCCACGGGCGAGAGAATCACGTAATAGATGTACTCCTTGGCCGGCCGCACGCCGAGGAACGGCTCGCTGGCGATGATCGTGGGCCGGATGTAGAGCGACGTCCCGACCGCCGCGGGCACCCACGCGCGGTCGACGTCCACCAGCGTCGTCCAGGATCGCAGGATCAGATCGGGATCGACCTGCGGGATCGTCATGCGGGCGGCCGTGCGGTTGAAGCGCTCGACGTGCTTCTGCGGCCGAAACAGCCGGATGGTGCCGTCCTTGCCGCGGAAGGCCTTGAGCCCCTCGAACAGCGACTGGCCGTAGTGGAGCACCGCGGTGGCCGGATCGAGCGAGAGCGGTGCGTAGGGCTCGACGCGCGGATCGTACCAGCCCTTCTCCTCCTGAAAGTCCGCGACGAACATGTGGTCGGTGAACACCGTGCCGAAGGCGAGATCCTTGTCCTTCGGTCGCTCCTTCTTGTTCGTCGTCTTCGTGACCCGAATCGCGTCGCTACTCATCTATGCCCCCCTCGGGGACGACGATAATGATGGCCCTTCCCTCGGCACCGCGCATCTGGACCATTCTCGTCGCCCCGTCAAAAGATGATCGGCTCGCGGTAGAGACCAAAAACTTGTCGATAGACGTCGGAGATCTCGCCGAGGCTCGCGTAATCCTTGACCGCGTCGACGAGGACGGGCATCACGTTGCCGCCGTTGCGGCAGGCGTCGGCCAGTTGTTTGAGCCGCCGCTCCACGCGGCTCATGTCGCGTGCCGCCTTGAACCGAGCCGTGCGCTCGATCTGCTCGGTCTCCACGCGCTCGTCGATGCGCAGGTAGTTGATCGGCTTCCCTTCACGCATCACGTACTTATTGACGCCCACCGTGATCTTGTCGCCGCGATCCTCCATGAGCTGATAGCGGTAGGCGGCGTCCGCGATCTCTTTCTGCGGGAAGCCGTTGTCGATCGCGGAGATCATACCGCCCATGGCGTCGATCTGGTCGATGTAGCGCTGGGCCTGCGCCTCCATCTGATCGGTGAGCGTCTCGAGGAAGTACGAGCCGCCGAGCGGATCGATCGTGAGCGCCACGCCGGTCTCCTCGGCGATGATCTGCTGTGTGCGCAGGGCAACGGTGACCGCGTCCTCGGTGGGCAGCGCCCACGTCTCGTCGTAGGAGTTCGTGTGCAGCGACTGCGCGCCGCCGAGCACGGCGGCCAGCGCCTGAATGGCCACGCGCGCGACGTTGTTGAGCGGCTGCTGCGCGGTGGCCGAGACGCCCGCGGTCTGGGTATGGGTGCGCAGCCGCATCGACTCCGGCTTCTTCGCGCCGTAGCGCTCCTTCATGAAGCGCGCCCACATGCGACGCGCGGCGCGCAGCTTGGCGATCTCCTCGAAAAAGTCATTGTGGATGTCGAAGAAGAACGACAGGCGCGGCGCGAAGCTGTCGATGTCCAGCCCGCGCGCCAGCGCCGCCTCGACGTATCCCAGACCGTCGGCCAGCGTGAACGCCAGCTCCTGCACCGCCGTCGAGCCCGCTTCGCGGATGTGATAGCCCGAGATCGACACGGGGTTGAAGCGCGGAACGTGCCTGGCCGTGAACTCGATCATGTCGGTGACGATGCGCACCGCCGGCTCCGGCGGGCAGATCCACTCTTTCTGCGCGATGAACTCCTTGAGCATGTCGTTCTGCATCGTGCCGCCGAGGCGCTCCCAGGCCACGCCCTGCTTGTCGGCAACGGCGAGGTACATGGCGAGCGCCACCGACGCTGTGCAGTTGATCGTCATCGACGTCGTGACCTCGCCGAGCGGAATGTCGGCGAAGAGGCGCTCGAAGTCGTCGAGCGTGGAGATCGAGACGCCCTCCTTGCCCACCTCGCCGCGCGCGCGCGGATGGTCGGCGTCGTAGCCCATGAGCGCGGGCATGTCGAAGGCGGTCGAGAGTCCCGTCTGCCCCTGCGCGAGCAGGTATTTGAAGCGCGCGTTCGTGTCCTCGGGACGCCCGAACCCGGCGAACATGCGCATGGTCCACAGGCGGCCGCGATACATCGTCGGGTAGACGCCGCGCGTGAAGGGGTACGCACCGGGCTTCCCGAGGCGCTCGTCGTCGGAGCGGCCCGCGATGTCGTCCGGTGTGTAGAGGGGCTTGAGCGGGATGCCGGACAGCGTCTCGAAGCGCACGTCCCGCTCCTTCCACTCGCGTTCGCCACTCATTTCAGCACCTCGCGCGCGATCACGAGTTTCTGGATCTGCGACGTCCCCTCGTAGATCTGGGTGATCTTCGCGTCGCGGAAGTGACGCTCGACCTCCGCCTCGCGGATGAAGCCGAAGCCGCCGTGGACCTGAACGGCGTCGGTGGCGACCTTCATCGCCGTCTCCGCCGCGAAGAGCTTCGCCATCGAGGCCTCCTTCGTGTAGGGACGTCCGGCGTCCTTCAGGGTGGCGGCCTTCAGCGTCATCAGCCGCGCGCCGTCGATCGCCGTCGCCATGTCCGCCAGCATCCAGCCGATCATCTGGTGCTCGCCGATCGGCACGCCGAACGCCTTTCGCTCCCGCGCGTACCGCACCGACCGCTCGTAGGCGCCGACCGCGATCCCGACGGCCTGCGCGGCGATCCCGATGCGCCCGCCGTCGAGCGTGGCGAGCGCGATGTGGAAGCCCTTGCCCTCGTCGCCGATCCGATTCGCGGCCGGCACGCGGCACGCGTCGAAGACCAGCTCGGCGGTGTCGGAGGCCCGAATGCCGAGCTTGTCTTCCGTCTTGCTCACGGAAAACCCCGGCGTGTTCTTTTCCACGACGAACGCGCTGATGCCCCGGTGCGCCCGCGCCGGGTCGGTCTGCGCGAACACGAGCGCGTACGACGCCTCCCGGCCGGTGCTGATGAACAGCTTGCGACCGGTGATCACGTAATCGTCGCCATCGCGCACCGCCACCGTGTGCTGGTTGCGGGCGTCCGAGCCGGCCTCCGGCTCGGTCAGCGCGAAGCAACCCAGCGCGTGGCCGCCGGCCACGGGCTTGAGGAACCGCGCGCGCTGCTCGTCGGTGCCGTACTTCCAGACGGGATCGCAGTAGAGCGAGTTGTTGACGGACATGATGACCGCGTGCGAGGCGCACGCCCTGGCGATCTCCTCGAGCGCGACGACATACGAGACGGTGTCGGCGCCGCTGCCGCCCCACGCCTCCGGTACCATGATGCCGAGCAGGCCCAGCTCGCCCATGCGCTTGACCGTCTCGTGCGGAAAGCGCGCGTCGCGGTCGATCTCCGCGGCGATGGGCGCGATGTGCTCCTGTGCAAACTCGCGCGCCATGTCGCGGATCATCGCCTGCTCGTCGGTGAGCTCGATTCTCATTTTTCGAGTAGCTTCTTGAATTCGTCCGTCAGCGCCGGCACCACCTCGAAGAGATCGCCCACGATGCCGTAGTCGGCGATCTTGAAGATCGGCGCCTCCGGATCCTTGTTCACCGCGACGATGACCTTGGACGTCCGCATGCCCGCCAGGTGCTGGATCGCGCCCGACACCCCGAAGCCGAGGTACAGCTTGGGCGAGATCGTGCGGCCCGTCTGGCCGATCTGGAAGCGGTGCGGCCGCCAGCCGGCGTCCACCGCCGCGCGCGAAGCGCCGACGGCGGCGCCGATGACCGCCGCCATCTTCTCGAGGATCACGTAGTTCTCGGGGCCCTTCATGCCGCGACCGCCGGAGATGACGGTCTCGGCCTCGGTCAGCTCCGGAAGGCCCGTGGAGACTTCCTCGCGCCGCTCGACCAGCTTCATGCGCGGGGTGGGAATCTTCACGCTGGGCTTCTCGACCTGCGCGCTCTTGGCGACCGAGGCCTCGGCCGGCTTGAAGACGTTCGGGCGCATCGTGGCGATCCACGGCGTCTTCGCCCACGCCATCTTCGCGAGCACCTTGCCCGCGTACACGGGGCGTGTCGCGACGAGCGCGTCGCCTTCCATCGCGAACCCGACGGAGTCCGCCGACAGGCCGGCGCCGAGCCGCGCCGCGAGCCGTGCGACGAACTCGCGCATGCGGCTGGTGACCGGCGCGAAGATCGCTTTCGGCGATTCCTTGGCCACGAGCTCGGCGAGCGCGGGCACCCACACCTCGCCGATGTAGGGCGCGAACGCGGCGTTCTCGAGCACCCAGACCTTCGACGCTCCCCACGCGCCGAGCTGCTTGATCCCGTCGTCGGTCGCCTTGTCGGTGAGCCACACCGCCTCGACGGTGCCGCCCGCCAGGCGGCCGGCCTCACCGAGCACCTCGGACATGACCTTCTTGGGCGCGCCCTTCCGATCGTCCTCGACGATGCACCAGTATGCGTTTGCCATGTCAGATCGCCTTCGCGTCTTCGCGCAGCGCGCGCACGAGCTCTTTCACCGCGTCCTTGACCTCGCCCTGGATGATCCGCCCCGGCGGCCGCGCCGGCAGCGCTTCGAGCTTCTTCACCATGAGCTGCGGTGCGCCGGGGGTGAGCCCCAGGTCGCCAGGCTTCACGTCCTTGATCTCCTTCTTCTTCGCGCCCATGATCCCCTTCAGCGTCGGATATCGCGGCTCGTTGAGACCCTTCTGCGCCGAAAGCACGGCCGGCAGCGGAATGTCGAAGACCTCGAGCCCGCCCTCGACCTGACGACCGACGCGCACGGTCTTCGCATCGGCGTCGACGGCCTCGTCCATGATCCACGACGCGCACGGCCAGTCGAGCACCTCGGCCAGCTGCGCACCGACCGCGCCCATGTCGTCGTCGATCGCCTGCCGTCCGCACAGCACGAGCGCCGGTTGCTCTTGCTTGATCACCGCGGCCAGCGCCTGCGCGGTCGCAAGCGTGTCGGCGTTGGCCCAGGCTGGATCGTTGAGGTGGATCGCGCGATCGCAGCCCATGGCGAGCGCCGAGCGCAACGCCTCCTTCACCCGATCCGGGCCCAGCGACACGGCGACGACCTCGCCCTGGCCACGCTTTTCCTTGATGCGCAGCGCTTCCTCGATCGCGAACTCGTCGTAGGGCGAGACGATCCAGGTGATGCCGGCGGTGTCGATGGCCTTGGGGTCGGCACCGCTGATCTTGACCTGCGTCGCGGTGTCCGGCACCTGTTTGACGGCGACGACGATCTTCATGAGGTCGCTCCTCGCTCGGAGTGCTCGTAGTGCAGTTCGCGGGTGATCCGGAAACGATCGCCAGGGATGAAGACACGGTCGAATACGACCGGCGCGCCCGTCGGGTCGTAGGAGACGCGCTCGGACTCGAAGGCGGGCACCCCCGGGCGGCAGCCGAGCTCACGCGCCTCGCGGCGGCCCAGGCGCACCGCCGACACGCTCTCGCGCGCGCGCTCGATCGTGATGCCCAGCTTGAACTCGAGCACCTGCCGCAGCGGTGTGGTGCCGAGATCGGCCTTCAGCACTTCCTCGCCGACGGGAACGGCCAGGAATGAGCGCTGCAGGCTCATCGGGTGGCCGTCGACCAGCCGCAGCCGCTCGAGCTGCACCACGCGGGCGCGCGCCGGCAGGCCGAGCGCATCCGAGACGCGACGGTCCGCGCGAGCCACACGCCCGCCAAGTAGCCGCGTGGTGACATGCTCGCCCTGCGCGGACAGATCACCCGCGAACCGACGCAGCTGCAGGATGTCGTAGTCGATCGAGGGTGCGGCCACGAAGGTGCCGAGACCGTGGCGCCGCGCGA
>Ga0209474_10003705_pt1 | contig 13354 bp, 8 predicted proteins | sample GraSoiAngelo_145_FD_185902 | JGI IMG/M metagenome (GOLD analysis project Ga0209474, IMG submission 185902) | Grasslands soil microbial communities from the Angelo Coastal Reserve, California, USA - 14_1009_05_20cm (SPAdes) (version 2) | ecosystem: Environmental > Terrestrial > Soil > Grasslands ...
CTCGGTGTCAACGGCAACAGAGAGGCGGTGCTCAAGGCGATCGCCGCGGTGAAGACCCGCTCGCGGACCACGCTCGATGTCGCGCGCCAGGTAGCCGCCCGGTTGGACCCGAAACACGTCGTCGTCGACGAGAAGGCAAAGAAGGAGATCGCGAAGGATCCGGCGGGCTACAAGGCGTCGCTCGAGGCCAGCCTCGCCGTCCTCAAGGCGGCGGATTGGACGCCGGAGGCGCTGGAGCGGACGTTGCGCGCGCTGGCGGAGCAGCAGGGCGTCGCCGCGGGGAAGATTTTCCAGCCGATCCGGATCGCGCTCACTGGCGGAACCGTTTCGGAGCCGGTCAACGAGCTGCTATATGTGGTGGGGAAAGAAGCCGCGCTGCAGAGACTAAAAACCGCCATCACGCGGAGTCCCCCGGGCTGAGAGCCCGGGCTCGGCGTGACGGTGCGTCCTTAAAGGACGCACTCCCAGCCGAGCGCGCCCTCTCAGGGCGCGAATAAGACGACTACGGGACTACGTTCGCGGTGTCCTTCTCTACTTCCGTCGTATCGCCCCGCGCCCGGCGGGCGGCATCACGCTCCGCTTGCTTCCGCGCCCGCAGCTCGCGCACGTACTGCTTGAAGAGCCGCAGGGTCTCGGTGCGCCGGGCCGCCTGCATCAAGTCCTCCCGCATCTCGTCCAGCTGGCGGGCCCGCCGTTGCTCGTCGTAGTTCCCCTGCGGCAGGCTGATCGGCAGCAGCGCGAGGGCGGCCGTGGGAATCTTGATCCCCGCTACATGGATGAACTGCGAGTCGATGCCGAACACCTTCCCGGCCACGTCCGTGGTCCAGACGGGGCGCTGCCGGGATCGCTGATCCTGATCGATGACGACGTTGAGCGAGTCGACCATGGCGCGGAGCCGGTGCACCACCGTCGTGTCGCGGCTCTCCTGCGGCTCGTACAGCACGTCGGCGACTTCGGACGGCAGCGCGGGGCGTGGCGACACCCACAGCCGACCATCGCCCACCTGGGGCGGGCTCACGATATGGGGGCCCTCCGCCCGGGGGCTCGCGGCGAGCGTCGAGTCGGGCCTCCCGACCGGGGCCGGGATGGGCCGCGTCGTGTCGGGCGCGCCGGCGTTCGGCACCGGACGTCCCAAGCCGCCGCTCGGTCCCACGCCGCGCCGCGTGCCGCCGAACGGCGGCAGCTCGGGCGGCTGCGGCCGTGACGGCGGGATGATCGTGATCAACCCCTGCGGTCGGTCGATCCGCCACGAGCCGCTGAACGCCAGGACGATGATCGCCACGTGCACCCCGGCGCTGACGACCCAGGTGAGCCGCCGGAACTCGCGCGCGGGTCTCCGGATCTCAAACAGCGGCGAGCACCTTTCCCAACCGCTCGGCCGCCTCGACCAGCCGCGGTGTGTCGACCGTGAGCGCGATGCGGAAAAATCCCTCGCCGCCCGCCCCGAACCCGCTCCCGGCGAGCGTCACCACTCCCACCTCCGTGAGCGCGCGGCGCGCGAACGCCGCGGAGGCCACGCCCTCGGGGAGCGGCACCCACACGTACATCGTCGCCTCGGGCGTCTCGGGCTCGAACCCCTGGGCGCGGAGCGCGGGCAGCATCGCATCGCGCCGCTCCCGAAAGCGCGCGACATAGCCCTGCGCCAGCGCCTCCGCCTGCGGCAGCACCGCCGCCCCTGCGGCCTGAACCGCGAGAAACGCACCCGTGTCAACGTAGTTCTTCACGCGCCCCAGCGCCGCGATGAGCTCCGGGCGCCCAGCAGCCCACGCGAGCCGCCAGCCGGTCATGCAGAACGTCTTGGACAGCGAGTGGAACTCGACGGCGATGTCGCGCGCCCCCGCGATCTCGAAGATGCTGGGCGCCACGTGTCCGTCGAAGGTGATCTCGCAGTAGGGATTGTCGTACACGATGACGATCCCATGCCTCCGACAGAACGCGACCGTGCGCGCGAGGTACTCTCGCGGCGCGATCGTGGCGGTGGGATTATTGGGGTAGTTCAGGTACACGAGCTTGGCGCGGTGGAGCACATCGGTCGGGATTTCGTCCAGCTCCAGCAGGAAACCCGTTCGCGGCGTCAGCGCGTAGCGATACGGCTCGGCACCCGCGAGCACAGTCCCGCCCTCGTACACGGCGTAGCCCGGCTCGGGGACGATCGCCACATCGCCCGGATCGAGCAGCGCCATCGCGAGATGGGCGATCCCTTCCTTCGATCCCAGGAGCGGGTGCAGCTCGGTGAAGGGATCGAACCGCACGCCGAAGCGCCGCTTCATGTACGCGGCGGCGGCCTCGCGGAACACCGGCAGGCCGAGCTGAAACGCGTAGCGGCTCATCGCCGGATCGCGGATGGCGTGGGCCAGCGCTTCCACCGCCACCTCCGGCGGCGCGAAATCAGCGTCCCCCGCCCCGACGTCGATGACATCGACGCCCTGCTGCACGAGCCGGCGCTTGATCGCCGGAATCTCGGCCATGGGGTAGGTGGGTAGCGCCGCCAAGCGCTTGCTGAATTGGGTCACGGTCCCCTCTACGCTGAATCTACGCTCTTCCGCCGTCACCCGTTACCGCCCCGTCCCGCCTTGCAGCGCCCGTTCTTCGGCCCCAATACCGTGTCGCGCAAAGAACTCTTCGCAGGCGCCCCGCACGTCCGCCCAGTGGCCCACCAGCCGCGTCGCCGGAGGCAAGCCTTCGAGGATCATCGCGCCGTAACGCTTCGTAACCACGCGGCGATCCAGCAGCACGACCGCCCCCACGTCCGCGCGGCTGCGGATCAGGCGGCCGAATCCCTGCTTGAGCTTCAGGGCCGCATTGGGGACGAGGTAGTGCGCGAAGCCGTTCAAACCGCGCGCCTCCAACCGCTCCAGCCGCGCCGCCGTGAGCGGCTCCGTCGGTACCTTGAAGGGCAGCTTCGCGAGAATCAGCACCCGCAGCGCGCGCCCGGGTACGTCGACGCCCTCCCAGAACGAGTCCGTTCCAAGCAGAATCCCCGAGCCTGCCTCCCGGAAGCGTCGCAGCAGGTGGTCGCGCTGCCCTTCGCCCTGCACGAACAGGGGCCACCGGCCGCCGATCGAGCCGCGCACCGCCTCCGCCGCCCGGCGCAACGCCGCATGGCTCGTGAACAGCACGAACATGCCGCCGTCCGATGCGTGGGCCAGCTCCACGAGTACGCGCGCGACGGCGGCGCCGTGGCCCGATTCGTCGTCCCGCGGCTCGGGGAGATCGGTGGGAATCCCGAACAGACACTGCGAGGCGTAATCGAACGGCGATGCATGGATCTCACGCAGCTTCGTCCGCGCCGGCGGCAGGTCGAGCCCGAGCCGCTCCTCGAGGTAGCCGAAGTCTCCGCCCGCCGCGAGGGTGGCGCTCGTGAGGACCACCGACTCGATCCGGTCGAACAGGTTCTCCTTGAGAATCGGCGCCAGGTCGAGCGGTACCGCGGCGAGGGAGACGTTCGGGGTCTTCCGCCCGCGCCGCTCGAGCCACCGCACCGCGGCGGGACCGGCGGCCGGCGGCCGCAGCGTCGCCGTGAGGCCCGCCGCCGCCGCGTCGAGCCGCCGCACGACGCCGCGCAGCTCGCCGACCAGCTGCGCGCGCCGCTCCGAGGGGTCGTCGAGTGACAGCCGATCGGCGATCATCGCGGCGCCTTCCGACAGGCGCGAGAAGGCGAGCAGCAGATTGTCGAGCGCCACGCCCAACCCTTCGTCCCACACCGCGTCCGTGAGGAACCCGTCGGAGAGGCGCAGCACCGGCGCCGGACCCGGCTCGCCGTCGAGCCGTCGCGCCAGTCGCGTGAACACGTCGTCCGCGGCGCGGCGCGCCGCCGCGAGCGCGTCCACCAGGCTCTGCTGCGTCAGCTCGCGGCTCGCGGCGGACAAGAGGTCGTCGCGGCGGAACAGCACCGAGCGCAGCGTGGGGAGGAGCCCGCGACCGTTCTTCTCAAGCCGGGACAGGAGGCGTTGCACACCGAGCATGCTGACCTGGGCGCCGAGATGCATCGCGGCCACGTCCTCGAGATGGTGGGCCTCGTCCAGGACCAGTCGGCGATACGGCGGCAGCACGGCGGCTTCCTGCCAGTTGTCCGACGCCATGCGCACGGCGAGGTCGGATGCGAGCAGGTGATGGTTCACGACCACGACGTCCGCCTCTGCCGCGCGCCGTCGCGCCTGGAACAGGAAGCAGCGGTCGAAGTGGGGGCACTTGAGCCGGGTGCACAGATCCGACTCCGCCGCCACCGCGTCCCACACCTCGCCGCTCGGCTCGTCGGTGAGATCGGCGAGCGAGCCGTCGCTCGTCCGGGCGGCCCACGCCGCGAGGCCGTCGAGCTCCGCCCGGCGCTCGTCCTCGAACAGCGAGTCCCCCTGCTCCCGGGCCTGGTCGAGGCGCGACAGGCAGATGTAGTTCCGCCACCCTTTGAGCAGCGCGAACGTCGGCGAATGGTCGCCCGTGCCGAGCGCGCGCGCGAGGATCGGGAGATCCTTGCCGACGAGCTGCTCCTGCAGATTGATCGTGTTGGTCGAGACGACGGTCCGTTCCCCGTTCTCGCGGGCCCACACCAGCGCCGGCACGAGATAGGCGAACGACTTCCCCACCCCGGTCCCGGCTTCGAGCATGCCGACGCCGCTGTCGTTGTAGAGGTCGGAGACGTAGGCCGCCATGTCGCGCTGGCTGGGGCGATCTTCGAAGCTGCCGAGCGCTCGCGCGACCGGACCGCTCGGCGAGAGGAGCGCGGCGACGTCGATCGGGTCGATCCGCGTGGTGGCGCGCGGCCGCGGGCACTCGACCACCACGTAGCAGTCGGTCACCTCGTTGTCCACGATCGCGAAGCCGACGCCACCGTCGTGCAGCCGTGCCGCGACACTCAAATCCGCGCCCGACGGCTCGAGCACGCCACTCGGGTGGTTGTGCAGCAACAGCTCGCCGCGGACCGCGATTCCCGGAAGGGCGAGCACGGCGTCCACCGTCCCGCGCGCCACGACCCGGGCGTCGACGATCAGCCCGTTCGCGTCGAGGCAGGCGACGAACGACACCTCCCGCCCGCGAGCGGCCGCGATCTCGGCGCGCAACAGCTCGCGGACCTCGGGGGCCAGGCGCTCGACGCTCACGTCTTCAGCTCGCGCTTCTTGGCCGCCGGGAAGAGCACGTTGTTGAGGATCAGCCGGTAGCCGGGGGAATGGGGATGCAGCGACAGGTCGGTCGGTGGATCGCCGATCTGGTGCTGCTGGTCCTCCGGGTCGTGACCTCCGAAGAACGTCCAGGTCCCCTTCCCATGGTTGCCGTTGATGTACTTCACCCAGGGAGCGCCCTCTTCGTCCCCGAGCACCACGTCACTGGGCTTCAAGCGGCTGCGCAGGAACGACGTCGTCAGCCCGTAGAAATCGGGGATCACCTGGCGGTGATTCTGCACCAGCAGCGTCGGCACGGGATCGATCTTGGCGCTGAAGTTGAAGAGCTTGAAGGCGCCGAGCGGCTGGCGGCGTGGCCCGGCGTTGACCTGGTGCCCGTCGATGTCCGAGAAGCTCGCGATCTGCGGGTTGGGCTCCACGTGCGCGCCCGTAAAGGCGAGGGCCTTCGACCAGTCGAGCTTCGCGTCCGCCTGCGGATCCATCGGGGTGCCGTCGGCGAAGGCGGCGGCGATGTCCGTGCGCTCCGCGGCCAGGGCCAGATCGAGCGTTTCGGTGGCGGTGCACATCGCGAACAGGAATCCGCCGTTCGTCACGTAGTCCCGAATCTTCCGGGCCACCGCCTTCTTCAGGTCGGGGACGGTGCCGAAGCCCAGCCGCTTGGCCGCGTCGGTGTTGAACCGCACCATCTCGGCGAGCCACGGCGCGCCCGCATAAATGACGTAGAACTTGGAATACTGCCCGGTGAAGTCTTCGTGGTGCAGGTGCAGCCAGTCGTAGCCCACGAGCTTCCCGCCGATCACCTCGAAGTCCCACACCTTGTCGAATTGAATCCCGGCGTACTGCAGCGCCATCGTGACGGCGTCGTCCCACGGCGGCGCGTTGGGCGGCACATACACGGCGACCTTGGGCGCCTTTTCGAGCGGCACGGCGTCCATGTTGCTCGCCTCGATCTCTCCGCGGATGGCCGTGACTTGGGCCTCGTCCACGGGCTCGACGCTCACCCCCGCGAGCGCCGCGTCGCGCCGGATGGCGGGCCCGTCCGGCAGCAGGAACGATCCGCCGCGATAGTTCAGGAGCCACTCGGCCTTGATCCCCGCCTGCACGACGCGATAGGTGACGCCGTATGCCTTGAGGTGATCGCCCTGAGCGTCGTCCATGGGGAGGAGCAATGACGGAACGGCGGACAGGCGGACAGGCTGACGGAGACCCAGCAAGCCGGCCCCGACCGCCCACACAAACTCTCTCCGCTTCATGACCGCGGAATCGCCCCCTTCGCCCGTTCCAGCTCGCGTCGCGCCTCGGGCACCACCGCGCTCCCGGGATAGGTGAGAATCAGGTGCTCGAGATGTCGGATCGCCTCCGCCGTCTGCGCCCGGCGTTCGAGCAGCCGGGCCCACTCGAGCTCGGCAGCGGGCGCGGCCGCGCCCTGCCCCCCGGTGCTGACCACTTCGTCGAACAGCGCGAGCGCGGTGCCCTGTTGCAGCGTGTCGAGCCGGGCCGCCACGCGTCCGGCCAGGAGCAGGAGGTCCGGCCGCCCCCCCCCGCCCCCGCCCCCACTTTCCCCCGTTGCCAGGCGGGCAGCCGCAAGCCGCAAGGCCGCGACGGCGCGGAGCGAGTCACCCTGGGCGAGCAACGACAGCGCGCTGCCGAGCTCGGGGAACGAGTCGTCCGGCACCCGCTGCAGCAAGGCGACCATCGTCGTGCGGTCGACGGCGTCGCGTTGGTCTCCGGCGTACGGCCCCGCGGCGAGAAACAACCGCTGGGCCTCTCTCAACCTCCCGCGATACAGGGCGATCCACCCCTGCAGCGCGAGTGCCTCGACGCTCGAGTCGCGCGCCAGCTCCGTGTCGGCGCGGTCCAACTCGCCGGCCGCAATTCGGGCGCGCACCAGCCGGAGGCGTAGGCTGGCGCGGTCGTCGGGGGACAGCCGGGCATTGGTCGCGAGCTGCTGCGCTGCCTCGTTGCGCTGTCCCCCCTCGATCAGGGCCTCGACCACGGCGCGCTGCGCCAGCCGTTGGGCGTCAGGAGGTGCATTCGAGTCCTGCGCGACCCGTTCGAGCACGGCGCGCGCGGCGACCCGATCGCCTGCCTCGATGAAAGCGCGCGCCGCGTCGGTGCGCGCCCGGGCGGCCGCCCCTCCCACCTCGGGCGCCAGGTCAGCGTAGCGCGCGAGCGCGAGCGCGCGCGCGCGCCGGGCGTCGGGCGTCCTGCGAGCGCCTGCAAGGTCGGCGAAACGCCGGGCCGCGAACGCCGCGTCCGCCGACGGCGTGGCGACGCTCGGCTCGAACACGGCCCACGCGCGCAGTGGCTGTCCCCAGTTCAACAGGAGCTCGCCCGCGAGCCGGCGCGTGAGCGTCGACGGGGTCCCCTCGGTGAGCAAGCGCGCGATGCGCTCGCGCTGCGCGTCGGGCGCCTCGGCCAACGCGCTCGCCGCGTTCGGCAGCTGCACCGGCGCGTCCGTCAGCGCCGCGGCCCATTCGCGCGCCGCCCCTTCCCAGTCGCCCGCGAGCTGGCTCAGCTCCGCCAGCTCGATCCCGAACGCGCCGGGGCGGCCAAGCGTGCGCCGACCTAACAGGAGCACGTCGCGCGCCGCGCCGTGGCGGTGCGCGTCCTCGAGCGCCATCGCCCACTCGCGGTACGGGGCCTCGTCGCCCGGCGCGGCCGCGGCCCACCGCAGCGCTACCGCGCGCCCGCTGTCGGGCTCGTTCAGGGCCACGTACGTACGCAGCAGGACTCCCCGCAGCGCCACGTTGCTCGGACTCGCCGCCGCCGCCCGCTGGGCCGCCGGCAGCAGCTCGCCGAGGCGATTGATGGGCGGCAGCACTCGCTCGAGCCCGAGCAGCGCCGAGAGGTTGGTGGGATCGGCCCGCAGCGCCGCGAGATAGATGGCCGCCGCCTGGTCGTACTGGCCGGCGCGCTCGAGCTCGAAGCCCTGGCCGATCGCTTGTGCCCGCAGCGGACGGACAACCAGCACCGAGAGAATCAGCCCCAGTATTCCCAGGCTGAAGGTTGGGCCCAACACGACACTGCCCTTAAGGGCAATGCTCTGCCGGGCCCACTCTTCAGAGCGGGAAGGAAGCCTACTGCTGAGGCGCATTCAGTCTCCGGAAATACTCGAGCACCAACCGACGCTGCTCGGGGGTGAGACCCTGGAGCTCCTCCCACCTGGGGTACCGGAGCCGCGGGCCCGCGCCCGTCGCGCCCGGCTTCAATATGTCGGGGATGTGCACGCTGTCTCCGGTCGCGGACCGGCTGACGCGTTCTTTGTTCTCGTCGGGCTCGTCGTTCGAGAGCGTGCGGCCGGCGTCGAGCAGTCGGCGGTACAGGCGCTGCTGGCGCTCGATGGTCTGCTGGTCGAGGCGCCCAGCCTCGAGCTGACGTGCGAGCTCTTTCGCCTCCTGCGCGAGCGGACCGGCGGCGGCGTTCGCGCCTTCGGCCTGGAGCCGCTCGAGCTGCTCCGCCAGGGCGCGCTGGCGCGCGGCGAGAGCCTGCAGCCGCTGCAGCATGGCTTCCCCGCTCAACCCCATCAGCGGCAACAGGCCCTGTGCCAAACCGTTCAGCCCCTGCTGATCACGCGCCAGACGCGCCAACTGCTCCACTGCTTCGGCAAACCCGCTCCCCGACTTCCCACCCGCCACCTGGCTGCGGCTCCGGGCGAGCGCCAGGGCCGTGGCGTTCAGCGCGTCGACGGCGTCGTCGGCGAGGGTCGCCGCCTCGGCGGCGTTGGGGTCGGCTTCTTCCAGCTGGGCGCGTGCCGCCGCCATCTGTCGCTTGGCATAGCCCAGCGCCGCATCCAGCTGCGGCGACACGAGCGCGTGCTTCCCCGCCGCCTCGCGGATCTGGCGTGCCACCGCGTCGGTCCCCTCCTCCACTGCCGCCTGCCGCGACCGGGTGGCGGCGCCCGCTTCGCCGCGCCGCAGCGCGTCGGCGACGTGCTCCTGTCCCTGCGCGAGCGCGGCCGTCTCCGAGAGCGCCCGGTCGAGCGCCGCCAGCGTCTCACCGCGCCACTCCCGCGCCAGCGAGTCGCGCTGACCGCGCAGCGCATCCGGCACGCCCGCGAGCTGCTGCTCGGCCTCCGTCCCGGCTTCCGCCGCGGCCGCGGCGCGAGCGTCGTCCGCCGCTTGCGCGGCGCGCTGCATCGCCGCTCCCGCCGCGCGGGCGGCCTGCTGCGGCGCCGCGAGCGGGGTGCGGGGGCCCGCCCGGAGGTCCGTGGCGACCCGCTCGATGCCGCGGGCCAAGGAGTCCGCGCGGTCGGCGAGCGTGCGTTGCCGCGCCGCGCCGGCGCTGTCCGGCCGCGCCGCGTCGTCGCGATTCCACTCGGCCTGACGCCGCCGCAGGTCCTCGGCGTCGGCCGCGAGCGACGCCAGCGCGCCCTCGACGGCGGCCCGGCGGAACAGCTCCTGACTGCGCTCGAGCTGGTCTTTGAGCAGCTGCTGCGCCTCGGCGAGGCGCTCGAGCGCGCGGCGCGTCGCCTCCGGATCGAGCCGCGCCAGCGCCTCCTGCAGCTCCCGCAGCCGCGCCGCCAGCTCCGGCGTCACCGCGCGCTGCAGCAGCTCCTGGACTTCGCGCAGCCGCGCCTGGAACGCCGTGTCGCCCAGCCCTGCGGCCTGGGCGGCGCGCGTGACCTCTTCCACCGCGCGCGACAGCTCCTGAACCCGCTGCTGCAGCGCCTCCTGCTCGCGCGCGACGGCCTGCGCGCGCTCCGTCGCCTGGAAGGGAAGCGGTCCGTCGCGCGCGTCCGCCGGACGTCGGGTGCCTCCGGCCTCGCGGGAGCGCTGCTGTGCCAGGTCCTGCGTCCGCGTCCCCAGCTCGCGCTCCGCCTGGGCGAGCGAGTCCGCCGCGGCGGCCACGTCCCGCGCCGCGGCGCGGGTCGCCGCGCGCAGCTCCTCGAGGCTCGGCAGCCGCAGCGCGATCTCTGCGCTTCGCCCCATGTGAGTGCCGGGGGCGGGGACATTGTCCCACGCCTCGACGCGGAGCCGCAGCGTGTCGCCGGGCAAGAGCCCGCGCCCTTCCGCATCGAGAGCCCCCTGAACGATGGCCCGCTCACCCGCGCCCGACACATCCAGCGACTCGCGCACGGCCGCCCCCTGCTTCCCCGTCTGACTCACCCGCCAGCTCACCACCTCGAGGCGAGTCAGACCGTGATCGTCCCGTGCGTCGATCACGAGCGGTTGCTTGAGCGATAGCGGCAGCGTCGTGTCGCGGCCCGGGATGGGGACCGTCACGACGGGCGCGGAATCGGGCACCACGCGCAGCCGCAGCTGGGGTTCGTCGCCCTCGAGCGGCGTGCCGTCCACCGCCGCGAGGTCGAGCAGCCACGTGCCGGAAGCGGACGGCGGAGCGGCCAGCCGGCCCGAGAAGCGAGCCCCATCCACGACGAGGCGGGCGCGTCCTGCCGGCCCGGTCTCGCGGCGCCACGCCGCCGCCGCCAGCGCGACGCTCGCCGTGCCGCTCGTCAGGATCACTGTGCCTTCGGGGATCGCCACCAGATCCGGGCCGGGCACGAGCGGCTCGTCGGGACGGGCCAGGTACTCGGGATACCGGGCGGTGAGCTCGAGGCCGGCAAGAAACGCGGGCAGTGCCACGCTGACCCGGCGCTCGAGCGAGCGCCGGCTGCCGCTCGAAGCCCGGAGATACAGGTCGGACTCGAGGGGCCCGAGTCGCCGCGTGGCGCGGCCCAGCGAATCGAGCGCGATCGGCGCCGCACGCCATGGCTCGCCCGGGCCGCGCGTCCACAGGATGGCCCGCGTCGCCGCCGGCACTTCGAGCGTCACCGTGACGCTGTCACCGCGGCGCACGGTCGCGCGGTCCACGGCGAGACGCACCGGCGCGCGCGCATCGACCATGGCGCGGAGCGGGTGCCAGAACGCGGCCGCCCGTCCCGCGCCGGGTGACGATGCCACGAACAGCACGGCGCCCAGCGCCGCCGTGCCCGCGCCTATCATGAGCGAGGTCCGCGTGCCACGGGCCAACAGCCGCCCCACCGCCGGCGCCGCGCGCTCGACCACCGCCGCGGCTCGAGCGTCCGCCAGCCCCAAGAGCTCCGCGCTCGCTCCGGCGCTCGCCCCCGGCGCGAGCACGCCCACCACGCTCCCCGCGCGAGTACCGGCGGTCGTCTCGACCAGCCGCCCCACGGCGGCGGCCGCGGCGGGGCGTCCCGCCCGGCGCACCAGCCACACCGCGGCGCCCGCTGTCCCCGCGATCAGGAGCCACGCCACCACCACCGCCGCGACGCGCGGCGCGAGCGTCAACCCCGCTCCCGCGATCGCAAACGCGACGCCCGCGCTCGTGAGCAGCACGGCTCCGGCGCGGGCGCGGGCGTGCGGCCCGCCGAGCCGCCGCAGCCGAAGGGCAGTGTCGGTCACCGCGTCGCGCTCACGGCGTAAGTGAACAGGTTGACCCCCATCCGTAGTGCCGCCTCGTGAAGCTCCGGAGGATCGTGGTGGACCTCGGGATCCTCCCACCCGTCGCCCAGGTCGGTCTGATAGGAATAGTACACGACCAGCCGGTTGCCCAAAAAGATACCGAAACCCTGCGCCGGCAGGCCATCATGCTCGTGGATCTTGGGGATACCCCTGGGGAAGTCGTACACCAGGTGATAGATGGGGTGGCTCAACGGGACCTCAACCAGGGGATGATCGGGGAAGACGCGCGCGATCTCACGGCGGAAGGACTTATCCATGCCGTAGTCGTCGTCGGCGTGCAGGAAGCCCCCCTGCTCGAGCCAGCGCCGCAGCTGTTTCACCTCTTCGTCCGAGAAGCGCACGTTGCCATGCCCCGTCATGAAGAGGTAGGGAACGTCCCACAGCTCGGGTCCCGTGAGGGTGACGACGCGCTCGCGCTCGGTGACGGAGAGGGCGGTACGCTGGCGCAGCGCCGCGAGGAGATTCGGCAGCGCGGAGGGGCCGGCGTACCAATCCCCACCGCCGTCGTAATGCAACCGACCGATCGTCAGGGAGGCTAAACGCGGAACGCGGAAGTGGGAACGCGGAGCACCGCCCACGAACGCTAGTGCGTCTGTTCCGCACTCCGCGTTCCGCGTTCCGCGTTCCGGTATCCCATCGGCGACGGACAGCCAGAGTGCCAAAACGAGGATGGCCGGGGCTCTCACAGGTCGTTCACCAGCCGATACGCCGTATTTCTCGTAATCCCCGTCTCCACCGCGAGCTGCTCGGCCACGTCGCGGCGCGTCATCCCCTGCGCCAAGAGCGCGCGGGCACGCTCCGCGGGGTCGGGGATAGTGACGCGCTCCTCCCGGGTGGGCTTGCCGGTGCCCGCCACCATCACCGTCACCTCGCCGCGGGCGGGCGCTTCGGCGTAGTAACCCGCCAGCTCGGCCAGGGTCCCGGCGCGGGTCTCTTCGAACAGCTTGGTCAGCTCGCGCGCCACCGCCGCGGGTCGCTCCGCGCCACACGCCGCCGCGAGGTCCGCGAGCAGCTCCGCCACCCGCGGCGGTGCCTCGAACAGCACCACGGTCCACTCGCTCTGCGCGACGAGCTCGAGCAGGCGCCGCCGCTCGGCGCCCTTGCGCGGGACGAAGCCCAGGAACAGGTAACGATCGGCGCCCAGTCCCGACACGGACAGCGCGGCCGCGACGGCGGTGGGTCCCGGCACCGTGATCACCGGGATGTCGCGCTCACGGGCGGCGGCGACCAGGACCGCGCCCGGATCGCTCACGGTGGGCGTCCCGGCGTCCGTCACGAGCGCCACGTCCTTACCGCTGGCCAACAGATGCAGGATCCGGCGGAGCGCGGCGTCGCTCGAGTGCGCGTGGAAGCTGATGAGCTCGGCGCGCGAGCCCACGTGAGCGAGCAACGGTTTGGTGTGGCGCGTGTCCTCGGCCGCGATGACCGTGACCCGGCTCAGCGTGCTGGCCGCGCGCGGCGAGAGGTCCTCGAGGTTGCCGAGCGGCGTCGCCACGACGTACAGGGTGCCCGCCATTTCACCACGCCACCGGCCACGGCAGGCGTCCGTAGTAGCCCGCCGATTGCAGCACGTAGCGGTGCTCGCGCGTGGCCTCACGCAGGATCTTGGGCGCGGTGCCCGGCATCATCACCTCGACGCCCTCGAGCAGCTGGAGCGACCAATCCGTGAGTGCATTCGAGAGCTCTTCCGGCTGCACCACCGAGTCGGGTGTGTCCGTGCCGCGTGGTGCCGACAGGATCGTGATCGCCTGGTGCGCATCCACGATCCCCGAGCTCACCTTCTGCGCCCGGCGTTTCGCCTCGCCCGGAAAT
>Ga0209474_10003706_pt1 | contig 13353 bp, 15 predicted proteins | sample GraSoiAngelo_145_FD_185902 | JGI IMG/M metagenome (GOLD analysis project Ga0209474, IMG submission 185902) | Grasslands soil microbial communities from the Angelo Coastal Reserve, California, USA - 14_1009_05_20cm (SPAdes) (version 2) | ecosystem: Environmental > Terrestrial > Soil > Grasslands...
GCCGCGCATGTCAGCGGCGCCGAAAAGTCGATGTTTCTCGGGTCGTCCTGCATCTATCCCAAGCTGGCGCCGCAGCCCTTGCGCGAGGATTCGATGTTGACCGGAGCTTTGGAGCCGACCAACGAGCCCTATGCAATCGCCAAGATCGCCGGCATCAAAATGGTCGAGGCCTATCGGAGCCAGTACGGCTCCGATTTCATCAATGTGATGCCGACTAACCTGTACGGGCCCGGCGATAATTATCATCCCGAATATAGTCATGTGACGCCAGCATTGATCCGCCGGTTTCATGAAGCGAAAATATCAGACGTATCAGAGGTAGTGGTGTGGGGTACTGGCACGCCGCGGCGGGAATTTCTCTACGTTGATGATATGGCGGATGCCTGCGTCCATCTGATGAAGACCTACTCGAACCAGGATATGGTCAATATCGGCACCGGCGAAGATATCACGATCGCCGAGTTCGCGCGCCTGGTCGCCAAAGCCGTCGGCTACACCGGCGCGATCAGCTTCGATCACTCCCGCCCGGACGGAACCCCGCGCAAATTGCTCGATGTCAGCCGCCTCGCTAAACTGGGCTGGCAAGCGCGCACCTCGCTCGAGGAGGGTGTTGGATTGGCTTATCGGGCGTATTTGAGCGAATCGAAACAGGCAGCTGAGTAGCCCGCGAGCGCGGGTACTGGCGTCGAATTCATGAAGGCTTTGTAGTACTGCTGCGCGGCGCTTTCTTGCCGAGCTCCGCCGCCATTGCCGATATCAGCGGCTTCATGAAATATTTTTCGTTGGCAGGAAAGATGTCGGTGCGCAGACCGCTGGATTTGAGTTCTGCGGAAACGACGGGGCCCACCGAGGCGATCGGCGTGCGTTTCAGTCCCTCGCGCAAGCGATCTTCGCAACCGTGCGCCTTCGCCACCTCGATTAGGCGGCGAATCTGGCCTGAACTGGTCAACGCGATGGCGTCTATTCGGCCTTCCGCCATCTCGTCGACCGCAGCGAGGATGTTCGCATCCGCCGCTCGCGCGTCGTAGACATAGGGCTCGACAGCATCCACCTCCGCGCCTTGTCCGCTGATAGCGCCGATCAGCGTGCTGTGATCCTTCTCCGGATAGAGCTGCAAGCCGACGCGATGCCCATGGAGATCGAGCAGCGACAGCATCTCGGCGATGCCTTCCGACGTCGGCTTCTCCGTCGTCGCTTGCGGCTCCAGCCCGATCTCGCGCAGCGCCCGGCCGGGTTTCGGACCCCGTGCGTATTTCCGGGTCGTGCCGAGCGCGCCGATAAAAGCCGGCTCGAGATTCATCCGTCGGGCGAGTTTCAGCAGCCGCCGCACCCCTTCGCCGGTCGTCAACACCAGATCATCGCAGGGCGTTTCGATGAAGCGGGCTATCCAGGCTTCGATCGGGACAGTATCCGGAGCGTCTTGGATGATGAACATCGGGCATTGCATTACTTCAGCGCCCTGTTCTGTGAGCAGGCGCGCGAATTGCGCTTCCTCGCGCGTCTCCAAAATCAGGATTCGGTAACCGTTCAGCTTGCCAGCCATGATCTTCGTAATACCGACCGCCCGTTGTTTGTTCAGCATGGTGCTTCCCCCGGTATTGGCGCAAGGGCATCACGGGTGATAGAGCAGGCTGAATTACGTTTAAATGTCTTCTCGCCAATCGCAAAACAAACCCTTCATGCCCGATCATCAATATGTATTGACGCTATCCTGCCCGGATCGTCCAGGCATCGTTTCGGCCGTCTCGACGTTTCTTGCACATAACGGGCAGAACATTCTCGACGCCCAGCAGTTCGACGATATCGAGACCGGTCATTTCTTCATGCGTGTCGTATTCGCCGCGGCCGATCTCGCGGTCGATCTTGCTTCGCTGCAGACCGGCTTCACGGCGATCGCCGAGCGGTTCGGCATGGACTGGCAAATGCGTGACCGCGCGACGCGCCGCCGCGTCATGCTGCTGGTCTCGGCCTCGGATCATTGCCTGGCGGACATCCTGTATCGCTGGCGCACCGGCGAACTCGACATGATTCCGACAGCCATCGTCTCCAATCATCCACGCGAGACCTACAGGAATCTCGAGTTCGGTGAGATTCCGTTTCATTACTTACCGGTGACCAAGCAGACCAAGCGCGAGCAGGAGACCGCGATCTGGCAACTCGTCGATCAGACCAAAACCGATCTCGTGGTGCTCGCCCGCTACATGCAGATCCTGTCAGACGAAATGTCAGCGAAGCTATCGGGCCGCTGCATCAATATCCATCATTCGTTCCTGCCCGGCTTCAAGGGTGCGCGGCCCTATCATCAGGCGCATGAGCGGGGGGTCAAACTGATCGGCGCTACCGCCCATTACGTTACCAGCGACCTCGACGAAGGCCCGATCATCGATCAGGACGTCGAGCGCATCAGCCATCGCCATACGCCAGACGATCTCGTCCGCAGGGGCCGCGATATCGAACGCCGGGTGCTGGCGCGAGCGGTGCGTTACCATCTGGAGGACCGGGTCATCCTCAACGGCCGCAAGACTGTGGTGTTCATGGATTGATCGCTTGCGCTGGCTGGTGCGCGTCTCGGGATTCGAGACTACCGGAACACCGGATTGAAGCCCCTTGGTTTCCAGCCGAGGTCCCGAACAGCCGGCGCTGAGTCAAAAGTCATGTCTTTCATCATGCGAATGCCCATTGCCACATTCGCTTCGGGAAAGAGCGGCTTCGCCAAAGCAAAACCGGCCCTCCACAGAAAGCTCGGCACCGAGACGGTACGCCGTGGCTGCCCCAGTCCGTCGAATATTCGACCGACCATTTCCCGGTACGCCAGCGTCTCGGCGCCCGGCAGCGCATATGTGTTGTTAATCGCGGCGGGAGTTGCAGCGGCGGCGATTGCTGCGACAGCCAGATCCTCGGCATGTACCGGTTGGCGCAGACCCTGTGCTCCGCCGACCAGCGGCATAAAGCCGAACCGCCGGATCAGCCGCGACAGAGGCGTGATGTTGGTGTCTCGATCTTCCGCGTAGATCAAAGTGGGCCGCAAAATCGTCCAGCCGACATTGCGCCGTTCGCATTCCGAAGCGATCGTTCGCTCAGCGTCCACTAGTTGCCTGACGATCTCCCGCTCCGCCGCTATTTCGGTCTCCTGTTTTGTGATTACGCTCGTTGAACTGAAGGCGATGACTCGCCTTAGGGAGGGATGCAGGAGCCGGGGCAACGCGTTCGCCAGGAGAGCGGGGTATGCCGTGCAGTAGAGGGTCGCGAAAGGCGGCAAGTTCAACGTGTCCGGTTGTTTGAGATCGCCGACGAGCCAGTGGATATCGGGTCTGCCCTGTTGTTCCGACCTCGATAGCACCATCGGATGCTCGCCACGGCCCACCAGGTGCTGGACGAGGTAGCCGCCGACCAGCCCGGTCCCACCTATAACCAGACTCGTTGTTTGCTCGGTCGCAGTTTTTGCATCCACCGGCATGCCGGTCATCTCCATCGCTCGCGTACTTGATCCTATACTGGCAATCCGACGTAAAATAGTGACGCGGCTTTTAACATTTGTCGGCTTTGCCTATCCGAACTTGCCTGCAATTTGTGCCGGTGCCAGATTGTCGAACTGCGGGGCGCGAGTGCCTTGCCTGAGCCGGCCGCCACGGGGATTGATCTTGGAAATACCGTCGGCGGGCGGTGAACTGGAAATCACGGATGCCATCAACGCCTATCTGCGCATGGGGGAACTGCATGTCGAACGTCTCGGACGCGGGTTCGCATGGCTCGATACCGGAACGCCGGACTCGATGCTCGATGCCTCGGAATTCGTACGAACGCTCGACAAACGACAGGCTTCCGAGTGAGCTGTCCGGAAGAAATCGCCTTCCGGATGGGGTTCATCAGCGGCGATGACCTGGAGCAACTCGGACGCGAACTCGGAAAAGCCGAATATCGACGTTATCTGCTAGCGATCGCGGCGGAGGGGCTCGGGTCCTGAGTGCTGGCCTCTCGGGGGCCGATGTCGCAATCTCGATCAGCACCGGCCAATTTTGTGGGAGCAGCGAAAGTGATGCAACAATGAAGCGTGCGCTCGACGTCCTGGCTTGCGCCCTGTTCCTTGCGGTTTTTTGGCCGGTGCTTCTTTTGATCATTATTGCCATTCGGCTTCAGAGTCCGGGCAAGGCGATATTCGCTCAAGCCCGCCTGGGGAGAAACGGCCGGCCGTTCACGTGCTACAAACTGCGGACGATGTATTCGGGAACGGCGAACCTGCCGACCCATCAGGTGGAAGCGTCGGCTGTGACGCCGTTTGGCGAGCTTCTCCGTCGGTTCAAGATCGACGAGCTTCCACAGCTTTGGAATGTGCTGGCGGGTGATATGAGTCTGGTCGGTCCCAGGCCATGCTTGCCGTCGCAGGTCGAGCTTGCCGATGCCCGGAGGCGACTGGGTGTATTTGAAATGCGGCCCGGCATCACCGGCTTGGCGCAGGTCAGCGGGGTCGATATGTCAGACGCAAATCGGCTGGCCGAGATCGATGCCCGTTATGTTCGCACACAAAGCCTTGTCGGAGATCTCAGGCTGATTTGGGCTACGCTGAGCGGGCAGGGCGTCGGCGTCGATCAGGTGGTCCGAAGCAGCACCACTTAACATCAATGCAACGCCTCTGCTGACAGCGATTGGACGTTGGCAGCTTCATTCTTTGGAAGCGCCGGCTCAAGGCGCATCCTTTCCCGCTCTCGTATGAACTCATCGTATTGCGCAGTCCCGGGGCGAGGCGGTGCGTCCGCCGGCAATCCACCGGCCCATTGCGGTACGAAATCGCCCAAACCGGCGGCGAGCTGCTCGTTGATGGTGCCGCAGCCGCCGAGGCCACATGAGAGGAGCGCGACCGACCAGAGGGTTACGAGCTTGCGAGGACTGATGATCGACATCGGGGAGCTTTGCAACCTCGGACGGTTCATCTAGGACAGCCGGATCGGCCGCGGCAGCCTATCCCAAAAGCGGCAAAAACCAGCTTCTCTGGAGAGCCGCTTGCGGTATTATTAAACCTCAGTCGGGGCTGAACATCGAGCCATCAACAACCGAACCCGAAGCGGCTGGTCATGAAAACTGGACGCTGGCTGAGATCGGGATGGTCGAGAGCTTGAGATGCCGCGCGGCGCCGATACACGGCGGAGCAATCCGGGTATGGTGAAGCAAGGACCGGGGGACTCGGTTCGAGGCACGAAAACCGATCAGGGAGAGAGCGTTGATGTTCGTTCGTACTAAGGTGTTGTCACTGGCTGCAGCGGTCGTTGCAATTGCGGGCATGGGCGCCCTCATGCCGGCGCTGGCGCAGGAGAGCGTAAAGATTGGGCTGATCCTGCCGATGACCGGTGGTCAGGCCTCGACCGGAAAGCAGATCGACAACGCCGTCAAGCTGTACATGCAGCAGAAGGGCAACACTGTTGCCGGCAAGAAGGTCGAGGTCATCCTCAAGGACGACGCAGCCGTTCCCGACAACACCAAGCGGCTCGCGCAGGAACTGATCGTCAACGACAAGGTCAATTTCATTGCCGGGTTCGGCGTTACGCCGGCCGCCCTGGCGGCGGCGCCGTTGGCGACGCAGGGCAAAATACCGGAAATCGTGATGGCGGCCGGCACTTCGATCATCACCGAACGCTCGCCCTATATCGTGCGCACCAGCTTCACGCTGGCGCAATCCTCAACGATCATCGGCGACTGGGCGGTCAAGAACGGGATCAAAAAGGTCGCGACCCTGACCTCGGACTACGCGCCCGGTAACGACGCGCTGAATTTTTTCAAGGAGCACTTCACCGCGGGCGGTGGCCAGATCGTCGAAGAGGTCAAGGTACCGCTCGCCAATCCCGACTTCGCGCCATTCCTGCAGCGAATGAAGGATTCCAAGCCCGACGCGGTGTTCGTGTTCGTGCCGGCGGGGCAGGGCGGCAACTTCATGAAGCAATATGCCGAGCGCGGGCTCGACAAAGCCGGAATCAAGGTGATCGGGCCCGGCGACGTGATGGATGACGATCTCCTCAACGGCATGGGCGACACGGCACTCGGGACGGTAACCGCGCATCTGTATTCGGCCGCACATCCATCCGCGATGAACAAGGAATTCGTCGCCGCCTACAAGAAGGCCTTTGGCTCGCGGCCGGGCTTCATGGCCGTTGGCGGTTATGATGGCATTCACCTGATATACGAGGCGCTGAAAAGGACCGGCGGCAAGACCGATGGCGTTGCGCTGATCGAGGCCATGAAAGGGATGAAGTGGGAAAGCCCACGCGGCCCGATCTCGATAGACCCGGAAACCCGGGACATCGTGCAGAACATCTACATCCGCAAGGTCGAGAAGGTCGACGGTGAACTCTACAATGTCGAATTCCAGACCTTCGAAGCTGTCAAGGACCTCGGCAAGACCAAGAAGTGAGCAATGGCGCAGAGAGGTGGGCCTCATCCTGATGAGCCCGCCTCTTTGGCGGGCGTCTCGAAGGATTGGCTGTCGTTGAACGAAGGCCTCGTGCTTCGAGACGGCCCTTCCCGCCTCCTCAGCATGAGGGCTTTTACTGGATGACCACGCTATTCACCATCCTGTTCGACGGCGTTGCTTACGGCATGCTGCTGTTCGTGCTCGCCTGCGGGCTCGCGGTTACGCTCGGGTTGATGAATTTCGTCAATCTCGCCCACGGCGCGTTCGCCATGGCGGGCGGCTATATCTGCGCGGTGCTGGTCAATCAATACGGCTGGCCTTTCTTCGCTGGCCTGCCGCTGGCGTTTGTGGCCAGCGCGCTGATCGGGGCCGTGTTGGAGCGCTCGCTTTATCGCCACCTCTACAACCGCAGCCATCTCGATCAGGTATTGTTCAGCGTGGGACTCGTGTTCATGTCGGTGGCGGCGGTGGATTACATCATGGGATCGTCCCGAATTTTCATCAAAATCCCGGAGGCGCTCGAGGGGCAAATCGATTTCTTCGGTGTCGGTATCGGCCGCTACCGGCTGATGATCATCGTGATCTGCGGCCTGCTCACCGCAGTCCTGCAACTCATTCTGGCGCGCACCCGCTTCGGCAGCCGGCTGCGGGCGGCGGTGGACGATCCGCGTGCGGCGAGCGGCCTCGGTATCAACGTGCCACAGGTGTTTGCATTTACTTTCGCATTCGGCTGTGGTCTTGCCGGTCTCGGCGGCGCGCTGAGCGCGGAGATTTTGGGACTGGATCCGTATTTCCCGCTGAAGTTCATGATCTATTTTTTGATCGTGGTCACTGTCGGTGGCTCCTCCAGCATTACCGGACCGTTCCTGGCATCGCTGTTGCTCGGCATTGGTGATGTCGCCGGCAAATACTATGTGCCGAAGCTTGGACAATTCGTGATCTACACTATCATGATCGTGATCCTGATCTGGCGGCCCAACGGCCTGTTCGGCCGCACCGCCGCCCGTTGAGTACAGCGATGAGCGCGCAAACCGAAGTTGGGAACCACGCCAGCGCACACGCGCGATGGCACTGGAGCGAGGTCGCGTTCTGGTTCGTCGTGATGTGCTGCGCCTTGCTGTTTCCCTCGCGATACCTGATCATGACCGATATCGTGCGGCTGGCGTTGTTCGCGCTCTCGCTCGACCTGATCCTTGGTTACGCCGGTATCGTCTCGCTCGGCCATGCGGCGTTCTTCGGCCTCGGCGCTTATTCCGCCGGGCTGATGGCGCTGCACGGCGTCGTCACCGAACCGTTGCTCGCGCTGGTTCTGGCCGGCCTAGTCGCCATGACGCTCGGCTTTGCCACCAGTTTTCTGGTGATCAGGGGTGCCGACCTGACGCGTCTGATGGTGACGCTCGGGATCGCGTTACTGCTGGAAGCGCTGGCGGAGCGGTTTTCAAACATCACCGGCGGCACCGATGGCTTGCAGGGCATCGAGATGCAGCCGATCCTCGGCCTGTTCGCGTTCGACATGTTCGGCAGGGTCGGTTTTTTCTACTGCCTTGCCGTGCTGTTTCTGTTGTTCCTGCTGGCGCGGCGGATCGTGCACTCGCCGTTCGGCCTGTCGCTGCGCGCCATCCGAAATAATCCGCTGCGCGCGGCGGCCATCGGCATTCCCGTCAATAGGCGCCTGGTCGCCATCTATACGATAGCCGCGTTCTACGCCGGAATATCAGGCGCGCTGTTCACCCAGAGCACGGCGCTGGCCTCGCTCGACGTGTTCTCGTTCGAGCGATCCGCCGATCTGATGCTGGTCGTGGTGATCGGCGGCACTGGTTATCTCTACGGCGGCTTGATCGGGGCCTTGGTGTTTCGAATGCTCCAGGAGGTCTTTTCCACCATCACCCCGCAATATTGGCAATTCTGGATCGGCCTGGTGTTGGTGGTGATCGTGCTTCTCGGTCGGCAGCGTATGCACCGCTGGGTGTTGTGGGGCCCGAACCTGGTGATACGGCAACTCGCCGGCCGCAAGGCCATCGTTGCGGTTCCCGAGAGTGACGTGCCATGACCTTGGCGCTGGAAACCCAACGGCTGGAAAAACAGTTCGGCGGCCTCAAGGTCACGCGCGATCTCTCGTTGCGGATCGAGCAGGGCGCCCGCCATGCATTGATCGGGCCGAACGGCGCGGGCAAGACCACCGTCATCAATCTATTGACGGGCATGCTCAAGCCGGACGGCGGTCGGATTCTCCTGGAAGGCAACGACATCACGGACCTGCCCGTGCACACGCGAGTGCTGCGCGGGCTGTCGCGCACGTTCCAGATCAATCAACTCTACGCCGACCTGTCACCGCTTGAGACCATCGGGCTGGCGGTATCCGAACGGCTCGGCCGCGGCGGTGATTGGTGGCGCAAGATGGGCAGCCGTGACGACGTCAACGCCGAGATCGCGGAAAACCTTTCGCGCTTCCATCTGCTCGATGTGATGAACGAGCTCACGGCGAAATTGCCCTACGGCAAGCAGCGGCTGCTGGAGATAGCGGTAGCGATTGCGGCCAAGCCGCGCGTGCTGCTGCTGGATGAGCCTGCTGCCGGCGTTCCCGAGAGCGAACGCCACGATATCCTCGCGGCCGTGGCGGCGCTGCCGCGTGATGTAACCGTGCTTCTGATAGAGCATGACATGGATCTGGTATTCTCGTTCGCCGACCGGATTTCGGTGCTGGTCAGCGGCGCGCTGTTGGTGGAAGGGCGCCCCGAGGAAGTAGCGCGAGATTCCCGCGTCAAGGCGGTCTATCTTGGCGAGACAGCCCATGTCTGAACTCCTGCGAATTGAGGCGCTGCGCGCCGGCTACGGTGAGGCGGTGGTCTTGCGTGACATGTCGCTGCGGCTTGCCGAGAGCCAGGTCCTGGCACTGTTGGGCCGCAACGGAACGGGAAAGACCACGCTGATCAATTCGATTGTCGGGATCACCCGCCGCTTCGGCGGCACGATTTCGCTCGGCGGCATGGACATCAGCGGGATGCGGCCGGATCAGAGGGCGCGGGCGGGTATCGGCTGGGTGCCGCAGGAGCGCAATATTTTCCGCTCGCTGACAGTGGAAGAAAATATGACGGCGGTGGCGCGGCCGGGACCGTGGACGGTGGCAAAGGTCTACGAAATGTTTCCGCGGCTGGAGGAGCGGCGCAACAATTTCGGCAATCAGCTCTCCGGGGGCGAGCAGCAGATGCTGGCGATCGGGCGCGCGCTCACGCTCAATCCGCAAGTGTTGCTGCTGGACGAGCCGACCGAGGGGTTGGCTCCCATCATCGTCGAGGAGCTGTTACGGGCGCTTGGCACGATTACCCGTGCCGGCGGCATCTGCTCGATCATCGTAGAGCAGAATGCGCAAAAGATTCTAGGGCTGGCCGACCGCGTCGTGATATTGGAGCGCGGCGCGATCGTCCACGACGCGGCGAGTGCCGCGCTGAAAGCCGATCCCGCGGTGCTCGAGCGCTTTCTGGGGGTTTCGGGAGCTGCCGCACATTAATTCTTTCAGCGTTTTCTTCACGGTATGCGCTTGGTTGGAAGACGCTGAAATTCTTTCGGGAGTGAACACGATGCAAAGAACAAAAGCACCTTTCCGCGCTGACGAGGTCGGCAGCCTGTTGCGCCCGCCACGCATCAAGGAAGCCCGCGCCAAACTGGAAAAGGGCCAGATTTCCGCCGACGATCTGCGCAAGGCGGAAGACCTCGAAATCGAAAAGATCGTGCACAAGCAGGCCTCGATCGGGCTAAAGCTCGCGACTGACGGCGAGTTCCGGCGATCGTGGTGGCACTTCGATTTTCTCGCCAGGCTCACCGGTTGCGAACTGTTTCATCCCGAAACCGGCATCCAGTTCGCAGGCGTTGAGACCCGGCACGATGCCGTCAGGGTGATCGGCAAGCTCGATTTTCCAGACGACCATCCAATGCTCGACCATTTCAAATTCCTGAAAAAACAATGTGAGATCGCGCATGTGATGCCGAAGATGACGATCCCATCGCCGGCGGTTCTGCACTTCCGAGGTGGCCGCAACTCGATCTCCAAAGATGTGTATCCCGATCTCGATGTGTTCTTTGAGGATCTCGCGAAGACCTACCGCAAAGCCGTGAAGGCGTTTTACAACGCGGGTTGCCGATATCTGCAGTTCGACGATACCGTCTGGGCTTATCTCTGTTCGCAGGATGAACTCCGGAAAGCGCGCGAGCGCGGCGATAATCCAGACGGCTTGCAACAAATCTATGCGCGCGTGATCAACTACGCGATCGCCGAGCGGCCGGCCGATATGACGATTACGACGCATGTCTGCCGCGGCAACTTCCGTTCCACCTGGATTTCGTCCGGTGGTTACGAGCCGGTGGCCGAGACCATGCTGGCGGGCACAAATTACGACGGCTACTTCCTGGAATACGATTCCGAGCGCGCCGGCGGCTTCGAGCCGCTGCGTTATTTGCCCAAAGGCCAAAAGATCGTGGTGGTCGGCGTCATCACTTCGAAGAGCGGCCAACTCGAGAACAAGGACGACATCAAGCGGCGGCTCGCGGAAGCTTCCAAATATGCGCCGCTGGATCAGCTCGCGGTATCGCCGCAATGCGGCTTCGCCTCGACCGAAGAGGGCAACCTGCTCACAGAGGAAGAGCAGTGGGCCAAGCTGAAGCTGGTGGTCGATGTCGCCAACGAGGTGTGGGGGAGATAGAGAGTGCTGTAGCTGTCGCTCAAATTAGGGCGTGTGCTCAAACGCGCATGCGACGCCTGCTTTCGGGGTGCCGGCTTCCGCCCTTGTCCCAAACCGGAAGCGGCCAAGATCGCTCGATCGTCTGGTGGCCGTCACCTTCCCCTTTGGCCAATACTAATCAACAAAGCGCGCGGTCGTAGTTGCCATTACACTACAGTTTCCTTTTCTTTTTGGACGCGCTTGGTCACGCCTCGATGTTGTGCTCACCACGAGCGATCCTTCTTGGGATTTTGCAACGAGGAGGACACGCCATGACGAGAACCTATTTGAGCTTAGCGGTTTTCTCAGCACTACTGATGCCACTTGACGCCGGAGCTGCCGACCTAGCGGTAACGGCCCCTCCGACCATCTCCTACGTACCCTCAAACTGCCTTCTATTTCGGCTTGGGCGGCAGTTTCAACTCAGCCGACTTTGGCACTCAGAACGTGTTTGCGGTGGGAACTACTAATGTCGTCAACCCGGCTGGTGCGGTAGTCTCCAGTGGATCGGCTTCCGGACCGGGCAAGGTTTTTATGAGCGGCTCTGAGCCCACTTTCGCCCCTTCGGTGCAAGCAGGCTACTTTCAAAAATTCTCAGGTACCGATTGGTTATGGGGAGCCAAATTTTCATACAGCAATTTGAGGGCGCTCTTTACTGTACCGAATGTTCTGATTCCTCAGGCAGGAGCAAACACATCGGCGGCGGGAACCGTAACGTTTTTAGGGACTGCTGTTGCGCACACATATCAGGCTAACATTGAGCATCAGTTGGTCCTAACCCCGTTCATTGGGCGTTCGTTTGAGAGGAGCTTCATCTACCTTGGCGCCGGTCCCACCTTGTCTCGGGTGAAAACCAATATCCTTGGATTAATTGGCTTTGCAAATCTCACTGGCACTCCGAGCGATATCTCCGGCGCGCCGCAGGATTTTTCTGGCGAGGGTTGGGTATGGGGTGGTGCTGCGGTGATTGGGGCAACTTACTTTTTTGACCCTTCCTGGTTCTTGGATGTCAACTACACGTATGCCCAGACTGCAAACAAAACCTTCAACTACTTCAGTACTTTTTCCAATCCAACTGGCGCTAATACAATTGTTGGAACGTTATCGGGTAGCTCCTCTGGGAAAGTGATTACACAGGGAGTTATGTTCACACTCAACAAATCATTTTCGCTCTAAATGGTCGATGCCTTCTCGGCTTACGTTCGGGCGCTGGCGTCGCGGACTGATGGCGAGGGAAGCGCGAGGCCATAAGATTGGGCGCATGAAGAGGATGCGCGCAGACTGCCCGCTCGCATCTCGAAGCTAAGGTGGCAAGCGGCGGTGTACGTCCGATGAAACCATTCTGAGGAATCCACGAAACTATGCTGAAACAATTAGCGGGTAGATCACTGGCCACGAGCAGCACCAACCCCATCAATGGCACTGCAACCGGAGAGCTATCATGCGCGTACGTCACGCTATCTTTATTGTGCCAGTTATCCTGATTGCGTTCGGCTTGACGCTGTTTTTCTTTTCCGCCCCGATTACGGTAGCGGACGCAAGCGTCGTCAAGGGAGAGGGTGTGAACATCTCCGAGATGCAACGGAGTATCAAAAATCTTCCGGTGGAGAAGTTCCGCGACATGACATTCGTGTTCTCCGACTGATTCATTCGACGAACTGCGCGAGCGACAATTCCAATGACGACCCAATCGGCCGGTCGGCGGGAGCTTCCTGAAAGCCTGTTCGGGTAGCTCCTGGCTTCCGCATGACCTGCAGCAGGGCGCTCGGCCCACGGAGGGTTCGCCCATGAAAGGAGCTGCGCCGAAACGCTAATTTCGCCTGACGGATCAATCTGATTTGGGCTGTCCAGTCTCATTTGCAAAAATATTCCGTTTCCGATCTGACCCAAATCAAAATTATAAACGCCTCCGTCTCGTCCCACAGAGGGGCGGCTCGCGATCGTCACGAACGCGGGGCGGGATGCGATGGACGCTGATGGTGCTGCTGACGAACAGCACGTGAGGTGGACGGCGAAGTCGTGTGGTTCTGATGCCCCGACGCTGGCATCAAGTCGGCGGAAGTATTTCCGCTGGCGACGGTGGCAAACAAGCCCGGTCACCGGGAAGAGCGCGAAGGAAACCGTTAAAACCATTGCGCGGGGAATGCCGGGTGAACCCGGTGTGACCGTGGTGACTATGCTCGTATGCTTTTTTATTTTGCATGCGAGGCTGCGGGCGCATTGAGCGTCCGGCATTCC
>Ga0209474_10003707_pt1 | contig 13353 bp, 9 predicted proteins | sample GraSoiAngelo_145_FD_185902 | JGI IMG/M metagenome (GOLD analysis project Ga0209474, IMG submission 185902) | Grasslands soil microbial communities from the Angelo Coastal Reserve, California, USA - 14_1009_05_20cm (SPAdes) (version 2) | ecosystem: Environmental > Terrestrial > Soil > Grasslands ...
TCTTTTGCGCTTCGAGCGCGTTGATAACTTGGGAGCCTACAGCATCCCGTCCGGAGACCGGCCTTCTCATCCCATCTGTTAACAACAATTGATGCGGGTGGAGCAAAACAGAGCTACCATTGGCTTGGCATGAAGATCCTCGCTTGCGCAGTCTTCGGATTGTTCTCCATTAGCTTGGCACTTGGCCAGCAGGTCGGCGTGCTGAATCTTCCGCTGCCGGAATCGCCTCCGCCTCGCGTTGAACAACACCCAGAGCAACTGCCTTCTGGTTGCACAAAGCCGACGGGGGCTATGGCCGATGGACTACAGCAGCCTCCCGACAATCGGCAAAGGACAATAGCTCTGGAAATATTCAAGTTGAGTAGCCAAAGTTTTGATATTGGCGGCAAGGGTCGGGCAGAGGTTCGGCTCAAGAATGTTGGCGATGTGCCCATAACTATTCCCTGGAATACCGACTCTGGTGTAGTACGGACGGCTCCTGATCCTGATGTTCTCCAGTGGGAGCAAGCGAACTTTGGCATCGTGTTACTAGATCAGAAGAATGAAACAATTGCGTTGAAGACCGCAGATTGGCCGCTATATGGATCGAGATTCGTGGATGGAAGCCTGTTGATGATTAAACCGGGAGAATGGGCAACTGCTTTCGTTGACTTCAAAGTTGAGGATTTGTATCACATTGTGCCTTCCAATCAATTCCCGATAGGAAAGTCAAAGCTTTTTTTGGAATGGGGGCAGGCGTTCCGTGCGCGACGCCGTGAGAAATGCGGCTGGAGCTCAGCGTGGTTCGACTATGGACGTGGGCACTATTACAAACAAGAGCATCCGACAGTAGCAGTTCGAATCAACTGGTCTGCGTCAGGCGGCGATCCGAAATAGGTAATTGCGTCTGAACCCTCTGGCAACTGCACGTCCTCCTCATGTCTTGATAAATCGCCATATCACTCATTGACGCCGAAAAGGCGAATGAAAGGCGCAAACTTGCGCTATCGCCTGATAGCAACTACTACGGCCCTACAGTCGAACAAGGTCACATATAGATATCCCAGGCTTGCCGAAGGGTTCAAACCGATGGCCACTTGAAAAGGAATTTCAAGCCTACGAACCACGTTACAGCCGCAGCAACGAGGATTAAACGCCCAGTGTTCGTACTCGGCCAGTAGAAGATCGCAATTAGAAACGCCGCAGCGGTAATAAGCTCCAAGATACGTCGTGCGAAACGTTTTACAATTCGGGCTTCGGTGTTTTTGCTCGTCTCGGGGTCCTCATACTCCAAGTTCCTAACGGATCATTGTAGTTGACGGAAAATCGCCATATCACTCATTGAGCCTCGGCATTGAGGCGATGAAAGGTTCCAAAATCGTCTGCCCGAGTCTACCCATCCAGCCGGATTCAGCTCTAAGCCGTTAAAAAGGCGAGTTCAAAAGTTGTAGTGTTTTCCAGAAAAGTTCGACAATCGTCTGCTAGGGCGACCAACACTTTTCATTCCTTTGTCTCAGGAACTTGCGGGCATACCCATGCATGGCTTTGGGTGGGAGCCATAAACTCCGTCGTGTGACCCGTCCGAGCACCCATTGAGTTGCACTCTATGCAGCGGCGGCGACATCACGGCCGGGCACCACATCAATCTGTAATTTCGGGTCTGCAGAAGGCACGTATGTGGCTGGCAAACCGAGTTCGCGCCGCACAATGTTTGCGCCCTGGGCGATGGCGCTACTTTTGTAAAAAGCGATCTCGCGATTTGCTCCCTGACGCCCGAACCCGCAATCACTCGATACAATCAGTTGCTCCGCAGGGATGAACTTCAGCGCTTTGCGAATTTCTTGTGCGACATCTTCGGGTCGGTCGGCCTGCAGCGTACGGTGACTCACGACACCAACGCAGATCTTCTTCTTGAGGTCATGCTTGAACGGCTCGAATAACTCGAGATCTCTTTGGTTGCGGTCCTTCATCTCTAGCGTCCACACGTCTCCGCGACAGCGCTCCAAATAAATCTCGATTGAGTTGGCATAGCTCGTGTCCTCCATGACGCGCTGCATGTTGGGATTGCCCCAGCAGGTGTGGATCCACAGCTCAACGTCATCTAGTCCTTCGACCTCCCGGTTGAACGCATCGATCATGAACTTTACCTCGGCATGGTCCTTGCCGTAGGAATTGGCCATGAAGTGAAATGTTGGCTCCTCAATCTGGATACAACGGCAGCCGGCGTCACGCAGCGCGAGTAACTCCTTATTCATCGCTTCCGCCATGTCCCAAATCACCTCGCGCTTATCTCTATATTTGGGCGTATGAATATCCAGGAAGAGCGCCATAACTTGCGAACAGCACGTACCAAACTTAACCGGTTTGTGGGTCCTTGCCTGTGCGATTCGCCACAGCTTGGGATAATCAAGCGGCCGGTGCTCGATTTTCCCGACGACATGCGGCCAGCGCCAGCCGGTATAAATCTCGTTCAGGAGCGTACCCGGCGGATAATGCAGCCAAGGCGCCGTGGTCTCCTCCGGCTGTAAATGATCGCCTTCGAAGCCTTCCCACCGTTGCAGTGGGTAGTGATGCCAGGCGCGACCGGCCATGTCTTCATCAACGTGCAAATCGCCGTGCGTCAGGATATCGAGTCCGGCGCGCTCCTGGTCGCCAATGACCACTGCCATCGCGTCCTGAAACTTCTCACGAAAGCGAACATCGAGCATGCACGTGTCTAGCGGGCGCCCCCACATACAAACATCGAACCAACGCGGACGAGGAAAGGAACCGGTGGTTGTACTGGGCAGAATCAGATCGGCTGTGGCAGTAAACATACATTCCTCCAACCGCGGATTCTAATCGCCCGCTTGTCGATTTGAAAGCTCGGAGAGCGAAAATCGCCTGCGAGGGAAGATCAATTCTCTTGGCCAATCCGCATCGTCACAGCACCGCTGTCTCTTCAATCATTTTGTTTTCCGCAAAGCGCGACAAGTGCAAAAGGGAAGCCTCGATCAGGTCAGTCTCACCACTCAGAATTAAATCGGAAAGAATCCTGCCCGTCGCCGGAGCGTGCATAACTCCATGGCCGCTGAAGCCATTGGCCAGATAAAACCCGGGCACATCCGGCACAGGCCCGAGCACGGGATGATGATCGGGCGTCATCTCATACAGACCGGCCCAGGCACGCTTTGGATTGACCGGCAAGGTCTCGAACATTGGTACTCGGTCCGCAGCGCGAGTCAAGATTTTTTCCACAAATGCGGAGTCGAAATCTGTTTTGTAGCCGGGCGTCTCCTCAGGATCGTTCCATGCCAGAAGAAAGCCGCGCGCTTCGGGACGAAAATGAAATCCATTGGACATGTCGATGATCATGGGGGCGCTGTGTGGGAAACCATCAAATGGCTCAGTGGGAACTAACATGCGGCGCAGCGGCTCTACGGGAAGCTCCACATTGACCATTTTTGCGACACTTGCTGCCCACGCGCCCGCACAATTTACGACGATGCGTGTAGCGACTGCGCCCCTGCTGCTTCGAACAGACACAACGCCGGTTGAGTCATATTCAATTCCGGTGACAACACAGTTCTTCCACAACTCCGCTCCATGATCGCAGGCCCAACTCATGAAGCCATTCATCGCGCTGTAAGGATCGACAAAGCCATCGCTGGAACAGAACGACCCGCCGACAATATCGTCCGCGCGAAGCTGCGGAAACATGTTGCGAATATCGTCTGCGGAGAGCAGGCGGACGTCTTTGAGTCCCAGGCCTACTTGGGTTTCGTGATTTCGCTTCAAATACGCCATGTGCTGCTCGCTGGTTGCGCAGAATAGGTATCCTTGCGCGCGGTAGTCGCATGGATACCCCAACCCGTCATCGAACCGGGCGTAAAAAGGAATGGAGTAGAGCGACATCTGGATGTTCACAGGCGTCGAAAATTGGGCGCGCACTCCTCCCATGCTTTTGCCGGTCGAGCCCTTTCCTTGCGCGGACTCCCGCTCCATGACGAGGACGTCATTGCAGCCCGCCGCGGTCAGATGGTAGGCGATGCTTGACCCAACAATTCCTCCGCCGATGATTACGACTTCAGCTGTGCGCATGTGCTCGCAAACAGGAAGGCATTGTAGAGCATGGCTGATGGGCTGTAAGTTGAGGCCTCATTTGCCCTTGTGGCGGCCCTTGGCGCGGCGGGGCGGGGGTTCTTCCATCAATGCGAACTGGATCTTCTTCTCCACTGGATCGATGCGGTCCACCAGCACTCGGACGCGCTGTCCAAGCCTGAAAATTCTGCGGCTGCGCTGGCCGATAATTTCACGCGTGTTCTCGTGATACGTGTAGTGGTCATCGATAAGGGTGTTCAGCGGAACCAACCCTTCGACGAAGAGATCGGCGAGTTCGACGAAGAACCCGAATTTCGTGATGCTGATGATCAGCCCATCGAAGTCTTCGCCGATGCGGTCTTGCATGAACTTCGCCTTTTTCCATTCCATCAGCTCGCGTTCGGCATCGTCCGCGCGCCGCTCGGAGTGGCTGGACTCTTCCGCGATCGCATGTAGCTCGTCGAGCGGGATGGGGCCATCTTTAATTTCGATATGTTCGCGCTGGCGGCGTTTGGACCACGGGGACGCGTTTTCTGTGTGGCGCGCGCGCGACGCCTCAGGGGTGGAAGCCCGCTCATTTCTATGTGCGAATTCGGCACGATTTAAGTCGTGCCCTTCCCGTCTGTGTTGTTCAGATACTGCTTTGGTTACGCGGCCTACTCCCACGGGTACTTCTCCGTCCCATTTCTCCGCCGAATCTCGCAGCACATCTTTCAAAATGCGGTGAACAATTAAGTCCGGATAGCGCCGAATCGGCGAAGTGAAATGCGTGTAGATAGTCGCCGCCAGCGCGAAGTGCCCGAGATTTTCCTCTGAATACCGCGCCTGCTTGAGCGATCGCAACATTAGGTAAGAGAGGATGCGCTCCTCCGGCTTGCCGGCAATTTTTTCGGTCAGCTTCTGGTACATGCGCGGCGTAATGTGAACTTCTTTTGGAATTTCAAGTTCACGCGCGCGTTTTCCAGTGCCATAGTTGGCGCGACGATCAGTCTTGAACTGCATGCGCTGGATTGGTAACGCTCCCACCCCCAGCGAATACCCAAAGGTCGCGGCGATCACCTCGAAGTCGTATACGCGTTTGGCGTCAGGTTGTTCGTGTATACGGTAGAGCGACGGCACAGCCTTTGCTTCCAGGTACCCGGCAACGCATTCGTTCGCCGAAAGCATGAATTCCTCAATGATGCGATTCGCGATGTTGCGTTCCGAGCGCGTAATGCTCTTCATCAACCCAAGCTCGTCGAATTCGATCACCGGCTCCGGAAGATCGAAGTCAATGGATCCGCGCCGTTCGCGCTTGCGATTGAGGACCATCTGCAATTCGCGCATCAGCTCGAAGTTCGCCACCAGCCCGGCGTAACGCGCCTGGAATGATTCATCGCCTTCTAGAATCGCGTTTACCGCGGTGTAGGTCATTCGCTCGGCGGAGCGAATGATACCGGGACAGATTTCGTATTCGACAATTTCGCCGCGATTGTCGATTTCCATGATGCAGGACATCACCAGACGATCGAGCTGCGGACGCAAGCTGCAGATATCAGTTGAGAGCTCGAGCGGCAACATGGGTACGGCGCGGTCGGGAAAATAAACACTCGTGCCACGCAGCCGCGCTTCCTGGTCGAGCGCCGTGTCCGGAATAACGTATTGAGCGACGTCGGCAATGTGGACCTGCAATTCGAAATTGCCGTTTTGCAGTCGGCTTACGAGGACGGCATCATCGAAGTCGCGCGCAGTTTCGCCATCAATGGTAACTATCGGAAGATCGCGAAAGTCGCGCCGCTTGCGGATCTCCGCGGCAGGAATAATCGGCTCAACTGCTGCTGCTTGACCGAGCACCTGCTCAGGAAACCGGTGTGGCAGGTGGTGTTTGCGGATGATAATTTCTACGTCAACGCCAAAATCGTCTTCGTATCCCAGAACTTCGACTACCCGTCCTCGCGGCTGCTGGATCGCCGTCGGCCAGTCGGTGATCTCAACATCAACGACGACGTTTTCCAGATCGCTCCACTCACTTCGGCGGGAGGCTTCTTCACCCAGAACGCGATGTTTGGAACTCGTCGTGCGTCGTCCGTCACCGGTATTGCGCCCCGCTCGTTTGTCCCCCCGCGACGGCGTCACCTCGTGAGTTCCGCCCCTGGTTAACGCCGCATCCATTGCTCCGGAAGACGCACGACGTACGACCGCAGGTGCTTCCTCCGGGTATTCCATCCCGTGCGGAATGACAATCTGCTGCGAGATTTTCTGGTCCAGAGGAACGACGTAATTGTGCCTCGACCCGTAATGAAAGATTCCGACGATGGTTGCGTGCACGCGATGCACCGGACGCAAAATACGGCCTTCGGCCCTGCCGTCGTCCCGAATATTCGTGACTTCAACCAGTACTTGGTCGCCATGCATGGCCGAGTCAACCGCGTGCGGCGGAATAAAAATGTCACCGGAAACTCGACCCTTCAAATTCGACGCAGCGGAAGAAAGATCAGGAATGACGAAGCCGAATCCATCACGATGTAGGCTAAGTTTCCCGGCAATCAGGTTTTTCCCAGTAGCGGTTGCAGCTCGCGGAATTGCATATCGATCGGAATCAACTTTTACCAACTCTCCAGCGGAGATCAGTTTTTCTAATTTGCCGGAGAGTTCTTTGCGTGCGTCCCCATGCAGCCCTAATTCGCGCACCAATTGCTTGTAGCCGGCCGACTGCTTCGGCTGGCGCTGAATTTTCTTCAGAATGATCGTGTCTGAAAGCATATAACTGATTGATGTCTCGTCGAGGGTGAACGCAACTTACCAGGCATAACTCTTTGTGATTCTAGACGAGACCCGACCCACTCATTCACTAGCAGCTCTCGCCTGCAGTATTCGCTGTATTGACGCGTTTTAATGGCGGGTATAACACGGTAGTCCGAGGTTTGTACCTCCCGCTGCGCACGAAGCTCGGCGGAAAACAGGAGGTAGTATGCAGAAACGTTCGGCATTCGTGGGTGTGATGGCGGTGCTCCTTTTGTCTGTAGTCTCGCAGTCGCAAATGCAAATCTACGGCGCATGGCATTGCGGTAACGATTTTTGCACGTGGGCCAGCGTGCGAAACATGACGGACTTCGATACCAAGAATCACTGGCTGATCGATCGCGGCGATGGATCGGGCTTGCCATCTGTGAATCTGGTAATCCTAAGCTTTGTTCAACCGCTCAAACTGCTCAATAAAACGAACGACTCCGGCGATGTCAATGGCGTGCCGGTCGCAATGAACTCGTCAGTCGTCAGTTATTTCACAAGCCATAATGTGCGCGTAATGCTTTCTATTGGCGGGATCACTTACACCAGCTTTTGGGACCAGGCACTCTCGTCGAATCCCACTCAGCTTGGACTGAACGCTGCCGCTGTTGCCAAAAGTCTTGGCGTCGGCATCGAAATTGATTACGAGAACACCTCCAGCCCGAACCTCACAGGTTTGCAATCTTTCGTCAGTGCTTACCGCTCGCAGATTCCTTACGACCCCACGGGAGCCAATCCTGCCGCACGCCTGACCATTGATTTAGGAGCCGGAGACCGGTATTTGACAGATATTTCCCGTTACGCGACCGCCAATTGGCTTAGTGATTCTTCGCCCGTGCTCGATTATGCGAACGCGATGGTGCCGAATAAACAACCTACCAGTGCGTCCTCCGCAGAAGCGAATTGGCAGGAGCACATCACCGGAAAGGCAAATTATGCACCGCCGGTGCCGCCACTTGCGCCTAACCGGCTGACCGGAAGCTTGTACATCGTGACCGGACAAAATCCTGCGCCGGAGTGCAACAATTTCAGCGCATCGCTCGAAAACAGCACCGGAAATTATGTTGAAACGGTTCCTCCGAACGGAGCCGGAACAACTAATGGCATGCTTGGTTTAATGTTCTGGGCTGCCGAATGCCAGGGTACACACTCGGTTTGCACAACTCCGCCCAACACGTGCGAGGCTGGAGTCGGCGTTGGCGCGAAGACGTATAGCATTCCATTGCCGATGCCTGCGCTGCGGCAAAACTGATCGTCGAAGGGGCAGGCCGTTCCTGCCCCTTTTTTAATTTATTCGAACCAGGAGTGCATGTCAGGAACTCACATCTCTGACGTGGTTATCCTTAGTGCTCCTGAGTGTTACCCCGGTTTTCAATAAGGCATCCGTCGGCAGGGTAAAATAGCTGAAGCACCCACCGTGCGCGGTTCAGCATCAAATCGCCTTGGGAGTTCACACAGGTATTTCATGAAAAGTCTCTACGCCCCGATCTTGCTAAGCGCTTGCCTCGCCTTCGGCCAGCAAGCCTCCCCTAATCCGGAAAAAACTGCTCCGGCTAACTCTAATAGCGCCACGCCGGCTCCGGTCAAGAAGGATGATGCCGCGGCGCACAAGACCGATAAAGCTGCGGCGTATTACCACTTCACCATGGCCCACATGTATGAAGAAGAAATGGCGGTCTACGGGCGCAGCGATTTGATGACGAAGGCCATTCAGGAATATCGGCTGGCCATCGAAGCCGATCCTACGTCGCAGTATTTGACGGCTGGCCTGGCCGAACTTTACGCACGCACAGGGCGCATCCGCGACGCGGTATCGGAGGCCCAGGAGATTCTGCAACGGGATCCGAACAACCTGGAAGCGCACCGCCTGCTCGGTCATATCTATTTGCGGTCATTGGGTGACATGCAGGGAGGCAGCAGCTCCGACAGTGTGCTCAAGCTCGCCATCCAGCAATATGAAGAGATCGTGAAGCTCGATCCTTCGAGCGCAGACGATCACATCATGCTGGGCCGGCTTTACCACGCCGACAATCAGACCAAGAAGGCTGAGGAAGAGGAGAAGATTGCAATCAAGCAAGCGCCCGAATCAGAAGAGGCTGTGACCTCGCTGGCCATGCTCTACAACGAACAGGGCGACACCGCCAAAGCGGCTGAAACGCTGAGTTCGGTTCCAGAAAACAACCGTTCGGCAAAGCTTTATTTGGCGCTTGGAGAAACCTACGACCAGCAAAAAAATTACAAGAAGGCGATTGATGCTTACCAGCACGCCATTGCGCTCGACCGCGACAACCTGGACGCGATCCGCGGCCTTGCGGAAAGCTTCGAGAAGGACGGGCAGACTCAAAAAGCCCTTGAGCAATACAAGATCATTGCCGATGCCAACCCTGAAGACGCCCGAACTTATATCAGCATGGGCGAGATTTACCGCCGCCAGGGCAATCTCGATCTCGCGTTAAAGAACCTGAAAAAAGCGCAGTCGATGGTGCAGGATTCGGAGCAGGTCTCCTATGACTTAGCCACCATCTATCAGGTTCAAGGCCGCTACGATGACGCCATTCAGACCTTGCAGGAACTCCTGAAGAAGACGGAAAAACCAGATGGTAAGTACTCTCAGGAGGAGAACGAGAATCGTGGGATTTTCCTGGAGCGCCTGGGCTCGGCATACGCGGACAACAATAACGAAGCCGCGGCAATTGAAACTTTCCAAAAGATGCTGACGCTTGGCGACGATAATGCCGAGCGCGGTTACGGCGCGATGATCGACACCTATCGCGAGAACAAGGAGTGGCAGAAGGCCACGGATGTGGCTCGTGAGGCCACGCAGAAGCTGCCCAACAAACGCCATTTGAAAATGGTCTATGCCAGCCAGATCGCAGACATGGGCCAGCCGGACGAGGGCTTGCGCCAGGTAAAAGCGTTGCTGAAGGGCACTCCGGACGATCGCGAAGTATATGTAGCGATCGCTAACATGAATAGCCGTCTCAAGCGCTGGTCCGATGCCGAAGCCGCGCTCGACAAAGCTCAGCAGCTGGCGACCAAGAGCGAGGACAAGCAAAATATCGAATTCCTACGGGCGGCAAACCTGGAACGGCAGAAGAAGTACGACGAAGCCGAAGCCACTTTCCGCAAAATCCTGACCGATAATCCCGACAATGCGACGGTGCTCAACTATCTCGGCTACATGCTCGCCGACCACAGCACCAAGCTGGACGACGCTCTTGCCATGATCAAGAAAGCGGTAAACCTGGAGCCAGCGAATGGCGCATATCTGGACTCGCTGGGCTGGGCTTATTTCAAGCTCGGCAAATACGAGATGGCGGAAGATAACCTGACCAAAGCTTCGCAGCACATGGGCGCGGATCCGACCGTGCAGGAGCACTTGGGCGATCTTTACCAGAAAACCGGCAGATTGAAGCTAGCAGCAACTCACTGGGAGCGCGCCCTCCAGGAGTGGAACAAGACCGTGGCCCCGGAAGTCGACCAGGAAGAGCAGGCCAAAGTGCAAAAGAAACTGGAAACGGCCAAGGTCCGGTTAGCGAAGGAACAAGAAAACAAGTAAAAAAAAGTCAGAAGTCAGAAGTCAGAAAGATGAATGCAGAAGTACGAAGTCAGAACGTAGATTGCAGATTTCAGATTGAACTCCATAAAATCTGCACTCTAACATCTACAATCTGAAATCGCTGTCTCCTTGACCTTGTTCAGACTTCAGTTCTGCATTCTGACTTCTAACTTCGTCCTCGTTTCCCTTCTCACTTCTGTATTCTTCTTGTCGTAAAATTTATTTTCCAAATTACAGGGGGAGTTAGACGATGAGCGATTCCGGAAAAAGTGTCTACGTCACATTGAGCGGATTACCGCTATTGGTTGATTTCAAGTGGCCATTTCATAGTTCGACCGCGGGCGCAGATTTCTGGGTGTTGCACGCGGACGCAAAGCTGGGAAATTCGGGGCTGCACGCTCCGGTCGCGGTGAATCTCTCGGCCACGGTGCGCGAAGTGCTGCCGTCGATGGAGCCAAAAGACGTGGAAGATCCGGTGGTGAATGCATTGCGCAAAGAGGTGGACCGCAGGCAGTTGGAGTTTGTGAAATCGGGAAAGCTGGTTCCGGTGCAGTTCTCCAGCCGCTACTATGACTTCAAACGCAACAAATGGATCTTCGGCCGCGCCAGCGACGAGGAGATTACGAAACTGATCACGCGCAAAGTTTTTTGGCATTCGAGGTTGTTGGGCGGGAACGTTTGGATAGGCGACCCTGCTGAGGCGCTCTATGTTGAGTCGACTGTCCCACACTTGCTCGAAATTGCGCGCAACTTAGCGGAATCTGGATTAATGACCGTGGAAGGTGAGTGGGCATCGGCGAATGCAGCTTTGCTGGCGCAGTCAGAAAAATTCGAGGCAGACATGAAGTCTGCGCTAATCGAATTGGAGAAGAAGCACGCCTTTGAAGATGCGAAAAGGGCAGGGTAAAAGCGGAAATCAGAAATCAGAATTCAGAAGTTAGAAGTCAGAAGATTGAAGACCAGGATTTCAGATTGAAGATTTTAGATTTTAGATTGGGTCCAGGTTCGACGCCACCGCGCCTTGAGTAACTGTTAGTCGAGCTGTCTTAAATCTGAAATCTTCAATCTGCAATCTGAAATTCTTCATTCTGCCTTCTTACTTCTGCCTTCTCCTCACTCTGCCTGCACGGCCTCGATCATTTGAAATAGCTGGGTAGAATCAGTCACTTCTACGACCGGGCGCCCTCGATTGCGGCTGCTGACAATGTATATCGTCGGCGTGTGCTGGATGCCGACTTTCTGACCGAGCGCCTTGTCCGCGTTCACCTCCGCGGCAAACTTGCCTTGCGGATCGATCACAAAAGGCAGGTCGGCTTTGTGGTCGGCGGCGAACTTCTGCGCGAAACTCTGTAAATTGTCGGCCGTGATTTCCGGCTGGTGCTGAAAGATGTAGTCACGAAATTGATTGCCGAGTTCCTTGGATTGCGAGTCGAAATAGCGCGCAATCACCGCCGCATTGAACGACCACTTATGAAGCGGCAGCGGGAAGTCATGCAGGACCAGAGGGATTTTATGCGCCCTGGCAGCTTGCTCTTCGAGAGGCGAATCAATCCGGCACTTGGGGCACTCCAGATCTTGGAACACAACCAGCGCCACTTGCGCGCCTTTCGGAGGACGGAGCAGTGCGGGATCCTGGGCCGCGGCGAATGAACACAGGAGCAACAGCGTGCAAGCAGAAAGAAGTTTTCTGATCATATGAATATTGGATGCTGAAAAGCTCGTATTTATGTTAAATCAAGGTCACGCGAAATGCAGCGGAGGAAGCGAATGTCTGCGCAAGTCTTGGGGCGGCATTCTCGATTGGGAAGGGCACGGCTTCCAGCCGTGCCGAAATCAGCAGCGCCCTTCCCGTCCATACTAGCGAGAAGAGCGCGTTCCACTTGGCAGCTACGTCAGCCAGGCACCTTGAGATAATCGGAGACTTGGTTCGCCTTCCCGGTCACGGCGTGGTGATGAAAGATGAAGAGGCCGAATCGAAGAATGCCCCTAGTCGGGGCAGTGGCCGTGCTCTACAGCAGCTGCAGTTGTCGTTTTTCTAAAGCGAGAAGCTTTTCTTTGATTGGCAGGCCACCGCCGTAGCCGGTCAGCTTGCCATTAGAGCCGATTACACGGTGACATGGGATCACAATTGGGATCGGATTTGATCCATTGGCCAAACCGACCGCGCGGCTGGCATTTGGGTTTCCGATGCGGCGAGCGAGTTCTCCATATGAGGTGGTCTCACCATAAGGAATTTTCTGAAGCTCGCTCCAGACTTTTTGCTGAAAAGGCGTGCCCTGCGGGGCTAGTGAAAGATCGAAGTTCTCTTGTTCGCCCGCGAAATATGCCTTGAGCTGACGGACGACTTCAGCCAACGCCGGAGCATCTTCTTGCCACGCGGGGTCCGGACGAGCCGGACGGCCATAAGTCGAGAACAGAATCTCTTGCAAGCCGTTGGCATCTGCCGCGAGCAAAAGCGTTCCGATCGGAGACTCGAGATACGTGTAGGAGACGGGCATCTTAAACTGCAGCGACCTGTTCCCGGCGGCGGGCCTGAATTTCAATATAAACATTCACCAATGACACCGCTGCCGGCGTCACACCGGGAATGCGAGAGGCGTGCGCAAGAGTACGCGGGCGAATTTTCAGCAGCTTCTCCTGCATTTCGCGGGAGAGGCCGCTCACCGACTGGTAATCGAACCACTCCGGAATATTGCGCTGCTCGGATTTCTTCAGGCGATCAATGGCGCGCTGTTGCTGCAACAGGTAGCCCTCGTATTTGATTTCCGTCTCGACCGCCTTAAGTTCATTGCGGATCGAAGATGGCAGAGCGGCCACCGATTCAAGCGAATGTTCACCGATGAAGAACGAGGGTTGAAGATCGCGCAGAACCGGCGCTAGAAATTCAATCATGACTTCTGGCCGCTTGAGCAGTTGTGCAAGCGACTGGCCGAGAGCCGAGGAGAGATCAACGCCAGAGAGCTTAC
>Ga0209474_10003708_pt1 | contig 13353 bp, 10 predicted proteins | sample GraSoiAngelo_145_FD_185902 | JGI IMG/M metagenome (GOLD analysis project Ga0209474, IMG submission 185902) | Grasslands soil microbial communities from the Angelo Coastal Reserve, California, USA - 14_1009_05_20cm (SPAdes) (version 2) | ecosystem: Environmental > Terrestrial > Soil > Grasslands...
AGCGGCTCGCCCGAGGCGGTGCCGCTCTCGCGGTAGATGCAGATGACCTCGATGCGCGCCTGGCATCTCCAGCACAACACCGTCGCCGAGGCCGCGTAGGCCCGATCGGAGGTGATCGAGAGCTCCTCGTCCTCCGCATCCTGGTCGGACTCTTCGAGCCATTTCGAGAATCTCGTCGGGTCCTCCTCGGATCCGATGTACCAGCAGGCGGACTCCGGATCCCGCAGCGCCCCCAGTGCCTCGACCTCGGCCTCCTCCTCGGGGGGCGTAGAGATAGAGTCGGCTCGAGCTCATGCCTGCTGCCACGGGTTCGAGTCCGGCTGCCTCACTCCGCCCCCGTCCTCGCCACGGGTTCCCTCGCCGTGCCGCCCGGCCTGCTGCGGGTTACCGTGGGGTAGCTCACCGGGGCGAGTCTCACGCGTCTCCAGTCCGGAATCGACGCGAGCTTGAGGAACCCTTCGAGATCGGGCAGTCGCTCGATCTCGGAGGCCATGACGGCGGGGCTCGATGCTCAGGTGCTCGCTGGTCGTGGTCGTCGGCACCCAGTCGGAGGATCGCCGGCTCCGTGAGCGCGTGGTATGAACGACCTGGCGCTGGCCGATGAGCTTCGAGGCGAACTCCGACGTTCCGCCGCGCTCGCTGGCCGAGCAGCGCAGGATGAGCGTGTTGCCGCAGTTCTCGACGATCGTGTCCGCGACCGCCCGGCCATAGGTGCCCGACACCTGGCCGATCGACTGGAACCCGAGAATGCAGCGTCCGCCGAACTTACGCAGCCGCGACAGGGCGTCCTTCAAGCCGTCGATCTCGCCGAGCGCGCCGAGCGCGTCGAGCTCGTCGACGAGGAACCAGAGCCGCTGATCGCCTTCACCCCGGCCCATCGCTTCGAAGATCGCGATCCGTAGCCACGCGGAGATGACCGACCGGAGCGCCGCGATCTCTCCGGCCTTGTAGGGAAGGAACAGCACGCCGCCGCGACCGCCCGAGTGTCGCGCCGCCCCGTGCTTCACCCCCTGTCGGATGGGTGTGCCCTCCTGGCGGGTGGTGTACTTGAGCACGCGGATGGCCGAGCTCGCCGTCGAGCGCACCGAGCCGAACATGCGTTCGTTTCCCTCCTCGAGGAACGGGCCGGCGGCCGGGCCGGCGAGTCGGGCTCGAAGGGATTGAAGATCACATCCCCCGGTCGCCGTCGTGGAATCGCCCGAGATAGCCAGTCTATTGGCACATAAACTTGATTTAATGGCCAAATAACCTATTCTATTGGCTCTTAAAGCCGTAATTGCGCCAAAAGAGCAGTGCCGAAAAGACTGTCAGCCGATCTACTCGAGCGCGTCAAAACCGCGCTCGATCGGCACCCCGAAGGCCTCACTCTGGCGGACCTGCAGGCACTACTTGAAGGAGCCGCGAGCCGTCGCTCGCTTCAACGCCGCCTCGACCAGTGGCTCCGGCGGCAAGCAATTCGAGCCGAAGGAGAGCGTCGCGGCCGCCGCTACTTCAACGCAGCCCCGTCAGATTCCAAGGTCATCACACCACCGACGGGCCCGCTGGCGATCGCATCGACCCCGCCCGCCGTCCAGGAGAGTGTTCCGCTTTCGACAGCAGGCCGGGACGTTCAAGCCCTCGTGCGTCGTACGATCCCAGACCGCGCGCCGATCGGCTACCAACGCGCGTTCCTCGAGCGCTACATCCCCAATGAGAGCGCATACCTGACCGACACTCTCAAATCTCACTTGCATGAACTCGGGCGCACGCCGGACGCAGAGCGGCCGGCCGGCACGTACGCACGCGACATTCTCGACCGCCTGTTGATCGATCTATCGTGGTCATCGAGCCGACTCGAAGGCAACACCTACTCCCTGCTCGATACTCGCGAGCTCATCGAGCGGGGGAAAGCTGCTCCTGGCAAAGACGCCAAAGAGACGCAGATGATCCTGAATCACAAGGCCGCGATTGAATTGCTGGTCGAGTCAGCGGAAGACATCGGCGTGAACCGCTATACGGTGACAAACCTTCACGCCCTGCTGGCTGACAATTTGCTCGAGGATTCACGGAACGCCGGTCGGCTTCGGGAGACTCCGGTGGCCATCGGTGCGTCGACCTATATTCCGACGGCAATTCCTCAGTTAATCGACGAAATGTTCGCGCGCCTGCTGGAGCTTGGAGCCGCCATTCGCAACCCCTTCGAGCAGTCGTTCTTCCTTCTGGTGCATATCCCGTATCTACAACCCTTCGTCGACGTCAACAAGCGAACCTCGCGACTCGCCTCGAACATCCCCTTGATCAAGCGCAACCTGGTGCCGCTGTCCTTCATCGACGTTCCGGAGCAGACCTACATCGATGGATTGATTGGCATCTACGAGCTCAACCGGGTCGAGCTACTGCGCGACGTATTCGTTTGGGCTTACGAGCGGTCGTGTCGGCGCTACAAAACCGTCCGCGATTCGCTTCCGGAGCCCGACCCGTTTCGCCTCAAATACCGGACCGCCCTCACGGAGGTTGTGGGAGAGGCTGTGCGAAGACGCCTTCCGGAAACGATCGACGCCCTGACGGATCTCTCCCGGCCACTCGTGCCCGCGGAAGATCTTGGACGATTTATTCAATTGGCTCTAACGGAACTCAAAGGGCTACATGAGGGCAACATCGCTCGTTTCCGGCTTCGCCCTTCGGAGTTTCAAGCGTGGACCCGTAAGTAAATAAATATCCTTGTTTCGCGCTCGGGCAGCGTCCGCGGTGATCATAGGGCCCATGTAGCGCATCCTCGCTCACGCTCGAGGCGGGCGTGGGCTTCGGGCTGACCGGCGCAGCGGATCACCGTGTACTCAAGCTCATTCTCACGCGCGACCTGAACGCACCGCGGACGCCTTTGAATCCAGGCCAATCTGGCCCGACCGCGACAATTCGCTGGCCCGTCGGCAGGGGTAGTGGTCTCACGCGCCCCGTAGACTCAGTCGGTACGAGGTATCCGCTGGCACATGAAGCGCAAGCTACGGCTCCTTCACAAGTACCTGAGCCTCACGGTGGCGGCGCTGTGGCTCATGCAGGCGGTGACGGGAGCGCTGCTGGTCTTCCACTGGGAGCTGGACGATTGGGCGGTCGCGGGGCCGCAGCGTCATCTCGACCCCGTGAGGTTCGGCGCTTTCCTCGAGAACCTGCAGGCCGCGCAATCGCGCCAGGCCGTCAAGTCGGTTTACGCAAGCGGCGGTCTGCCCGGCCGCTTCGATGTGCTCTTGTCCGCCCCTGGTGGTGCCACCGACGTGCTGCGGGTCGACGGCGAGGGTGCGGTGCTGCGCCAGCGCCCCTGGGATCACGACTACGGACACATCGGCTGGCTGCAGTTCGCCACATACCTGCACCAGACTCTCTTCATGCACACCGCGGGGAACTGGCTCATCGGGCTGAGCGGGGTGCTTCTCCTTACTAATATCGTGCTCGGACTCTCGCTCGCGTGGCCGCGCGCGCGTGAATGGGCCCGCGCGCTGGTGCCGGTCGGCGCCGGAGCACCTGCAGCCAAAGTCTACAGCTGGCATCGCGCGATCGGCCTGTGGCTTGCCATTCCGGCGTTATTGGCGGTGTCCGCGGGCATCATCCGTGCCTATGACGATCCGCTCGCCGACCACTTCGAAGACACGCGTCCCGCGCCGACGGAAGCGACCGTGGCAGCCGCGCCCGCATCCGCCGGCGCCTCCGTGGCCGAGGCGCTGAGCACGGCGTTGCATCTCTATCCCGGCTCGACACTTGCCGCACTGGAACTTCCCGGCGCGCATGCTCCATGGTTTGCGGTTCGCGTGCGGCAGGCGCACGACCTGCGCCGGGTGTTTGGCACCACGATCGTCTACGTGAGCAGTCGCAGCGGCCGCGTCCTCGGTAACTACGATGCCCGCTCGATGCCCCTGAAAACCCGCCTGTGGGACGCCGTGTACGCATGCCACACCGGGGAGATTGGCGGAATCGTGGGCCGTTGCCTGGTCGCGATCGTCGGCATGTGGCTGTCGGTGATGATCGGCCTCGGACTCAGCCTGTGGTTTCTACGGCGGCGCGTGACTTCACCCGGCGCACGCTCGGAAGGCATGTCAGCACTGTGGACTGACTCCGGGACACGGTGATGGCGGCAGGCAACTCGGAACTGGCCTCACGACTCTTCGCGCGCAAGTCCATCGAGTCCCTGCAACGTGAAGCGCAGACACATGGGCTGAAGCGAACCCTCGGTCCCCTCAACCTCATGTTCCTCGGCGTCGGCTGCATCATCGGCGCCGGGGTCTATGTCATGACCGGCAACGCAGCAGCCTATTTCGCAGGCCCGGGCGTCATCCTGTCCTTCGTGATCGCCGGCTCCGCGTGCGCACTCACCGGCCTGTGCTACGCGGAGTTGGCATCGACCATGCCGGTGTCAGGCTCGTCTTACACCTATTGCTACGCCGCACTCGGCGAGGTTTTTGCCTGGGTGCTGGGGTGCCTGCTCATGCTGGAGTACGGGCTCGCCGGCTCCACCCTCGCGGTGGGCTTTTCGGGATATTTTGCGAGTCTCCTGCAGGGTCTGGGTGTGGTCATTCCCCCATCCCTGGTCAGCCCGACGATCGAAGTTGCGGCGCGTTCGGGCAGCTGGCTGGTGACCGGCGGCACCAATGTGGTCGCGGTCGCAGCCACCGCGGTGATTGGCGTGGTGCTGGTGCTCGGAGTCTCCGAGTCCGCGTTCGTCAACAACATCCTGGTGGTGGTCAAGACGTTGGTGCTCGTGACGTTCGTCGCCGTCGGCGTCGGGGCCATCGAGCCGCACAACTGGCACCCGCTCGTGCCGCCGAACGAAGGCGGTTTCGCGTACGGCTGGCAGGGGGTGCTGCGGGCCGCCTCGATTCTTTTCTTCGCGTACTTCGGATTCGAGACGGTCTCGACCGCCGCTTCCGAGGCGCGCAACCCGCAAAAGGACATGCCCTTCGGCATCCTGGGCGCCCTCGGTGTCTCCACGCTCGTCTACATTGTCGTGGCCGCGGTGCTGACCGGCGTGGTGCCCTTTCGCGAGCTCGGCGTGCCGGACCCGATCGCGGTCGCCGCCGACCGGATCGGCCATCCCCGGATGGCGATGCTGATCAAGCTCGGCGCGCTCACGGGGCTGTCGTCGGTGCTGCTGGTGAACGCGTACGGGCAGTCACGCATTGCCTTCGCGATGGCGCGAGACGGCCTGCTGCCCGGACTCTTCAGCCGGGTGCATCCGCGATTTCGCACTCCCTACGCCGGGATCATCCTGCTTTGTGCCATCTCGGCGGTCCTGGCGGCCTTGTTTCCCCTGTCGGTTCTGGCCGACCTCGTGAGTCTCGGGACCGGGGTCGCATTCTCGATCGTATGTCTGAGCCTCATCTGGCTGCGCTCCACGCGTCCGGACCTGAAGCGTCCGTTCAAGGTGCCGCTCGGGGGCGTGTGGGTACGCGGCGTATGGCTCGGCACCGTCCCGGTGGCCGCGATCATCATGTGCTGGATGATGGTCGTGCCCGTGGCCATGGACATCATCGCGCACGCCGTGCGCGGACACACGGGCTCGGCGTGGATTCTCGGCGGCTACCTCCTCGCCGGGGCGCTGATGTATCTCTTCTACGGACTGCGCAACTCACGCATCGGCAGCACCGCATGAGCCACGACCTGTTCACGCCGCAGTCGCAGGAGGACATCGAGCGCCTGATACTCGAATACCCGCTGGCGTGGGTCGTCTCACCCGGGGCTGACCTGCGGGCGACTCTCCTGCCGCTGCAGGCCGTGAAGGACGCCGGCCGGATGACCGGGCTCATAGGCCACTTCGCCCGCTCCAATCCGCAGGTGCAGCTGCTGCAGCGCGAGCCGCGTGCGCTGATCCTGTTCCTCGGGGCCCAGGGTTACATTTCCCCTTCCTGGATGACCGATCGCACGCGGGCGCCGACCTGGAACTATGTCAGCGCGCAATTCATTGTCGACATCGAGTTCTTCGAGAAGCCCGCCGAGATCGAAGCGCACCTGCGCACTCTGGTGGGCACGATGGAGAGTGGCCGCAGCGCCGCCTGGACGATCGAGGACATGGGGGCGCGGTACCGCACGCTTTCGCGCGGCGTGATCGGCTTCATCGCGCACCTGCGCGAGACGCGCGCGAAATTCAAGTTGGGCCAGGACGAGCCTGATGGCGTCTTCGCCGACATCATGCTCGGACTCGAGCGTGAAAATTCCGCAGAGCTCCTGGAGTGGATGCGCGCCTACAACTCAAGGCGCGGCAAGCCCGGAAAGTGACATCACCCCGCGTGGGCGTGCTCGGGCAGATAGTGGCTGGGCGGGACCCCGAAGGCGCGCCGGAACATCGCGGCGAATGCGCTCGGGCTGTTGTAGCCGACATCGAGGGCGACCCGGGTGACCGTCTCGCCGAGGGCCAGGCGCGAAAGCGCCTCGATCAACCGCACGTTCTGCCGCCAGGTCGCAAAGCTCATCCCGGTTTCCTTGCGGAAGCAGCGCGTGAACGTGCGCCGGCCCATGCCGGCGATGTCCGCCCATTCGTCGAGCACATCGTGCTGGGCCGGATCGCGCAGGATCGCGACGCAGATCGGCACGAGCCGCGGATGGTGCGGCATCGGCACATGCAGCGGCGCCGACTGGCTGGCGATGATGTCGTCGAGGATCAGCGCCATGACGCGGCCGTCGCGGCCGTTGATGGCGTACTCGATCGGCAGGTGGGTGGCCTCCACGATCAGGGCGCGCAGCAGGTCCGAAACCTCGATCACGCGGCAAACCGTGGGCAGACCGGGTACGGCGTCGGGCGTCACGTACACCGTCCGGCAGGTCACCGTGCCGCGGCAGTGCACCTCGTGCTCGACGCGCGCCGGCACCCACACGGCACGCTGGGGCGGCACGACGAAGCTCGCCTGGTCGGTGATCACAGTCATGACGCCGGTGGTCGAGTAGACCAGCTGCGCCCGGGCGTGACTGTGTCGCGGGTCGATGTGCCCGTCCGGGTACTCATCTGCCAGCGCGCCGATCGGCCGCGGAATGTCCTGGTAGTCGATTCCCCGCCTGCTGCGTTCTCTTGGCCCGTTCAAGACGACGAATGATCCTGCAGCGATACTCCCTCGTGCCTTCCGACACTAGACTCGCCGGGCACGATAGGCAAGTGGCCACGAAAAGGCGGCGAGCATGAGTCGCGGCAGCGGCGCTTCGGCGCAGGAGGTACTGGATCCGCAGGTTCGGCAGTTCGTCGAGCGCTGCTCCGCGGACTACGCGAGATACGGGCCGTTCGATCGGCTGCCGATCGCTGAAGCCCGGCAAGTGGCCGAGGAGGTCCGTGCACCGTGGCGGCGCGGCGGGCCGGCGATGCACAGCACCCGGGAATTACAGGTGCCTTTCGGCGCCAGCAGTGTGCGCATACGTGTCTATGACCCGGGCATACCTGGTACCGCCGCCCCCCGGCCGGCGCTCATCTACATGCACGGCGGCGGCTGGATGATCTTCAGCCTCGACACCCACGATCGGGTGATGCGCGAGTATGCCGCCCGCTCGGGGCTGATGGTCATCGGCGTCGATTACGCGCTCGCGCCCGAGGCGAGGTTTCCGACGGCGCTCGAGCAGGTGACGGCGGTGACGCGCTGGCTGCTCGCGGGGCAGGGCGCGGCGCTCGGGGTCGACCCGGCCAGGATCGTGCTCGGTGGGGACTCGGCAGGGGGCAATCTGGCGATGGCCGCCTGCCTGGGGCTGCGCGATGAGGGCAGCCGCCAGCATCCTGCCGTCGCCGGACTGCTGCTCAACTACGCCGGCTTCGAGCCCGACTGCTCCGACGAGGCTGCCAGGCTCTACGGCGGCGAGGGCTTCATGCTGACGCGCGCCGAGGTGCGCAATTTCTGGGCCCACTACCTGCGAACGGCGGCGGACGAGCGCGACCCGCGCGCCAGCCTCGCGAGAGCCGACCTCAAAGGCCTCCCGCCGGTGCTGCTCACCATCGCCGAATGCGATGTGCTCGCCGAGCAGAACCTGCAGATGGCCAGAAGGCTCAAGGATGCGGCTGTGCGCGTGACCTCGCGGGTGTATCCCGGCGCCACGCACAGCTTCCTGGAGGCCGTGGCGATTTCGCAACTGGCGGAGCGCGCCCTGCAGGAGGGAGCGGACTGGCTGCGCGCACTCACGCGGATGGCCTGAACGCGACGAAATCCGACCCTCGCGCGAGCGCACGCGCGTGCATCCGGTGGCGTGATCTACCGCGATCACCCCAACACCCACAACTCTCCTACACATAACGGGTGCGGCATATGGCCACGACTTCACGAGTGAGCAATTGCATTGGGCGTGTTGCGCGGATCGCAGTCGGGGGCGCGGCCCTGCTGGCGATCCCGCTGGCCGAGGCGCAAACCGAGACGCTCAGCGAGGTCGTCGTCAGTGCGCCGCGGTACGTGCCGGATACCAACATCTCAGCCACCAAAATCGCCATACCGCTGATCGAGACCCCGCAGTCGATCTCGGTCATCACCCGCGATCAGATCGACGTGCTGGATTTCCAGAACCTGCAGCAGGCGGTCCGCTATACCTCCGGTGTGATCGGGGAAAATTTCGGTCCCGACGAGCGCTACGACTGGTTGACGCTGCGCGGCTTCAATCCGGTGGAGTACATCGACGGGCTGCAGGCGCCGATCGGCTCGGTGCCGAACGTCGGACTCGATTTGTGGATGGCGGACTCGGTCGAGGTCCTCAAGGGTCCCTCGGGCGTGCTCTATGGCCAGACCCCGCCCGGAGGCCTGGTCAACATCACCAGCCGCCGCCCGCAGCAGGATCTGCACTACGAGGCGCAGCTGCAGTACGGCAGCTTTTCCGACCAGCAGGCCGCCGGTGACATCACGGGAGACCTCGGCGGCGACGGGATATTCCTCGGGCGCCTCACGGGGTTGTGGCGGCATCGCGGCACGCAGACCGACGGCGTCACGTCCACCCGCGGGCTGATCGCCCCCTCGCTCACCTGGAACATGGGGAGCGCCACGCATCTCACGTTCCTGGGCTACTACCAGAAGGACAACGTCAGAGGCGACGGCGGCGGCTTCCTGCCGGCCCAGGGGACCATCCTGTCCAATCCCAACGGCCAGCTCGGCGTGGGGTTCAACGCCGGTGACCCGTACAACATCTTCACGCGCAGGCAGTGGGGCGCGGGCTATGAGTTCGGACATGTCTTCAACGACACGTTCACCTTCAAGCAGAACCTGAAGTACTCGGTTGCGGACGCCTATTCACGCTCCGTATACGGCGCGGGCCTGGAAGCCGACCTGCAGACGCTCGACCGCTTCAACTTCGTCTTCCCGGAATACGTCAAGCAGTTCGCGGTCGACTCGCATCTCGAGATCCGCGGCGCGACGGGCGCGATCGTGCACACGGCCCTGGTTGGGTTCGACTACCGCGACCTGCGCAACAGTACCCAGCTGGGCTTTGCGTTCGGGCCGCCGCTGAACGTCATCCATCCGGTATACGGGCTGGCCATCGCCGTGCCGCCGCTCATACCCTATCTGGACCAGGATCAGAAGCAGTCGGGCGTCTACGGTCAGGACGAGATGAAGCTCGATCATTGGCGCTTCACCCTGAGCGCGCGCGAGGACTGGCTCAAGGCGCGTAATTTCACGGCCGACGTGTCCGACAAGGCCTTCACCTGGCGCGCGGGATTGAACTACGTGCTCGACTCGGGCCTGGCGCCCTACGCCGCCTATTCCACCTCGTTCCTGCCTACGGCCGGCGCCGACTTCAACGGCAATCCGTTCGTGCCGAGCACCGGCAAACAGGTCGAGGTGGGCCTGAAGTTCGAGCCGCACTTCAGCGCCGGCGTCAAGACTTTCGCCTCGGCGGCACTCTACGACCTGAAACAGGAGCACGTGCTGACGAGCGATCCCAATCACGCGTTCTTCAGCCTGCAAACCGGGGAGGTGGAGGTCAAGGGCGCAGAGCTCGAGGAAGTGGCGCGCCTCTACGAGCGTTTGAGCCTCAATTTCTCCTACAGCTACACGCACTCCGAGATCCTGCGCAGCAACGGGCCCGATCTGGGCAAAGAGCTCCCCATCGTGCCCAAGAACAAGTTATCGGTGTTCGCCGATTACACCCAGCAGACCGGCCCGCTGGCGGGGCTGGGGGGCGGCGTGGGCGTGCGGTACCTGGGAGCCTCCTTCGGAGATCCCGCCAACACGCTCGAGAGCAGCTCCGAGACTCTCATGGATGCCCTGGCGCACTACACATGGATGCACTGGGACGTGGCGCTGAATGCGAGCAATCTCACTGATAAGATCTATGTGCAGCGTTGCAGCTCCCTCACCCAGTGCTTCTACGGCAATCGGCGCTTGGTGACCTTCACCGCTGGACGGAAATGGTAACGGCGAGACGAGCGAGCCGGCGCACCCTCTACGGGTGAGGCCGCCGCGCCGACTCGCCCGAGAGCGCGTCGGGATCGTGGAATGCACGTGTGAGGCCGAGTCAGACACTGTGGGTGGCGCTCGCCGCGGTGGGCTGCTCGGCGGCGTACGGGGCCGGGCATCCGGCCGCGGCCGCTCGGGCGGCCAAAGCAGCCGCCAGGACGGCTGAGCGGGTGCCCGCGCCGTTCACTCTCGATCCCTACCCCTCGACCTATCGGCCCCTGCCGCGGCGCGACACGCTGATCACGCACGCACTGGTACTGGACGGGAAGGATCACCGGCTCACCGATACCGATGTCCTGATCCGCGACGGCAGGATCGCCGCTCTCGGCCGGGGGTTGCAGGCTCCTCCCGGCGGCGCAGTGATCGACGCAAGTCGGCGCTGGGTGACGCCCGGGATCATCGACGTGCATTCGCACGATGGCGACTTCCCCGCGCCCTTCACCGCCGATCAGCTCGAGCACTCCGACGTCAGCGAGGTGAGCGACCCCAACACCGCCAATGTCTGGGCCGAGCACTCCGTCATCGTGCAGGACCCCTCGTTCTCGCGCGCGCTCGCGGGCGGCGTCACGACCCTGCAGATCCTTCCCGGCTCGTCGAACCTTTTCGGCGGGCGCTCGGTGGTTCTGAAGAACGTGCCGGCGACCACCGTCCAGGCCATGAAATTCCCGGGCGCAGCGTACGGCTTGAAGATGGCCTGCGGTGAGAATCCCGACCATGAATACGGTGACAAGGGGCACTTCCCCTCGAGTCGCATGGGCAATGTCGCCGGCTACCGTGAAGGGTGGATCAAGGCCATCGAGTACCGGCGCAAGTGGGACGCCTATGAACGGCGCGAAGCGAAGGATCCGCCGAATCGCGATCTGAAGCTCGACACCCTTGCCGCAGTGCTGAACGGTGACATCCGGGTGCACATGCACTGCTATCGCGCCGAGGAAATGGCCTATGTCCTCGGCGTGGCGCACGAGTTCGGCTTTCATGTGACCGCGTTCCACCACGCGGTGGAGGCTTACAAGATCTCCGACCTGCTCGCGCGCGAAGGAGTGTGCGCGGTGGTGTGGTCGGACTGGTGGGGCTACAAGAAAGAGACGTTCGACGCGATCCGGGAGAACGCCGCTTATGTGGATGCGGCGGGAGGGTGCGTGACCATGCACTCGGACTCGCCCGTGATCGGCCAGCACCTGATGCTCGAGGCGGGCAAAGCCATGGCCGCGGGCCGGCGGGCCGGGCTCGACATCGCCCCGGAGCACGCCGTCGCGTGGGTCACGCTGAACGCGGCCAGGGTGTTGGGTCTCGAGGACCGGATCGGATCGCTCGAGGCAGGCAAGAACGCCGACCTCGTGATCTGGTCCGGCGATCCGTTCAGCGTCTACACCCATGCCGATGAGGTGTTCCTCGACGGAGCGCGGGTCTTCGACCGCAACGCCCATGTGCCGCGTTCGGACTTCGAGGTCGGTCAGCCGGCCCAGGGAAGTCCGCCGTGAGGCCGCGGAAGGGTGCGGGATTCCAAGCAGTGCCAATGCTGTTTGTGCTGCCGGTGATGGCGCTGCTGGCGTGCATCGCACCCTCGCCGGGACCGGCTGAAACACTGGCAGTCGTCAACGCCCACGCCTACCCGCTGACCGATACGGCCTCCATCGGCAATGCCACCATCGTGATTCGTGACGGCAAGATCGAGGCGGTGGCGGCCGGGCTCACACCGCCCGCCGGCGCGCGCGTGATTCAGGCCGATGGCCACATCGTGACCCCGGGGCTGATGAATGCCGGCACCCAGCTTGGACTGGTGGAGATCTCCGCAGTGGCCGACAGCAGCGACGCGACGGTGACCAGCGGGCCGCTGGGGGCTGCGTTCGACATCCAGTACGCGCTCAACCCCAATTCCACACTCCTGCCTTTGGCGCGCGCCGACGGCATTACGCGCGCCGGCACTTATCCCGGCGGAGCAGCCAATGCGCCATTCGCCGGCATGGGGGCGGTGCTGAGGCTGTCGGAGGGTGCGCAGATTCTCGACACGCCGCAGGCGATGATGTTCGCGCGCGTGGGCGGAATGGCGGCCGCAAAAGCGGGCGGGTCTCGCAGCGCCGAGTGGGTCCTGCTGCGCAACGCCCTCGATGAAGCGACGCAATACGGGAAGAAGCAGCGCGTGCCGGGGCCGCGCGATCAGCTGCTCAATCACCTGGACGCCGAAGCGCTGCAACCCGTGATCTCGGGCCGCATGCCGCTTGCGGTCGTGGCCGCGCGTGAGTCCGACATCCGCGAGGCGGTACGTGTGGCGGACGACTATCACCTGCGCATCGTGCTTTTCGGAGGCGCGGAGGCGTGGCGGGCCGCGCAGCTGCTCGCGGCACGCCGGATTCCGGTGGTGCTCGACCCCTTCGACGATCTGCCCTGGACTTTCGATGAGATGGGGGCGCGCGCGGACAACGCCGCGATCCTGCAGCGCGCCGGAGTGGTCATCGCCTTCACACTGCCGCCCATTCATTTGAGTCACAATGCCGGCTCCGAGCTCCGCGAAGCCGCCGGTCTCGCCGTCGCCGGCGGTCTGCCACGCATCGAAGCGCTCAAGGCCCTGACGGCGTACCCCGCAGCGATCTGGGGCATCGAAGGCCACTACGGCACTCTCGCCCCGGGCAAGGATGCGGACCTGGTGATCTGGGACGGAGATCCGCTCGAGCCCGCCAGCGCGCCTGTCCTCGTGATGGTCCAGGGCCGCACGGTGTCTCTCGAGACGCGCCAGAGTCTGCTGCGCAAGCGCTACGCTCCCGCGCATCACGGCGACCCCTGGCCGCCTGCCTATCGATGAGGCGGTTCGCCGGGGCGGGGTGCATGCTGGCCGCACTGGCGGTGCTCGGTGTGCCGAGGACGGGCGCGGCGCAACTGCCGCTGGTTGCGGAGCGCAACGTCAGCTTCGATACGGACGAGGGGACCTGGATGTCGGTCGCCGTGTCGCCCGACGGGCAGACTCTCGCGTTCGATCTCC
>Ga0209474_10003710_pt1 | contig 13352 bp, 9 predicted proteins | sample GraSoiAngelo_145_FD_185902 | JGI IMG/M metagenome (GOLD analysis project Ga0209474, IMG submission 185902) | Grasslands soil microbial communities from the Angelo Coastal Reserve, California, USA - 14_1009_05_20cm (SPAdes) (version 2) | ecosystem: Environmental > Terrestrial > Soil > Grasslands ...
AGTGTTACGGCGAACGACAAGAGTCGGCTTTATGGAGCAGTCAACCCGGCACTCGATGGAACTCTCGTGGGAGTTGTGGCCGGTGACAATATCAGCCCTAGTTTTGCGACGGCTGCGACACTCACCACCGGTGTCGGTGCGGTACCGATCACAGCAACGCTGAATGATTCTGGAAACCGTCTTGGGAATTATTCAGTGACGAACAATCCCGGCACGCTGACCATCAACAAGGCGCACCTAATGGTGACCGCGAGGGATGCGACTCGAGCGTACGGAGCCGCTAACCCGGCTGAGATGTTCACCGTGACTGGATTCCAGAACAACGAAACTCCGGTCACAGCGAACGTTGCCGGAAGCCCGACCTTGCAGACGCAAGCGAGCGCGACTAGCGCCGTCGCTGCTAGTCCGTACACAATCACTGTCGTTGATGCGGGCACGCTTACTGCGCCGAATTACGATTTCCTCGCCGGGAACTTCGTGAACGCTAGGCTCACGATCACGCCCGCTCACCTGTTCGTAACGGCCGATCCACAAGCGCGAGTTTACGGCTCGGCGAATCCGAATCTGACCGCGACAATCAGTGGCTTCGTCAATGGCGAGAACCTGGCCAGCAGCGGAGTAACTGGTCTGGCGAACTGCACCGTTACGGCAGTTATCTCGAGTACGGTCGCAGGTGGTCCGTACAGCATCTCTTGCGCCAACGGCAGTTTGGCCGCGAGCAACTACGACTTCCCAAGCGCAAACTTCGCAACCGGGAATCTCACACTTACAAGAGCGCCGTTGACAGTCACAGCAAATGACAAGACCCGCCTGTACGGCGACTCGAATCCCGCATTCGACGGAACCTTGGTTGGAGTTGTGGCGGCCACCGGCGACAACATTACGGCCAGCTTCTCATCAACGGCGGTAGCTACGACTGGAATCGGAAGCGTTGCAATTACTGGGACGTTGAACGATCCGGACAATCGGCTTGGCAACTACTCAGTAACGAACAACCCGAGTACGCTGACGATCAATCGGGCACACCTGACTGTGACAGCCGTGGATGCTACGCGTCTCTACGGATCGGTTAATCCCTCCGAGATGTTCACGCTGTCGGGGTTTAAGAACAACGAAACTCCGGTCACTGCGAACGTTGCTGGAAGCCCGACCTTGCAGACGCAGGCGAGCGCGACTAGCACCGTCGCCGGCAGTCCATACACAATCACTGTGGTTGACGCAGGCACTCTTACGGCTCCGAATTACGATTTCCAAACTGGGAACTTTGTTAACGGACGGCTGAAGGTTACGCCGACTCACTTGTCTGTGACCGCGGACCAGCAGACACGTCTTTACGGCGCTGCTAATCCGAACTTGACGGCGACGATTGCTGGTTTTGTAAATGGCGAGAACCTCGGCACCAGCGGTGTCGCGGGACAGGCAAGTTGCACTACGACGGCCAACGCTCTGAGTCCCGTTATAGGAAGCTACTCAATTACCTGTACGCAGGGCACGCTCTCGGCGGGCAACTATGATTTCCCAGCCGCGAACTTCGCGCTCGGAGCTCTGATGATCACGCCGGCGCATCTGACTGTGACCGCGGATCCGAAATCGCGGCCGTTCGGGGCTGTGGATCCGAAGTTCACTGGAACTGCCAGTGGGTTCGTCAATGGCGAGAATCTCGGCACCAGCGGAGTAACCGGTTCGGCGGCCTGCACGACCACTGCAGGTGCGTTGAGTTCGGTGCTGGGAGGTCCTTATTCGATTAATTGTACGCAGGGCGCGCTCTCGGCCAGCAACTACGATTTCCCGAACTTCGTCGCTGGAAATTTGACGGTTACCACCGCAACCACGAAGAGTGCGGTGATCGCTCCCTCCAACCAGGGGACCGGAAATGCAGCGAAGTTCACGTTTGTCGCGACGGTGGTATCGACTTCCGGAGTAGGCACGCCGGGCGGTTCCGTGACCTTCATGGACAACGGCACTCCGCTCGCTGCGGGTGATGGCGGTCAATCTTCCAAAGTGAACCTCGCCACGAATGGTACAGCCGCATTCACCACTTCGGTGGGCCAGTTGACCGCAGGTCAATCGCACTCCATCACGGCGGTCTACAACCGTGAAGACCTAAACTTCACGAACACGACCGCGCAGGTTGCAGCTGGTGTGACCATCGGGGCAACCTTGACTATCGCTCCCGGAGCGGCGATTGCTGCCCAGACGCTGACGATTGTCATCCCCAGCGGAACCACGTACTCGTCTCCGAAGTGCAGCATTGTCTCGGATTTCGGAGCTACGGTCGCGAACACGAGCTGCGGCGCAACGCTGAATGGACCAACGCTGACCCTGCAGCCTGCAACCAACGTTTTCGGCGCCGCACAGCCGGCTCCGTCGCAGGCGATGCTGCGCATGCTCAACACCTTCGGACTGGTCTTGCCGGCGGTGTTCTTCCTGCCGCTGGCGATTCCTGCCTCAACTCGTAAGCAATTGCTGAAGCGGCGGGCTCTGGTGCTGCTTGGACTCACCATCCTTCTCGCGCTGGTCGTCGCCTCCGTGGGATGCGGCGGTGGTGGATTCAACAATCCGATTCCATTGCAGCCGGGTTCCGGCAACAGCACGGCAACTCCTCCGGGCAGTTACACGGCTCAAGCTACGGCTGTGGACCAAAACGGAACGGTTACCGCTCTGGCGAGCATTCCCATAAAGGTTACGTTCTGATGGTCACCGTAAACGTATTGCAGAAGTCGGAAGCATCGGCTTCCGGATGTTGGAGGGATTCTCAAATGTCGAAGCGAAATCGCGCTGTTTTGCTTAGTGCTCTTGTTTGCCTGGCGGGGGCTGTCGCGGTTGCGCAAACCGCAAGTTCGGTCGCCCCTTGCCCGGGGTACAATCCGGCGAACAATACCAATTTGGCTTGCGAACTCGCTACGGGATTCCGGGCGCCGGCTAACATTACGGTCAACAACACTACGGCGGCTCAGGGTCAGAGCTTTAATCCGGTCGTCTTGTCGGCTACGTTGGCGACGCAGTTGAGCAGCTTGCCGGTCGCGACTGCTGTTTCCGGAACGGGAATTACCTTCATCAACGGTATTCCCACGTTCAGCTCGGAGAGTCTGGGAACGATCCTCACGCAGCGGGGCGAAACTCTGGGGAAACACCGGTTTTACGCGGCGTTTAGCTATCAGAGGTTCGGGTTTGGCAGCATCGATGGAGTGCGCTTCAAAGATCTCTCTACCGTGAACCAGGTGAATTATCCCAGTGTTGGAACGTCGTATGTTGTCGGCGTAAACCACATTAACTTCAATGTGGATCAGTACACTGCCGTTGGTGCTTTCGGCATCACCGACAGGCTGGATCTCACATTGGTCGTGCCGTTCTCCAGCGTCAACCTCTCGCTGGTTTCGACGGCTCAGCAGTTCAACGTGGACACTACCGGTAAGCCACTGTCGAGCTTCTCTCTTGGCACGATCAATTTGCCTGGCTCGAAGAGCGGTCCGGGAGACATCGTGCTAGGTCTGAAAGGCAACGTCTTCAAGAAAGAAAATGGATTCAGCATGGCGGCGGGCACGGAGTTCCGCGTGAACAGCGGAGATGAGACGAACTATCTCGGGACGGGAGCTTACGGCGTGAAGCCTTACGCAATCATTTCCCATCGCGGGAAACGATTCACTCCAAACGTCAACATTGGATATCAGTGGAACTCCGCCTCGAGCTTGTATACCGACAAGAATGGAAACCATCTGAATCTGCCTTCGAGCTTCCTGTATTCCGGCGGGGCCGACTTCAAGGTTGTGCCTCGGTTTACGCTAGTGGGCGAGTTCGTTGGGCAGTACGTGATTAATGGTCCGCGGTTGATTCAGTCGACTGTCAATGTCCCCGGTCAGGGAACGTTTCCGACGATCCTAGTAACCGATTCGAGCGGCAACCAGATCACTTCTTCGTATGCCATCGATAATGCCGGCTTCGGCGTTAAGGTGAATCCGTGGAAGGGTCTGTTGTTTACCGCCAGCGCGCTATTCAAGCTGGACGATGCCGGTCTTCGCGCTAAATGGATACCGTTGGTGGGGGTTTCGTACCGGTTCTAAAGTTGGCTCCTTAGCTTAGGATGGGCCGCCTTCGGGCGGCCCTTTTTTCTTGCTCACAAATCGCCTATCCGGTTATCTAACTTGTCAGCGGCTGTGGAAGATTACGGATCGCGGCGTAGCTGGCCAGCGTCATTTTCCAATCTTGCTTTCTAAGGGCGGACCTTAGAATCCGGGACTTTGCGGCAAAACACAATTCACTGCTAATTCACTGTTATTCACTGTTCTTTTGCTCGAAATATGCGATTCGTGCAGTGTTCATGAGGGTTTTGAAGAAAAGGAAGAAAATATTCGCTGTTATTTTCGCTGTTAGCAGTGAATTTCGGCTCGGAGGGTTTTCGCAGACTCAAGCTCACTGGTTCGAGTCGGTTGCACAGGTTGGATAATATGGTCGAGAGCAACGGCTTGGTGGTCCGCCGGGTCAGGCGAGCGCTCGATGTTTAGTAAGTCGCAAACCCGCGAGGTCGGAGCCGGGATCCCGTCTCGGGCTTTGACCTTTTCCCTCGCGGTGCACGTTGCAGTTCTGGCCTGGCTCTGCTGGCAGCCGGAACCTATGCTGATCCAGCGGGTTTCGATTATGGCTGGTGACAACGGCAGCTCCCTCGGCGTGGTTTATTTGCCAACCGATTCATCTCTTCGTCTTCCAGTTAATGAGGAATCGAACAGCCTGAAGTACGCAGTGGCGCGCAAGCGGTCGTTCAAGCGCCGGCCTGCGGCTCCGCATCAGAGCGACGAACATCCTACTGACGCCAAGGTGCAGGCTCCTTCCATGGGATCTCCCAACGGAGAGGCAATCAGGGGATCGTTGCTAGGCTGGAGTGCGCGTCCTGCTTTCCCGTTAAGCTTCCCAGATCCGCATGTGCAGGCTTCGGAACTTCCTCCCGGTGTGAGTGGCGACGTGATCGTGGAAGTTACGATTGACGATGCGGGAAATATCACCAGCAAGAAAATTCTGCAGTCGATCGGTTATGGGATCGACGAGAAAGTGCTCGCTGTTCTCGAGAATTGGCGGTTCACGCCGGCAACGATCCTCGGCCGACCCGTTGCTTCGCGCCAGGATGTTCATTTCCACTTTCCCGGCTGAGGATTTGTCAATTTGCTCCTCCACAGCCTGAACAAAACAGCTTCTGACGCAATTTGCTGCCGACGTGTCTAAGGGCGAAGCCTGCTCCCTTACGACGAATCCTAAGAACGACCTAAGTCTCACGCTCTATACATCCAGAGTAGATGCCTCCCTAGATTGCCTTCTAGTCCGGTAATCCCGGCAGGAGTCATCATGCGTTGTTCCTTCTTGGCAGGCAAGAAATCCTATAGTCGCGGCGCGTCCTTGTTTGCGTTGTCCGCACTGATCGTGACGTTAATCGCCGGCTGCGGAGGGACTGGAGCCCAAACGCCTGCCACCTCCACCTCTGCCACCCCCAGCCAGACATCGACGCCGGGATCGCCTGCCCCAACGCCGACGCCCACTCCTATCCCAATACCGACGCCAACGCCAACACCCACACCGACGCCAACGCCAACACCTACTCCCACGCCTACGCCAACACCGACGCCGACGCCCGCACCAGTGCACGGCCCAGTGGTTTTGGTGCTTGAGGAGAACCATGGTTTCTCAAGCGTGATCGGCAATTCCGCGATGCCCTATCTCAATGGCTTGGCGCAGCAATATGGATTGGCGACGCAGTATTACGCCGTAGTTCATCCGTCCATCGGCAACTACTTCATGCTGACCACGGGACAAGAGCTTAGGAATCTCACCAACAACGATGATGGCTTCACCGGTACCGTTAGCGATGACAACTTGGTGCGGCACTTGATAGCTGCGGGCAAGACGTGGAAGTCGTATGCCGAGGATCTACCCTACGCCGGCTACACCGGATCAGATTCGGGTGCGTACTCCGAGCACCACAATCCTTTCTCTTATTTCTCTGATGTGCGCTGCAACTGCCCACAGCAGCAGAACCTGGTTGCCTTCTCCCAGTTCCAAGCAGACTTGGGTACAGGAAAGCTGCCTGACTTCTCGTTCGTGATTCCTAACATGAACGACGATGCGCATAACGGCAGCCTCGCGACAGCGGATGGTTGGCTGCAGCAGAACATCGGTCCCTTGCTTTCGAGCTCTCAGTTCCAAAGTGGAGGACTGCTGATCGTAGTATTCGATGAAGCGGAAGAATCAGATGGAACATATGGCGGTGGTCGAGTAGCTATGGTGATGGTCGGTCCCAACGTAAAAAATGTTCAGAGCTCCACGTTCTATCAACACGAAAACCTTCTGAAGGCAATTGCCAATTATCTCGGAATCGACGGCAACGTCGGAGCTGCGTCGACTGCGAGTCCAATGAGCGAATTCTTAAAATAGGAACAAAGGCCCTGAGTCAGTCGTTCAGTTACACTCGGCTAGTCCATCCATAAGATCAAATCCAAACAAGTAAAACGGCAGGTTGCGGCCAGCGCGAGATCTATCGCGAATCAAGGTTCTTACACTCGATCGAGCATCGAGTTGAATTGACGTGCTAACCTGCACGCTAGACCACCGTGCCAGTATTTGAAAAAGCGCCGCCGGAAGTGCAGGAGATTCTGGGCAAGCCCATCCGTGAGCTTGGGCTGAAGCTGGAGGGATCTCCATTGGAGCGTTTCGTGAACCAGCTCTATCAAGAGCTGGAGGCTAAAGGGCTCAAGAAATTCCGGCCGCTCTGCTATCTGACGGACGAGTGGGGATGTCCGTCGGGAGAGCCGGTCATCGGCATTCCCTTTTACCTGGCCGATCCCAAGCTGTCGCGTCTCGAAAAGGAGATGAACGATCTGGAAGACTCGCGGCAGATCATGATGTACCTGCGCCATGAGGCTGGGCACGCGATCAATTACGCCTATGCGTTATACAAAACGCCGGAGTGGAAAGAGCTGTTTGGCCCGTTTCGGCGTCCTTACCGTGAGCAGTATCGTCCCGTGCCTTTCTCGCGAAATTTTGTTCGACACATGGAGGGTTGGTACGCACAGAAGCATCCTGACGAAGACTTTGCTGAGACATTTGCTGTCTGGCTGACGCCGCGTTCGCGATGGCGTGAACGCTATAAGAATTGGCCGGCGATGCAGAAGTTGCGCTACGTCGATCGTATGGCTCACCGGGTCGCGGACATGGATCCCGTGCGTAAGCAAGGCGACACCGACATCACCGTCGAAGAGATGGAGACGACAGTCGCTGAGTTCTATGAAAGGGCGATGAGCGAACAGCCTTCTTCCGGAGATTTGGCCCTCGATACTGATTTGGAAGACATCTTTAATGTCTCTCCACGAAAGCGCAAAGGTGTACGGCCGGCCGAAGATTTGCTTCGTGAGAATCGTCAATCGCTGGTTCAGAAGCTCACGTATTGGAGCGGCGTGCAACGTCCATTAGTGAAAAAACTAGTCGAATCGATAGAAAATCGTGTTGCTGAGCTGCAGTTGAAGGCAGAAATACAAAGAGAAAAAGAATACCTAACCGAGATCACAGTTTACGCCACGGCATTGGCGATGAATTATGTAGCGCGCGGGAAATTTGTCCCAACTGCGGAAAAAACTAAAAGAGGAAACAGGGAACCGGGAACTGTGGACAGAAGGCGAGGGGAAAGGAGACAGGGAACTGCGATCAGCGATCCGCAAACGGGCCGAGCCTACGCGGACGAAAATCGCGACGGCGATAAGCAAAGATCGAAAGACGCTACCATCCCGTAACGATCCCATCACTCGCTGCGTCCAAATCGTTCTATGGCTGAAAAACTCAAAATAGCGATCCTGTACGACACTTGGGGCGAGGAAGAAACAGAAGTACAGCCCGAGCCGAAACGCAAATCGCGCAAGCGGACTCGCCGTCGTCGCGAGAAGCACGATCGTGAGGAGATTTTCGAGGCGCTGGAGAAACTGGGCCACGAGCCCAGTTACATTGCCCTCGATGGTACGGATAAAACACTTTCCGCTCTGGGCAAGAGTGATGCCGATTTATTCTTTAATCTCACAGAGTCTTACGCCGGAGATGACACGAAAGAGATGCACGTCGCTGCGTATCTCGATCTGCTCGGGCGCATGTACACCGGAGCAGGTCCGCAGGCGCTATATCTGGCTCAGGACAAATCGCTGGCAAAGAAGCTCTTCAAGTTTCACGAAATCCGGAGTCCGTATTTCGCTACTTGCTATCGCGGGCGCCTTGATCATGCAGAAGATGTCAACTTTCCCCTAATAGTGAAGCCAACATCGGAAGACGGATCAATTGGTATCGACCAGAACTCGGTGGTTAATTCCGTAAAGGAGTTGATGGAGCGGATTCACTACATACAAGAAGAGTTCGACTCACCTGCGTTGATCGAGGAGTACATCGAAGGTCGCGAAATCTACGCTGCCGTGATCGGAAACGAGAATGCCGAAGCGCTCCCATTGATCGAGCTTGATCTCTCCAAGCTTCCAGAAGGCATGCCGAAGGTTGCCGGAACGGAAGTGAAGTGGGAGAAGGACAGCGAGGCGTACAAGGTCACAAAGTCGGCTCCGGCAGAAGATCTCGAGGAAGATGTAATAGAACGACTTTCCAAAACTGCCCTCGCTACCTATCACACACTCCAACTCCGTGATTACGGCCGCATTGACATGCGGCTCACGTCCAAAGGAGAGGTGTACGTTATTGAGGCCAATCCGAATCCATGGCTTTCCAGCAACTCTGAATTCTTTATGGCAGCCAAGAAATCCGGCAGATCATACACGGAAATGGTCGCGGAAATCGTGGAGTTCGCTCGCGCGGATCGACGGCGACGTGACCGTGTCCGGATTGGTTAAAGTCCCACTCAAGTTCCCTGTCAAATGCAACGCCCCGATGCGGCTAATCCCGTCCAGGTTGCCGTTAATCGATACTCATGCCGTACCAAGCCCTTTGCCTTAATCGGCAACCTCTAACAGAGCTGCTGCTTCCAAGGCTCTGAAAGGGAGTTGCTCTTGTTGAAACGGTTGATCCTCGCTCGCACACTTTGTCTATTGTTGGCAACAATGTCTGCTGTGCTCATGTCTGGCTGCATGGGCATGAAGGATTCCGGAGGATCTCAGTCGCCCTCCCCATTGCCCAGTCCCGGAACAGGAAATAATGGGGGCGGGAATAGCGCGCCGCCGGCGAATATTACTGTGCTGAACCACATCGTGTTCATGTTCCAGGAGAATCGCTCGTTCGATCACTATTTCGCCCACTTGAACAGCTACCGCAAGACAAGTGGATGGGGAGGTGCGAACGATGTCGACACGCTGGACGCTCTTTCGTCGCTGCCGACGAATCCCGCAGATGCCGACGCTCCCTTGAGCTGGAGCAGCACGAATGCGGTTTCGGTCACTATCAACGGCGCTCCAGCCGGCGGTACAAGTGGAAAAATGAAGGTTTCGCCTGCAACACCAACCTTATATACGGCGACCTCGACATCTTCCACGGGCGTTACTGCGGAAGCCTCGGTCGTTGTCGGAACCACTCCCAAAGGGGGATCGAGCATTCTTGTGGGCGCAAGTCCAATGAAGATTGCGCCAGGCGGCACCGCACTCCTGACCTGGACTACACCAGATGATTCCAATGTGACGATCACACCTGCGCCTGATCCGCTGCACACACAAGCCTATGGACCGAATGCAAGTGCCACGGTGAAGGCTCCCAGCACTCCGGGATCGGTTACGTACAATTTCAGCTCAAGCAGTGGCCTGAGTGCTTCGATTACTCTGACCGTTCCAGCTCCAGTGGCGGGCGACCCTAGCGTCACAATCACTCACAATAATCAAGGACACGTTAGCGTCGGAAGCGCTGCGACTGTGCAATCCTTCAGGTTGAATGACCAGTGCGTTGAGGACTTTAGTCCGGACTGGTTGGAGAGCCACGGCGCTTACAATCGCGATGATCCCGCTTCCAACACGTGGTTGGGCAATGGTTTTGTCCACATCACCGCCGGATTTTCCCAATTCGCCAACTCGCAAGACGATCATCATCACTACTTCGATGTCCGTGGCGCGCGGAATATGGGGTACTACGACGAGAGCACCCTTCCGTTTTACTATTCCACGGCATCGCAATTTGCTACCTCTGATCGCTTCTTCTCGCCGATTCCATCGAATTCACCGCCGAATCGTTTTGCCGAACTGGCTGCAACAAGTGCAGGATACGCACATCAACCCCCGCAGTTGGACGTGAAAAACATATTCCAACTTCTCGACAACGCAGGTATTTCGTGGAAAGTGTATTACTCCGACGTAAGTAAGTCGGGAGTCCCATTGACGACTCTGACTAATTTCGTTTGGGGGGCACAACACACTGATGCCAAACACCTCGCACCGGTAGACTGCACGAATGCGAGCACGCCATGCGCGGGCGGGCAAACCGATTACTTCACCGATCTCAAAAGCGGAAACTTTCCATCAGTCGCGTTGATTGAACCTGGCTTCGAGAGCGGACGTGACGAGCATCCCGGAAATCCGGTGCAGCTGGGCGCCGTCTATGACATGAAACTAATCCAGGCGTTTATGTCGAGTCCGATTTGGAAAGACGGAGTCTTCTTTCTTACTTACGACGAAGCTGGCGGCTTCTACGATCACGTGCAGCCGATGACGGCGGTACAGCCCGACGGCATTGCGCCCAAGGATCTCCTATCGAAGGATCCGGCGGGAGACTTCACGCGAACTGGATTCCGTATTCCGCTGATGGTCGTTTCCCCTTATGTGAAACCGCATTTTGTGTCTCATCAGCCATCGGACACGACTTCCATTCTGAAATTCATCGAGCAACGCTTCAACCTGCCGAATCTGACGAAGCGCGATGCAGCTCAGCCCGATCTAGACTTTTTCGACTTTACTAAGGCCGCGTGGGCAACGCCTCCAACGCTGCCAAACCAGCCAGCGGATGCCCCGTGCGCTGCATACGCCAAGAACCCTTAGTGAGCCAATCTAGCGGTAGAGATGCAGAATCCCGGCGTCTCTGCCGTGATTTCGCACCGCCAGTTTTGCCGATCCCCAAATGCAAAGGACTCAGCATTGAGATCCCCCGAAATTCCCCCGGGGATCCCCTCGGATATCCCGCAAGCAAGACTTCCCAAGATCTCGGGATCTTCGAGCCGAACCGCTGCCGCCGAAGAATATCTCGCTGCTGAGCAATCGAGTATGACCTCACCCGCAGGTCCAGTGATTCCCAAATTGGAATTGCCGCGCATCTCCCGATGATGGCGCAGGTGGCCGGAATAGGCAAGCTTCATCCGTTGCTCTAAAGAGAAAACGCCGACTCTGTTTCTGCAAACCAGCATTGTCAGGAAGATGATTTAAGGCTCAAGCCTTGGATCGAGCAATCGCACGTTTGATGGTTAGATCGAGAGCGGCCTTGGCTTGCTGGTAGTCTGCGTCGGAGATCTTGCCTTGAAGCCTCTCGGTTTCGAGCTGAAATAGCTCTTCTTTCATTGCTTCAAGAAGCGATCCTCGTGCCGGACTGCCAGCACTCTTTACCGAAGGCGCGTTTGTGATGGCAGCAGCAGCTTGCGTTCGCGGCCTTTGGTTCATTATTACAATCGCTCCCACCACAAGCGCCGCGCCTAATCCACCGATAATCCACCAGCGATAGGCATGTAAAGGATCAGGTGTCTCCTCGGGACGTCCCAATCCGCCGCCGGGACGATTATCCGGTGCGCCTCCACCTGCGGCCTGTCCCTCTGCAGCTTCGTTGTCTTGAGCATCGGGCGGAATTTGACCGGTTCCCGAAATGGCAAACGCCAGCTGCTTACGAAGGGGAACGTTGTGCGCAACGAAGATGTTCATGCCCTTTTCTTCGCCGCTGCTAGCGAAGTCGGAGCTCGCAGCGTTGAACTGCATGCTTTTTGGAAGCATCACGACCACATCTTCCATGGGCGTGAACACTTCCGGCTTGAAAGAAAAGCTTCCAGAATAAGGAAGGTGATAACTGACTTGGAACTTTGTTTCGCCTGGACGGATTGGAAAGACGAAGCCGTATCGGTTCTTTTCGCCCGTCGGAACTGGAGGGGAATTGACAGGCATGCCGCCCGGACCAGCAGCCAATGAGCTGTCCACAATTGCACCTTCGGGAAGCATGAATTCAAAACTGTGCTCGCTCATCTGAGTTCGCGGCGGCTTGGAATTATTTTGCAATACGAACAGCTGGGTAATCGTCATCTGCCCGCTATCGGCTTGCAGGCGCATGATGTTCGCTCGCCCGGCGACGCCCCCTACTTGCTTGGCTGCGTCGTAAACATCTATCTGCACGCTCGTGGTACCGGCAGGAGCTGGCTTGAAATAATTCACGCCTTCGTGAGTGACGCGAACAAGATGCGGTCCCTCATCCTCAGGGCCAGGCAGCGTGAACTTACCTTGATTGTCCGCTTTCGTGCGCGCAGCTTCCTGCATCCCTCCGCTCAACTTGAGCAACACGACATCATCACCAGGTGATGCCTTATCAACGGTCTTATTCGTGACCGTCCCCGTGATGTTTATGGCAAAGGACGATGGCGCCACGATGAACAGCATGGTGCAGAATAGGAGCAAACATGAGCGCACGAGGGGCGAAGTCATTGATTGATGAGTAGTTTTCACGTAGTACTGATATGCGACCAAGAGCAAATCGCATTAAATAGCCTGCACAGATTGCTGCAGCGCGTTGATCTCTGCGAGAACCTCTGCGGCTTCAGCTTCCAATGAGTTGCGCAACGATTCGTAATCTTCAGCCGGGTATTTTCCTGAGTTAAAGTCAAAATTCAAGTCGCGAAGATTCTCGTAAATCACTTCTTTGCGTTCTTCCAAATAGACCAGCCGCGGCTTATCTGTCGCTCGTTCGAATGCGACACCTGGAGCAAACACATACGCGAATAGGGCGATTGCGAACAGAATGCAGAGTCCGACGATCAAAGCGACGTCTCCCTACGTGCCTTTTCGCGGTAACGATCCAGGGCTGCGGGCGCGCCGCGTACAGCGCACGGCGGTTGGCGGGATTTCCAGTTGCGAATCAAAACTACCGCTAAGAGGGAGCCAGCCAGAAAGACGGCGAAGGGCATAATCCAAGCCACTCTGTCGAACCCACGCATCGTGGGCGCAGCCAGCACTGTAGTTCCGTACTCCTTCACGAAAGTCTGCAGGATATTCTCGTCATTGCTTTCCTGCTGAATAGCCGCTGAAAGTTGCTCGCGCATGCGATCGGAATATGTGCAGCCGACGTGATTGCATTCGAGCAGTATCTGGTTACAGCCGCAGACGCACATCATGCGATGTCCCAAATCATTGAAGCGCGCACGGTCTCCAGTGGCCCCGAGCAGC
>Ga0209474_10003711_pt1 | contig 13351 bp, 14 predicted proteins | sample GraSoiAngelo_145_FD_185902 | JGI IMG/M metagenome (GOLD analysis project Ga0209474, IMG submission 185902) | Grasslands soil microbial communities from the Angelo Coastal Reserve, California, USA - 14_1009_05_20cm (SPAdes) (version 2) | ecosystem: Environmental > Terrestrial > Soil > Grasslands...
CACAGCGCCGCCATCCATAAACTCGGCGATGTTACCTATTACAACTGCGGCGATTGGGTCGAGACCTGTTCGGCCTTGGTCGAGCATTTCGACGGGCGCGTCGAAATTGTGCGCAAACTCGACGAGCGCACGCTTGCGTCCGATGTCCGTCCGGTGCCCCTGGCCGGGGCCATGGCATGAAAAAGAAAAAGGAGCGCGAAGAAAAGAAACACGAGACTTCGCCCGTTCGTCACTTGCAACTGGAGTTACAAAAGTTGCGTCGCGAACTCCGCACTACGGCGCGCGTTTATACCCAACGACTCGAGCATGAATTGATCGCAGCGACCGATGCGCTTGGCCGTTACGCGCCGGCAGAAAAATTGACGCGCGAACAACTCCATCGTGTTCGTGATTTCGCCATCATGGTGCGGCAACGCCGGCTGCGACCCGAGAAAGGTCGCCGGAAGGATTTGCGAAGAATCGACAGCCTGATTTCCGATCTCCGGCCGCTGATCAATAATGAATAGAGTGGGCGCTTCATTCCTGATCGCGCTTGGCTTGATCGCGGTTCGGCCGCTTACCGCCTCAACCGCGGCCGCAATTGCGGTCAGCATTCCCGATCAAACCCTGGCGTTGCTCGAGGGGGAAAAAGTGCTGGCGCGTTATCGCGTTTCTACTTCCAAGTTCGGTAACGGCGACAACGTTGGCAGCTATCGGACACCACTTGGCACGCTGTTTGTCTCCGGAAAATTGGTGACCATTTGCCCGTTGGCACAGTGATAAAAAATCGCGCGCTTACGGGTGAAGTCATCGCCGTCGATGCACCAAATCGTGATGCAATCATTTCGCGGGTGATCTGGTTGCGCGGAATGGAACGACAAAATTCGGCGGCGCACGATCGTTGCATTTACATTCATGAAACACCCGAAGAACGCCACATCGGGAAGTCTTTCAGCTTCGGTTGCATTCGGATGCGGTCGCGGGACGTGATCACGCTTTACGATAGCGTGCACATCGGTATGCACGTCACCATTAGCGAAAAATCAATCGATGAGTTGCTGCGAGGGGAGAAACCGACGCTGCTAAGCTAGCGCCGATTAACACCCAATCGTTCAGATGCCGGAGGCCAGTCGCGTACTTACAGGAGGAAAAGTAGCGCGATCACCGTTTGTGTTTGTAGTGAGTTGTAGCTGCCGCCGTCACCGGCGGCAGAGAATTTGGCGCGAATTGAAGTCTGCCGCCAGTGACGCCGGCAGCTACAACGAGACGGCCTTTTCATTCTAAAGTGAATTGTAGGGCAGGCGTTCCCGCCTGCCGCTTCGACGGGCGGCAACCGAGAGCGGTTGCCCTACAAAATTGGTTCGATCCGATCGGACCGAATACAAATTAACTAACGGTCTTCGAAAATTTCGGTGGGAAAAGCCAGAGCAATTTGCCGGAGGTGCACCCGCGATTTACTTCGAGCAGCGCTACGCCGGCCTTTGATAACCTCACATCTCCGCCAATGAGCTCCTTGATCACTTCGGAAAACTCGGGCTCGTGACCGACCACCATGATGCAGTCTGGGTCGGCCTTGGCGAGCAGACGGCGCAATCGTTCGACGTTGAACCCGTGGGCCAAAGCCGGCTCGGTTTTTAATTCGATCCCGAGACGCTCGGCCACGATCTCGGCGGTTTGCGAGGCGCGCGGGAGCGGGCTGGTTAAAATCGAGTCCGCAGAAAATTTGAGGCGCTGGAGAAATTTGGCGACGCGTTTCATTTCTTTGCGTCCACGTTCCGTTAGCGGCCGCTCATCGTCGGGCTTATCCCAATTCGGCCAATCGGCTTCACCGTGACGGAGAAAACAGAGTTTCATGTGGGTCGTATACTAAATGATTATGAGCATGAGCATGAGCACGAGCAGGAAAAAGAATAGAAGTAGGATCTGTTACTCATGCTCCTGCTCGTATTCTCATCCTCCTCGCCTCACAAAATCATCCATTTTGGACGGCGGGTGCGGGTGTGATTTTGCCAGACGCGCTGGCCGCCGAGATAAGCGTTGCGATTGTGACCCAGCTCGACGCCTGGTGGCAACTGCTCGAGTAATTTCGCGTTGCCGCCGCCGAGCACGGTGTAGTCGACGACGAAAGCGCGCTGCAACTGAGTAAGAATGCGCTCGACATCTTCTTCCCATATTTTCCGTCCGATCTGTTTCAAACCTGTTTTGCCGACGCGATCTTCAATTCTGCCCGCGGCAAGATAAGGCAGTTCGCTTAGCTCGAGCGAAAGGACAACGCCATTCCAGACTAGCGCCGAACCAAATCCAGTTCCAAGGCCGATGAAGAGCATTCGCCCCCCGCGATAACTGCCGAGCGCTTGCATAGCGGCGTCATTGATAACGCGCACTGGTTTGCCAAAGGCTTTTTCGAAATTGAATCGTGTCCAGCCTTTGCCGAGATTCTTAGGATCGGTAAGGATGCGGCCGTTCCTGATTGGTGCGGGAAAGCCAACCGAGACGACATCGTATTTCCAGTCGTCGAGTTTGCCGCGGAGTATGCCGTGGAGCTGGCGTGGAGTAAGGCCAGGGCCGGAACTGAATTTGCGCCGTTCTTCCCGCGAGAACATGGCCTTGACGTTGGTGCCGCCGATATCGACGACAAGCACCTTTTTCATGCGCGCTTGCGCTGTTCACGCCTGGCCTTGATCGGTATCAGTTTCACGCCGCTCGCGGCCTGCAATTCGGCGGCTGCCTTGCGCGCCTGGCGCGAACGTTCCCGAAAATGCAATTGTGCCTGCGATCGGGCCGCGCCCTCGGCTGGATGCAGCCGCACATAACTGCCATCGGGCTGCAACTCGCGCGCCTTTACCTGATCATTGAGAAGACTCGGCAAAATTTCCTTCACCATTTCATCGCGCAATTCGGGCGCATCGATAGGGAAGGCAATTTCGACCCGGCGATAGAAATTACGCGGCATCCAATCGGCGCTGGAAAGGTAAATGTCCGCCTGGCCGGCGTTTTCAAAATAATAAACGCGGCTGTGCTCGAGAAAGCGCCCGACGATGCTGATAATGCGAATGTTTTCACTCAGACCCGGCACTCTCGGTCGCAGACAACAAATTCCACGGACGACGAGATCGATTTTCACGCCCGCGCACGATGCTTCATAAAGTTTCTCGATAACATCGTCGTCAACGAGGGAATTTAGTTTGGCGATAATGCGTGCCGGTCTCCCGGCGCGGGCATGGTCGCGTTCGCGTTCGATGAGTTTGATCAGTCGTTCGCTGAGATCGAAGGGCGCGACCATTAATTTTTTCAGGCCGGGATAACCGGCAAGACCAGTGAGGGTATTGAAAGCGATGGCGACTTCCTCGGTTAATTCCGGAGCAGAAGTGAGCAAGCTGAAATCGGTGTAAATGCGTGCGGTGCGGTGGTGATAATTGCCGGTGCCAAGATGGACATATTGCCGGAGGCGATCGGAATCGCGTCTGACCACGAGCAACGCTTTGCAGTGCGTTTTCAATCCTACAACGCCATAGACGACGTGCGCGCCCGCTTCCTCCAGCTGACGGGCCCAGCGAATGTTCGCGGCCTCATCGAAGCGCGCGCGCAGTTCGACCAGAGCAGTGACCTGCTTGCCGTTATTGGCGGCTTCGATAAGCGCCTCAACTATCGGGGAATCACCGCTTGTGCGATAGAGTGTAATCTTGATCGCGAGCACCTGCGGATCGGTCGCGGCATTCTCGATAAAGCGGACAACGGGATCGAAACTTTCGTAGGGATGATGCAACAAAATATCCTGTTTGCGCATGACCTCGAAAATATCGGTCGGTGGCGGCAGCGCCGGATCGGTTGAGGGCTGGAAAGGCCGGTCTTTTAACTTCGCAAAGGCGTCGTTCGTGACCAGCGGCATGAGATGCGTCATCGAAAGCGGTCCATCCAGTTTGTAGAGGTCGGCCTCCTGCAAATCGAAAAAGGCGAGGAGCAAATCGCGGAAATCACGGGGGCAATCCGCTTCTACTTCGAGACGCACGGCATTGCCGCGACTGGAACGCCGCAATTCCTGTTCGATTGTGCGAAGCAAGTTTTCCGCCTCTTCCTCGTCGATGTAGAGATCGCTGTTACGGGTGACGCGGAAAGCGTGCACGCCATCGAGGATGAGGCCGGGAAAAAGTTCGGCGATGTAATGTTTGATGAGCGACGCGAGGTAGATGTAATCCCAGGGCTCATCATCGCCTTTGACACGCGGCATCAAAATTAACCGCGGGACCACCCGCGGGACCTGCACAATAGCGAGAAGCGATTCGCCACCCTGATGTGCTCGTGCGCGCACCAGCAAATTGTGGCTCTTGTTCAAAAGTTGCGGGAAGGGATGACTGGCGTCGACCGCCAGGGGCGTCAGCATTGGGAAAACTTCTTCCTGAAAATAGCGTTTGGCCCAGGCAGCGCGTTTTCCGGTTAGCTGGGCGACGTCATGAAGGCGAATGCCGTTCTTGGCCAGAGCCGGCATCAGTTCCTTGCTCCAGAAATCGTATTGGGTGGCGACCAGTTCGTGCACCAGTCGCTGAATGGCATTAAATGTCTCCGTCGGCGACATCCCATCGGGCCCAATGTCACTGGTCTCGCTTTGGATTTGTTGTTTGATGCCGGCGACGCGAATTTCGAAAAACTCATCGAGATTGTTGCTGAAAATAGTCATGAACTTGACCCGCTCGATCAGCGGCTGGGTCGGATCCTGTGCTTCCTCCAGGACGCGCCGGTTAAATTCCAGCCAACTCAGCTCGCGATTAATGAAATTGGCCGGGTCAGAAAAATCGCGTTCCGGCTGGAGCGCATCCGGCAGGAGCGCCAGCTCGTCCGTCGTCACTGCGGCAGCAGAAGTTTGCATTTGATTTCAGCGTCTTCCCCCAAGATTTACCTTTCCAGCGCTGAACATTTGCGCAAGCGGCGCGAGTTACGCTCGGGCGGCGACCTGCTGATGCCGGATGTCTTCGGCCGCAACGGCATAAACGGCGTCCTCGGCAATGTTGGTAGCATGATCGCCCACCCGTTCGAGATGGCGTGCGACAAACATCAAATTGATGTATCCGCGCAATTGTTCCGGATCACGTGCCATCCGATCGATCAATTGCCGGCTCACTTGGGCGTTCATTTTATCAAGGGCGTCGTCCTGAGGGATAATGGCGCGCGCCGCTTGCGCATCTTCGCGCACGTAAGCATCCACACTGTCACGGAACATCGCGATGGCATGGTCTTGCATCGGAGTAAGCAACAAAATTTCCGGTAATGCCAGATGCTTATTTAGCTTGAGCGCTTTGCGGGCGATGTTAGTGGCCTGGTCGGCGATGCGCTCGAGATTCGAACTCAATTTCATCGCCGAGACGACCCGGCGAAGATCGGACGCGACCGGTTGAAAACGTAACAGCAACTCGATTCCATCCTTGTCGATTTGTTTTTCCAGCTGATCGATCTCCTCGTCGTCGGCGATGGCGAGGGCGGCAAGCTTGTCGTCACGGTCCATTAAACCTTTTAGTGCGCGGTTGAGGCTGCGCTCAGTTTGACTCGCCATCATCATGACGTTGTTGCGCAGATTTTCGAGCGCGTGCTCGAAGGTTCCAAGTGTGTGTTTGCTTTCGCTCAACATAGCCATTAACCGAATCGCCCGGTAATATAATCCTCCGTTTGCCGTTCTGATGGATTGCTGAAGATTTTCGAGGTCGCGCCAAACTCAATGAGTCGACCGAGATAAAAGAAGGCCGTGTAATTAGAGCAGCGGCCCGCCTGTTGCATGTTGTGCGTCACAATCACGATCGTGAAGTTCTCGCGCAACTGATAAATTAGTTCCTCCACTTTGGCGGTTGCGATCGGATCGAGTGCGCTGCAGGGTTCGTCCATTAGGATGACTTCCGGTTCGACCGCAAGCGCGCGCGCGATGCAAAGCCGCTGCTGCTGCCCGCCCGATAGTCCATAGGCGCTTGAATCGAGCCGATCTTTCACTTCGTCCCACAGGGCCGAGGCACGCAGGCTTTTTTCCACCGCTTCGTTAATCTGCGATTTCTTGTTTACCCCAAGCACGCGCAAACCGTAGGCGACATTCTCGTAAATCGATTTCGGGAACGGATTCGATTTCTGGAAAACCATCCCCACCCGCCGGCGCAAATCGACCACATCAATCTCCGGCGCATGAATATCGCGTCCCTCCATTCGAATGCTGCCAGCCGAGATTCGCGCTCCGTCGATCAGGTCATTCATGCGATTGAAACAGCGCAGGAGCGTCGTTTTCCCGCAACCGGACGGCCCGATGAAGGCAGTAACGGCTCGCGGCGGGATTTCCAGGTTCACATCGAAAAGAACCTGATGCGTGCCATAACAAAAATCGACATCATTGACGTTGATCATGACCGGCTGGCGCGGCTCGGATTCGGGCGATTTTTGCAATTCCAGCGGCGGGGCCGGATGTGTTATTTCCTCGTTTTCCATTACTACCATGACAGATGTCTCCTGGTTCTTTCACGCAGTACGATGGAGGCGAGGGCAATAGCAAAGACAAGCAGCAGGAGAATGCAAGCTGCGCCGTATTGCATCCGCTCGGTGTAGTCGTTTTGCGGAATCTTCGAGCTGACTACATAAATATGATAAGGCAGTGCCATGACCCCTTGGAAAACGAAATCGGTCCAACGCTGGACTTGCCAGGGCATTTCATCACGCAAGGCGTAGGCGGCAGTGAACATGATCGGCGCGGTCTCGCCGGCAACGCGGCCGATGCCGAGAATGGATGAAGTCAAAATTCCCGGGACCGCGTAGGGCAAGACATTCTTGCGAATGGTTTGCCATTTGGTGGCACCAAGGGCGAGCGAGCCTTCGCGCAACCCGTTGGGCACAGCCCGCAACGACTCTTCACTCGCGGTAATGATGGCAGGTAGGATCATCAGGCCGAGGGTCAACCAGCCAGCCAGGAGCGACACGTTCCAATGCAGAAAAATCACGAACAAACCGAACCCGAACAATCCAAAAACAATCGAGGGCACGCCGGCCAGGTTGAGAATGGCGATCCGGATGAGGCGAATGAAACGCGTGTTCTGGCTATACTCGTTGAGGTAAATCGCGCTGCAAATTCCGACCGCGAGCGCGAAAATCATCGAACCGACGACAAGCAGGGCGGTACCGACAATGCAGGGCCAGACCCCTCCGGCGGAGTAGGCCACACTGGTCGCCTCCACTTCCACTGGATGCTCCGTTTTCCAAGCGCGGAATTCTCGATCGCTCAGGGTGTATTTTTTTCCTTCGTAATCGAAAACGAAAAGGGTCTGCGGCCCTTGCGTGAAGAAGGGGACGTTGATGAACGGCGCGCGCGTGGTGAAAAGAGTGCGGCTGCCTTTGATTCCGATATCGAGAAAGATGTAGGTCGCCGCCGCAAGGATGGCGTAGGTAGCGAAGCGAAACAGCCAAAATGCGGTTGTCTGGGCGATGCGGTTGCGGGTCCGGATCTTCATACGCCGCGGACTGCCCCCTCCCCAACGCACTCCTGCACCCTCACTGCCGCTTGCGCGAGCGTCTCTCCCAGCGGGAGAGAATAACAGGCGTCATATCGCGTGTACCTATTTCCCATCGGCGCTCGCGCAATTTCCTTCTCCCTTGGGGAGAAGGCTAGGATGAGGGCCGTTTCCGTAAGAGCTAAAAAATCGATGCTTCTCATCTCTTATCCGATCGACATGCGATAACGCTGCACCAATTTTTGCGCGCCGTAATTTATCGCCAGGGTGATAGCGAACAGGACAAGGCCAACCATGAAAAGTGCGCGGTAATGAATGCTGCCCCGCACCACTTCCCCCATCTCCTGGGCAATGATGCCAGTCATGGTGTGGACCGGTTGGAAAAATGCGCCCAATCCTTGCGTGAAGTCGGGAATGGCAATCCGGTTCCCGGCGCAAAGCAGCACTACCATCGTCTCGCCGATGACACGGCCGAGCCCGAGCAAAATAGCCGACACGATCCCGGAAAGGGAAGCCGGCACGATCACGCGTCCGATTGTTTGGAGACGATTGGCGCCCAGCGCGTAGGAAGCCTCCTTGAAGCTGCGAGGGACATTGCGCAGGGCGTCCTCGGCCAGGGTGAAAATTGTCGGTACTGCCATCAGCGCGAGGAGCGAACCAGCAGTGAACACATTCAGGCGTTCCGAAATCGGAAAGAAACCGACCCAGTGGAAAAAGCGCGATTGCGAAAGTTGCCGAATGGTTTCGCCGACGACGGCAATGCCGAAAAACCCGAGCACGACCGATGGAATTGCAGCGATGAATTCGACGTACGGTTTGATTAACTGTTTCTCGGCCGGGAACGCGATCTCGCTTACGTAAATAGCCGAGGCGACGCCGAAGGGCACCGCGATGGCAAGCGCGACGATCGAAACCATAATCGAGCCAACCAGCAATGGAATAATCCCGTACCAATCCTGCCAAAAGCTGGCCGTGATCCAATCGCGTCCGAAGAGAAAGCTGGTAACCGCGCGATAGGCCGGCACCGGAGCATCGCGATCCCACTTCTCCAGCTTTTTCGTGGTGCCGGGCAGAATTGCGAGATAGTTCTCGACTCGTTTTGACCAATTATCGAACGTCCGCTTCGTTTTCGCGTTTTCGAATGTAGGTGGGGTCTTGAGTAGCCCGCGGATTTTGTCGGCCATGGTCGAGGAGATTGCGGCGAAGATTGTTGTATTCGCGCGCAAGGCCGAGATGGTTGCCGCTTCATCAACTGCGGCAGCGCTGGCGCGCTCCTCATTTCCACTACTGCGATCAACGTCGCCTGCTTGGAGCGCGAGCGCATCACGCAAAGCGACCGCTTTTTCTCCGGCATCGGAAACAAGGCCGTTCAAATCCACAGCCGAATCGCTGAAGGCAGTAGAAAATTGATCGAATCGCGCCAGGGCCTCGGCGGATTCCGTGGCCTGCGCGCGTTTCCGGGTCAGGTTCAATCCGCGGGAAAGGGCAGCGTGGGCGTTGGCCGCGTCACGCATGATGTCGATGTATTCGAGACCGGCGCGGCGATACAGCCGGATGTTGCGCAAATTCTGTCCGAAAAATCCGAAACCTTCGCGGAAAAGAAAGATAGTGATGAGCCCGAGAACAACAATCGCGATGAGCGCGTTACTCCCGAAAAAGGCCTTAATGAAATCGTCGGCGCGCCAGCGGCGAACAGGCAGCGGGGCGACTATCGGAGGCGCAGCGACAACTTCAGCCATCCCCTCAATCATGCCGCCTTGGCAACGGTGGCGGCAAATGCCGAAGTGTTACGTTTGCGTTACAAACCCATTTTGTCGGAAGAAGAGCCTGAATTCGCGGGCTGTTATTCGCCTCTACAACCCTTGCGCTGCTCTCTCTGGATTAGTTTGCGAGGGATTTGGCAAAATGACACGAATTGTCGTTCCTTGGCCGAGTACGCTTTCCGCTTCGACCCGGCCGCCGTGCAACTGGGCGATGTGTTTTACAATGGATAAACCGAGACCGGTGCCTGCAAGTTTCCGGCTGCGAGCTCGATCGGCGCGATAAAAGCGCTCGAAAATGCGGGGCAAATCAGCGGCCGCGATACCTATCCCTTCGTCGGAGACGGAGAGCACGACTTCCTGATCCGGCGCGCCGGCCTGGATCAGGATGCGGCCATTCTGAGGTGAATATTTCACCGCGTTATCGAGCAAATTGTGCACGACTTCTTCGAGCCGCCGTTCATCGGCGCGCAGCGTGGGAAAGCCCTCGGGAACTTGCAAATCCAGCCGAAGATTTTTTCCAGTCAAACGTTTCGCCCAGTCACGCGCGACCGCTTCCAGAAAGTCGCGCAGCTTAATTTCGGCGAGCTGCAAATTCGCTTCTTTCGATTCCAGCCGGGCAAGGCTGAGCAAATCAGTAACCAGCAAATTGAGTCGATCGGAATGGCGCTTCATTACTTCGTAAATGTGGCGTGTCTCCTTTTCATCAAGATCGCCGGCTTCAAGCAACGTTTCGAGGTTACCGTGAAAAATCGAAAGCGGCGTCCGCAGTTCGTGAGAGACGTTGGCGACGAAATCGCGCCGGATCGCATCGACTTGTTTCAGCCGTGAGATGTCGTGAAAGAGGGCAACCACGCCGCTCGCTCCCCTATCTTGACCCGTGATCGGAACGACGGTGACCTGAAGCTGCTTTTTGCGATCGGGTGTGCTCACCTCTGCAGCCCGCACCTTGGCCTGATCAAGGGCGGCCCGGATTGGCTCGATCACGTCGCTGTCGCGAATGATGTCGAGTAAGGGCGTTCCGGGCGCGATGGGAGATTGGCCGTACAATTTCTCGAAAGCGGGATTACAAATCAGAATGTGCTGGGCGGAGTCAACCACCAGCAAACCATCGGTCAGCGCGGTGAGGACCGCACGCACTTCGGCTGCGTCTTTCGAAACCTGGCGGTCAAGCGCGCGCTGGCGAGCTAACAATTGCTCCAAAGCCAGACCCACCCGGCGAGCATGCGCGGTACCGCTAAGGAGAAATGTGGGTGGTTGCTCGCCGCGCCCAATTCTCGTTAGGAGATGCTCAAGCTCCTGCCAGGGACGCAGATAAAGGCGCTGCAGAAAAAAGGCGGCGGCGACGAGAAGAAGAAGTACGATTGCAACAATCCACCAATGCATGCGCGATTAACTTTCGCGCAAACGATAGCCAAAACCGCGGACAGTTTCGATCGCGTCGCCAGCCTTGCCCAGTTTCTCGCGCAACCGGCGGACGTGGGTATCGACCGTGCGGGTATCGATCACGCTTTCGTAACCCCAGACATCGCTGAGCAGGCGGTCCCGCTCCTGCACCCGGCCGCGCCGTTGCACCAGAGTACGCAGCAATTTGTACTCGAGGCTGGTGAGATGAACTACTTTACCATTGACCGAAACATGATGGCGCAAGCCATCGATCCGGATCGGGCCGGCGACAAACGATTGCGTTTCGGCTGGAGTCTCGCCCCGGCGCAGAATCGCCTGAGCACGCAGCACGACTTCGCGCGGAGAGAAAGGTTTTGAAACATAGTCATCCGCCCCCAACTCGAGACCGACAATGCGATCGATCTCCTCTGCCTTGGCCGTAAGCATTAGAATAGGAATGTGCCGGGTGAGGGAGTCGCCCTTAAGAATTTTGCAGACCTCCAAGCCCGGCATTTTGGGCAGCATCAAATCGAGAATGACCAGCACTGGCGATTCTTCCCGCGCGCGGCGCAGACCGACCGCGCCGTCCGCCGCGGTGATGACGTTGAATCCGGCCGCGCGGTTGAAAGCACGCACCAGCATTTCGACGACGTCGGCTTCGTCTTCGACAACGAGGACTTTTTTTCCCGGGGCCGTGTTCACGACCGCCAATTCTAGCCCTTAAGCGACAGGCGTTGGCAAGCCTTCCGCTTTGGGTCCCGCTTTTTCGTTCAAGGCTTCGGTAAATTCCTGCAAGCTGGAGACGATCTGCGGCGCCTTGGTCAGGACCGCCGACGCCAGTTTTTCGGCGTAATCTGGCCGGCGCTGCGACATTTCCGAGAGCGCCATCATCACGGCGAGGGCGTTATTTACGGAATGCTTGATCTCGCTATACTTGGCTTGGAGCTGTTTCAGCTCTTCGTGAGAAATGCTCTTTTCACTCATTGCACGTCGATTTCGGTAGAGAAAAACAAGCCTTGTGCTTGACTTAAAGGTTCGACATCCGTCGTCCGAATGCCTGCGCAAGTTATCAAAATCATTGGAGCACGCCAGCACAATCTCAAGAATCTCAGTGTCGAGATTCCGCGAGAGAAACTGGTGGTCGTTACTGGCCTGAGCGGGTCGGGAAAGTCCTCTCTCGCCTTCGACACCCTCTATGCCGAGGGCCAACGCCGCTACGTTGAGAGCCTCTCTGCCTATGCCCGGCAATTTCTCGATAAAATGGAAAAACCCGACGTCGATTTCATCGAAGGTTTGTCGCCTGCCATTGCCATCGAACAGCGCAGCGCCGGAGCCAATCCCCGCTCGACTATTGCCACCACCACCGAAATTTACGATTACCTGCGGGTTCTTTTCTCCGCGGTGGGTCAACCGCATGATCCCGCGACTGGAAAAGCGCTGGTCCGCCAAACGCCGCAGCAAATTGTCGATCAAATTTTGGTCTACCCACAGGAAACGAAGATCGTGGTGCTAGCCCCCATCGTCGAAAATGAGCGCGGCGAATTCCGCGATGTGATCGAGAAATTGCGGCGTGAAGGTTTCGTCCGTGCGCGGATCGACGGCGATATCATTGAGCTCGGCCGGCCGGAGCCGATTCGCTTAAAGAAAACTGAATTGCACACCATCGAGGCCGTTGTCGATCGCCTCATCATTCGTGATGGAGTTCGGGTGCGGCTGGCTGATTCGGTCGATACCGCGCTGAAATGGGGTGGGAATCGCGTCATTGTGCTCCGCCAACAACCGATCATTGTAGGGCAGGCGCGTCGCCTGCCTGCGGCGGAATCGGCAAGCGATGCGCTTGCCCTACAATTTGGGTGGCAGCTGCAGCGCTACTCGACCGATTACGGTAACGCCGACAGCGGCTTCACCCTCGGCGAGCTAACCCCGAAACATTTTTCCTTTAACAGTCATCTCGGTGCCTGTCCCGCATGTCACGGACTGGGGACGCAACTGGTGGTTGATCCCGAGTTGATGATTTCCGAGCCGGAAAAATCGATCGCCGATGGAGTGATTACGCCATGGCGTCGCGGACCGAAGCGGATGCAGGCCTATTACAAAAAGTTGCAGGGCGCGCTGGTAAAACATTTTCGCATCGATGAAGAAGCGCCGTTTGGCGAGCTGCCGGAAAATTTTAAGAGCGCGCTTTATTTTGGAACGGGCGAGACGCCGATTGAAATGAAGTTTGCCAGTAACGGCGAAAAGATTGCCAGGCCTTTTGAGGGTTTGGTGCCACAAATGCAGCGGCTCTACGAGGAAACCGAAAGCGAATTCACCCGTAATCGGATTCGTTCCTTCATGACCCGCGAGTCATGCAAAGTTTGTCGGGGCGCGCGTTTGCGACCGGAAATTTTAGCCGTGACAATTTCGGCTGTCATCTCGAGCAAGCAATCCCGTGGAAGTGAGCTTAAACGGCCGGCACCGGGATCCCTCAGTCCGAGCCGGACTGGCATTTCCGTTCGAGATGACCAGTTGCGGGAGCTCAATGTCCATCAGTTTACCGAGCTGACTGTGGCGGAGGCCGCGCAGTTTATTTCACAGATCGCGCTCTCGGCCCAGCAGAGACAGATCGCGTCGGAAGTGGTACGCGAAATCGAATCGCGTTTGCAGTTCCTCCTCGAAGTCGGGCTAGGCTATCTCACTCTCGATCGCGAGAGCGGCACCCTCAGTGGCGGCGAAGCGCAGCGGATTCGGCTCGCCACCCAGATCGGGTCCGGCTTG
>Ga0209474_10003714_pt1 | contig 13346 bp, 11 predicted proteins | sample GraSoiAngelo_145_FD_185902 | JGI IMG/M metagenome (GOLD analysis project Ga0209474, IMG submission 185902) | Grasslands soil microbial communities from the Angelo Coastal Reserve, California, USA - 14_1009_05_20cm (SPAdes) (version 2) | ecosystem: Environmental > Terrestrial > Soil > Grasslands...
CCCGCTCGATCAGGATGCGCGATGCGCCTTTTGGACCTGCTGCTCGGCCGCAAGCTCGCCAATTACGAGGGCGAGGAGCGCAAGATCAGTGCGATCGAAGGCGTGCCGGCGCTCGGCCTCGATGGGCTCGCCTCCTCAGCTTACGGGCCGGAAGCGGCGCTGGTGATCCTCGGCGCTGCCGGCGCCGCCGGGCTCGGCCAGATCGAGCCGATCATGATCGCCATCCTGGTGCTGCTGGCGATGCTGTTTCTGTCCTACTGGCAGACTATCGGCGCCTACCCGACAAATGGCGGCTCCTACACCGTCGCGCGCGAGAATCTCGGGGCCAATGCCGGCCTCCTCGCCGCCACCGCGCTGATGATCGACTACGTCCTGAACGTCGCGGTCGGCATCTCCGCCGGGGTCGGCGCGCTGACCTCGGCGGTGCCGGGGTTGCATCCCTACACCCTCGAATTGTGTCTCGCGATCCTGGCGCTGATCACCCTGGTCAATCTGCGCGGCACCCTCGAAGCCGGGCTGGTCTTCTCGGTCCCGACCTATCTGTTCATCGCCAGTTTCGCCGCGCTCCTTCTGTTCGGGCTGTACAAAGCGCTGGCGAGCGGCGGCAATCCGGCTCCGGTGGTGCCGCCGCCGGCGATGCCGGCGGCTAGCGAGGCGGTCACGCTGTGGCTGCTGCTGCGCGCCTTCGCCAGCGGCTGCACGGCGATGACCGGCGTCGAGGCGGTCAGCAACGGGGTCGGCGCGTTTCGAGCCCCGAGCGCCGCGCACGCGCGTCGCACCCTGGCGGGGATTGTGTTCGTTTTGGCCGCTCTGCTGGCCGGGATCGCCTATCTGGCCAGCGCCTATTCGATTGCGCCGATGGACCAGAGCGAGCCCGGCTACCAAAGCGTGCTGTCTCAGCTTGCCGCCGCGGTGGTCGGGCGCGGCACGCTCTACTTCATCGCGATCGGCAGCTTGCTGGCGGTGCTGTGCCTGTCGGCCAATACAAGCTTCGCCGGATTTCCGCGTTTGTGCCGGCAAGTGGCGCAGGACGGCTATTTGCCGCGCGCCTTTGCGCTGCCGGGACGACGGCTGGTCTATTCCGTTGGCATTCTGTGGCTGGCGCTGACCGCGGGCGGGCTGCTCGCCATGTTCGGCGGCATCACCGACCGGCTGATCCCGCTTTTCGCGGTCGGCGCGTTTCTGTCCTTCACGCTGTCGCAGGCCGGCATGGCCGTGCATTGGCGCCGCCAGCTGCGCGAGCAGGAAGACGGCCGGCACGGCAACCGCGCTCGGCTGGCGGTCAACGCCGCCGGCGCGGTGGCGACCGGGCTCAGCCTGGCGGTAATCCTCGCCGCCAAATTTGTCGAGGGCGCCTGGATTACGGTGCTGACCATTCCCTGCGTCCTCGCTCTGCTGCTGCTGATCAAGCGCTATTACCGGCAGATCGATCGTCAGCTGATCGAGGAAGGGCCGATCGATGTCGGCGATCTGACGCCGCCAATTGTCGTGGTGCCGATCGCCGAGTGGAACCGGCTCGCCGAGCGGGCGATCCGTTACGCGCTGAGGCTATCGTCCGAGGTCATTGGCGTACACATGACCCGGCTGGAAGGCCCCGACGAGGAGGAGCATGCCGGAAAGCTGCGGCGGCGTTGGCGCAACGAGGTCGAGCACCCGGCGCGCGATGCCGGGCTGCCGCCGCCGCGGCTCGTGCAGATCCCCTCGCCCTATCGCAGCATCACCGGGCCATTGCTCAAATTCATTCTGGAAACGCGCCGGCAACATCCGCGCCGGGCGGTCGCGGTGGTCATCCCGATGCTGGTCGAGGCGCATTGGTGGGACCGGCTGATGCACACGGAGCGGGTGCGCCGTATTCGGGCGATACTGCTGCGCCATGGCGGGCCCAATCTCGCGGTCGTCATGGTGCCGTGGACTTTAGAGGAGCCGCGTCCCGAGGCGGTCATCGCCGCGGAGGAGCCGCGGCAAAAGCATCCGGCGCTGCAACGCGAGGTCGAGCCGGCGAAGTAGCCTGGCGGGCGGCGAGGTCGGAGAGCGCGGCCGTGACCTGGGCGACGACACTGTCCCAATCGCCGGGCGCCGGCTGCCGGAACAGGCGCATGGTCGGGTACCATGGGCTGTCGCCGCGGTGCAAAAGCCAGCGCCAGTCGGCCAAATGCGCCACCATCGTGTCGACCGTGATCACCAGATCTAGCGCAGCGATCACCGCGGCGGTGTCGGCGACATTGTCCGATGCCATGTCGAGCATCGGCGGCCCGCCGCCCTGGCGGCGCCAGCGATCGTATTCCGAGCCGCGTTGAAGGTTAATGAAGGTTGCGCCGGGAACCGCCCCGAGCCGGATCAGCCGTTCCTGTGGCACCGAGCGCTCCGGCTTCCAGTTACCGGCGGCCCAAACCAGGCCGATCTTGAGCCGGGCCGGAAAGGCCGCGAGTCGCCGCCGGGCCTCGGTAAGGCGTGCCGGAACGGGCCGGAACAGCGGGACGCCACCGGGTATTGTCGCCAGCGTGGTGCGGAACGCATGCGGCAGCTCCGTCGCGTCGATCTCGACATCGCAGCCGAAATCGGCGCAATACCGTTCCTGCTCCGGCGACAAAGCGTAAAGCTCTGCAATCCCTGGAACGGTCGCGAACAGGTCCCACAATTCGGGCTGCGCCTCGACCGAAACCGCGGCGGCGCGCTCGGCCAGCAGCGGCACGTAGCGGATGAACTGGATCGTGTCGCCGAGCCCGTGATAGCAGCGGACCAGCATCTTGCGGCCTTCGAACGGGCTGCCATCCCAAACCGGCCGGAGATGGCGCGGCCAGCCGGCGCAGCTGATCCCGGCGCGCCGCCGCCGCTTGCGATCCGCGTCGGCAAGCGCCCATGCCGACGCGAAATCGCCGCGCAGCATATGGCTCATCCAGGCGAAGTCGCCGGGCACCATGCCGCTCATCGCCGCGCCGACGATGCCTTCCTGCGCCACGCCGAGCCTTGCCGCCACGGCGTGGCTCTCGAGCGCCTCGTCGAGCCGGCGCTGCAGGAACAGCGTCTCGCCGCGCAAATAATGCGCTGCGGCGGCTTCCGGGCGCAGCCGCAACGCCGCAACGAACAGGGCAAGAGCCTCGTCGAGTTGCCATCGCCACAGCTCTGCGCGGCCGGCGGCGATCAGGTTTTCGTAGCGCGACACGCGGATCCGGCGATCACAGATGGGCTGCTCCCGCACCGAAACAGCCTGATACGACAGCGCGTTCCGCGCACCGCGCGGCTTCCGCGAAGCCGGAACGCCGTCGAAACGGGGCGTGTTGAGCCGGTATCCCCGCCGGGGACCTTATCCGTCGCTTTGGCATTGTTGCGGCCTGGCATCGGCCGCACGGGAGGAGCCATGAAAGTAAAAGAGCTGATGACCCCGGAAGTCGAGCTGGTCGCACCGAACGATACATTGCACACCGCGGCCAAGATGATGGCCGATCTGGATACCGGCGCGCTACCGGTCGGCGAGAACGACCGGCTCGTCGGCATGATCACCGACCGCGACATCACCGTGCGCGCCGTCGCGGGAGGGCGCGACCCCGACAAGACCGTGGTGCGCGACACGATGTCGAGCGGCATCCGGTTCTGCTTCGAGGACGAAGACAGCGAGGAAGTCGCCCGCAAGATGGGACAGTGGCAAATCCGTCGGCTGCCGGTGCTGAACCACGACAAGCGGCTCGTCGGCATCGTTTCACTCGGCGATCTGTCGATCGGCGGCGCCGAGGAGGAGAGCAAGGAGGCGTTGAAGGAAATCTCCGAGTAGGCGAAGTTTTCGACGCGATTGCTTCGTCGCCGACCAGCGCGGCGAAGCAATCTCGGTCGAGCTTACGACCTTTCCTTGGGTTTCCGTTCGAAGCGGCGGCCTTCCGCGCTTCGAGATCCACGCCGGAAGGTGCGCCGCCATCGGGCCGAGGCCGAAATCACTGGCTTTCAATCCGGATTGTCGGCCACCGTAACACGTTCAATCTAGATTGTCAAGAGATTTATTTGGCAACATGCGATTCCGGCACAGCAGGCTCTATCGATGGAGGCTGTCGCCGCATGATCCAGACGAGCAGCAGCAATCCGGGGACGGTCAGGACCGCACTCAACAGGAAGAATAGGACCCAGCCGAGCTCGTCGGCGAGATAGCCGCCCGATGCCGAGAGGACGTTGGTGCCCATCGTCGCCAGCGAGGACAACAGCGCGTATTGCGTCGCGGTGAAGGAGAGGTTGCAGAGGCCGGAGAGATAGGCGACGAAAGCGGCCGAACCCATGCCGTTGGTCAGGTTCTCGGTGCCGATCGTCAGCGCCAACATTGGCACATCGTGGCCGACCCAGACCTGCAGGATGTACATGAAGTTGGACAGCGCCTGCAGCACGCCGGAGACGAGCAGGGCGCGAAACATGCCGAGCCGCAACACCAAGACGCCGCCGATCGCCACCCCGGCCAAGGTCGCGGCGACGCCGTAGATCTTAGCAACCGTTGCAATCTCGATCTTGGTGAAGCCGAGCGAGACATAGAGCGGGTTCGACATGATCCCGGCGATCGCCTCGCCGAATTTATAGAGCACCGTGAACAGCAGGATCAGCGCGAGGCCGCTAGCGCCGTTGCGGTGGACCAGGTCGAGGAACGGCGCGACGACCGCCCGGCTCAGCCAGGTGCGCAGCCGCTCGGCCGCGCTCTCGCCGGGGATCGGCTCCAAGGCGCGGCCGACTTGCGGCTCCGGGGTCAGCCACACCGTCACCATGCCGACCAGCATCAGCAATGCCATCAGCGCATAAGCGAAGCTCCAGCCGCCGAAACTCGCCGCATAAAGCGCGCCGGCGCCCGACGCGATCATGCCGAAGCGGTAGCCCCACTGCGTCGCCGCGGCGCCGGCGCCCTGCTCCTCGGGCAACAAGAGCTCGATGCGGTAGGCGTCGATGACGATGTCCTGGCTCGCCGAAAAAAACGCGACGAGCACCGCGGCAAAGGCGGCCATCCATGGGTCCGCGCGCGGATCGATAAAGCCGAGCCAGAGGATCGCGAGGGCCAGCGCCGCCTGGATCGCCAAGGCGCGGCGCCGGCCAAGCCGTCCGGTTAGGAGCGGGATCGGCAGGCGATCGATCAGCGGCGACCATAGGAATTTGAAGCTGTAGGAAAAGCGGACCAAGGTAAACAGGCCGATCGCGGTCAATGACACGCCGAGATCGGCGAGGCGCAGCGAGAGCGTGGCTCCGGTCAGCGCCAAGGGCAGGCCGCTGGAAAACCCCATGAATAGGATGGCCAGCAGCCGCGGGCGGCGATAGACCGCCAGCGCTTCGGCCCAGCCGCTCGGCGAAAACCGCCGGCGGCGGCCTGCGTCGTGAGTCTGCCTTCGCGCTTCTGCCTGGCTCAAGACACGAGCCTCGGACAGGCGCTCCTGCGTCCTTCGAGGCCTCGCCGCGCGAGGCACCTCAGGATGACGTCTTTTCTTAGTGTCATCATAGGTTTACGTCATCCTGAGGAGGCGCGAAGCGCCGTCTCGAAGGACGCATAGCGGCGCCGGGGTCGTATAACGCGGTCGGCCGCCGGAGCGCGCCTCTGAGCTATTTTGCTTTATGGCCGCTTTTCGCCGCGTCGGCGGCGACCTGCATTTTGACGATCTTGTCCGGGTTGGTGACAGTGCCGTTGCGGACCTGCTCGCCCTTCTTGATCTTGTCGACGAATTCCATCCCGCTTTCGACCTCGCCCCAGACCGTGTACTTGCCATCGAGCGACGGCGCCGGCGCGAATACGATAAAGAACTGGCTGTCGGCGCTGTCGGGATCGGAGGAACGCGCCATCGACACGACCCCGCGCAGATGTTTCTCGTTGGAGAATTCGGCCTTGAGCTTCTTGCCCGAACCGCCGGTGCCGGTGCCGGTCGGATCACCGGTCTGCGCCATGAAGCCGTCGATGACCCGGTGAAACGGCACCCCGTCGTAGAAGCCCTTCCGGGTAAGCTCCTTGATCTGCTTTACGTGGTTGGGCGCCAGATCGGGCCGCATGGCGATGACCACCCGCCCATAAACCGTATCTAAATACAGGGTGTTTTCGGGATCGGCCGCCATCGCAGTGCCTCCGAGGATCAGGGCCGCGACCATCGCAGCCAGGCCGCGCAAAAAAGCTGTCATCAGGTGAACTCCGTTGCCGGGCGAGCTTATCCAACGCCGGCGTTCGGAGACAACGGCGCGGTCGCGCCCGCGTCAAACGGTCCGTTCGCGCGCGTACCAGCCGCCGCGGCGGAACCGGTCGAGATAGGTCGGCAGGATCGCCTCGACCGGGGTCGGGGTGATCCCGAGCGTCTCCAGGGTCAGCGCACCGGACGAGACGATCGTGTCCTGCTTCAGCAGCTCGACCTGGTCCGGGGTCAGCGGCGCAAAAGGCACGACCGACATCAATCGCGCCTGCAGCGAGGCCAGCCCGAACGGGATGTCGAGCAGCAGCCGGTGACGCCGTATCTCCGCCAGCAGCAGTTCGAATAGCGCGCGCAAGCTATAGACCCTGGGGCCACCGAGTTCATAGGTGCGCCCGGCAGTGGCCGAATCGTCGATGCAGCGGACCACCGCGTCGGCGACATTCCCGACATAGACCGGCTGAAATCGGGTGTCGCCGCCGCCGATCAATGGCAGGGCCGGCGAGAACATTGCCATCGCGGCAAAACGGTTGAAGAACTGATCCTCCGGCCCGAACACGATCGAGGGCCGCAGGATTGTCGCGGTCGGGAAGGCGTCGCGCACCGCCTGCTCGCCGGCCGCCTTGCTGCGCGCGTAGGCCGAGGTCGAGCGCGGATCTGCGCCGAGCGCCGAAATATGGACGAAGCGGTCGACCCCATGCTCGCGCGCGAGGCGCGCGAGGCGCGCCGGCGCGGTGTGGTGTACGGTGTCGAATTTCTGCCTGCCGGTCTCGCGCAGGATTCCGACGCAATTGACGACAGTGTCGTTGCCGTCGAGAAAGGCCGGCAGCAGGCCATCGCTGTCGATCGAGACGTTGACCAGCCCGACTTGCCCGACATCGCCCTTCAGCTTCAGGAATTTGTCCTGAGCGGCGTTGCGGCCGCCGACCGCCAACACGTCGCCGCGCTCGGCCAGGCGTTTGACGACATAGCGGCCGATGAAGCCGCCGCCGCCGAGGATCGCAACCCGATGTGCTTTCATGCCCGCTCCTTAAAGCGTGTTCGGCATCGGCAAAACCATAGGGTTCGGCAGCAAGACCGGCAATGGCGGTTTTCCCGCCGCGATTGAAGCGCCGACCGCGGCCGCGCAGCAAAGGCGAAACCCGGCCCAGCCGGTTGACATAGGGCCGACCGCGGCTTATCTCCGGCCTCGCCGAAGCGACGGGCGCCCGTGGCGGAATTGGCAGACGCGCACGGTTCAGGTCCGTGTTCCGAAAGGAGTGGTGGTTCGACTCCACTCGGGCGCACCATCTTCGCAATCCTCGAACAGCAGCTCAGGCCGACGGTCGCGCCTTAAGCCTCCGGTTGCGGACCCCTTGCCGTTTTCGTTAAGATTCGGCGCCGCGGCCGCGTAGAGCCGCACGGGGAAAAGGGGGGTGTGATGGCCGATTGGGCGACGATGCGGCTGACTTGGGAGCCGCGGATGCTGAGCATTCTGCGGATCATGACCGGGCTGTTGTTTCTGCAGCACGGGCTCGCCAAAGTCTTCGGTTTTCCGCCGACGCCGAATCCCCGGCCATTCGACCTATGGACGTTGAATCCGGGTCTGCAAGGTTCATTAGAATTGGTTGGCGGTTTGTTGATCGCCCTCGGCCTGTTCACCCGTCCGGTCGCCTTTATCCTCGCGGGAGACATGGCGGTCGCGTACTTCATGGCGCACGCGCCGCGCGCGTTCTATCCGCTGTCGAACGGCGGCGAGTTGGCGATTCTCTACTGCTTCGTCTTCCTCTACCTGTGGGTCGCCGGCGGCGGGGTTTGGAGCCTCGACCGGCTGTGGGCGCGCGGAACGTCCGCCCCGCTGGCTGCGGGCAGCCGCGCCTGATCTAAAGCTTTGGCCCGCCGCTTACGCGCGGCGGGCCAGCCGCTCCGGCGCCTCGACGGCGATCGCGGCGACAACGGCACGCATACTGTCGGACTCGTCGAGCCGGCTGAGGATTTGCTGTAATCGCTCGACCTGAGCGACCGGCAACGCGCGGCCGGCGCAGTTGGCGAACTTCCCGGCGAGCGCGTCGGCCGGCAGCGGGTTGTCGGGGCCGCGGCCGAGCGCGGCGCCGACCCGCTTCGCCAGCACCCGCCCGTCATCGAGCGTGACCCGCACCTCAGCGCCGAGATGCTCGCCGCCGGTCTTGTCCCCTTGGGGACCCATGTCGGGATGCGGCGCGGCGTGCACCCGCTGCATCAAGCCGCGTGCGGCGGCATCGCGGAAGGCGTCGCCCTCGAAATCCTCGAGCCGGATCTGCCCCTGCATTACCGCGCGGGCGAGGCAATATTGCACGCTGAACTTGGCGTCGAGCCCGGATTGCGGCTCGGGCCGGTCGGTATGCGCGAGCCGGCGCGGATGCGTCCAGGAATCGATGCGCGCGACCCGCTCCGGCCGGATCTCATGTTCGGCGCGCAGCAGCAGCATCGCGTCGATAGCCGGGTGGGTGCTGCCGCAGCAAGGGTGCTGCTTGATCGCGAGGCCGGGGCGGACGATGTCGTAGGGCTGTCCCCAATCCTTCAAGATCGCATCGGCGTCGAAGTTGCCGGCGCCGTTGAACACGAGCAGAAAGCCCTGCTTGTGTTCGAGCGCGCCCGGGTTGGCGGTGAAGCCGTCGCGGGCGAGCAGCGCGGCGAAGAGACCGTTGCGCGCGGTGTGGCCGACATGCAGCGGCTTGGTCATCGTGCCGAAATTGGCCTTGATGCCCGAAGCCAGCGAGGCGGCGATCGCCAATGCCTGCGCGGTGCGCGCCTGGTCGAGGCCGATCAGGTGGCAGCAGGCGGCGGTCGCCCCGAACACCCCCAAGGTCGCGGTCGGGTGCCACCCCTTCTCGTAATGATGGAAATGCACGCCGCGGCCGATCCGCGTCTCGGTCTCGAACCCGGCGACATATGCGCCGATAAAGGCCCTTCCGTCGCAATCGAGCGTCTCGGCGAGCGCGAACAAGGCTGGCAGGATTGGGGCCGAGGGATGCCCGCCCAAGGAGTTGCTGACATCGTCGAAATCGAGCGCGTGCGAAGCCGTGCCGTTGACCAGCGCGGCGTCGAGCGGCGCGGCGCGGCGGTCGGTGCCGAAGATCAGGCATTCGCCGCCGCTGGTGGCGAGCACGCGCTCGACGATTTGCGCGCAGGGCTCGCGGGTGCCGGCAAGGGTCACGCCGACCGTGTCGAGGATCGCCACCTTAGCCCAATGCACCGCCTCCGATGGCAGGCCGTCGTAGCGAATGGCGCCGATCCGCTCGGCGATGCTTTCGATGATCGTCATTGCAATGCCTCCGCGGGTCGCTGACGTCGCGAACTCATTCATCGCCATGCTGATCGAGCGCAGGCGCGGCGTCCAGCGCGTCCGCCGGAACAGGGGTCGGGAATTTTTCGCGCATCGGCGGTTGACCCACAGATTAGAATAACTATAAACTATGCCATGCCCGGGCCGTACCTCGGCGCGGCAGCCCCAAGGGAGACTGGTATGAGCAGCGACACGGCAACTGAAAGCAAGTGCCCGTTCTCCGGCGGCACGCGCGGACGCAGGAACCGCGACTGGTGGCCGGACGCGCTGGATGTTTCGGTGCTCCACCGCAACTCCAACTTGTCCGATCCGCTGGGCGAAGCGTTCGACTACGGCAAAGAGTTCAAGACTCTTGATCTCAACGCGGTGATCAAAGATTTGCATGCCCTGATGACCGACTCGCAGGATTGGTGGCCGGCCGATTTCGGTCACTACGGCGGTCTGATGATTCGCATGGCATGGCACAGCGCGGGCACTTATCGCATCACTGACGGGCGCGGCGGCGCCGGTGCCGGCCAGCAGCGTTTCGCGCCGCTGAACAGCTGGCCCGACAATGCGAACCTCGACAAGGCGCGCCGGCTGCTGTGGCCGATCAAGCAAAAATACGGCCGGCAGATCTCCTGGGCCGACCTGATGATCCTGGCCGGCAACGTCGCGCTCGAGTCGATGGGGTTCAAGACGTTCGGTTTCGCCGGTGGCCGCGCGGACGTCTGGGAGGCCGAAGAACTTTACTGGGGTCCCGAGGGAACGTGGCTCGGCGACGAACGCTACAGCGGCGAGCGCCAGCTCGCGGAGCCGCTCGGCGCGGTGCAGATGGGCCTCATTTACGTCAATCCGGAAGGGCCGAACGGCAAGCCGGACCCGCTGGCGGCAGCCGAGGATATCCGCGAAACATTCTTCCGCATGGCGATGAACGACGAGGAAACCGTCGCGTTGATTGCCGGCGGCCACACCTTTGGCAAGACGCACGGCGCCGGCGATCCATCGCTGGTCGGGGCGGCGCCGGAGAGCGGGGCGCTTGAAGATCAGGGGCTCGGCTGGAAAAGCAAGCACGGCACCGGTATCGGAGCTGACGCCATTACCGGCGGGCCGGAAGTCATCTGGTCGCAGACGCCGACGAAGTGGAGCAACCGCTTCTTCGACAACCTGTTCAAGTACGAGTGGGAGCTGACCAAGAGCCCGGCCGGCGCGCATCAGTGGCGACCCAAGGACGGCGCCGGCGCCGGCGCGATCCCGGACGCGTTCGACCCGTCGAAGCGACACGCGCCTGCCATGCTGACCACCGACCTCGCCTTGCGGCTCGACCCGGCGTACGAAAAAATTTCGAGGCGCTTCTACGAAAACCCAGATCAGTTCGCGGATGCCTTCGCCCGCGCGTGGTTCAAGCTCACGCATCGCGACATGGGCCCGATCCAGCGTTACCTCGGTCCGCTGGTTCCGAAGGAAAGGCTGATCTGGCAGGACCCGATCCCGGCCGTTGATCATGTGCTGATCGGGGAGCAGGACATCGCCGAACTGAAGGCGAAAATTCTCGCGTCCGGTCTGACGGTATCGCAGCTGGTCTCGACCGCTTGGGCGTCGGCGTCCACGTTCCGCGGCTCCGACAAGCGCGGCGGCGCCAACGGTGCGCGTATCCGCCTGGCGCCGCAGAAGGACTGGGAGGTCAACGACCCGGCGCAGCTTAAGACGGCGCTTCAGAAGCTCGAATCGATCCAGTTGGCGTTCAACGCATCGGCCGCCGGGGGCAAGAAGATCTCGCTGGCCGATCTGATCGTTCTCGGCGGCTGCGCGGGGATCGAGAAAGCCGCTAAGGACGCCGGCATCGACGTGAACGTCCCGTTCACGCCGGGGCGCATGGACGCGTCGCAGGAGCAGACCGATGTTGAATCGTTCGTGCCGCTCGAACCGCGTGCCGATGGCTTCCGCAACTACATCAGCAGCAAGGGGCAGTTCATGAGGCCCGAGGAGGCCTTGGTGGACCGGGCGCAATTCCTGGGGCTGACGGGACCGGAGATGACGGTGCTCGTCGGCGGCCTGCGCGTTTTGGGCGCAAATGCCGGGAAATCTCCGCACGGCGTCTTCACCAGGCGGCCGGAGACGCTGACCAACGAGTTCTTCGTCAACCTGCTCGACATGGGCACGCAATGGCAGCCGTCCTCTGGTTCAGAGGGCGTCTACGAAGGGCGCGATCGGAAGACGAACGACGTGAAGTGGACCGGCACGCGGGTCGACCTGATCTTCGGCTCGCACTCGCAGCTGCGTGCGCTCGCGGAAGTCTATGCGTGTGCGGACTCGGAAGAGAAGTTTGTGAAGGACTTCGTGGCGGCGTGGACCAAAGTGATGAACTTGGACCGCTTCGACCTCGCCTGATCTCGGGGGAACTCCTCAACGCGAAGGACGCAAGGGTTACGCAGAGGACGCGAAGAAGACTGCGTCCTTTGCGTGCCCTTCGCGCCCTTTGCGTTACCTGAAAGTTACGCCACCTCGAACAGGCCGGCCGCGCCCATGCCCCCGCCGATGCACATCGTGCACACGACATAGCGGGCGTTGCGGCGCTTGCCCTCGATCAGCGCGTGCCCGACCATGCGCGCGCCCGACATGCCGTAGGGATGGCCGATCGAGATCGCGCCGCCATTGACGTTGAGCTTGTCGTGCGGGATGCCGAGCTTGTCGCGGCAATACACCACCTGACAGGCGAAGGCCTCGTTCAATTCCCAGAGATCGATGTCGTCGATCTTCAGCCCGTGCTGCTTGAGCAGCTTGGGCACGGCGAAGACCGGGCCGATGCCCATCTCGTCAGGGGCGCAGCCGGCGACCGCGATGCCGCGGTAGATGCCGAGCGGCGAGAGGCCGCGGCGCTCGGCCTCGGTCTCCTCCATCAGCAACGCGGCCGACGCGCCATCCGACAATTGCGAGGCGTTGCCGGCGGTGATGTGACGGCCTTCCTTAATGCGCTGGCCGTCCTTGAACACCGGCTTCAGCGCGGCCAGGCCGTCGAGATTGGTGTCGGGCCGGTTGCCCTCGTCCTTTTCGAGGATGACAGGCTTTTTCGATGTTTCGCCGGTATTGCGGTCGGTGACGCTCATGACCGAGGGCAGCGGCACGATTTCGTCGTCGAAGCGCCCGGCCTGCTGCGCCGCCGCGGTGCGCTGCTGCGAGCGCAGCGCGTACTCGTCCTGCATCTCGCGCGAGATCTTGTAGCGATCTGCGACAATCTCGGCGGTCTCGATCATCGTCATGTAGAGCGCCGGGATGCGGGCGATCAGCTCGGGGTCATCGCCGCGGGTGCGCACCATCTTGTCGCCCTGCACGAACGACACCGACTCGACGCCGCCGCCGATGGCGATGGTCATGCCGTCGTCGATGATCTCCTTGGCGGCGGTGGCGATCGCCATCATGCCGGACGAGCATTGCCGGTCGAGCGACATCGCCGGCACGCTTTCCGGCAGCCCGGCGCGCAGCGCACTCTGGCGCGCGACGTTGAAGCCCTGCGCCCCCTGCTGGATCGCCGCGCCGATAATCACGTCGTCGATCTCCGCCGGGTCGACGCCGGCCCGCTTCACCGCCTCGGCGATCGCGTGCCCGGCCAGCGCCTGCGGCTGGGTCTCGTTGAAGGCGCCGCGAAACGCCCGGCCGATCGGGGTACGAGCGGTGGAAACGATGACGGCATGGCGCATGAGGCTCTCCTATTCGGCGGCTGCCTGGGGCTGGCCGGCGAAAATGATCGACATGATGAACTCGCGTTTGGTCGAGGCATGCTGGATGTCGTAGCCGACCGCCTCGCCGTCTTCGCCGATGTCGAGCATCACATCCGGTTCGACCTCGCGCGTCCGCCTCGCCGGCAACGGCCGCAGCTCGATATAAAGGCTATCGGTCGAGCTGTCGTAGGAAAGCCTCATCCATAGTCCTCGTCGAGG
>Ga0209474_10003721_pt1 | contig 13327 bp, 11 predicted proteins | sample GraSoiAngelo_145_FD_185902 | JGI IMG/M metagenome (GOLD analysis project Ga0209474, IMG submission 185902) | Grasslands soil microbial communities from the Angelo Coastal Reserve, California, USA - 14_1009_05_20cm (SPAdes) (version 2) | ecosystem: Environmental > Terrestrial > Soil > Grasslands...
GCGGTGTTCTGCTTCGTATACTCGAGGCCCCAAGGATCTTTTTCGTTGGCGTGCTTCTTGACGAGCTCGGAGTTGTAGATCGCCGGCACGATCACCGCGAGATCAGGCAGCGTCAGGCGATCCTTGCGCAGGAAATCGACGCGGATGGTGTTGTCGTCGACCACGACGAACTGCTCGGGCTTGGTCAACGAGCCCGCGCCCATTTGGAAGGTGGGAAACCCGCCGACGCTCACCGCCCGATCGAGCGACCACTTGACGTCCTTCGCGCCGACCGGCGTGCCGTCCTGGAACACCGCATTCTTCTTGAGCTTGAAGGTGACCGACATGTCGCCGATGCTCATGTCGTCGGCGAGCTCGAGCTTGAACTTGTCGCGCTCGTAATATTGCGTGCCGTTGGGCAGCGTCTTGATCTCGTGGCTGATGAGCCGGTCGTAGCAATTCCACGACACTTCGTAGCCCGGCACGTTGGTGCCCACGCCGTGGATGTCGATATTGTTCGGCCCGCTCTCGGACACGATGAGCAGCGTCTCCTGGCGCGACTGCGCCTTGGCGGGCGACCAGATCGCCGGCGCCGCCGGCAGCGCGCTCCCCGCGGCCAGCGCGGTCACTGATTTGAGAAATTCGCGGCGCTTCATTTGCAGTCTCCCACTCGGGATGCCCCACCGAGCAAAAGCAAAAGGTGGGCCGGATTTCACCGCCGGCCGTGCGCGCCATAGCGGCGGCTGGCGCCACGCTCCACCCGTCCGCCGTGTCCCGCTGCTCGAAACTTCAGCGATTGCCTAACAAACAGGCGCCCGGTCGGTGTTTTGGGCGCGGCGCAAAGCGCGTGGCACGCCCGTTTCTCGTTCAGGTCCTGCGCCTGCCCGGCGCGCAATCAAGCTTGCGCAGACTGCGTAAGCTTGTCCGCGCTCCCGGGCAGCGCCGGGAGAAAGGTGGACATGACGCCGCAGGTCGGCGGCGGTTGCGACGCAAAACCCACGGTTTGGCACGGCCATTGCTAATTCGCCGACGGATGCCGGCGTGCGCGCCGGCGCAAGAATGGAGCGCGCCGCCATGTCCACCTTCGACGACCCCTTCGATGCCGAGCGCCGGCTCAATCGAACGGGATGTGTCTGCGGGCGCCACCGCAGCCAGGCCGAGCACGAGCAGGCGGCGCAGCAGCTCCAGTGCGCCTCCGTCGAGCCATCGATCGCGAGTGAAGCGGAGCGCTACCAGGACGTCGTCGCCTCGGCGGTCATGCGCGCCGTCTTTCCGCAGGATCGCGCACGCCGCCTCTTTCTCAAGTCGGTCGGCGCCTCGACCGCGCTCGCCGCGCTCTCGCAACTCTTCCCGCTCAACACCGCGAGCGAGGCCTTCGCGCAGGCCGGCACGCCGGAGAAGAAGGATCTCAAGGTCGGCTTCATCCCGATCACCTGCGCCACGCCCATCATCATGGCGCACCCGATGGGCTTCTACAGCAAGCATGGACTGAACGTGGAGGTGATCAAGACCGCCGGCTGGGCGGTCATTCGCGACAAGACGCTCAACAAAGAATACGACGCCGCCCACATGCTCTCGCCGATGCCGCTCGCCATCACGCTGGGCGCCGGATCGAATCCGATTCCCTATACGATGCCGGCGGTCGAGAACATCAATGGCCAGGCGATCACGCTCGCCGTCAGACACAAGGACAAGAACGACCCGAAGCTGTGGAAGGGCTTCAAATTCGCCGTGCCGTTCGACTACTCCATGCACAACTATCTGTTGCGCTACTACGTCGCCGAGCACGCCCTCGACCCCGATACCGACATCCAGATCCGCTCGGTTCCCCCGCCGGAGATGGTGGCCAATCTGCGCGCCGACAACATCGACGGCTATCTCGGCCCCGATCCCTTCAACCAGCGCGCGGTCTACGACGGGGTGGGCTTCATCCACGTGCTGTCGAAGGAGCTGTGGGACGGGCATCCGTGCTGCGCGTTCGCGGCCTCGAAAGAATTCATCACAACGATGCCGAACACCTATGCGGCGCTGCTCAAGTCGATCATTGACGCCACGGCCTTCGCGCACAAGGCGGAGAACCGCAAGCAGATCGCCGCCGCCATCGCCCCGGCGAACTACCTCAACCAACCCGAGACGGTGCTCGAGCAGATTCTCACCGGCACCTACGCCGACGGTCTCGGCAATGTGAAGCGCGATCCCAATCGCATCGATTTCGATCCGTTTCCGTGGCAGTCGTTTGCGATCTGGATCCTTACGCAGATGAAACGCTGGGGACAAATCAAGGGCGACGTGGACTACAAGGCGGTGGCCGAGCAGGTCTACCTTGCGACCGACACCGCCAAGCTCATGCAAGAGGCTGGGCTCACACCGCCTGAGGCACGCTCGAAAAGCTTCAAGGTCATGGGCAAGGAATTCGATCCGGCCAAGCCCGAAGACTATCTCAACAGCTTCGCGATCAAGCGAGCTTAGATCGTGCTCCGATGAGATTGATGCACGGCTGGGCCGCAGACTCGGTGGACTCCCCTCCCCCTTGTGGGGAGGGGCAGGGGGTGGAGGTCGGTGTTGTAGGACGCGCCTCGCACCGCAACTACGACCCCCTCCCCACCCCTCCCCCACAAGGGGGGAGGGAGCAGGCCGAGTTCGTTGCCTATCTTGCCTTCACTTCAACGTTTTGCCGGGAGAGCGACGATGGCAGTGACGTGGCGGGCGGCGCTGGTGTCGCTGCTGTTGTTCGGCACCTTCATCGGCGTGTGGCACCTCGCCACCAGAGGCGGCGGCCCCGTCGCCAGCATGGATCCCGAATACGCCAAGCTTGTCGGCGCGACCGCCAGCCAAGGCAAATCGGCGATGCCCGGCCCGGCCGACGTCGGGCTGAAAATCTGGCAGCACCTCAAGGACCCGTTCTACGACCGCGGTTCGAACGACAAAGGGCTCGGCATCCAGCTCGCCTATTCCATCGCGCGGGTGATGATCGGCTATCTCATCGCCGTGGCGGTGGCGATCCCGGTCGGCTTTCTCATCGGCATGTCGCCGCTGATGAGCCGGGCGCTCGATCCCTTCATCCAGGTGCTCAAGCCGATCTCGCCGCTCGCCTGGATGCCGCTCGCGCTCTACACCATCAAGGACTCGAGCCTCTCCTCGATCTTCGTGATTTTCATTTGCTCGCTGTGGCCGATGCTGATCAACACCGCGTTCGGCGTCGCCGCCGTGCGCAAGGAATGGCTCAACGTCGCGCGCACGCTCGAGGTCGGGACCTTCCGCCGCGCCTTCACCATCATCCTGCCAGCGGCGGCGCCGACGATCCTCACCGGAATGCGCATTTCGATCGGCATCGCCTGGCTGGTGATCGTCGCGGCCGAGATGCTGGTCGGCGGCACCGGCATCGGCTACTTCGTGTGGAACGAGTGGAACAACCTCTCCATCACCAACGTGATCACCGCGATCCTGGTGATTGGGGTCGTCGGCATGGTGCTTGACCAGGTTCTCGCGCGCGCGACGAAGCTAGTGACGTTTCCGGAGTGAGACTGAGACTCATGCAGTTTCCGCTCACGCAGTCACGAATGCGAAACCGCCTCTCCCTTGCGGCGGAGGGCGCTGCGGCTCGCTGCACTCGCATTTGCCGCAGAATGTAGCGCCCCATGACCGATAAATTCATCTCGATTGAGAGCGTCAGCAAGCGCTTTCCGGCGGCTGGCGGCGGCAGCACCACCGTGTTCGAGGATTTGTGGCTGTCGATGGCGCACGGCGAATTCGTGTGCATCATCGGCCACTCCGGCTGCGGCAAGACCACGGTGCTCAATATCCTCGCCGGCCTCGAGGCGCCCTCGGACGGCGCGGTCATCGTCGACAATCAGGCGATTGAAGGCCCAAGCCTCGACCGCGCGGTCATCTTTCAGAGCCATGCGCTTCTTCCCTGGCTCACGGTCATGGGCAACGTCGCGTATGCGGTAGCCTCGAAGTGGCGGTTCATGAACAGGGGCGATCTCAATCGCCAGGCGCAGAAGTTTATCGACCTAGTGGGGCTGACCGGCGCCGAGCACAAGCGGCCGGCGGAGCTCTCCGGCGGCATGAAGCAGCGCGTCGGCATCGCGCGGGCGCTCTCTATCGAGCCGAAGATCATGCTGATGGACGAGCCGTTCTCCGCGCTCGACGCGCTCACGCGTGGCACGCTGCAGGATGAAGTGCGGCGCATCTGCCTCGAGACCGGCCAGACCGCGTTCATGATCACCCACGACGTGGATGAGGCGATCTATCTCGCCGACCGCGTGGTGCTGATGACCAACGGGCCGAACGCGGTGCTGGCCGAGATCGTCGAGAATCCGCTGCCCAAGGAGCGCCAACGCAACGACGTGCATCGCCATCCGCTCTATTACGGGGTGCGCAACCACATCATCGATTTTCTGGTGAGCCGGAGTAAAAATTTTGCCGACGAAATGGCGGGCACGAATTATGACCGCCGTCACGTGCCGGTAGTGCGGCCGGGGACGCCGCAGGTCTCCGCCACCCGGCCCGCTTCTCTCGATTCGACTGACGGCGGGCAAGCCCGCTCCCCTATGCAGGTCGTCGCAGACTTCCCCACCTCGTCGCGGCCGAGCCTCGCGCAACACCGTGCATGAACTTTAAAATCCAGCCAAAGCCGAGGAGACACCCATGACGCGTGCCGATCTCACTGAGAAAATTCTCGACATCAAGCGCGAGAAGGGATGGAGCTGGAAATACATCCACGAAAAGATCGGCGGCACGTCGCCGGTGCTGCTGGTCGGCGCGCTGCTCGGCCAGATGAAACTGACGAAGCCCCAGGCAGCTAACGCCGCCGACCTCTTCGGTTTGTCGAAGGCGGAGGCGGCGATGCTCAACGAGGTGCCGATGCGCGGCGCCGGCGTGCCGATGCCCCCGACCGACCCGCTGATCTATCGCTTCTACGAGCTGGTCATGGTGAACGGGCCGGCGTGGAAGGCGCTGATCGAGGAGGAGTTCGGCGACGGGATCATGTCGGCCATCGATTTCGACATGCAGATCGAACGGCTGCCGAATCCGAAAGGCGACCGGGTCAAGATCACGATGTCGGGCAAGTTTCTGCCCTATAAATATTACGGCAACTCCGGAAACGTGCCGGAGTACGGCTACAGAGAGGAGTGAGCCCTATTCGGCCGCGTGCGGCGGGGCATATGCCGCTTCGATCATGAGGTCGGACAACGTCGTATAGGCGGCGGTCCAGGCCGAGGCGACCTGCGGCGTCCACCGCGGCCCTAGTGCGCGCGCCAAGGTCCACAGCAGCGCCTCACCGACCACCGGATAATGTTCCGGCTTGACGCGGTACTCGACATGCCGTTTGGCCAGTGCGCTCGCGGCCGGCAGAATGCTGGGCAGATCGGACAGGCCGCGAACCACGAAGGCAAGGCTTGCCATGAGCTTGCGTCGCTGCTCCGTCATGTCGCCGGGAAAGAGCGGCTGCACCGCCGGAGCGACCTCGAACAGCCTGCCATAGAAAGCCTCCGCCGCCTCGGCCGCCACCGGCGCGACCTCTGCAAACGTTTGCTCCACGAGCGTCACCTGCTCAGGAGTCATCATGTGCCTCGGTTAGCGTGATGAGTCGGGCCGCGGTCTTGACAAAAGCGGTCGAGGAGCCCGATCCGGGGCTCCTCGACCGTGTGCACAAACCGCGCGCGCCGGGAACGAACGCGGCTCATGCCCGTCTTCACACGCGCGCTTCGGCAAGACTGGGCGCAATCGACCCCAACGTGCTCTTGCGCAGGTAGTACCACCACGTGCTGGCGATGCAGGTCACGTAGAACGCAAGGAAGACCGCCAAAGCCAGGTGAGGACTTCCGGTCGCGGCAATGGAGGCGCCAAAGCCGCGCGGGATCAAGTAGCCCCCGCAGGCGCCGACGGCGCCGATAAATCCCAACGCGGCGGCGCTCTCGAGAGTGGCCGCCCGCAACGCGGCGGCCCGGGCGGCTTCACCTACGCTTTTCGTCTCCCTTCGCTTCTCCTCGCGGAAGATGGCCGGGATCATTCGGTAGGTCGAGCCGTTGCCGACTCCCGTCGTGACGAAGAGGATCAGAAACATCGTCAGAAATCCGGCAAAATTCTTGACGTCGACGAAGTACATCACACCGATCGTCGCGGTGCCCATGACGATGAAGTTCCAGAACGTCACGATCGCACCGCCGATTTTGTCGGCGAGCAATCCCCCGAGCGGACGCGAAAGCGAACCCACCAGCGGTCCCAGGAAGGCAATGGCGACCGTGACCTCCGGGAATTGGGTTTTTATCAGCAGCGGGAACGCCGCGGAGTAGCCAATAAACGAGCCGAACGTTCCGATATAGATGTACGACATCACCCAGGTGTGCTTGCGCTTGACGATGACGAGTTGGTCCTTGAACGAGGAGCGTGCCGAAGTGAGATTGTTCATGAAGAGAAACGCGCCGATCACCGCGATGATCAGCGGCAACAGCCACATCAACCCGGCGTTCTGTAGATAAAGGCCTTCGGCGACCGGGGTCGCCTGGTAGAGGCTGATAAAGCCGAATCCCAACAGCAGCGGGGTGAGCAGCTGCACGCCGCTCACTCCGATATTTCCGCCGGCTGCATTCAAGCCGAGTGCCCAGCCCTTCATACGGTCCGGATAGAAGAAGGAAATATTGGCCATGCTCGAGGCGAAGTTGCCGCCGCCGAGGCCCGCGGTTGCCGCGACCAGCAGCATCAGCCAGAACGGCGTGTCAGGCTGGGTGACGAAGTACGCGAGCGCCAGCGTCGGTATGAACAGCACCGCCGCGCTGAAAATCGTCCAATTTCGGCCGCCGAACGTCGTAACCGCAAACGTATAAGGAAACCGCATGAGCGAGCCGATGAGTCCGGGCAGCGCGACGAGCTGAAACAGTTGGTCCGTCGTGTAATGAAAGCCGGCCTGCGGCAACTTGGTTGCGACGATGCTCCAGAGCAGCCAGATCGAAAACCCGAGATGCTCGGCAAAAATCGACCAGATGAGATTACGTTGAGCGATCGATTTGCCCGTGGATTTCCAGAACGTCTCATCCTCCGGATTCCAATCCGCAATCCAGGTCGAATTCCGCTTCCTCATCAGTATGTTCCTTTCTGGGTGGCGATAGCGGCGGTGGCGAGGGCAATTCCGCTGCGGGCGGACGGAAAGACGAAAAAGCGCCGCCGCCCGGCGCTCGAAAGCGTCTTTCCAGGGCGGCGGCGTTGCCGGTTGCGTCTTGTGCCAAAACTGCGACGCCGCCAGCGTTGGCGGCGCCTCGCGTCGTGCTTTACAAGCTTCGTGCCAACCCCCAAGCGGTCGGGAAAAATCCCAGAAAATCAATAGGATGAGCCGGCCGAACGGGAGCCTAGCGCGGATGGGAGAACGCCGGTCTGCCCTGCGACGAGCCTCGTTGCAAAAAAATCGTGCAGCCAAGATCCGCTCATTTCAACAGGCCAGCGGCCGTGACCACGGACTGGGCGACGTCGGCGATTTTCTTGTTCTCGTTCATCGCCGTCTTGCGCAGCAAGCCATAGGCCGCATCCTCGGTCAGGTTCTTTGCCGTCATGAGAATGCCCTTGGCGCGGTCGATGACCTTGCGCTCCTCGAGCGCGCAGCGCGCGCGCTCGAGCTCCTCGCGCAAGCGGGCGAAGGACTTGAAGCGCGAGATGCACAGATCGAGGATATTGGCGATGCGCTCCTTGCGGAGCCCCCCGACGACATAGGCGGAAACGCCGGCATCGACCGCAGCCTCGATCGCCGCCTTGTCGCTCTCCTCGACGAACATGGCGACGGGCCGCTTGACCGCCCGGCTCACCTCGAACATCTGCTCGAGCACGGCGCGCCGGGGCGTTTCGAGGTCGATGATGACGACATCGGGATCAAGCGCGCAGATGCGCGCAAGGAGCTGCGAGGTTTCACCAAGGCGCACGATATGGGCGTGGCCCGCCTCGCGCAGGGCGTCTTCCAGGACCGCCGTCCGGGTCGGGTTCGCGTCGACGATGACGATCTTGAGCGAGGCTTGCATGGGCGCAAGCGGCAATTTTCAAGCCTCGTGCCAAAGCCGCGTGGATACGGATTCCTGAGCTTCATCAATTCGTTGCGGCTGCCCACCCCCTTAGCCGACCGCCCTGCCGGCAGCGCGGCCGTGGTGCAATCTTGGGCAATCGCGCCCAGCGCGCGTGCAGCCGGCGCACGACGCAGCTTGATGTCCACAGGGGTGCTTTCCGTCTCCGGGCGAATCGCGCCCTTATGGCGCGCCGATTTTCCCGGACGCCCCGCTGGTGCGTCCCCGCGGCGAAGAAGGCGCGGCCCGCATGCGCTTCCACGCGGATCTGCACGTCCACTCGAAATATTCGCGCGCGACGAGCCGGGATCTCGACCTCGAACACCTCGCCGCCTGGGCATGCCGCAAGGGCATCGGCGTGGTCGCGACCGGCGACTTCACCCATCCGGCCTGGTGCGCCGAGCTCAAGCAGAAGCTCGTGCCGGCGGAGCCCGGCCTCTACCGGCTGCGCGACGAGATCGAGCAGGCGATCGCGCAGACGCTGCCGGCCGCCTGCCGCACGCCGGTGCGCTTCATGCTCGAGGTCGAGATCTCTACCATCTACAAGAAGGCCGACCGCACCCGCAAAATCCATCACCTCATCTACGCGCCCGATTTCGAGACGGTCGATCGCATCTCGGCGCGGCTCGCCCGCATCGGCAATATCGCGTCCGATGGACGGCCGATCCTCGGGCTCGATTCCCGCGACTTGCTGGAGATCGCGCTCGAGTCCGGTCCGCACGCCTATCTCGTGCCGGCGCATATCTGGACGCCGTGGTTTGCGGCGTTAGGGTCGCAGTCAGGGTTCGACTCCATTGCCGAATGCTACGGCGACCTCGCCGATCGGATTTTCGCGGTGGAGACCGGGCTCTCATCCGATCCGCCCATGAACTGGCGGGTGTCGTTCCTCGACCGCTATCGCCTCACCTCCAACTCCGACGCCCATTCGCCCGGCAAGCTTGGACGGGAAGCCACGACCTTCGAGTGCGAGCTCGACTATTACGCCATCAAGCAGGCGTTGGAGACCGGCCGCGGCTATGTCGGCACGGTCGAGTTCTTTCCCGACGAGGGCAAATACCATCTCGACGGACATCGCAAATGCGAGGTGCGCTTGTCGCCGAAGGAAACGCTGGCGCACGGCGGACGCTGCCCGGTCTGCGGCGAGGCGCTGACGATCGGCGTCGAGCACCGCGTCGAGGTGCTGGCCGACCGCAGCGAGGCGCAGGCGCTGCCGCCGCCGAGCGCCGGCGCAGTATCGAACCTGGTACCGCTGCCGGAGATTCTGTCCGAGCTCAGCGCCAGCGCGGCCGGATCGCGCACGGTCGCGCACGGCTACGGTCAGGCGATCGCCAAGCTCGGTCCGGAGCTCGCGATCCTGCAGTCGATGCCCGTGGAAGACATCGCCCGCGGCGGCTCGCCCCTGCTCGCCGAGGCGATCACTCGCCTGCGTGCCGGACAGGTGATCTGTGAGGCGGGGTATGACGGCGAATACGGCGTGATCCGCCTGTTCGAAGAGAACGAGCTCGCGCGCTTGACCGCCGGCGAGTTGCTCTTCGATGCGCCGATCTCGAAACGAAGGCGGGCCGAAGCGGCAAAGCCGCAAGTGCCTGGCACGGCCGCAGCCGATAATGGCGAGGCCGTTGCGCCGGCGCGGCCGCGATTGCGGCTGGTGAGCAGTCAGGCGACCGCTGGCTCCGGTCTCCTCGCGCAGCTCGATGCCGACCAGCGCTCGGCGGCCGAAGCGATCGATGGGCCGCTGTTGATCATCGCCGGTCCCGGATCGGGAAAGACCCGTACGCTGACCTATCGCATCGCCCATCTCGTCGCAGAGCGCGGGGTTGCCGCCGAGGCTTGCCTCGCCATCACCTTTACCCGCCGCGCTGCCGCCGAAATGCGCGATCGGCTGGCGGCGCTCCTTCCCGATGGCGCCGAACGAGTGGCGGTTCACACCTTCCATTCGCTCGGCCTTTCCATCCTTCGCGAACACGCAAACGCGGCTGGGCTGCGCCCCGGCTTTCGCGTCGCGGGCGAAGCGGAACGCGCCGGCCTCATCGGCGCGACGCTCGATCTCCCCGGGCGCGAAGCGCAGCGGGTCTTGCGTGCGATCTCGCGGGAGAAGCGCATGCGTGGCGGCGTGGGTACCGGCGAGGCCACGGCCGCCTACGAAGGCGCGCTCGCCGAGCGCAATTGGATCGACTTCGACGATCTCATAGCGCTTGCGGTTCGCGCGTTGTCGCGGCATGCCGATCTCGCCGCGCACTATCGCAAGCGCTGGCGCTGGGTCTCGGTAGACGAATTCCAGGATCTCGACGAGCAGCAATATAGACTGCTCATGTTGCTGGCACCCGCCGGGTCGAACCTTTGCGCCATCGGCGATCCCAATCAGGCGATCTATGGCTTTCGCGGCGCCGATGCGTCCGGCTTCGAGCGCTTCCGGCAGGATTCGTGCGGCTTGGCCGCAACTACCGCTCCAGCGGCAGCATCGTCACCGCTTCCGCGCAGGTGATCGCTCTTCTCCGAGCGGGCCCATCGCCGAAGTGGTGCGCGACATGCACGAGCGCGTCGCCGTGCATACCGCGGCCACCGAGCGCGCCGAAGCCGAATCTGTGGTGGCGGCGATCGAACAGATGATCGGCGGCCATTCCTTTTTCTCGATCGACAGCGGCCGCGCCATGCCCGCGGGGCAAAGCCAGCGCGTTTTTTCGGACTTCGCAGTTCTCTACCGCACCGAAACCCAGGCGGCACCGCTGTGCGAGGCGTTCGAGCGTTCCGGCATCCCCTATAAGAAGAACTCCCATCGACCGCTGACGGACGAGCCATCGGTGCAGGCGCTGTTGCAGGAACTCGGCGACCACGAGGGCGCGACGCTTGCCGACGATCTCCGCACGGCCGCCGAACGGCTGGCCGAGCGCGGCGATGCGGGCGCGACCATCGCGTTGCAGCGCCTTACCGCGCTCGCTCGATCGTGCAGCAATGATCGGATCCGCCTCAAGGACCTCGCCGCGCTCACCAGCGACGCGGAGTTCTGGGATGCGCGCGCGGACCGCGTGTCGCTCCTGACCTTGCATGCGGCAAAGGGACTCGAGTTTGCGGTGGTTTTCATTGTCGGATTGGAGGACGGGCTGCTGCCGTTGCGTTGGGACGAAGCAGACGAGGAGGAGATGGCAGAGGAGCGCCGCCTATTTTATGTGGGCATGACGCGGGCCAAGGATCGGCTGATCCTCAGCCATGCGCGCCAGCGTCTGTGGCGCGGCCGCGTGCGCCCGCGCGAGCCGTCGCCGTTCCTGCGCGACATCGAAGCGGAGTTGGTGAAGCACCAGCCCGCGTACGCCGCGCGTGCCAAGCCGCAGGAACGTCAGCTCAAACTGCTTTAGCGCGGCAAGTCCGGCATCCCGCCTTGCGTCTCAACCCAGCAATCACGTGGATAGCCTTTCGCTCACGAGCACGAGGCGGGCGCGACTTCGGCCCACAATCGGCCGCTGCCGCCGCGAGTCGAGAGGACGCGCACGCAGGCGCCGCGCGGCAGGCGGCTCTGCAGCTTACTCTGATCGTTGGCGCCGGCCTGCGGCTCGGACCAGACCGGCAGCATCGTCTTGGCGGATAAAACCGTGCCGGCAGGCGGCAACGAGGTGTCCGAGATGGCATAGCCGCTGAAATGCGGCTCCCATGATCCCGATTGGCGACGAGCGAGCGCGACCCAACCGTAGCGATCTTTCGACCCCGGCGCACCAAAAACGCCAAGCGCGGCGGTTTGCGCGCGCGGCGATGACGCGCCGATAGGTACCGGCGGCGACGTCGCAGCCGCATGGGTGGCCTGGGCGGGATGTTCGCTCATCGCCGCTTGGAAAATCGCCCGCGCGTCGGGGTCGACTTCGCCGCAAAGCTTGTCGAATTCCGTGACGTCCTTCTTGAGCAGGCTGCGCTTGGTGTTGGGGTCAACGTTTCTTTCCATAATGCCCATGATGTCGTTGCGCAGCTTCTGGCACGTCACGTCGGTCGAGAAATAGCTCTGATACGCCGCAAAGGTGCCGGCGGCCGCCGCGGGAATCGCGAGCGCCGCTCCAGTCATCTGCAGCAGCCTGACCAGGTGGTCCGGGGTCATGACATCCTCTGGCCGCCCGCTCACGACCATGCCGCCATGGCGCGAAGATGGCAACGTCGGTACGGAAGCCCTAGCGGGCAGGCGACGGCGAGGATGGCGCCCGTCGGGGGAGCGGCGTAGCGGCGGCCGATTGCGGCCTCCCGGCGATGATAGGATTGAGCGCCTCCGGGTTCGAATACCAGTATGGGCCTGGAGCATGGCGGCGCAATTCCTGCTCGGCCGCTTTCACCGTGGCGATGGTGTAGGCCGCCTGACGCTGCGCCTCCGTAAGCTCCTTGACGTCATCCTGGAGCGCCTCGATCTGGCGCCGCAGTCGGTCGATCTCCTCCTCCGCCGCCGCGCGTTGCGCATTTTTCGGTGGGCTTGCCGCCGATTGCAGCTCGAACCGCAGCCGGCCGTCCGCATTCGACCAGGCAAAGGCAAGCGCACCGATGGCGCCCAGCCCTAGCGCCACGCCGGCAAGCATCAACAGTCTTGCACCGGTGCGGCGGCGGCGCGACCGCGCCAGCGCGGCGGCGTCCTCCCCGAACTCCTCGTCGAGGACGTCGAGCCTCGGCATATCCGGGGCATCAGTTGTACTCGGCATTCACGCTTCCGGTCTCGGCAGGCGTTGGCTTACCGCGTTTGGCCGCGAGCAATGGACGACCCCGCGCCTCGGACGCGGCGGCGCGCGGCATGATGCGCGCATCGCACCGCCACCTCAAGCGCCTTGCCAAGCCGGGCGCAGCGCCTGCGCCCCGCGCCGCGGCTTCGTGATAGATTGGCCCAGATGAAAGCAATGGCTCGCAGGGAGGCATCGCGATGGATATCGGCTTCATCGGGCTCGGCCAAATGGGCTTCCACATGGCGCGTCGGCTGGTCGAGGCGGGCCACCGCCTCCTCGTATTCGACACCCGGCGCGAGCCGCTCGACCGCCTCACCGCGCTCGGAGCGCAAGCGGCCGGCTCCGTTCGTGAGATCGCCGATGCGGTCGAAACCGTGATGGTGAGCCTGCCCACGCCGGAGATCGTACTCGAGGTTGCAACCGGAAGAGACGGCGTGATCGCAGGCAAGCGCGTGCGCCGCTTCGTCGATCTGTCGACCACCGGCGCGGTCATGGCCAAGCGAATCTTCGAAGCGCTCAGAGCAAAAGACATCGTGCAGATCGATTGCCCGGTCAGCGGCGGCGTCACCGGGGCGGCGAAAGGCACGCTGGCGCTGATGGCTTCCGGCCCGCGCG
>Ga0209474_10003722_pt1 | contig 13325 bp, 16 predicted proteins | sample GraSoiAngelo_145_FD_185902 | JGI IMG/M metagenome (GOLD analysis project Ga0209474, IMG submission 185902) | Grasslands soil microbial communities from the Angelo Coastal Reserve, California, USA - 14_1009_05_20cm (SPAdes) (version 2) | ecosystem: Environmental > Terrestrial > Soil > Grasslands...
CGGACGCTCTCGCCGAGTCGCAGCGGCCGATGAAATCGCACGCGCTCGCCCGCGAACATCCGCCGCGGCAGGGGCATCGGCGGCACCACGCCGGCGTCGCGCGGGCTGCCATCCGGCCTGAGATCGGCCGTCGCGAAGCGCGGCAGGAAGTAGAGCGCGAGCCACGCGGGCGGCAGGGGATCGCCGTCGCGCAGCTCGGGCTCCGGCCGGCCGAGCGCCAGCCGGAGGAGGTTGGCGGGGCCGGGATGCAGGACGTCGGAGGCGGCCTGCTTGCGGCCGACGTGTGTCTTCAGGGCATCGAGGTCGAGCGCGCTCGTCGCCATCTAGTCGGTGAGCGAGCGGTAGATCTCGACCTCCGCCTGCCCCTGGGTCAGCCCTTCCTTCTCGCGGCGCTCGCGGTACGCCGCGAGGTGCGGGGCCTTGCGGTGCAGATCGAAGGCGGCGTCGTCCTTGTACTGCTCGTAGAAGATGAAGAGGTCGGGATCCTTCGTGGAGCGGTGCGGGCGATAGATGAGGCAGCCCGGCTCCGCCTTGCGCACCGCCGCCACCTGCTCCTTCAGCAACGCCGCCAGCGTGTCGCCCTTGCCCTTCGCGGCCCGGATCTTCGCCACCACCGTGAGCACGTCAGCCATCGTCGTCGTCTCCTCGCTTGGAGTGACTGCGTTACCCAGGGCGAGAGTGTACTCCCGCGCTCCTGTAGAATGCGCGCCATGCCACGCGAGCCCCGGCTGCCGGTCGTGAGCGACGTCCCCGAGCGGGCCATGGTGGTGTTCGCCCATCCCGACGACGCCGAGATCGGCTCGGGCGGCGTCATCGCCAAGTGGATCGCCGCGGGCTGCGAGGTGACGTACGTGCTGTGCACCAACGGCGATGCCGGCACCACCGAGCGCTCGCTCACGCCGGCCGCCCTGGCGGCCCGGCGCGCCGAGGAGCAGCGCGCCGCCGCCGACTTCATGCGCGTCAAGCACGTCGTCATGCTCGGCTACCCCGACGGATTCCTGGACGACACGCGCGAGTTCCTGGGCGACGTCGTGCGCGCCATCCGCCAGTATCGCCCGCACACCGTGTTCGTCCACGATCCGTACCGCATCCGCAACTTCCAGCACCGCGACCACCGCAAGGCCGGGCTGACGACGACGGACGCCGTCTACCCCTTCGCGCGCGACCACCTGCATTTCCCCGAGCACATCACGCAGGAGGGGTTGGCGCCGCACAAGGTGCGCGAGCTCTGGTACTGGGGCGCGGACGAGCCGGACCTCATCGTGGACGTCACCGACTCGATCGACCGCCAGATCGCCGCGCTCGTGCGGCACGAGAGCCAGATGCCCGGCTTCAACGTGGCCACGGGAGAGACGATCGGCGCGCGGCTCAAGCGGGGCGCGGCCGCGCTGGCGGAGGGCTACGACTTTCAGTACGGCGCCGTCTTCCGGCGCCTGATCGCGCGGCGGTAGATGCGCAGGCACTCCGTCACGCTGGCCCTCGTCCTCCTCCTCGCCGCCGCGCCGGCGGTGGCGGCGCCGGAGGGCGAGCTGACATGGGCGGTGCACATCTCGCTCGCCCCCACCTGGTTCGATCCGGCGGAGACGCCGTCCGTCATCACGCCGTTCATGATGCTCTACGCGCTGCACGACGCGCTGGTGAAGCCGATGCCCGGCCACCCGCTGGCCCCGAGCCTCGCCGAGTCGTGGAGCCTGTCGAAGGATGGGCTCGCCTACGAGTTCGTCCTTCGCAAGGGCGTGAAGTTCCACAACGGCGATCCCGTGAGTGCGGAGGACGTGAAGTTCTCGCTCGAGCGCTACAAGGGCGGCGCCGCGGCCACGTTCAAGGCGCGCGTGGCCGGCGTGGACGTCGTCGATCCGCAGCGCGTCCGCATCCGACTCAAGCAGCCCTGGCCGGACTTCATGACCTTCTACGGCTCGCCGGCGACGGGCGCGGGCTGGATCGTGCCGAAGAAATACGTCGAGAAGGTCGGCGACGACGGCTTCAAGCGCCACCCGGTCGGCGCCGGCCCCTACCGGTTCGTGAGCTTTCAGCCCGGCGTCGAGCTGGTGCTGGAGGCCAACGAGAGCTACTGGCGCAAGACGCCGAGCGTGAAGCGGCTGATCCTTCGCTCGGTGCCCGACGACACCACGCGCCTGGCCATGCTCAAGCGCGGCGAGGCGGACATCGCCTACTCGCTCCGCGGCCCGCTGGGCGAGGAGGTGCGACGCACGCCCGGCCTCACGCTCAAGGCCGCCATCCCGACGTTCACGGAGTGGCTGGTGTTCGTCGAGCAGTGGGACCCGAAGTCGCCGTGGGCCGACCGGCGCGTCCGTCTCGCCGCGAACCTCGCCATCGACCGCAAGGCGCTCAACGACTCCGAGTACCTCGGGTTCGCGCGCGCGTCCTCGAGCATCATCCCCCACGAGTTCCAGTTCTACTGGCCGGCGCCGCCGTACCCGCACGACGGCAAGCGCGCGAAGGCGCTGCTGGCCGAGGCCGGCTATCCGAACGGGTTCGACGCGGGCGACCTGTCCACCGACGCCGTGTACGCCGCGACCGGCGAGGCGGTCATCAACGACTTCCGCGCGGTGGGCATTCGGGCCAGGCTGCGCCCGCTGGAGCGCGCCGCCTTCTACAAGGCGGACCAGGAGAAGAGCTTCAAGAAGCTGGTGCGGCCGGGCAGCGCGGCGGGCGGCAACGCCGCCACGCGCATCGAGGCCTTCGTCGTCACCGGCGGCATCCGCGCCTACGGCGGTTACCCGGACATCGACGGGCTGTTCCGCGAGCAGGCCGTGGAAGTCGACCCGAAGAAGCGCGAGGCGCTGCTGCACCGGATCCAGCAGCTCATGCACGAGCGCGTGATGTTCGCGCCGATCCTCGAGCCCGCGTTCCTGTCCGGCGTCGGCGCGCGGGTGGAGGAATCCGGGATCGGCCTCATCAGCGGCATTCCGTTCTCGCTGCCGTACGAGGAGCTCCGGCTCAAGCCGCGCCGACCGTAGGAGGTCGTATGACGCTGCCCACCCACGGACGCTACAACTACTCCAACATCACGAAGCGCCCGGACTACACGTGGCCGAACGGCGCGCGCCTGGCCGTGTACGTCGCCATCAACATCGAGGCGTTCGGCTTCGGGGTCGGCAAGGGCGTGGCCATCGCGCCGCCCGACCAGGCGATGAGCGCGAGCGTCTACAGCTGGCGCGACTACGGCAACCGCGTCGGCGTCTGGCGCCTGCTCGACCTCTTCGACGAGCTGAATCTCCCCGTGGAAGCGCAGATGAACCTCGAGGTCTACGAGGCCGCGCCGGACATCGCCGAGCGGCTGCGCAAGCGCGGCGACGAGATCGTCGGCCACGGCGTCACGAACTCCGAGGGCCAGGAGCACATGCTCCCCGACGAGGAGCGCGCCATGATCGCGCGGGTGACCGCCACCATCGAAAAGCACGAGGGCCGGCGTCCGATCGGCTGGATGAGCCCGTGGCTTTCGAACTCGCCGGTCACGCTCGACCTGCTCCAGGAGGCGGGTTATCGCTACACGATGGACTGGACCATGGACGATCAGCCCGTCTGGCTCCGCACCCGCGGCGGCCGGCTGCTCGCGATGCCGTATCCGATCGAGGTGAACGACACGCGCGGCATCGTCTGGTACAAGCACTCGGCGCGCGAGTTCGCCGACATGATCGTGGACCAGTTCGACGAGCTGCTGCGCCAGTCGGCGCGCCAGCCGCTCGTGTGCCCGATCTCGCTGCACCCGTTCGTCGTCGGCCGGCCGTACCGCCTGCCGCAGCTGCGACGCGCGCTCGAGCACGTCGCCAGGCACCGCGACCGCGTCTGGCTCACGCGCCCCGGCGAGATCTGCGCCCACATCGAATCGCTCCCGCGCGGAGTTGTGCCGGGCGGCGCCTAGCAGGCAGTGATCGGATGGCTTGACAACGTTGCCGTGGAAGGCTTAGAGGCACTCTGGGCGGAAAGGAGACCGCAGATGGCGCAGCAGCACCGCACGCGCTTCGGCTCGCTCGCGCACTACGAGAAGGGTGGCGTCGAGGTCATCAACGATGACGCTCGCAACTACGTCTTCTCGAACATCTTCGAGGTGGCCTCGAAGTCCAAGCCGTACGAGAAGGTTGCCGTCGGCAAGAACATCGAGTACGTGATCGAGGCCATTCGCACGGAGGGAACCTCGGGCTGGCGCGCGCCGGCGCAGGACGAGTTCGCGCTCGTCATGGACGGGGAGGTCGAGATCCGTCTGCTGAAGCTCGAGAACCCGGGCGTGGTGCCGGCCGCCACCCGAGGCTCGGTCGGACTCGCGGGCACGCCGCCCGGCCGCAAGATGGGCGTGGTCCGCGCGCGGCGCGGCCACATGACCCTGCTGCCGGTCGGCGCCGCCTACCAGTTTCACGCGCCGCAGCCCGGCGTGGTTCTCCTCCAGACCCTGGCCGGTGCGGATACCGTCGAGCGCTGGACCGACATCTGCCAGACGACGTCGAGGAGGTCAGGCGCATGAGCCAGCCGACCGGCACGCTCCCCGAGATCGGGTCGATCGAGCCCAACCAGCACGGCTACCGGACCTTCACGCTCGGCAGCTTCGGCTTCAGTCGGGACGAATACTTCGCGCACGTCGTGTGGCCGAAGGGCCGGCACATGCTGCCGGTCGACGCGTTCCTGCGCGCGCTTCAGCGTGACATCGCGTGGGGCTTCTTCTACGGCATCGTGAACTTCGACGCCGTCGTCGGGACCGTGAATCACTACGGCTCGGTGGATCTCTTCGCCGGCCGGTTCAACGCGCACTACCGCCAGGCCGGGGTCGATCACTCCGAGCGTTTCACGACGCCGCTCATCCAGCGGGTGTTCGAGGCGATCCTGGACGACTGGACGAACGCCGGCTTCGATCCGTTCGCGAGCCCCGCGGAGACGGGGAGCGCCTTCGGGCCGAAGAACGGGAGCAACAAGGAGGCGATCACCCGCCACCGGGTGACCGCCAAGCGAATGATCGCCGCACCCGGTGACGAGCCGCTGCGCACCGACGACAACGGGTTTCCGGTGAACCGCCACTTCCGCGACGTGCCGCAAGACACGCCGGAGGTGCGCCCCGAGCCCGGCTTCGAGGACGAGGTGGTGTCCTTCAACCTCTTCGCGTATCTCTCCCGCTCGGACGTGACGTGGAATCCCTCGGTCGTGTCGGTCTGCAAGGCGAGCCTCTACTGTCCGACGACCGAGGAGTACATCCTGCCCGTCATCCACGGCAATGACCGCGTGGAGTGGTTCGTGCAGCTCAGCGACGAGATCCATTGGGAGGTCGAGGATCGCGACACCGGCGCGGTGCGCGCGCGCGTGACCATGAAGGCGGGCGACGTCGCTGCCATGCCGGCCGACATCCGCCATCGCGGGTTCTCGCCGAAGCGCTCGATGCTGCTCGTCTGGGAGAACGCGTCCCCGGAGCTGCCCGCGCTCTACGCCAGCGGCAAGATGCCGCCGACGCCGGTGCAGTTTTAGGCTCGGAGGGGGGCTTCCCCCCCTTCCGACGGTCGTCGCGCGCCTGACGGCGCGCTCCGACCTGCCTCCCCCCAGAACGGGATTGCGCCGGCAAAGCCGGCGCTCGAACAGCGAGGGGACCATGAAGCGTCGCGTCGAGCGCGCGGCCGTCGAGAAGGGGAGGGCCTGATGCCCGGCATGCGCCTGCTCGCGCACCACGCGCTCGACGGCTTCGGCAACTGCGGCGAGGGCATGGCCATCCAGCGCACGCGCGATCGCCGCCGCGTGCTGTGGATCGCGCACGAGTCGGCGCCCAAGAACGTCACGGCCGTCGACGTCACGAATCCGAAGAAGCCGAGCGTCATCGTGCAGACCGCGCTGCCCCACGACCGGATGCGCAGCAACTCGCTCGATCTCGTCGACGACCTGCTCGTCGTCGCCTACCAGACGCGCGAGCCGGGCCTGAAGCCTGCCGGCTTCGAGATCTTCGACGTCGCCGATCCCGCCAAACCCAGGTCGGTGACGTTCTTCGACGCCTCGGGGCCGGCCTCACGCGGCGTCCATCACCTGTGGTGGGTGGACGGCGAGTACGTGCACATGGCCTCGGGCGCGTCCGACTTCACGCCGCGCAACCCGCGCGACGACCAGTGCTACCGCATCGTCGACGTCCGCCAGCCCACGCGGCCGCGCGAGGTCGGCCGCTGGTGGCTGCCCGGCACGCGCGACGGCGACGCCGAGCCCGCGCTGCCGCGCCATCCGACCTTCGACACCGGCTACCGCGCGCACAACACCAACGTATATCCGCGGCGGCCGGACCGCGCCTACGTCGGCTACATCGACGGCGGCGCGCTGGTGCTCGACATCGCCGACAAGGCCCGCCCGCGCCTGCTCGGGCGCTGGGACTACCAGCCGCCCTTCCCCGGCTTCTGCCACACCGTCGTGCCCTTCTTCGACAAGGGCCTGCTCGTCGTCAGCGACGAGTCGGTGCGCGAGGCGGCCAAGGACTGGCCGAAGCTCGTGTGGATCGTCGACGCGCGGCGCGAGGACAAGCCGGTGCCGATCGCCACCTGTCCGCTGCCGCCCGTGAAGCAGTTCGCCGGCCGCGGCGGCCGCTTCGGCGCCCACAACCTGCACGAGAACCGGCCCGGCGGCTTCATCTCGGAGGACGTCGTCGTCGGCACGTTCTTCAACGGCGGCGTGCGTGCCTTCGACGTGCGGCACCCGTTCCGGCCGAAGGAGATCGCCGCCTTCGTGCCGCCGGCGCTGCGCCGATCGCCGGTCAAGGCCGTCCAGCTCAACGACGTCCTGATCGACGAGCGCCAGGTGCTCTACACCGTCGACCGGGTCATCGGCGGGCTCTACATCCTCGATTTTCGAGTCTAGCGGCGCGTTCACACTTCTTAACCATCGCCGGCGTGCGCCGGGACGATTCTGGGTGTTGAATGACGGCGGTGAGGCCGAACGCCCCGACCCCCATGACACGCGTGCTGCTCGTCGACGACGACGCAGAGCTGGCCGAGCTGGTGGGCGAATATCTCGCGCGCGAAGGGTTCTCGCTCGACGCGGAGACCGATGGCACGCGCGCCGTGGACCGGGCGGCCTCCGGCGACTACCAGCTCACGCTGCTCGACGTGATGCTTCCGGGCGTGAGCGGCTTCGACGTGCTTCGCGCGCTGCGCGCGACGTCCAGGATCCCCGTGCTGATGCTCACCGCGCGCGGCGACGACGTGGACCGCATCGTGGGGCTCGAGCTCGGCGCCGACGACTATCTCTCGAAGCCCTTCAACCCGCGCGAGCTGGTGGCGCGCATCCGCGCCATCCTGCGTCGCACGCAGCCGGACGGCGGCGGGCCCGGCGAGCGGCTGCCCGAGCGGCTCAGCGTGGACGACGTGGCGGTGGAGATCGACCGGCGCCTCGTGCGGCGCGCGGGCGCGCCCGTCGAGCTGACGGCGGTGGAGTTCGCGCTGCTCGAGCTGCTGATGCGCGCGGCCGGCTCGGTCGTCCGCCGCGAAGACCTCGCGCGCGGGGCCCTGGGACGCAGCCTGCTGCCGTTCGATCGCAGCATCGACGTGCACGTGAGCCGGGTCCGCAAGAAGCTCGGCCCGCGCCCGGACGGCGGCGAGCGCATCACGACGCTGCGAGCCGTCGGCTACCTGTACACGCGCCAGGGCGTGCCGGGCCGACTCTGATGGTGCCGGGCGTCTTTCTCAAGATTCTCCTCTGGTTCTGGACGTCTCTCGTTCTCGTGGCCCTGGCCCTCGAGCTCGCGATCACGGCCACCACGACACCAGTCGAGGTGCGCGTGAGCCGCTTCAGCGAGAGCGTGCTGACCAGCCACGCGCACGAGGCGGTGGCCATTCTCGATCGCGGCGGGCCGCGGAAGCTGGCCCGCTTCCTCGACGAGCTCGAGCGCACCACGCGGATCCACGCCGTCCTCCTCGACCCTGACGGCTACGACGTGTCGGGGCGGACGGTGCCGCCGAAGCCGGTGGCGATGGTGGCGGCGCGGGCGTTGGCGAGCGGCCAGACCGAGATGGAGGCCGACGGCCACACGGCGGTGAAGGCGCGGGCGGTGGCGGTGAGCGGCGAGCGCCGCTACGTCCTCGTGGCGGCGGTACCGATCGGCCTGATGCGGCTGCTTCACGATGGGCTGTACGCGCAGGGGCTCCGGCTCCTCGCCGTGCTGCTGACGGCGGCGGCGGCCTGCTACGGGCTGGCCCGCTACGTCGTGCGTCCGCTGGCGACCCTGCGGGCGGCGACCCGCGCGCTGGCGAAGGGAGACCTCAGCGTGCGGGTGGGGTCCACGATGGGCCGCAGGACGGACGAGTTCATGGAGCTCGGCCGGGACTTCGATCGCATGGCCGAGCGGCTGGATGCGCTGGTCACGGCCGAGCGACGGCTGCTGCGCGACATTTCTCACGAGCTGCGCTCGCCGCTGGCGCGTCTCAACGTCGCGCTCGGTCTCGCGCGCCAGCAGGGGAGTGAGGATCAGGCGGTCCTGGACCGCATCGAGCGCGAAGCCGAGCGCCTGAACGCGCTGATCGCGCAGCTCCTGATGCTGGCCTGGCTGGAGAGCGGAACCGCCGCGCCCGCCCGAAAGCCGGTCGATCTCGCGGACATCGTGCGCGAGGTGGCGGAGGATGCCGCGTTCGAGGCGAAGAGCCGCGGCCGGGAGGTCGATATTGCCGAGACGTGCGACGCCGTCGTGCTCGGCGATCCCGAGCTGCTGCACAGCGCCGTCGAGAACGTGGTGCGCAACGCGGTCCGGCACACGCGCGAGGGCACCGTGGTCGCGGTCGGCATGCGGCATGACGCGCACGCCGTGCCGGCGCGCATCCGCATCTGGGTCCGCGATCATGGCGGCGGCGTCCCGGACGCGGCGCTGCCCTACATCTTTCAGCCGTTCTACCGCGTCGGCGACGCCAGAGATCGCGGCACCGGTGGCGTCGGCCTCGGCCTGACGATCGTGCATCGGACCATTCAGCTTCACGGTGGGACCGTCAGCGCGGTCAACGCGCCCGGGGGCGGCCTCCTCGTCGAGCTCGGCCTGCCCGGTTAGGAAAATGGGGGGCCCCGCGGCCCCCCTCGATACTCCGCCTAGTCAAGTCCCGCCCGACCGAGCCGGTCGTCGTCGCCGAGTGTTGCGGCGGCGGACGCGGCGTTCACATTTCTTTTCGAACTCTTAACGGCGGGGGCGTGCTTCGCCCGGTACACCGGGAGTATGGAGGAACGCCCATGCGCTTGAGACGTCGATGGCTTCGGCTCGTGATGTTCGTGTCGGTGACGACGATGCTCGTTACGCCTGCGCTCGCTTCGGAGGAGCGCCCCGCCGCGAGGCCGGCGGGGACCGATGACAGGGTCTGCCTCTACCAGGGTCGAACCGATACGCCCGAGATCGGTCCGCTGCCGTGCGACACCTCCCGGCCACACATGATTGGCCGGTCGGGGTTCAGCAGTTCGCGGATCCCAGCCGACTCGGAGTTCAGCAATGGCCCGCTGTCCCACATCAATGGGGGCGGCTCCGGACCGGCCTCGGAGTCTTCCTCGGAGCCGGCCGAAGGAACGTCGGCATCCCCGGCGATGTCGGACGTGAACCCGAATCGGTCCCTCGACAGCCAGGCGCCATGACACAAACCCTCGTCGCGCTCGCCGCGGCCGCGGTGGTGGCGCTCGTCGTCGGCCGCGCGACCGCCGACGTGCGCGCGCCTGATTACCGGGGCTACACGATCGGCACGATCCGGTCGATCGATCGCGCCGAGAGCGTGGTCACGATGGGCGACGGTCTGCGCCTTCGGGCCACCGATGCCGAACTTCTCGAAGCGCTTGCCGAGGGTGATCTGGTGAAGGTGGATTTCGCCCACGAGAGCGACGGCTGGGTCATCAGGACGATCGAGGGAGGGGACGCCGACGCCGAGCCGACGGACACCCGCGGTGAGTGATCGCTCGGAGGCGGATGGAGCGACCGCCAATCATGAGTGGAGAGGATGTATGAACAATGGGCTGCCGGGAGCGAGACTCCGTCGAGTCACCGAATTCATCGAGGGCAACCTGCCGCGGGCGCTCCCGCTCGCCGAGCTGAGCGCGCTGGCGCAGCTGAGCCCCTGCCATCTCACGCGCCTCTTCAAGCAGGCCACCGGAGTGTCGCCGCACCAGTTCATTGTGCGACGACGCATCGACCGGGCGCGCGTGTTGCTGGCGGCCCGAGAGCTGTCGATCGGCGCCGTCGGGCATGCGGTGGGATTTCGGAGCTGCAGTCACTTCTCGGCCACGTTTCGTCGCGTCACCGGCACGAGCCCGAGCGTGTACCAGACGGATGCCCGCGTGCTTGCCGAGCACGGGGAGCTGGGGCCGATGCGATGACGCGGCTTCACGTCGCCGTGCTCGTCGCGCTCGTTCGTCTCGTGGCGTCGCTCTCGGTGGCGACACTGCTGGTCGCGCCCGCGAGCGCGGCCGAGCCTGACTCCGTGGGCTCGCTGACGGTGGAGTGGGCGATGAATCGCGACGCTCAGGGGTACCCGACGCTGCAGGGTTACATCAACAATCTCTACGACGTGCCGATCGACAACGTCACGATCCGGATCGACGGCGTTAACGAGGCGGGCCAGACGCTGTCCAGCGAGGTGATGTTGATCGAGGGGCCCGTCCCCGGTGACGGTCGGACCTACTTCGAAGTGCTGGCACCGGACGGGGCGACGAGTTATCGAGTCACGGTCGATTCGTTCGAGTCGGGGGCAGGGGCCTCGGCATCACCCTCGGAAGGGGCGGAGAGGAGGTGACCGAGGGAATGGGCGGGGGGAATTCCCTCCGCCCATTCCGTCGTATATGATCCGGGCCCTATGGCCGTCGAGTTCGGCGTCCTCATTCCCACGCGCGAGGTCGTGATGTCCGGCCGTCCCGAGACCGGACCGCTGCTGGCGATGGCCGAGCGCGCCGAGGCCGTCGGCTTCGACTCCGTGTGGGTCGGCGACTCGCTCACGGCGCGGCCCCGCCACGAGCCCCTCACGCTGATGTCGGCCATCGCGGCGCGCACGCGGCGCGTGCGCATCGGCACCGGCGTGCTGCTGCCGGCGCTGCGTCCTCCGGTCGTGCTCGCTCACGTGATCGGCACCCTCGATCGCGTGGCCGAGGGCCGCGTCATCCTCGGCGTCGGCATCGCCGCCGACGCGCCCGCGATCCGCAAGGAGTTCGCCGCCGCCGGCGTGCCGTGGGACCGCCGCGTGGGCCGCTTTCTCGAGACGCTCGAGATCTGCCGCGCGCTCTGGAGCCGCGAGCACGTCGCATTTCACGGCAAGCACTTCACGCTCGACGACGTCACCATGGAGCCGAAGCCGCCGCGCGCGGGCGGGCCGCCGATCTGGATCGGTGGCAGCGGCCCGACGGCCCTGCGCGAGGCCGCACGCTTCGACGCGTGGTTTCCCACCGGCCCCGGCGTCGAGTTCTTCGCCGAGCACTTCCCGCGTGTTCGGGCGGCCGCCCAGGCGGCTGGTCGCGCGCCCGACGCCGTCACCGGCGCCGCCTATCTGACGCTGGCGCTCGACCCGGACCCGGCCGCCGCCCAGACGCGGATGGACCGCTTCCTCGAGACGTACTACGCGGCGCCGGCCAAGGTCATCAAGGCGCGCCAGGCCGGTTACGCCGGACCGATCGAGGGCGGCGTCGAGTGGGTCCAGCGCTGGATCGACGCCGGCGCCCGCCACATCGCGCTGCGCTTCGCGGGCGGCGACCAGCTGGCCCAGGTCGACGAGGCGGCGACGCGGCTCTTGCCCAGACTGAAACGGAGGTAGTCGATGGCCGAGCACAGCACGGCGCAGCGCGCGGACGCGCTGATTGCCAAGATGAAGGCGGCGCGCGGCTACATCTATCCGGAGTGGGAGTTCGCCGCGCGGCAGGACCCGGAGTTCGTCGAGACGTACAACCGCATCTACGAGCTCGGCCTGGGCGAGGGCCAGCACGTCTCCGCCAAGGTCCGTGAGTTCGTCGCCATCGCGCTGCTCGCCTTCCGCGGCGCCGATCGCGCCGGCCTCGTCGCCCACATGCAGCGCGCGATCCGCTTGGGCGCCACCCGCGAGGAGATCTTCGAGGTGCTGGAGACGTGCCTGGTGCCTGGCGGCGCGCCGACGTTCCATCGCGGCCTCAGCGCGCTGATGGAGGTGGCGGCCGATGGCGCGAAGTGAGACCGTCCGCGCCGTCGTGCTCATGAAGCCGAAGACGCTGGAGGCGCGTGAGTTCCCGTGGCCGGCGATCGGCGCCGACGATGCGCTGCTGCGTATCGAGGCGTGCGGCATCTGCGGCAGCGACTACGAGCAATACGAAGGTGCGCAGCCGCAACACGAGGACTACACGCCGTATCCGGTGATCCCTGGGCACGAGCCGCTGGGCATCATTGAAGAGATCGGCCGACACGCGGCGACACGCTGGGGCGTGAGCGAGGGCGATCGAGTGGCCGTGCGCTCGGGCTACGGCTGCGGACAGTGCGAGGCGTGCCGGCGCTGGGAGCCGCGCGCGTGTCCCAAGCGCGGCGGCACCTACGGCTACACCGACGTCGGCAAGGCGCCGCACCTCTGGGGCGGCTACGCCGAGCGCATGTACCTGTCGCCGTACTCCGTGATGAAGAAGATGGACCCGACGCTGCCTGCCGGCGTCGCGGTGATGTTCAACCCGCTCGCGGCCGGGCTCTCGTGGGCCGGCTCGGTTCCCGGCACGGGGCCGCGTGACCGCGTCGTGATCCTGGGTGCCGGGCAACGCGGGCTTTGCTGCGTCATCGCCGCGCGCGCCGCCGGCGCCCGGCAGATCGTCATCACCGGGCTCGGCCGCGACGCGGCCAAGCTGGCGCTCGCGCGTGAGCTGGGGGCCGACGCCGCGATCGACGTCGAGAAGGACGACGTGGTGACGAGCGTGCGCGACGCGACGGGCGGCGGCGCCGAGGTCGTCGTCGACACCACGCCCTACGCGCCGCAGTCGCTGAATCACGCCGTGGCCATCGCCGTCCGGAAGGGGCGCATCGTCGTGGCCGGGCTCAAGGGCCTACGCCCCGCGCAGGACGTTGCCGTCGACGACGTCATCTACAAGGAGCTGACGATCCGCGGCGTCCTCAGCATGCCGGTCGACGAGACGTTCCGCGCGATCGACATCATCGAATCCGGCCGCTACCCGTTCGCGAAGATGCACACGGCCTCGCTGCCGCTCGAGCAGGCCGAGCACGCGATCCACATGCTCGCCGGCCACGTGCCCGGCGTGAATCCCATCCACCTCGCGATTGTGCCGGGATCTCCGCGGATTTAGCGGGCGGAGCGAAATCGAGACGCGCCACGGGGTCCCCGGGCCGCCCCGAGCCAGAACCGGCGGTCATTGCGTGACGCAGGCCGCAGCCTATT
>Ga0209474_10003723_pt1 | contig 13324 bp, 8 predicted proteins | sample GraSoiAngelo_145_FD_185902 | JGI IMG/M metagenome (GOLD analysis project Ga0209474, IMG submission 185902) | Grasslands soil microbial communities from the Angelo Coastal Reserve, California, USA - 14_1009_05_20cm (SPAdes) (version 2) | ecosystem: Environmental > Terrestrial > Soil > Grasslands ...
CCTGGAACGCAATCCTGGGCCGATCATCCCTCGGCTAAAAGAAATACTAGCCAAGCCTGATCCAGCGATGGGTTACTTCAATGGCGAACTGCGCTTTTGGTTAGGCTGGGCGCAAGAAGTCGCCGGTGATCACGCTGCCGCCCAGGAGAGTTGGCGCCAGGCGCGCAGCGAACTGGAACCTTTCCTCAAAGAACAGCCGGAAAATTATAGCCTCATTGGAGATCTCGCGCTGACCAATCTGGGTCTTGGTGACAAAGCCGCCGCGTTCAAGCTGATCGAGCGAGAGATAGCTGCGGTGCCGATTGAGAAAGACGCGTTGGATGGTCCGGCTCCGACCGAGATTCTCGGTCGGGTAGCGGCGCAGACTGGAGAACCCGACCGCGCCATCGCCGCGTTACAGAAACTACTCCCGACACCGTACGAAAGCGCACTGATTGGGGGCAGCGTGCCGCTCACTCCCGCGCTGCTCCGGCTCGATCCGATGTTCGATCCGCTCCGGAATGATCCGCGCTTCCAAAAACTCTGCGAAGGGAAGTAGCAATAAAAGCCTGGAGATAGAATGACACCTGAACCAGACAACCAACTCCGCCTTGAAATCGGACACGTCCTCTTCATCGACATTGTCGGTTACTCGAAACTCCTGATCGAAGAGCAGAAGGAGCGCCTGGGCCAGCTGACGAAAATCGTGCTCGGGACGGCGCAGGTGCGCGATTCGACCGACGAACAACTCGTCAGGCTGCCGACCGGCGACGGGATGGCGCTGGTCTTTCGCCACAGCGCGGAAGAGCCGGCGCGGTGCGCGCTCGAGGTTTCCGAGGCACTGCGGAAGCATCCGGAAATTCCGGTACGGATGGGCGTTCACAGTGGTCCAGTAAGCGAGGTGACTGACGTGAGCGGGCGCAGCAATCTGGCCGGGGCCGGGATCAATATGGCGCAGCGGGTGATGGATTGCGGCGATGCCGGACATATTCTCGTCTCGCAACACGTCGCAGATGATCTGATGCAATACCGGCAATGGGCGCCGCGGCTGCGTGATCTGGGCGAATGCGAGGTCAAGCATGGGGTGCGTCTCCATTTGGTGAACCTCTACGCGGAACCGTTGGGCAATCCGGAAGTGCCGGAGAAATTCCGGCAGGGCAAAGAGATGGCGCAAACAGCAGTTACAGCCCGGGCGTCCGGCCGAAACAAACTGCTGCTGGTCGTTTTGGGCATCGTCATCTTCTTCTTCATCTGCCTCGCGATCGTTGCGCTCATCTTCGCGCCCGCGGTGATGAAGTCGCTTTCTCGCCAGGGCGCAGTAATGCCTCCGCCGTCGGCACCCTCTGCAACCGCGTCCACTGTGCCGGAGAAAAGCATCGCGGTGCTTCCGTTTGAAAATCTGAGCAGCGACAAAGAGAACGCCTATTTCACCGATGGCGTGCAGGACGAGATTTTGACTAACCTTTCGAGAATCGCCGACCTGAAGGTGATCAGCCGGACTTCGGTCATGCAATACAAGACCGGCGCGGCGCGCAACCTGCGCGAGATCGGTCAACAACTTGGGGTGGCGCACGTTGTTGAGGGTAGTGTCCAACGCGCCGCCAACAAGATTCGGGTGAACGCGCAGTTAATCGATGCCCGCAATGATGCGCATCTCTGGGCGCAGACCTATGATCGCGACCTAGCCGATGTCTTCGCCATTCAGAGCGAGATCGCCAAAGCCATTGCCGACCAGTTGCAAGCGAAGCTTTCACCCACCGAGAAGAAAGCGATCGAGCAGCCGCCCACTACTGATCTGGCGGCTTTCGACCTTTACAGTCGGGCGAAGTCACTTCTCCTGACGGCAGCTTTTAGCGCGACTAGCGAGCGAGACGTGCGCAAGGCAATCGAACTACTTGATGAGGCGGTGAAGCGCGATCCCTCATTTTTTGACGCTTACTGCCAGCTAGCCTACGCGCACGAAACGCTCTACGCAGTGCAAGGCTTTGACCATACTCCAGCCCGGCTCGCGCTGGCTGAAGCTGCTCTCCAAGCCGCGACACGACTGCGGCCGGATGCTGGCGAAACGCATTTGGAGCGCGCGCAATATCTTTACTATGGGCGGCGCGACTATGCCGGCGCATTGGCTGAGTTGGAGAGCGCGCGCCGAACTTTACCGAATGATCCGCGTATCTTCGAACTTACCGGCTTCATTTTGCGCCGGCGCGGCCAGCAGGAGGAAGGGTTACGCAATCTACAGCGCGCGGCAGAGCTTGATCCGCGTAACTTTTTTACTCTGCAACAGATCGCGATCAGTTATCAAGGGTTGGGGCGTTATGCCGATGCGATCGCTGCGCTGGATCGGGCGCTTAGCATCGTGCCCGACAACGTCGAAACGCGGGCGGCTCGTGACCTGTATGAACTCTGCTGGAAAGGAGACACTCGACCGCTCCACCAGACGATTGACTCAATCCTCGGGCAAGGGCCGAGCGCCATCGCTCCCGCGGCGGATGTCTGGTTCATGTGCGCGCTGGCTGAACGCGATTCGGCTGCGGCCGAGCGCGCGCTCGTCGCACTCGGTGAGAATCCCTGCTGGGGCGAAGGCGGGATTTTTCTAAGCCACGGCTTTGGGGAAGGGTTACTGGCGCGCATGACCAAAGACGAGGCAAAGGCGCGCGCTGCCTTTGAAGCGGCTCGCACGCAGCAGGAAAAAATCGTGCAGGCGCAGCCGGACTACGGACCTGCGCTTTGTATCCTCGCCATGATAGACGCTGCCTTGGGACGCAAAGAGCAGACTCTGGAAGAAGGCCGCCGGGCGATCGCGCTCATGCCGCTTGAAAAAGACGTCACCAACGGCAGTAACGTCATTCAATATTTCGCGATCACGGCAGCGTGGGCGGGCGAAAAGGAGTTAGCATTGCAGCAACTGGAGACTGGACTGCGTGCTCCCACCGCAGCCCAGGTGCTGAGCTACGGCGCGCTGAAACTGCTGCCCTTCTGGGACCCGCTCCGCGGCGATCCGCGCTTCGAGAAAATCGTTCAGTCCCAAGCGCCGAAAGACAATTAAACCACGGATCACACAGATAACACGGATGAAGAGATGATTCAGGAGGAGTTGAGCGGCGAAATCATCGGGGCGGGAATGAATGTACTTAATGAGTTAAGGCCGGGCCTCGATGAAAAACTCTACGAACGCGCAATGATCATCGAATTGAAGCGCCGTGGCCACAGTCTTTCGATCCAAAGGGCATTTCCTGTTTTTTATCGCAGCGAATTAATTGGCAACCTCATTCGTGATCTGATTGTTGATGATGCTGTGATCGTCGATCCCAAAGGGGGTGGCCTGTTTCACCGACACGCACGTAGCTCAAATGCTCGGGTATCTAAATATCACAGGGTTGGATCTGGCCCTGCTGCTTAATTTTAAGAACGCCCGATTGGAATGGAAACGCGTATTGCGCTCGCGCGAAGCTGGCGAACACGACACACCTGATCTTCATGGCTGAGCCTTATCCGTGCTATCCGTGTAATCCGTGGTTCGAGCTTTCGAGCAAATCGTGGCCTCGCCCCCGCCAACTCTCTACAATCCGCGCGGGTGTCGACCGATATCAGGAAAGAGATCGAGTTGGAAATAGCGCATGTCCCTTTTCATCGACGTTGTCGGTTACTCCAAGCTGTCGGTTAACGCGCAGCACGCCCTGAAGATTTGACCCCGAGCTTCTCCATCCTTCATCCTCTCGCGGCTTTTTCTAAGGCGGCGATGTCAATCTTGTCCATTTGCATCATCGCTTTCATGACCTGATTCGCCTTCCCGGCATCGGGATCGGCCAACATATCGCGGAGAAAGACCGGGTTGACCTGCCATGAGAGACCGAATTTGTCTTTGAGCCAGCCGCACTGCCCGGTCGATCCACCGTCGGCGGAAAGTTTCTCCCAGAAATAATCGATTTCATCCTGGTCCTCGCAGTTGACCGAGAACGAGATTGCTTCGGTGAACTTGAACTGCGAGCCGCCGTTGAGCGCCACGAACTCGACTCTGTCGAGCGTAAATTCCACTGTCATCACGCTGCCTTTTGGCCGCGGCCCATCCTCGCCGTAACGTGTTATCTTCCCGATCCTCGAATTCTTAAAGATGGCAACGTAGAATTTGGCTGCCTGCTCGGCTTCGGAATCGAACCATAAACAAGGAGTTATCTTCTTCATGCACCTCAGCTTAACCGCCGCCTCTCTCAACCTTCAACACTCAACTCCGTAAAGGAGCGTGGCTCCCACGGAGCTTTACGCTCTCAACTGCCCTGCGCTTGCTTATTAGCGTCCGACGCAGCAAATTTGTGCGCCGAACAGCAGAAACGGGTTCCGGCGTAATGAACAAAATTGACTTCGCAGTCGGCATTGGCGGTGAGAACGGCCAAGGAATCGCTTCCACAGGGAACATTCTCGCGCTTATCTTTGCGCGGCGCGGACTGCATCTCAACGCCTACAACGCTTACCAGTCGATTATCCGTGGCGGTCATACCTTTCTGACAATTCGCGCGAGCGATGGGCCCGTCCGTTCCATGGGTGACAAGATCGATGCATTCATTCCGCTCAATCAAGACACGATGGATCGGCACCTGCATCTTTTGAAGAGCGGCGCATGCGCGATTTACGACAAAGAGAAGGTCACGCCCGGGAATGCGGCGGACGGTGTCCAACTTTGCCCCATGCCGATGAAGGAGTTGACCAAGGGCAACAAGCTCGCGGTCAATACCGCCGCGCTCGGTGCGACGCTCCAATTACTCGGGATAGAATCCGAACCGCTTGAGACGGTCATTTCGCGGCAATTTATGAAGAAGGGCGACGCGGTTGTAGCTGAAAACCTGGCCATCGCTCGTGCAGGGTACGATTACGCGGCTCAAAATTTCATAGCCTTCTCCTGGAAAGCGCCGCGAGGAACCAAACCCCTCGGAATAATTACCGGCAACCAAGCCATCGCCATGGGGGGAGCGGCCGCCGGCGTGAAATTTTACGCAGCGTATCCGATGAGCCCATCCACCGGCGTGTTGATGTGGATGGCGGCGCACGCGCGTGAGCTCGGCATCATGGTTCGGCAAGTCGAAGACGAGATCGGCGTGATGAACATGGTGATTGGCGCAGCCCACACCGGTTGCCGTGCCATGTGCGCAACCAGCGGAGGCGGGTTTGCACTGATGACTGAGGCCGTCGGTATGGCGGGAATGATTGAAACGCCGATTGTTTGCGTTGATGTGCAGCGCGCCGGACCGGCGACAGGCGTGCCAACGAAGACCGAACAAGGCGATCTCTGGCAAGTGCTGGGCGCTGGCCAGGGGGATTATGCGCGCATTGTTGTCGCGCCGACAAGTCAGTTGGATTTATTTCACACGATTCCAGAGCTGTTCAACCTCTGCGACAAATACCAATGTCCCGGTTTGGTCCTGTCCGATCTGCTGATCTCCGAAGGAACCACGAGCATCGATCCCGATGATCTGAACTTCCAAGTTAAGATCGACCGGGGCGAATTAATTCTGCCTAACGGCAACGGTGCGGATAATGGCAGCGGCGCCATCGCCGCCGCGAATCCCGCCAGCGGCTACAACGACAAGGCGTATCTGCGTTACAAGAACACTCCGAGTGGAATTTCTCCCCGCGCGGTGCCGGGAGTGCCTGGTTGCATTTTTACCGCCGCGACCGACGAGCACGATGAGGATGGCACGCTCATCAGTGATGAATTCACCAATCCGCAGAAGCGGCGGATGATGGTGGAGAAACGCGCCCGCAAAATGCAAGGCGCGATCAAGGACATCGCGCCGCCGCAGCTCGTTGGTCAGGAGGAAGCCGACGTCACGCTGGTGGGTTGGGGCTCGACCGCGGGCGTAATCCGGGAAGCGGTGGAAAAACTGGCGGGTGAAGAAGGCATCGTGGCCAATCAACTCGCCATTAAATGGATTGTACCCCTGCACGCCGCGGAGATCGGCGCCATTCTCGGGCGCAGCAAAAACGTGATCCTGGTCGAGAATAATCAGAGCGGCCAGTTCGCCCGTTATCTCCGGAGCGAAACCGGCTTCGCGGCGCACGGTCACATTCGCAAGTACGATGGCGAGCCGTTCATGCCGCATCACATCGTCGAAGCAGTGAAAGAGCAGTTAGGCGGCAAGAGTCGCTTGTCCGTCCCCGTTCACGAAGTTAATGCCTAACGAACCATGAGCGCAACGACTGAGCCCACAACGACGCCGGCACCGACTGCCGTCACTACCCCTGCGAAGGAACCCGGCCAGTTAACCAAAGAGACGTACCGCGGCCGGATCCATCCCGATTGGTGTCCGGGCTGCGGCGATTTCTCCGTGCTCGCCGCGCTTCAAACGGCTTTGTTTGAGCTCGGCCTTCAGCCGCATCAAGTCTGTGTCATCAGCGGCATCGGCTGTTCCTCAAATTTGCCGGGCTACGTAAACACTTATGGAATGCATACGTTGCACGGGCGCGCGTTGGCGGTCGCGACCGGCGTGAGATGCGGGAACCATGACCTGAAAGTGATTTGCACCGGCGGCGACGGCGACGGTTACGGAATTGGCGGCAACCATTTCGTCCACACGATGCGCCGAAACGTCGACCTGACCTACATCGTGATGGACAACCAAATTTACGGCCTAACCACTGGCCAATGCTCGCCCACGAGCGTCAAGGGGATGAAAACCAAGAGTACGCCGCACGGAAGCGTTGAGAACCCGATCAATCCGATCCCGATGGCGATGGTCGGCGGCGCGACCTATGTGGCCCGCGCTTTTAGCGGCAAGCAGAAACACATGGTCCAAATGTTCAAAGGCGCGATTCAGCACAAAGGCTTTGCCCTGGTCGATGTCTTCAGTCCGTGCGTGACCTACAACAAGGACAACACCTATCAATGGTTTAATCCGCGAGTGAAAATTCTCGAAGAACAGGGCCACAACCCGACCGATCTGCATCAAGCGATCGAGCGCGGTTTTCAGTGGGGCGACGAAATTCCTATTGGATTGTTCTGGCGTCGGACCGACCTGCAAAGCTTGGAGGATCTGGAACCGGTGTTGCACACGGGCGAAGGCCCACTCGCTTTTCGCAATCTCGGAATTTCCCCCGAGCAGGCGAAGCGTCTGATCCAGGAACTCCTGTAGTGGCGGCCGTGGCGGCCGCATTTCTGACGAATAACGATTAACCGGCGGCGGGGGCCATTGCCTGCGTTTTCTAATTTCTAATTTTTACTTCCTACTTTCTTAGTTAGCCGCCTTGATCCAAGGCTTCTTCAGTCCCCAGGCTATCTCTTTCTCCGCTCAGTTCACCCTGCGGTGCCGGTGCACCGGAGCGCTGCTCGCCCGGACGCGGCTCTGCCCGCGTAAGCTTTTGTCCCCGACGTGAGAAGCCCGGGGGTTCGACAGCGACGCATATGCAGCCGGTGCCTTCGGCACAACCCTGGCAGCAATAGGTCTCGCCGTCGTGCGTGTATCCTTCGCCAGGCCACTCATTCTTGACCATTCTGCAACCGGGACACGCCGGCAATGGAATGGAGCTCACCAACGAATCGTTTTCATCGATTTCTATTAGCATAAGTTTCCTGTCCCATTTGGTGGGACCGCCTTTCATAAAATAAAAATCGATTCTAACGGCACTTTTGCGCGCCTGACCCCACTCGCCACCCCCAAAGCTGCTCCCATTTTGGGACCCGCTCCGCGGCGATCCGCGCTTCGAAAAGACTGTTGCTTCGTTAGCGCCGAAATGAGGCGGGATGCGCCAATACTAGATGCTGGTTGCTGGATGCTGGACCCTAGATTCCTGATGCTAGATGCTTTGACCTGGCCACAGATGCATACGTAGCCACGATGCGTCGCCTGCACTGAGCGAAGCCAAATGTTTCACCGCGCTGCTATCGTGCAAATTCCTCGTTGGTTGCGAAGATTTTTTCGGGCTCACCGCGCAAGTCATTCATGGGCGGTCGGGAGTATGGGTTGTGTGAATTCGACCAACTTTGTCCCCTCACCCTACTTTCTCCCTCCGGGAGAGGCGGCGCTCCCGCGCCGGTGAGGGCCCTCTCTAACGGTCATTCTTTGCGGTCCTCTAACCGATCTGCGCCATCAGCGTTATCCGCGGTCAAAATTTCGGTTGCGGCGGAGCCGCGCTGGGCAATCTGCCGTGCTGCGTGCCTGCGATGCTGCTAAACTGTGCGCGCAACAAGAATGCAACAACGCTTCCTCGCTCCAGTTCTTTTGGTGATAACAGCGCTGCTCTGGAGTTTGGGAGGAGTGTTGATCAAGTCCATTGACTGGCCGCCAATGGCGATTGCCGCCGGTCGAAGTATTGCTGCGATTCCGGTGTTGCTGGCCTGCGCTGGCCCCGCCTTCGCTGGGCTACGGCGCGGCAGGCGGCAGCGGTTCACATTTTCACCTGCTCAGATTGGTGGCGCAATCGCCTACGCGGCCACGGTCGCGCTCTTCGTTTTTGCCACCCGGATGACAACCGCCGCCAACGCCATTTTCCTGCAATACACGGCGCCAATCTACGTCGCGATCATCGGCCGCTGGTATCTTGGTGAACGGCCGCTGCCGATCGACTGGTGGGTCATCGCGGTAGCGCTGGGTGGAATCGCCCTCTTCTTTCTGGATCGGCTAACGACGTCCGGATTTTGGGGAAACATTGTCGCGCTTGGGAGTGCTCTTGCCTTCGCGTCGTTGGTCATCTTTTTACGAAAAGAGAGAACCGGTTCGCCGATCAACAGTGTCATTCTGGGGAACATCATCGTTGGGATTGCCGGTGCGCCGTTTCTGTTGCGCGCGCCGTTACATCAGGCACGCGCTTTGTGGCTTGTGCTGGTGCTGGGCGTTCTGCAACTCGGTTTGTCTTACGCCCTGTACGCTGAAGCGATAAAACACGTTACTGCACTGGAGGCCATGTTAATTCCGATGATCGAGCCGGTATTGAATCCGGTCTGGGTGATGCTCGCGCTGGGCGAGCGCCCAGGGCCCTGGGCGATTGTTGGTGGTGCGCTCGTCCTCGGCGCAGTGCTGGTGCGCGGAATAGTAATGGTTCGCAGGCGGCGAAATCAGACCGCTTTGGCGTGATACTCACCGAGCCGTTAGGCCAGACAGTCACAGATGCACACCGACGTGATGCTCGAAGCTCAGAATTTGGAGTTTGGAGTTTCTCTAAAGTTTGGCGCTTGGCGTTTTTGAAATTTTGCGGCCTCTGCCCTCTGATCCGCCAGCGGACGGATTCGCCGTTGCGAACGTCTGACTTCTGTCCTTTGTTCTCTGTCTTCTGACCTCTGACCTCTTTGCGCCTTTGCGCCTTCGCGTGAAAATCTGTTCCCTGCGTTGTATCACAGAGGTCTCACGCAAAGACGCCAAGCCGCTAAGATCGAAGTTCGAAGATGGAAGCTCGGAGATAGGAGTTCGAAGCTTCGGCGTAGGCAGGTTGGGTGTTTGTTGCCAAATTAATCTCGATCACGATTACGATTACGAGCATGAGCAGGAGCAGGAGCACTAGCTGGACGGACGGTTGATCTGTCCTCTGACCTCCGTTCTCCCTGCTCCTTTGCTTGATGTAACAGCAGAACCTGCGCACTATTCGTGCGAACAAATGGCGGCCGAAGTTAAAAAAGAGATCGCGCTGGAAATTGCGCACGTTCTCTTCATCGACATCGTCGCCTATTCCAAGATGGCGAGCGACGATCAGCGCGCTGCCATTGAAAAGCTGAATCAAATTGTCCAATCAACGGACGAATTCCGTAAAGAGGAAAGCGAAAACCGATTGCTGAAACTCGCGACCGGTGATGGCATGGCGCTGATCTTCTATCACAGCCCGGAAGATCCGGTGGAATGCGCGCTGGAGATCAGTCGCGCGATCAAAGAGCAACACTCAAACCTGCGCTTGCGCATGGGCGTCAATAGCGGGCCGGTCAGCGGAGTGGTGGATGTGAACGGCCGCGCCAATGTGGCGGGCGCGGGTATCAATACGGCGCAACGAGTGATGGATTGCGGCGATGCCGGCCACATCTTGCTCTCAAAGCGGGTCGCGGAAGACCTGGAACAGTTTAAACATTGGCGACCTCATCTTTATCACCTCGGCGAATGCGAAGTGAAACACGGCGACAAGATCGAGATCGTAAATCTTTTTACCGCCGAGCTTGGGAATCGCGAGATGCCGGAGAAATTCAGACCGGCAGATGTAGGGGCGGCCAAACGCCAGTCCGGCTCGGACTCGGCCGCGGCGAAAAAGAGTCCAAAGTCGGCGATTTCAAAATGGCCGTTGATTGGCGCAGCGGTCTTGATCCTCATCGCAGTATTGGTGATCGGCAGCTTTCTTTTCTGGCAACAACAAAAACCAAAAAGTTCCGCCATCGCATCAGCTATTCCCGAAAAAAGCATCGCAGTGATGCCGTTTGAGAATTTGAGCGAAGACAAAGCCAACGCGTACTTCGCTGACGGTATCCAAGACGAGATCCTGACCCGCTTATCGAAGATCGCCGATTTGAAGGTGATCTCACGCACTTCCACGCAACAATATCAGAGTAAGCCGGGTAATCTTTCCGAAATCGCCCGGCAACTGGGCGTGACCCACATCGTGGAAGGCAGCGTGCAAAAGAGCGGCGAATCTGTGCGGGTAAACGTGCAGTTAATCAAAGCAGCCAATGATTCCCATCTTTGGGCCGATACTTTCGATCGCAAATTGACCGACATTTTTTCGGTGGAAAGCGAAGTGGCTAAAGCCATCGCGGAACAATTACGAGCGAAGATCACCGGCCAGGAAGACCAAGTGATCGCCGCCAAACCGACCGATAATCCTGAGGCTTACGATGCCTACCTGCGCGGCTTGGCATACAGTCTGAAAACTGCAAACACAGCTGCCAACGCTCTTGGTGCACAGAAATATCTCAAGGAAGCGGTGCGCCTGGATCCGAAATTCGCGCTTGCCTGGGCGCTGCTGTCATACACAGATGCGATCGGCTACATCACACTGACTCTTCAACCAACCGTTGCTCTGCGTGAAGAGGCACGGCAGGCAGCTGAAACCGCGCTCACTCTTCAACCCAAACTCGGCGAGGCCGTATTGGCCAAGGGCCAATACTACTACGCCGGCCTGAAGGATTACGACACCGCAGTGCGTTACTTTGAGGATGCGCGTCAGCTCCTGCCCAATAGCAGCCGGATTCCTGAGTCGCTGGCCTATGTCACGCGCAGGCAAGGTCGGTGGGACCGGAGCGAATCGTATTTCAACGAAGTCGAGCGGCTTGATCCGCGCAATGTCGGCGTGCTCACCCAGCACGCGCTTTCCTACATGGCACTTCGTCGTTTCCCCGAAGCGCTGCGGAAGCTTGATCAGGTTCTCAATATCACACCGGATGACCTGGACACACTCGCCACAAAGGCGGGTATCGCACAAGCTGAAGGCGATCTGCCGCGTGCTGCTGCGTTACTCGCTCCACTGCATCCGAACGCGGACGACAACCAGGCTTTGGAAACACAAGTTTACCAAGCGATCCTGGAGCGTCGCCCTGCACAAATCATCCCTCGGCTAAAGGAAATACTAGCCAAGCCTGATCCGGCCTTGGGTTACTTCAATGCCGAGCTGCGTTTTTGGTTAGGCTGGGCGCAGGACGTCGCCGGCGATCATGCCGCCGCGCAGGAAACCTGGCGGCAAGCGCGCGGCGAACTAGAACCTTTCCTCAAAGAACAGCCGGAAAATTTTGGTCTTCTTGGCGATCTCGCATTGACCAATATGGGCATTGGTGACAAGGCCGCCGCGTTGACCCTGGCGGAACGCGCCACGGCCGCGGTGCCGATCGAGAAGGACGCCTTGTCTGGTCCCACTCCGATCGAGATCCTAGCCCGGGTGGCGGCGCGTACGGGGGACCCCGAGCGCGCTATCGCCGCTTTACAGAAACTACTCTCGATATCGTACGCTGGTCCGCTGGCTACTGAGGGTATACCGCTCACTCCCGCACTGCTCCGGCTCGATCCCATGTTCGATCCGCTGCGCAACGACCCGCGCTTCCAAAAACTTGCGAGCGGCGAATCTTCATCAAAGTAGCTTATGGCGGCCGAAGTTAAAAAGGAGATCGCGCTGGAAATCGCGCACGTTCTCTTCATCGACATCGTCGCCTATTCCAAAATGGCGAGCGACGATCAACTCGCTGCCATTAAAGAGCTGAATCAAATTGTCCAATCAACGGACGAATTCCGTAAAGAGGAAAGGGAAAACCGATTGCTGAAACTCGCGACCGGTGATGGCATGGCGCTGATTTTTTATCATAGCCCGGAAAATCCGGTGGAATGCGCGCTGGAGATCAGTCGCGCGGTCAAGGAGCAACACTCAAACCTGCGACTGCGCATGGGTGTGCATAGCGGGCCGATCAGCGGGATGGTGGATGTAAACGGGCGCGCCAATGTTGCGGGCGCAGGGATCAACACGGCGCAACGGGTGATGGATTGCGGCGATGCCGGCCACATCCTGCTCTCAACGCGGGTGGCCGAAGACCTCGAGCAATTCAAACATTGGCGGCCGCATCTTTATCATATCGGCGAATGCGAGGTAAAACACGGCGACAAGATCGAGATCGTAAATCTTTTCACAGCTGAACTTGGTAATTCCGAGAGACCGAAGCGCATGGCGATGCCTGCGCAGAAAACCGACCTCGAGCCAGTTAGGAAAGAGCGCGCTCCATCGCGAAAACCGATTTTCATCATCGCCGCATGTCTAGCCCTAGCAGCATTGGCCGTCGCTGCTTTTCTTTTCTGGCGAGGGCATCAACCAAAGACATCTGCCGCCGCGTTAAGTATTCCGGAAAAAAGCATCGCGGTGCTCCCATTCGAAAATCTGAGCGACGAAAAGCAGAACGCGTTTTTCACCGATGGAGTGCAGGATGAAATTTTGACCGACCTTGCCAAAATCGCGGATTTGAAAGTGATCAGCCGAACTTCGGTGATGCAATATAGGAGTGGTGCGCCGCGTAACTTGCGCGAGATCGGGCAACAACTCGGCGTGGCGCATTTACTCGAAGGCAGTGTACAGCGAGCGGCGAATCGGCTGCGGGTGAATGCTCAGCTGATCGACGCGCGAAACGATGCGCATCTGTGGGCGCAAACTTATGACCGCGATCTTGCCGATGTCTTTGCCATTCAAAGCGAGATCGCCAAAGCCATTGCCGACCAGTTGCAGGCGAAGCTATCGCCTAACGAGAAGAAAGCCATTGAACAGCCGCCCACCACTGATCTGGCGGCTTTCGACCTTTACAGCCGCGCGAAGACACTTGTCCTCACGGCAGGTCTCAGCGCGACGGGCGAGCCAGACGAGCGCAAGGCAATTGAACTTCTGGATGAAGCGGTGAAGCGCGATCCCTCATTTT